>Ga0335072_10016669_pt1 | contig 10411 bp, 13 predicted proteins | sample Lox_Sample_21_FD_206725 | JGI IMG/M metagenome (GOLD analysis project Ga0335072, IMG submission 206725) | Soil microbial communities from Loxahatchee National Wildlife Refuge, Florida, United States - Lox_Sample_2.1 | ecosystem: Environmental > Terrestrial > Soil > Wetlands | place: USA... | reverse complement strand
AGTGCTAACAATCATGTCCGACCATTCGACTTGGCCAGTTTGACCGGGCGTGCCAACTTGCACTACTGGCTGTGGACTGTTCATATTGTTGAAGAAGCTGCCGCTTGACATAATAACGGAATAACTTTCTCCTACCAGCTTTGCTCCGGGTGGAATAGTAATCGTACTTGTTACACGGTAGGTTCCAGCGTCGAAAAATACAATGTTACCACTTGCAGTAGCGCTATTAATAGCATTCTGTAGAGCGTTTGTGTCGTCTGTAACACCATTTCCTGTAGCACCAGCACTGCGGACACTTGTAAAGGAGGTAGTGGGTAGGGTGTTGTATTGAGGTTTCGAGCGGACGTAGTAATTGGATCCACTGAGCAGAGAACTAGGCCTAGAATTTGGTGTAAAGAACCCTTCGAAGGTAGCCGGACCGCCAGTTGGAGTATATTCGTGGCCTTCTCCCCACCCTGCAATAGTCATTGAGCCTGTGCTGCCGGCAAGAACAGTAGCTCCATTTCCTGCGTACCGTACAGCGGTTGGTACGTTGTTAAGGACGACATTCTCAAGAATTAAAGTTCCTCCCGTTGCTGGTGTCGAAGTTGAACTATACTCAGTGAGGAACCCTACAGGAGTATTTGTAATCGAGCTATCGAGAACAGTGATAGAACCAACATATTGACTGCCAGAGGGACTCAAAGCAGTGATATCGATACCCGTTTGACAGCTGTTAATACTTAATCCTTGATATACCCAACCCCAGCTCCACAATTGCACAATTGCTGAAACACAATTGTTGAAGACGAGGTTGCGCATCGTAAACTGTTGGTTCCCGACATGAGCTCCGATGAGACCTCCGTTAAACGTCAAATCGGTCATGAAGCCTCCGGAACCTAAAATTTATTAGTTGGAAATCAATTGTATTACGGTATGGAAAAGACGTACCAGATTCAATAAACAGCCCAACGTGCTGTGTCCCTGATGCTTGACTCATCTGAAACACAACATTCTGTATGCTCGTCGCCTGGGCAGTTGGCCAATGAATACCTGTAGCGGAAGATCCCGATGGGATTTTTGTCAAATCAATGACAAAATTCCTTACTTGTCGATAAAACACATTTGTTGATGCCCAGTTCAAATTCGATGTAAAGTAAGTATCGCCATCAATAACGCCGAACCCGGAAAAATTCGGTGTAGCTTGTAGCACAGGCAGATCATTAGGGTTACCGATTAGCTGCGTGTAGTAGTCGTCCAAAATTGAGGAAGAGATTACATAGGTCCCGGCCGGAAAGTACACTACTGCAGGAGTAGTTGTTGTTGATGCACAGCCTTGACCGCAGCGGCCTCCCGCTGATATGGCAGAGTTAATGGCTGCTGTATCGTCTGTTACTCCGTCGCCTTTATGATTTATGTTAGTACGGCTATCGACGTCGCCGATGTAAATGATTTGACATACCCTTAGCTCCGTAACTTTTGACGTTACGGAAAACTTGATATCCGCTCGGTCCAAAAGCAGAGATACCCTGATGATCAATGTTCTCATACCAGTAAGCAGTGGTTTGCCGGTTGGAAAGATTGGTAGATCTGGAAGTGACAACGTTGGTTGAATTTGTACCGTTTCCATGAAATTGAACATAACCCGCATTTTCTGCCAGTATATTTGCAACAATGCTCTCAACTTGTTGGATGGGTGACTGTATACATGCGGCTCGCAGCGCGAGTACCAGAAGCAGAAAAGCACGTAGAGACCGCATGGTGAAATTATATTTTCCAAGATCTCAAACGTCTAAGAGAGGGATGGGTCTTGGTTGGAGGGAATCAGCGCTCATGAACCGCACAGATCATTCCTTGACTGTATCCAGGTTGTGGCCAGTGGAGATGTGTGCGCCTGGTTTAAGCGCGCCGTCTGACCCCAGACTGGGCGATATACAACGGCAATCTTTCGGCACGGCGTACTGAATGGCGCAATACAGCAGCGGGCGCGTGCTACTAGGCTACGGAGCTTTATATCATTGCCACAGTAGAGCATAAACCATTATGAACGGAAATTCATGAACTAAGTAGTCTCCCTTTCTTCAGCTGGACCCTTATCGCAATTTCCCATGCCATCAATAATTATAGGGGGACCCTGAAATTAATTTAAAGTGACAACTTTTCCGAACCAACCTGATCCCCTGAATACGCATTGAGGTTTCCCAATCTGGAATGCCATCCTCGGGTAAGCATGGCCTAACGCCCAAGCTAGACAACCACTACGCTCGCTTACCGTAAATTTTATCCGACCGACATGGCCTCACGAACCTGTGTCAAACTCCCCACGTGTAAACCTTGTTGCGCAGATTAGCAATTAAGCAATATCATCCGGCTAGAGAGTCATTCTTTGCTTGTGACATTGATATTCCTAGAACTCTGGTTATTGATAACTTATGAAATCCGAGACAGCCCTATGGAGAATATATGAGATGTTAGTCGCCGACGCAGGTCAGGGGTAAATATTTGGTTTGCCGATGTGCATCGGGTCACAGCCGGAGTCGAGAACGCCAGAAGACGGCCGTACCGCCCGACCCTACGCGAAGGGCCAGTTGAAGACTAAGACTAGATGAAGAGATCCCAGGCCGAAACTGAGTGGAACAGGCTAGGTACGGCCCCCAACCGCACCGAAGGCCATAATGCAATTTGCCAAGACGGGCCCAAGCCAACACTAGAAGCGCCATAGTTTAGAAGTGTGGGCACGAGGACCAGAAGCGGCTTGGTATAGGGTCTGTTTCTCAACGCGTCCAACACCTTGGACGCCAAACAAGTCGCGACGATCACAGCTGAATAATTAGGAGTCAGGTGTGTCCAGGTAGCCTTTGTACGAATTGTGACCAGCTTCGGCGCACGTTAATCCACATCTATCACGATTGAACTCCCTAAGAAAATTACCTTCACGTTATCGACGCGATGCAACAAACAATAGCAAATTAAAACGAAAGAAAGGAAGAAAGAAAGCTAGCTGTGTATGGTGATTTGGAAAGGGAGACTCAGCATGCCGAAGGAAACACACAAAAGCAACCCTAATAGACATCTCTATCAACAGGGGTTATATCACGCTCTGACAAATGAAAAACTCACCAGGCATAAGAACCAAAAGCACACAAGATTCTGTCGCAGGTCGGAAATGATGTAGAAACTAGGTATATACGAACTTATCTACATCTCTTCATGTTTGTATCTCTTATATACATTATCCGTGTCAGCTCTAAACGTTCATAACCGAGATTATGTTTCGTATCCGCTTACTTACGAGACGTCGCTCAGAATTATGGAGATGGAGAAAGATTTAGTCGCATTGCTCAGTAGTTTGTTTAGTCGTCGCATCGAGTTGCGATTTCTAGAAATTTTAATACTTAACGATTATATTAAATGCTTTCTGAGCTACAGCAAGACTATCAAACAGTTCCCAGTCTAGTGAGATAGCAACCATAGGAGCTAACCCTTTCGGCTCGAATGATGTGTTGCCGTAACAGTCGTGATGGCCGCCGCCAGACCGTTTGAAAATGGCCCGATCAGGTAGCCCAACTGGGAATTCTCACCTAATAACCCAGAAATCCGCTGATTTTCCCCTCAAAGCTTTCTTTTCTAATTGAAACCGGTAATACTCACATCAAGCAAAACTTCTCACAATCTTTGAACTCAGCCTCCAAGTTCCAAAACGTTACGGCATACCAACTCAAGAAGAGACACATAATATCAAGATGAACGATAGCACCTGGGGTTTTGCCCAACCATCTTCCCGAGGGAAATCACCGAGTGCCGCAGCCGAAGCCAGGAATATCAAAGAAAATGAGAGCACTCTTCCTAGAGATGGGTCGTACGAACTTCCATGTTATTGTCAGGGAACACTAGAGGGTGAGGGCGTCGAGGTTCCCGTATCGGCACTCAAAGCTCTAGTACGAAACTTGCGCCAGCAAATTACCGAAATGGCTAGAGACAGAGAAAAAGATAAGGAAATGCATGAGAAACTCAGAGATCACTACTTTTCACTCTTCCAGAAGTACCAGGTTTTGGCATCGAGTGCCGAGGGCGAGGTAGTGGCTGGGCTGGAGCAAAACATGACGGCTCTTGAATCCCAAAAGGAAGCCCTGAAGAAGAAAATCATCGACCTCATGGCCACGCACAAGAGAGTGAGTGAACTCCGCAACGCCGTTCACAGCTCACTCGTCGCCAAACACGAATCATTGTCGGAAAAGTACACGCAGCTCATGGCAGACTTCAACACCGCGCGGGAGGCACAGAAGAACCTCGAGCCTCAGAAGAAGGAGTTGCGGGACAAGTTTAATGCCCTCAAGGTATCAATAGACATATGAGAGAAGTTCCAGGAAGCGAAATATAGCGTGCCAGATACTCGCTTCAACTCCCTGTCTTGTCAAGAGACAACCAGAGAACCGAAGGAACAGAATGCTGAAAGGGTTGGATAGGGTTGGATCGCTTATATCTGGATATCATTGTGCCTTTCGCGCTGGTTATTGGACATAGATAGAGATTGTGGTTTCCTAGGATAGAAAAAAAAAGCATTTCTGATCTTTAATATTCTTTTGACAGGTTGCAGACGCAGCGAACTTAAGATGATGATGAGTGAGGCTGAGAATAGGCATTTAGAACGGGGTCTTCTCAGGTATTACTATTTGAGGTACGCTGCTATATATAAAGACTATTGATGTTCAATTTGATGATTGCTAGCGATCTAGTCTAAGAAGGAAATTCTTGCAGAAATTAAAGAATAGCAAGTCTTCTAAGCCTACGCCATATATTCCAACCCACCTATAATGGCTACACATTCTACGATCACTTCCGAAGGACCAATACAAGCCATCCCAAGATCCTATACCCAGCAATAATCCCAACCATAATGCCGACCCATGTCCAGGTTAGTCCCGCAGTATATCCATACTGATCAAGCACACCTTGTCCCGCAATCTGACATTTAGATGCGAGTGGGGTTTGAAATTGACAGTTGCAGTCTGAGCCGCAGCCGTAAATGCGGTTGGCGAATTCGTTGACCATCATGCCTTGGAAGACGTATGTCTGAAGTCAAGTCAGCTATGTATCGGTGGAGGATTAATGAAACAAGTCGTATCTTACCTGATAATCGATGTAATGGAAGACATATTTGTAGAACACATTGAGAATCTCAGGTGTCACAAGGAAGCCACCCACAGACATCCATAGCCCATTTGCAAAGGCGACTATCGCCAAAGAAACAATACCATTTGGGATAATAGCCGACACAAGCACGACGAGACTTTCAGCGGCCCAGAGATCGAGGGTCAGCCACATGATGAAGTAAAAGAACGCAGTGACAGTGGTGTCAAACCCCACGAGCCAATATGCTATGACAGAGAATAATACTGAAATGAAGAACAAGTAAGGCAAGCCGATAAGGAAGTTGGCGGCCATGAACTCTCCTGGGCCGTACAGACCGTTGTTTCCCTCTTTCTTGTAGACGGAGTAATCTTCTAGGAAGGCAGGGACGTAGGCTACAGCCATGAAACTCATGAAGGCGGCGCTGAAGAAAATTGCATTGATGAACGGCTGGATATCGGTTTGATCCGATCCAAGTCGTAACCACACGGTGCCCATAAGGATTGCCAAACCTGGATGATTGTTAGTAGAGGAATTAAGTGACAAGGGTGATATGGAAGAAGGCAAAGGAGAATGCGGAATGCAGTACCTGTATACATGGCAATTCGAACACCATATACAACAATATCCCGATAGCTTTTGATGAACGACCGATGCAATAATGCAAGAACCACAACGAAGAAGTTGGCCCGTGACTGCTTTCCATTTCCTAAAGCATCTTCTCCCATGTTATGGTTTACCCTAGCAATTTCCCTTGATTCGGATTTGGCTTGAGCGGAAGTCTGCCAGCCTTTTTGCATCTGTTGCAACCTCTCCCGAGCCCTGTCTTGATTTGTTGCGAAGTCGACATTCAACAATTCAAGTACAAATTCGGCTGGGTTCATTTGAAGCGGCATCGGAAACCCCAAGGAATCGAAAAAGGGTCCAACGCCAGATACCGAACCGAAATAGTGAGGCTTTCCAGCGGAGAGGAGCAGAAGCTTGTCAAAGAGCTGGAAAGTCGTTGTTGATGGCTGATGGATACTGACAATGACTAAGAGCTAGAAGGAACACGTTAGGATAGAAGCTTCCTTGTACAGAACTAGAGATACAAACATTGTTTCGCTTTGCGATGTTCTTTATGTATGAAATGACTTCTAAGCTTGCAACGCTATCTAACCCGCTGGTAGGCTCATCAAGGAAGAGCAATTTGGGAGCAGTTATCAATTGACTGGCAACGCTGACGCGGCGTTTCTGACCTCCACTGATTCCACTTCGGATAGGTGTTCCGATAAGGGTGTCTTTCTGTCCTCGAAGGCCGAAAGCTTCCAGGAGGCCATCGATACGCCTCATCCGTTCTGTCCGAGTCAAGCCGCTATAGGAAAACGTTAGATTTATTCAAATGGGCATGGAATCGCTGAAGAATCACTAACTGTAGGTTGGCCAGACGGGCAGCGAAGCTTAACGTTTCTCGTACAGACAAGGAGCCAATCAGGGCGTCATCTGTTGTGGTTAATCTTCGGCAATCATCTTCGGTATGGCCCAGTTGAGGGACCTACCTTGTTCCACGTATGAGGTGAGTCGGCGGAAGGCTGTGAGGGAAGGATTGGTGCCATTGATCAAGATTGAGCCTTCAATTGATGCTGCTGTGACATTGCGGCGCGCGAGAACATTCAAGAGGGTAGATTTTCCGCTACCGCTGGGTCCCATGAGGGCGACAAGCTCGCCTGCGAAAGTCAAAATGACGCTCGGACCAGCAGATCTTTACGTACCTGCTCTGACGGTGCCATCGATGCCATCTAGGATCACTTTCGGTTGGCCTGTCTTGCGATCTTTCACAGTAACTGTGACTCCCTGCCATGTGAAACTTTGGACCGTCGTGTTCTGGAGATGTGCCTCATCAACGACCTTCTGCTCTACGTCCAAACCGAACGTGTCTGCTGGAGTGGGCATTTGCGTAATTTGAGATGCCATCTTGTGCAGTCGTAGAGGTGATTGTCGTAGTGGATGAAGTTGTAAGATTGTAGAAAGGAAAGACTTCGAAGTTGACGTTAAAACCGCGAGTTTTTGGGCGATTGTGGGGGTTCTCATAAGCTGGATGAAAGGTCCCCGGCTCGTGGTCCCCGACGGTATCGTTGCGTTCTTTGGCGGGCCGTGGCAGAGCTGAAATTTAAGATTGTTGAAACATGAGGCTATGCAGGCACGTCGTACAGCCAGCCCTACATATTGAATTGTCTCAATGTGGGTAGGGCTACTCCGCAAAGGGAATTCTTCCAGTCACAACTCGTCCCCGGACGGCTGAATGGAGCCACGTCTCATCCGGAAGGGCCGAAGTCGAGCTGAGTGTACTGTAGCGTACAGTAGTGTATCTTAAAGGTGCAGGTTGTGGCGTGATAAGCGAGGACGCCGATCAAAACTCGGACATCTCAGCCCATATGTGTGCTTACCACATCGTCACTGTCAGACTAATGACTTCTGCATTTGGAAGGATCTTCATGCCCGTAGCAATGAATCATTTGCAAAACACAGCACATGCAGAAGGGCATACACTCGCGCTTCAGCCAATAAGAGATAGGCTGTCAATGGGCCAAGACTGTCACGTGATTCACTGTCATCGGCGACCTCGCTTATGCGTACAGGACCTCGATGTTAAAGAATGCCAAGTCCCCATTTGCATCCTCAACCACGGAGCGGTATAGCCGACCTTAAGACATCGCCGATATCTTGATTCGCCGAAGTCTTTAAGGATGGATCCGTTTGCCCCCAACTTGGACGAGTACAGCTCCACCAACAACAGCATGCTACTCGTAGAAGGTCGTCTGGCCGATCGTGATGACGGTCAGCAGTCAGCCAAATCAGACGCCAACCGGAACACTGTTCCCGCAGCCTGCATCGCCTGTCGTACAAAGCATCTCAAGTGTGATGGCAAGGTGCCATGCTCGAGATGTGCTACAAGCGGCCTCTCTGCAGTTTCTTGCACTTATGTCAGATCTCGTCGTGGCTACAAAGGCCCGCGGCGAAACACAAAACAGGTCCCGGAGGCGCCCAGTAAGTCGCACAAGGCATGCCGGCTAGTAGCGCTGACCCCCTGTTAGGGAAGAGCCTTAGTTCAGGGGCTTCCTCTGTTGATGGTGACAGCGCAATCAGCAGCATGAGTCCAGTGACGACAGAACCGGCGCATTCGCAATCAGATAGCCGTGGTAAGGAAGATGTTGCACTACTGCTAAAGTCTCCGGTAAACGATCGTACCGCGGCCGAAGTGGAATCTTATATCGCCTCTCCGCGGGCCTCCGCAACCGACCTTAAAAATCGATGCCTTGAAGCATTTTTTCATTTCTTTAGCTCGGCCCATCCTTTCGTCCTCCCGAAACTATATATGATACAGATGCTAAGAATTAAGCCCCTGTCTCACTTAGAAGCAGCCATGAGATATGTGGGTTCTTACTACATCAAATCAGCTCCTACGGAGTATATCGCACAGGAGGCTACCCAATTATTATCTCGTCAGGACTGCGTCCGAGACGGTTTCACCGTGCAAGCTATGCTACTCCTAGCCATTGGCCTTGACGGAAACACGGAATTTGATAAAGCAAATGAGATGTTGAAACAAGCACAAGACCTTGCATTGGAGATAGGTATGAATCATCGAGCCTTTGCAGTAATGCACGGCGAAGGATTAGCGGTTTTGGAAGAGAGCTGGCGTCGGACTTGGTGGGAACTATACGTGGTGGACGGAATGATTGCAGGTATGCATGAGCGAACTTCATTTCGACTAAACGAAATGCCCATTGAAGTTCCCTTACCATGCGAAGAGCAAGAGTACATCTCAGGAGTATGTTTTCCACACCCAACGTTTGACATGAAGCTTATCATTTAGCAAATACCTATACCCCACTCTTTTGAAGAATTTGAAGATCTGACATTCGCCGACGAAAATATTACCTTTTCGTCATTCGCGTATCGCATCGCCGCGATTCGTAATCTTGGAAGGGTCCTGCAGCTGCATCGAATTCTCTTCCTGGATGACCCAGTCGTTGACCAAATAGACGCTTATCTCGTTAACTGGAACCTACATCTTCCGGATTCAAAGAAACTTGCTATAGATGGAAGTGGTCATGTCGACGAAATGTTATTTCAAGGACAGATGGTTACGACAGCGTAAGTAAATCCCACCTCGTTGGCGTATTAAAATTAAACTAAGCTCAAACTTACCTAGTTGCATTATAATGCTTCATCGGCCCCTCTCACAACTAGATACGTCTGTGGTACAAAACGTAACGTCTTGTGCCCCATTCCGCGCTGTGGCTCCCGGTCAAATTTACAACATCCACGCCGCAAAGATCATTCAAGCAGCAGAAAGCATCTCCAAACTCATCACGCTTCCCGTCCCCTTGATCCGACATACTCACTTCTTTACCTGCATCATCACTCTTGCATCAATAGTCCACCTGTCGTATTGGGCGGCGTTGTTACCTCTCAGCTATGATGAGAATCTTAAGCAGCACGTCCGCTTGAACACTGGAGCGCTTAAATCCTTGGCCGAAACATGGCCTTCAGCTACAAGGGTTTCAAAACAAGTGAAAGGGGTTGCACAGGAAGTTTTTGCTTCGAGGAAGCTTGCTGCTAGTGAGGGTTTCTGGGGCACACTAACGGAAGATGAGATGATGAGGAGTCTGGTCGAAGATGAAGGCATCATTAGTAATTTCCAGCTAACTTGATGGTCTTTGAGACATCTTTTCACACTAGCCTGGAAAATATGTTATTAATCATGCACACTCCTCACTCCGGTCATATCGGCTATTCTTGGTATTATCTAGCACTGTTCTCATAACCAATGGACCTTGCCTTGTTTACCCGAGTCAACGTATAATATCTGTTCTGGCCCATGATGTTTCCACTCCAATTCTCGCTTACAAGGAAAAGGATACTCTTTGCAACGTGCTCTGGGGATGTGGGCAATTTCATCTCAGTACTACGTTTAAGTCAGTTTACCGGTCTATTAGCCTCAAAATTCACCTTGAGCATCCAGCCAAGGCTGAAGAGGATTCTGCTCTATTTCCCTACGAAATTGGATGGTATCCACAGGTCCAGGCGCCATGGCATTGACTCTATACTTCATTAGTACCGAAACCTGCCCTTAATTATTAGTACGTACCGCCCACGAGGCCATATCCTCACTATATCGCTCATCGAACTCTTCAACAAGCCGCCCTGGACAGCGCTCTTCCCAGCCGCATAATCCGCATTTCCTCGTACCCCAAACAGACCGCTCTCACTGTGGATAATGGTCAGACTCGCATTATCCATCTTATTCGCAGTAGAA
>Ga0335072_10016668_pt1 | contig 10411 bp, 8 predicted proteins | sample Lox_Sample_21_FD_206725 | JGI IMG/M metagenome (GOLD analysis project Ga0335072, IMG submission 206725) | Soil microbial communities from Loxahatchee National Wildlife Refuge, Florida, United States - Lox_Sample_2.1 | ecosystem: Environmental > Terrestrial > Soil > Wetlands | place: USA: Florida... | reverse complement strand
AGGGACGGCCCTAATCGTGCCAGCATCAAATGAAAACTCTAAACTTTGTCGTTACTGCGCCCAAGTTGATTGGATCAGACGGGATACATTGTTATGCATGGTAAGCGCCTGTGGGACATTCGCCATCATTTCTTATGTCGAATTCAGAGATGCATAGTGCATCACTTGCCAATCAGTTCTGTAGGCAATACTATGCTGTGCCTGGGATCTGCATCGTACGAGCCACTGAACATTGTTGGCTTTCCTAGCCCTGGTCCAAAGGCGACAGTTGGCTCAGGAGAAAATCAAATGAGTCATGGACCTTTGCGGCTGCATACTACACAACCTATTTCAGGGCGGATAGTAGCACAAGACTTTAGAGAAATATGTGAAGGGCACGTGGGCGGATGCCCACACTCTGTCTCTCTGAGTATTCCAGAGCCTCCTTTGCACAAAGGTTAAAGACCGCCATGGAACCCTTTCAGAATCCTCGCTAATAGGGATATTATGCCATCGTGGGATTTCCGTACATCGTCATCGAAAAACGCATTTGTCTGGCTTTCTCGATCTGCCATTGGTTGTGAGTATTCCATCTCGTCGCCGAAAAGCCAGAAAAATTCTAACTCGCTCTTTCGAAGGTATCCTTCTCAAATCGCTTGAGCATCGGATAACTCAAAAGCATCACCTAATAATGACACACGTTACCGTTGATTCTATTCTCCCGGCTGAGGTCTACAACAGTCTTCTAATCGACCACGACGCAACCAAACAGTCCGCACTCCTCAAGCTGAAGTCCCAGCATGTGCCTGCCCTAGCAAAAGTTCTAGTTGTCCATAGAGTCTCGGGCTATGTTGAGCTACACCTCCTGCATCGGCATTTCGTCTTGCAAGAAGGAGAAGTAATGCTCCATAAACCCCTCGTCATCCCTGGCTCCAACGGCGACAGCAGCACAACTGTCGACATCGCCAAAGCCGTCTCGTGTCCTAGTACTCCTAAACCTTCCCTGTTCCCACTTATGTGGATGGTCTCCTCGACTGGTGGGCTTATTGCTTATGAGTATGGAGCACTGGAAAATGGGTCTTCTCAACGCCGGAAAATCATGGATATCTCTGAGGAGACATGGAACGCCTTTGCCCAGAATTTCTGCGCGCATGTCAAAGCAACCGGATTACAGGACATCATCTCCCTCAAAGACAAATCCTGCATGAGCGGCGGAGAATATGTGGTTCCCAGCAAGCGCGCTCTTTTCCGTGTTCCATCCTCAATCATTAATCTTCAAGCCAGTAGCGGGTGGACTCTTGAGCACAATGTTGTTCCAGAAGAAAACAGGCCGTCACCGTTGCCAGAATGTACAGACGGGCATGTCACGAAGACGAAGCAGACGACTGGAGGAACGGTGGCAGTTTATCATAAGACTGAGGAGGATGGACCAGATGCATTTGATCCGAGGGAGGTGGATCCGTTGTATACGAATAGGATGTGGGATGCTTTGAAGTCGCAGGACTTTTTTACTACTTGCCCGATAGTTGGCTAAGGCGTTTTTCCGTCCTTTCTATGATTGATAGGTGTAGTTTGCTCGCTTTAGGTAATTTCATCCTTATGCTTTAAAATTCAGTTAGAAATTGATGCCCCTGAACGACCACGTTTTAATGCTCTTGCAATATTCTCTTAATCAATAAAGAGGTAAGCTCTCAGGAGATCAGTAACCTGCGACGTACTTTGTAATCTATACAGCAGTATAGTGGCGATAGCCTCTTGTTGGTATTTATGGGCCGAACTGAGGCTTTGTGTTCACTTCGCTTAACTCTGACGGGGCTACTACTGTCAATTGCCTGACTCTGCTGCTTGTCCACCTTCCTGCTCGACATAACGTCACAACAAACCATGACCGTGCTACGAAGTAGCATCTCTCAAGACGAAGCGGCATCCGCTCTCGTCAAATATATATTCTCTGGAGCCATTGGTTCGCCCAAAGGCAAAGGAGTGTCTTATTCCCCCCTGAAAGCGACCGATAGCGTCTTTTCCTGGATTGCAGCCCTGGAGGAGGAAGATAGTACCGGCCAGCCTATCGACAGGTATCGTGTGGATATTGACAAGGTGTCACGCAAGGTTCAAACTCCAACGCCCGTAAAACTCTCAGAGGCAGAGCTTGAAGAGGTTGTTTTGGCGGCAACGGGTCACCACTTGAAGGCGTCCTCAAGGTTCACAGACGGAGCTCTCAGCATTTCGTATAAAGTTGCGATTGAAGAAGACCCCGATATTCAGTACGTTGTGCAGCTGCGTCATCACGGGAATGTCACCTCAATGAACCTCCTTATGAGCTTGATCTCCTCGGCTATTCACCCAAGTATCCTGCCCCTTCCTGCTGTATATCCTATCCCAGGCGAAGAGCAGCGGCAGAAGACCACAGGAATGGGCAGACAAATAACACGGCTGATACCAGGTCCAATGGCCAATTCCATCTATCGGCGTATGTCACATAAGGAGAAATTAGTATTCGTCCGAAATATGGCCCTTGCATTCCAGGCCACTTGGCACATCCCCCTCCCCAAACATCGCCTCATCGGCGAACTTTGCGCCACCCAAGCTGGTGATAGTATCGTCCTTAGCGTTGGTCCAGACCGGCATTACAATCTCGGGGGCCCTTTTGCCTCAGTGCGCGACTACCTCCGCGCCTATATCTGCTCCTCCCTAGAGGCCTTCAAACGGCAACAGGGCGTTGACGAGTACAAGGCACGATTCTTGCAACGAGTCACGGACTTTGTAGAGGGTGGCATGCACAACATTCCTGCAGTTGTCGAGGATATCCCGGTGGTGGCTGTCCACTCCGATATGGGGCCTCACAATGTCATTTTGTCACCCACTACATCTACCGATATCAAGTCAATCATCGACTGGGAGTTTGTTGCCAGCGCTCCTTATGCCTCGCTCCACCGCGTCATCGAGATGCTGTTTAGGGAATCAGCCCCTAACGGGTTTGGTGCTGAGTATGCACACGCCGACGAGCTGCGAGACGCTTTTTGGGGTGCGATCCCGGAGTGGAGGACGTGGAATGCGAGTGAAGCGACACGGGTGTTTCTGGAATGGTTCCGGTTTGGGCTGTTTATGAAGGCAGAGTGGAGACCTGATGGTTTGGGCGAGGAAGAGAAGGAGAGATACTGGAAGGAGAATGTGAGAGTGGTGGAGGAGCTGTTGGGGAAGTATGGGTCTGTTGGTGGAGCATCATAAGTGTACAGGATAAACTAGGACCCTTGAATGTATCAGATCGAACCAGCCCTGAGCCGTTTCCAATAATAAGGCCTTCTATCCCATAGAAGACTATTATCCGCTTCATCGATTAAGGATAACAAGCGAGGTGGGAATCTCGAATCTGCCACGTCATGACTCCAGCAGCCTCCAACCTTCAAGTGAGGCTGAGATCTGCCCTTTTTCTTTCCCTTCCCATATCCCTCGCCCTTGGCTTGTTGATCTACTTGTTTGTCGAACGAATCTTGCGCGATCCTCAGAACTGTCACGGTTTGCCCTAGAGACGACCTGATGTGAACATGCACCGGAGAAAGACAAGTTTAGTCCTGTTGGAAAATTGGCCGCTAGTCCGGGTTAGCCTTTTGTACATCCCGATGACAGACTTCAAAACAGAGAACATTGAAATAAGAGGTTAAGCTTAGATAATTCTGCCCATGCCATCAATATTCCCTGCTTCTAGGACAATACGCCCTGGACAATTCAGTATGGTGGGCTGAAGGGGAACGATTAGCAAACCTGAGGCCTTTCCTTGCTTACAGTATCTGTAGATTACAGTATCCAGTCACGTAATGCCCATGGCAGGGCTTTAAATTGCCGCTCCAGGGTCAACCGGCCCCGCGTCTAATTTTCGGATCAGCCCAAATAAATCCCCGTCACTTCAGCCAAATCTTACATTACCCCACGAATTGTCTAAAAATCAGCATGGCACATGAACACAAAAGAAAAGAAAATTTTAGTACTTCATGAACAACATCTTTCTCTGCCTCGTGCATGATCGGAGGCATTTTACACGCGCATAAGTATGAAGGCTCCCAACAGCTTCTCAACAGACTTTTGCTCGCAGACGTAAATGGCTGAGTAAAGCAGCAGAGTTATGCCTCTAATCGAATCCGTGAAGCTTTAGAAGTCAATAACCCCTTTAGGTCTTTATATGGCCATTTTTGGTCATGTGCAAATGACTCGGCCATCTGAAATCGACAAGTTATCGTTGAGAATTTACAGGCGTTGGAAAATAATTCATTCCCACTTGCCAAATCCAACACAATGATCTATAAACATTCAGGAAATTTCTATGGTGTTACTTTCAATGATGACTGCGCCCGATTAGGCATGATAACTTATCTATCAGGTAAGCTTTTAACCTCCACTTGCGATAAGCCTTTAGTGGTGACAGTTTTCCTGCTGCCATTCGGTGATAGCAACAACAATACTGAGCCCCACATGTGCCCTGCGTGGATTCTTACCGAGCCTTTAATCAATATCAAGATCGATTAATACTTTTTTTTCAGACTTAGAGAGCCATGTGATTCACAATTTTTGCCCGGGGGGCGAAATGTATAGTATGTTGCCCTCGTTATCTGACTTGCATCGAATTCCAGACGCATCATAGACGAGCCACGACAAATTCGGATCACATCAATCTGAAGTGCCAGTACTTGCAAAACAGCGAGCTTATAAGTCAGGGATTCAATTCAATCGAAGGATGTACATACTATCTCTCTGAAACACTTTTGTCATACATACCGTTGCAAAAGGATTATTGAAAATCTCCTTTCCGCAACTCAGGCATCGATTGTCCAGATTTTCTAACATTTAAAACAGAGGATAACGGAACCTAACGAGACCCTATGTCCAAAACTCAAAGTCAAAATAAAGCCTATAGAAATTCGTCACGTCCAATTCAAGCCATTCGAAGTTCGTATCCTTCGCAGCCATATTGTGCAATAAACTTAAATTCTGCTCGCAGAAATTCCCCAGCTTCAATAAGAATGGATACAACAACCCACAAGCACAACCTCACGACAGAAAACTGTTCCAAAATCCGTTCCGGTCCGTCAATTATCTCCACCTACCTCCAGTGCGATGAAGCGTTTGAAAGAAGAGCCCTTGGCAAGCCTTCCAACCGCGACCAGGAGACTGTCGCCCAGTACTTAAGGGAATGGGAGAAACAGTGGATGGTTATGACTACCAATGAAGCAAAATAGCCACGCTGGGATAAATTACGGTTGAATATAATGTTCCCTTTCTCTCATTTGTAGTAGTCTCTTATGTCCCTAATGCCTTGTGGTTAAGGCGAGCACTCCCTAGCCTCTCTTATGTAAACTGTTTCAGAGACAACTCCTTAAACCCCTATTCTCGTGGGGATAGATAGATTGATCTCTACATGCAATTTAATATATTCAAATTGATGAGTCTGTTCCTAAGAACCGCCCAAGACCAATTGCAAACGCAACAATTACCGTTACGGGAGTTTCGGTATAAAGGAATCAGAGTAATAATTACAGTCGCCGTTGGCGCTTGACTTGGAGTTGTCTCGGTGGCTAAGATGTTAGATTAATCCATGGTATAGTATAGATATAGCAACTGATCATGAGTTGAACCACTTCCCCGCACATAACTCATCGCCAACTCGATCTTAATGAAATATCCCTCATTGAATCACTACCACCTGACTACCGCTAAATCTTTTCATAATCTCCCTAAACTGGACTTCCCATGGACCTCAATCGCGAAGTAATTGGGTATTAAAGACGATGTGTTGTTGACTGTTGATATCAATTCTTCTGTTTATGGGCCTTTTTCTTGGCTGCGTCTCGATCAGCCTGTTCGTGCTTGCTACATTTTCTGTCAAGCACGTTGTATTCGACTTGGGTATAGCATGATTCGCAGATTTTCTCGAGCTTAATGATTTACTCGTGGTACGTAGACATTCCATCCTCCATAAGCTTATCAGCTTGCTTCATCCATTCGCATTTGTTTCTGTCCACATGTCTACCTATGCATTCGCAAGCGTACTTTATGTAAGTCTTTTCGCTGATGCTGAGGTTAGTCTGTACGGTGGCGAGTTAATATGATATCGGAGATTGCTGATCGGTAGAACATCAAGTGCAATCGGCTTTGGTGATCTTCGTGAAGATAAGAAGATATTTGGAGTAAAGGATAAGGAAAGGAGACAGGCTTGCAAACTTGGATTTATACACTGCTCTCATTCTGTAAATTCCTGGTTCTGAAGCTAGGATACACTACAGGAGCTCAATGTGCGGAGGTAAAGACTAATGAATTAGAGGCAAGTCACGGAATGCGAATGGTAGGAAAGTAGGGACAATGATTCCAGAGAACGGTATATTTACAACGGAACACAGTCAGTAGCCTAGGATCCATTTATGATATTCCTTCGCCATGCACATAAAGGTCCTTGTTGCCTATTCCTGGCCTCCCTTTGGGGGGCTTCGGAAGGATTACAGGGGGCCATGTCACTCAAGGTTATTTTCCTAGGCGTTAGAGAACCAATTATTGATGAGCTCTTGTGCCGCATTACCGAGTTAAAACTGTGTTGTCCTTGACAGTCTGGAACTGCTAAATGTAATCGAAGAACTGCAACTAACGAACGACCTAAACTACAAAAACGTCGATGCTGTTGGAATCGCGGGAATAAAGTAGTGATTACGTACGCAGCATGGAATAGAATTAATTGATGATGATACACAATTCTGTGGGATATAAGTCCCCCATAATGCGGAGGGGATGATTGGATGTGTCGTCGAAGTGCACGGTCGTCAGGGCAACAGGTAGGGTAGCGTACAAGCTTGAAGCCACAGAGTAGCTAGCAATAGGGACGGAAGCAACACTCGACGCAATGCTTAAAACACAGAAGAGAAAAGGCTGTATTCTATGTCCGTAAAACTTCCTATTAAAACCCTTAAAACTAATCCGCGCCCGTAAACCTCCCGTAAAAACAAGCAGTCCAACTCGTATGACCCGTAAAAGATATTATTATTATTATTATTAATCTTACACCGTTTGAGCTTAAGGCTATGCGGGTCTCCTATAAAGTCTTAAACTAGGGAAAACCTTACTACTTTTATAGTAGGATGAAAAACCCTAAGCTGCTTGTCTCCGTACGAAGCTCTAGTTTACTCGCAGCCTGCAATTACTAAATAAGTAGCCTCACCGCCACCTACTTGTCAAAGAGAGAGAGAGGACTAGCTAGCTTCTCGCTGTCAAATAGCAAGCGTTTAGCTAGAGCGAAATGCTTTAGCCTTCCTGTACACATCATCCACCGTACGAAGTGCTTTGCCCCTTCGTTTGTGCCTATCATTTGAGGGTATCCCGTAAAAGATAACCATGAAGATGATGCTGCTCGAAGGTAGTCTACGAGCTAGCTAGATACATTAATACCCTAGTACGGGCCCCGATCATGTGATTTTGTAGGGGACCACGGAACCCCATCACAATATAGGGCTACCCATTTTTCAATGGCTGCTTATCAATTGGGAGCCAATTGATCAACTGGTTGATATTGACGTATTGCGGGAAAATAGTGTGCTGATTAGCCAATTCGCCCAATTGAAAAATGGGGCACAACAAGGCTGCAGTAAGCGCCGGGCGTTTTCTATGGCAGACTCACCAGCCTTTCCTCATTTTATAAAACCTTTCCTTGTCGTCCAACTAATGTCTGACGGAAAGTTATTTGCCCTAAACGACTACAGAAGAGCCTCAAACGCTTTTGCTCCTTGATCTGTGAAACGCAACCAAGGTTGATAGAACCAGCCCCGGGACTGGCCGAAAAAGAAGGCGCCATTTTAGCGCGCCGCGCCAGCTTTAGCGCCATAGGCACTGCCAGTCGTAATGCCACGAAATCCATCAGATTTCGTGCTCGACTCGAAGTTGAAGACTGAGTTTCTTGCTAGATGTGTAAGACACACGCGATACATTCAAGGGTATTCGTCCCGGGAACGTCAGATCCAGGTGAAAGAAGTATGGGACACCGAGTTGGAGCTAGGTAGAGGCTCATATGGCGTCGTCCGGCGTGAGAGGCGCCGGCCAACCTCGACTCCTAACCTGGAGTTACCCTACCGAGTGCGGGCGGTGAAGGAGATCCGCAAGACGGCCATCGGTGGAAATAGTTGGGATTATATGAAAGAATTGGAGACAATAGCCAAGTTTTCGCACCCTCGTGTGAGTTAAGTCCCGTGGAAGCCTTATGGATTACATAGTGACATTCAGATAGTACGCTCCTTACTTCGTGCGCACCTATGGCTGGTTTGAGAACACCGAATCTGTGTTCATTACCATGGAGTACTTTCCGCTTGGAGATTTGCAGAAATTCATGCGCACCTCACCGCCATTTTCAGAGGAAGCAACTAGACAAATCGTCCGGCAATTGCTAGGAGGTGTAGATTTCATGCATGAGAGCGGCTTTGCTCATCGAGATATAAAGCCTGGCGTAAGTTACCTTGTCTCTGAGCCATATGACTGTTCTGGTCTGAAGAAGCTTCAGAACATACTGGTTGAGTCCAATTCCCCTGAATGGCTCGTCAAAATCGCCGACTTCGGTATTAGCAAACGAGCGCAGGAGGGAGAGACAGATTTTCGAACTCACGTTGGAACATCTGGCTATATTGCGCCAGAAATAATGGGGTTCTTATCGGGCAACGACCCAGCCGTTGCTTATTCTGTCTCCATCGACATCTGGGCCATTGGAGTCATTACCATTGAGCTGCTGTTCAAGCGACTTCCGTTTCTTAATGTCTGCGATCTTGCTAACTACGTTTCTGGGAGCAAACAACTTGATCTTGACGGCGTTACTGGTGTGGTTCTTTCAAACACTTGTCGGGAATTTGTAAGTGAATTGTTGATGCCAAACCCAGTAAGTCGACCGACAGCAGGTTTTGCGAGAAATCATCCGTGGATAACGGCAGGTATACCGCCTGTAGACACAGAAGAATCGTGAGTGTATCAACCTCCAGATTATGTAGTTCAGTCAAATCTGATATTGAATAGGCTGTTTGTTGAGGATGGACCACAGGAAGTCTATGTACAGGCACGCGATGCCGCCACCCTTGCCTCCTTACCCTCTCTACCTTGGTCAAATCTGCATCTCACAAATAGTTCACCAACTACCGAAGCGGCAAGTACAGTTCTTAGTACCTATCGTGGCCCTCGGTTTGATGCAAGTGTTCTTATTAATAGCTTTCGAGACTTGTCATTGGAAACAGTATGTTCTATCTCCGTACTAAAGAGCAAGCGCCGCTCGACGTCTAACATGCCTGCAGACGAAATATTTCGTTTTGAGATCAAACAATGAGCTCGATATAGAAACCAGTATTGCTCATGGAATTTGGACGTCAAGCCAACGAGTCAATAAAATCCTCGACAAAGGTTTCGCGAAGGCAAATCGGCGTGTTGTTTTGTTCTTCTCAGTCATCAAGAGGCAAGTTGTCAACACCCTCATAAAGGTCGACAGTCTTGAATATTCAAGTTGAATGCCTTTCCAGAAAGATGGCAATAAGTAATGTTGGGATCACTGACATCGTGGCGAATCATAGTCGGAAGTTTTGCGGCGTCGCTCAAATGACAAGCGCGATAGACTGGCTCAACACTGACGAACATTGGGTCGAGGATTCTTGGAAGGGGTAAGTTTGTTCTGTGATGAAATGCGACCATATGTTCGACTGACAACTCCCGTAGGAGATTTACCCTTGATTGGCTTTGTTTGACTGAAGTATCGTTCGACAAGGTTAAACATATCCCTGTGTCGCAGAAAAGCCCCGGGTTTCGCGCTATCGCATGCTATGATGGAACTGAAATTTCTACAGTATCGGCATTTGAGCTGCTGAAAGCTTTCTCGTCCGAGGAGCAGGAAACACTATTGAGAAGAGCTAGACAGCCTGAGACTATTACTGCTAGGGATGGTTTAGCCGTTTCTCAGTAGCTAGTAAGAATCGCGGTGGATTAGCCTTAATGAGACGTTTTATTCGGGTTAACTCTTTTTAAAATCGTTCCTTAATTATAAAGCCGCTAAAAGTAAAACAAAGTAAGGAATAAAGCACCCAATCAATCAATCAATCAATCAATCAAGTGTCGTAGCAGGCCGTAGTACAAAGTGAAAGAGTACGTAGCAAACGCTTCTCGCTTGTGACACACATACTGTTGGCTCCCTTGCACAGCACTGCACTGCGGCGGCGCAAGATCTGTCCAGTTAAGGATAATAACTCTTCCCCTCTGTCTCTAAATTGAGACACCTTTACTGATGCACCAACCGACTGCGCTAACCTCCGAGGGTTAGAGTTCAACATCAATATATGTCTACCACTTGGGAATTCAACAACTACTACAACCTATGTCTGCTACCATTACCAAATACCCGACTGGACTTAGACATGGTTTGCTGTAAGTCTCAAAA
>Ga0335072_10016667_pt1 | contig 10412 bp, 7 predicted proteins | sample Lox_Sample_21_FD_206725 | JGI IMG/M metagenome (GOLD analysis project Ga0335072, IMG submission 206725) | Soil microbial communities from Loxahatchee National Wildlife Refuge, Florida, United States - Lox_Sample_2.1 | ecosystem: Environmental > Terrestrial > Soil > Wetlands | place: USA: Florida... | reverse complement strand
AGCCCCTTGCTCATACTGGCTCCGGCCTGCCGCTCACCAGGCTCTGCGCGACCGCGATCGTCGCGCGAGTGGTGGCCACCAGGGAGTCGACTGAGATGGGCATCGGTGAGCCGGACTGGCAGGCGGTCACGAACTGCTCGACCTGGTGTCGCTGGCCCTTATCCTGGCCGCGCGACTTCATAGCGGTCCGGCTGCGCCCGGCCCAAACCGCCGCTTGGCGGAAGTTGTCGAGCCGGCCATTCCGGCCACTGGCCGCCGCGTCCAGCGTCTCCTTCGGGAAGCGTGCGTTGCCCCCCGTGACATAGGTAATCGCGCCGGTCGACCCGCCGCCGAAGCGCAACGTCGCCAGCACATCGTCACGTTCGGGACCGGGCATGGCGTATACCTCGGTCGGCGTACTGCCAGTCCACCAGCTCAGCGTGTCAATGAAGTGCCCGCCTTCGCCAACGAAGCGCGAGCCGGCCAGTTCCTCGTTGCGATACCAGCTGTCGGCGTCCAGCCGCCCGGCGTTGACCAGATAGCGCGTCACCGAGCCGGATTCCGGCTGGCCGAACTTGGCCTTCAGCTGGCCGAGCAATGGCGCGAACCGCCGGTTGAAGCCCACCATCAGGCGGTCATTGCCGGTGCTCGCGATCGTCTCGATGATCCGTTCGAGCTCGTCGGTGGTGAGCGCGAGCGGCTTCTCAACGAAGACGGCCTTCCCGGTCTGCAGCGCGCGGCAGACCAGATCGGCGTGGGTGTGGTGGCGGGTCACGATGAATATCGCGTCCAGAGACGCGTCTTCGAGCACGGCGTCAGCGGTGGTAGACGCCGAGGTAAAGCCGAACCGCCGCTGCGCGTTGACCGCCGACAGCGAGCGAGTGGTCGCGACATGTGCGAGCTGGACGGTGCCGAGCCGCGCTAGATGCGGCAGCAGCATGGAGGACGCGTAGTTCCCGGCGCCGATGAAGCCGATCGCCAGTCTTCCCGAGCCCGCGGCTCTGGCAGGCTTAGCCGCTGGGGCGATCCGGCTCGCGGCCGGGTGGTCGGCGCCAGCGGGGCGGGGGTACTCCAGCAGGATGCCGACGCCACTGAGGGAGCCGGAGGAGAGGTCGGCATACACCTGGCTGGCCTGCTCTAGCGGGAAGACGCCAGATACCAGCGAGTCGACCTCAAGGTCGGAATGAGCGATGAGGTCGAGAAAACAGGCGAGGTTACGCCGCTCAGTCCACCTGACGTAGCCCGCCGGGTAATCGATCCCGTCAAGCTCATAGCGCTCGTCGTATCGCCCTGGGCCGTACGACCGGGAGAACCGGACGTCGAGCTCCTTGTCGTAATAGGCGTTCCAGGGCAGGTCCAGCTTGGTCTTGCCGATGTCCACGACGCGGGCGCGGTCGCGCGCTAGCCTCGCCGCCGTCTCGACCGGACCGTTGGACGGCCCGCCTGCCGCCAGCAGGACATGATCGGCGCCGCGCCCTTCTGTCATCTCGGCCAGGGCCTGCTGAACCGCGGAAAGGCCCTCCTCGGTGGGCGCAGCGCACACGATCGCGCCCGCCTTCTCCGCCAGCCGGCATCGCTCTTCGATCATGTCGAGGCCGACTACCCGCACCCCTGCGGCGATCAGCAGCCGGACCACCAGCTGACCGACGAGGCCAAGCCCTATGACGCAGGCGCTGTCGCCGAGCTGCACCTCGGCGCGCCGCACACCCTGCATGGCGATCGCGCCCACCGTGGCGAAGGCCGCGTGCTCGGGCGCGACACCGGCCGGAACCGGCACGCATAGATTCACCGGGATCCAGTTGTACTCGGCGTGCAGGGCGTGCTCGTTCCCGGCAGCAGCGACTAGCTGTCCGACCTTGAATTCCTCAGCTCCCCGGCCGACCTCCACGACCACGCCGCAGAGTGAATAGCCCAGTGGCGTGTAGGAATCCAGCCGGTTCATGACCTTCTTGTAGGTGCTGACCGCGCCTTGCTGTGCCACCGAGTCCAGTACCTTCCGGACCTGGTCAGGTCGGGCCCGCGCCTTGCCGACCATCGACATCTTGGCCTCGGTCAGCTTCATCATCTCGGTGCCGGTGGAGATCAGGGAGAACAACGACTGCACGAGCACGCCGCCGGGACGGCATGCCGGAGCCGGGACGTCGAGGACCGTCAGGTCTCCGGACTTATAGTTCTGCGCTATCTGCTTCATCGTGCTCCCAGGTCGCTACTGCTGGCCGGTCCGGTGGCCGCCGCCGTCATGTTGCGACGCCCATCGACCGGGCGTTCCGATACCACAGCTCGAGCGTCAGGAGCTGCCAGATTTGCTTGGACCGGTCCTCGCGGCCGGCCTCCTCGTCAGTTATCAGCTGCATAAGCCCATCGCGCCGGATCATCCCGGATGTCACCAGCTGACCGCCAACGAGCACGTCCTGGATGAGCTCTCGCAAATCGCGCTGCACCCAGGCGCGAAGCGGGGCGCTGAACGACGCCTTGGGACGGTGCACGATCTCATGCGGCAGCCAGTTCTCGGCTGCGTGCTTGAGAGCGACCTTGCTTTGGCGCCGACGGATCTTGGCATTACCTGGTATCGAAAACGCCGCCTGGGCCACGATCGGGTCGACGAACGGGACCCGGACTTCTACCGATGTGGCCATGCTGGCCCGGTCGGTGTAAGCGAGATTGAGCCCCGGCAGGAACATCCGCGAGTCAGCGAGGCACATCCGGTTAACCTCGTCGGCCAGCGAGTTGTCGTCGTAGACCGCGCGGTGCTCGTCGAAAACCGCCGTCACGTAGCCGGCCAGATCCGGGCTCAGCAAGTCGGCCAGGTCGGCTGAGTCGTACAAGGTATAGCTGCGCCGGAATCTCGGCTCCTCGGGGAGGTCGGCGAAGGTCAGGAAGCGCTTGGCCCAGCGCGCGTGCCGCAAGCCATGGCCCGCCACCGCGACGGGAAGTCGGTCGACGGCGGGCCCCACGATTCCGTGCCGCAGGCCGGCCGGCAGCCGGCGGTACTTACCAGCCAGCAGGCAAGCCAGATGCTTGCGATAGCCGCCGAACAACTCGTCGGCACCCATCCCGGACAGGACGACCTTCACGCCACGTGCCCTGGCGGCCTCGCACATAAGCAGCGTGTTGATCGCGGCCGGGTCACCGATCGGCTCGTCGAGAACATCCACCATGCGCGGCAGCAGGTCCACGATGTCGGGCGAGATCTCGATCTCGTGGAGGTCGACGCCGTAGCGAGCAGCTACCTTCCGGGCGTAAATCGCATCGTCCGGCATGGCTTCCAGCCGCTGATCCTCGGGCCGGAAAACGATCGTATAGGCATCAATCGCGACGTCCGCCTGATGGGCGAGCACTGTGACGATGCTGGAATCCAGCCCGCCCGACAGGAACGAGGAGATCGGTACATCAGCGACTAGGTGCGCGGCGACAGACTCCTCAATGACCTGGGCCAGATCGGCAGGCGGCCCGGCCGCTGCCTGCGCCGCGACGTCCGCGATGTTCCAGTACTGCCGGATGTCGCAAGCCCCGTCGGGGCTGAGGATCGCCCACGAGCCCGCTGGCAGCTTCCGCACCTTGTCGATCGCGCAGCGCTGCTCGGGCAGCCAGTAATAGAGCATCGACGCGATCAGCGCGCCCGGCTCAACCCGCAGTTCGCTTCCGACGGCAGCGACCAGCGCCTTGAGCTCGGAAGCGAAGACGACTCCGCCGCCTCGGTGCAGGTAGTACAGCGGCTTAATGCCGAACGGGTCACGGGCCAGGACCAGATTGCCGGTGTTCTCTTCGAGCAACGCGAAGGCGAACATCCCGCGGAATCGGCGGAGCGCACCCGGTCCCCAGCATCGCCAGGCCTCCAGGACGACCTCGGTGTCCGAGTTGGTGACGAAGTGGGTGCCGCGGGCGATCAGCTCTGCTCGCAGGGCTCGGTAGTTGTACAGCTCGCCGTTGTAGACGAGCGTCAGCCCGTTCTTGCGCAGCGGCTGGTTGGCTGCGGTCGTGAGATCGATGATCGATAGCCGCCGGAAACCGAGGTGGACTGACAGGTAGTCATCCTCGTGGCTCCAGAGTCCTGCTGAGTCCGGTCCGCGGTGCGCGATCCGGTCGCTCATGACGTCAACCAGCTTCTGCCCGTCTGCCTGCTGGTAAGCCCCCGCAATGCCGCACATGTCAGGCCCCGGCCCCCTTTGCGGTGCCATCGCCCTCCAGCAGGTTCTGGTAAACGCCGAGGTAGGCGCGCTCCTGGTGGCTCCAGGCGAGTTCCTGCTCCACTCGGGCCCGTCCGAGCTTGCCTAGCTGGGCGCGTTTCGATTCGTCGTCGATCAGGTCCACGATGGCCGCGGCGTACTCATGCACATCGTTGGGCTTGACGTAGACAGCAGCATCGGCTGCCGACACGCGGGTCTCGCGCAAGTCAAACGCGACTACGGGAAGCTCGAATGCCATGTATTCCATCGTCTTATTCATCGTGGACACGTCATTGAGCGGATTCTTCGGATCCGGCGACAGGCCGACGTCGGCGGTTGACATGATCTGGCGCACCAGGTCGTCCGGCGCCCTGCCGGTGAACTCCACGTGACCGGCCAGGTCCAGCTCGTCCCGCAGCGCGACCAGGTCGTCGTAACAGTCACCCGAGCCGATCAGCGTGATCGCGATATCGTCGCGGCCGAACTTGTGCACGATGATGTCGGCGGCTCGCAAGACGATGTCGACCCCGTCCTGCGGTCCCATCACGCCGATGTATACCGCCAGGAACGGCCGGCCCCGGCGCAGGCTGGGCTCAACCGGGCCGCGGCAGAGCCGGTCCGGATCTGGCCCGGTGCGGACGACGGTCACGTCGGTAGTCGCCTTTCCGCTTCGCGTGATGGCGATCTCCCGGTACGACTCGTTCGTGGAGATGACGTGGTCGGCGGTGCGATGGGTCCGGCGCTCAAGCGCTAGCAGTCCCCGCAGCGGCAGTCGCGGGCCGCCCTCGAACCGAGACTCGTACAACTCAGGGCACAGGTCGTGATGATCGAACACGAACACGGTGCGGTCCAGGCGCCGGAGCATGAGCGCGATGGGCCAGAAGATATCCGGGGGATTGCAGGCCTGGAGCGCGTCGAACCGGCCAGATCGCCGCGCCTTGAATGTCAGCCACGCGGTGGCGAGGAACGAGTAGACATACTCGGTGATGAAGCCGACCTTGCTGCCGCCGGGAGCATACGGACGGTACTTGTAGAGCTGCACGGTATTCAGGACCGCGTAGGCAGGGTCGCCCTTGCCCTTCGGGCAGATGACACTGACCTGGTGACCCGAGGCCACGAGCGCCTGACATTCGAGCCACACCCGTCGGTCGAACGGCACTGGCAGGTTCTGAACGATGATCAGAACGCGGCTCACCAGCCAAGCCCTTCGTAGCCCGACAGTGCCTCGACTCGCTCTCCCAGGCGCCCGCTGATATCTATCAGGTGGCGCGGCGGCGACGCTATCAGCGCGTCGAGCACCAACTGATCGCTGGAGGAAACGATCGCAACGTCGGCGTCCTGCAATGCCTCGCCCGGCCGGCTCGTCAGCAGCCGGCGGAGGTGCGGGAGCTTCGACTCGACGTACCGGCGGTTAGCCCCTACCAGCCGGGCCGGGTTGACGACCTGGTCATAAATGCGGAGGTCGTATCCCTTGCCGATGAGGCGTTCCGCGAGCTCCACATTGGGGCTCTCGCGCAGATCGTCGGTGTTCATCTTGAAGCTCAGGCCGAGCAGCGCGACAGTGCGGACGTCGAAGCCAACGACGCGGTCGACGACCTCGTTGATGACAAGGTCATTAGTAGCCATCGTGCCGGCCAGCAATGGCAGGTCGGCGCCGTTCGCGCGGGCAAGGTGCAGCAGCGACCTCAGATCCTTAGGCAGGCAGGAGCCGCCGAAGGCGAAGCCGGGCCGCAGATAGCTCGGCGAGATGTTGAGCACCTCGTCCTGGCAGAACAGCGACATCACCGCGCGGGAATCCACGCCCAGAAGCCGGAAGAGGCGCGACAGCTCGTTAGTGAACGACACCTTGGTGGCGTGGAAGGCGTTGCAGGCGTATTTCAGAGCCTCCGCGATCCGGGTGTCCACGACCTGCACAGGCTTGTCAAGGAATCCGAACACCTCGGTAACCGCGTCCGCCACGTGCGGGTCGGAGGTGCCGACCACGATCAGGGGTGGCGAGAAGAAGTCAGCGACACCGGAGCCTTCCCGGAGGAATTCCGGGCACATAGCGGCACCGAGCAGCGTGCCCGTGCCGGTCGTGGTGCGGCTGGCGGTGAGCGCCGGTACTACCGCGTCCTCGACCGTGCCTGGCGGCACGGTACTGCGGATAACGACGCTGTGCCTACCTGACGCCGGCGGCGACACGCTGCCCATGGCGGCAACGATGTCGTCAACGGCACGCCGGATGAAGGTCAGGTCGGTGGCACCACGCGCCATCGATGGCGTGCCGACGCACACCAGCGACATGTCTGCTCGGTCAAGGGCGTCCGCGCACGAGGTCGTGGCATGCAGCGTGCCCCCCGCGACAACCTGTGCCACGAGCTCGCTCAGCCCTGGCTCGGTCACCGGACTGTGGCCGCCAGAAACCTCGGCGACCTTCGCCGGATCGACGTCAACTCCCCAGACGTCATGCCCATTGGCGGCCAGGCAAGCTGCAGTCACGGTGCCGACATAGCCGAGGCCGATCACTGCAACTTTCATCGCGTCATCCTCTTCGCATTGCTGATCGCTGCCCCAACCCCTGCCGCCGCTAGGAATCGCGGGCGCGGCGGCGCCGACGTGTAACAGGAGCGCCGAACTGCGGGCGGTGATACCGCCAATGCCGGCGGATGCCTGAGCGGCGGCAGCTGCCAGCACAAGATCGCTGCCGATTCCGCGGCTTTGCCGGGAAATTAGGTCCGGGACGGGTAGCGTTTGCCTCCGTCGCTTGAGTACGCGGACGCAATCGACGGAGGCATGCTGCCGCCGATCGGCCAGCTTGAAATGGTGGGGGATCTTAGTGACCGTTTACGTTGACCCGGATCTGACTGACGTCGAACTCCGGGAAGCCATTTACGCCGGTGACCTGATAGTGCTCACCCGGCTGCAGTCGGTTAGCGATCTTGTAGGGCACGCACGGGAACAGCTGGCTGAGCTCTTCAGGTCGCATGACCCAGAGCATGCCCACGAGTACTTCGGGCCAGCTGAAATGGCCAGCATCCTGGGCGTATGGAAACCGAGCTTTATTCATCACCCTCGGTCGAAGAAGCTGGTCTGCGACATCATCGCTGAGGCTGGCCTGCCTGCTGAGTACACGCACTATGACGTACCCAAGCCCCGCACATCCTTCCCACGGGGCCATCTCACGACCGGTGTGGCGTTCGCTTTCCCCTGGCACCGCGATGTCTGGTACAGCGCACCCGCCCAGCAGGTCAACTGGTGGCTTCCCATCTTCCCGGTGCGGTCGGACAACTCCATGAGCTTCGACCTGCGGAACTTCGATCAGGCCGTGCCAAACACCTCCGCCACCTTTGACTACTACCGGAACAACACGCAGCGGCTGACCACGGCCAGCTCGGTTAGCAGGGAGCAGCAGGCACGGCCGGGCGCCATCGATCACCAGCCGGTGCAAGAGCTGATCGTGCTGCCGTCACCCGGCAGCATCTTGCTGTTCTCGGGCGCGCACCTGCACACCTCGATCCCGAACACGTCGGGGCTGGCGCGCTACAGCATCGACTTCCGCACCGTCGACGCCAGGGACCTGCTCGCCGATCGCGGCGCCCCGCTCGTGGACGTTCGTTGCACCGGGACATCGGTACGCGACTTCCGGAACATCGGCGATGACAGCGCGTTCGACGAGGACTTGGTGACCTCGCTGTTCGGCTCGCCGCCGCCGGACGCGATGCTTGTGTTCGCCGGACCGGCCCAAGACTCGCAGTAACGTCGTATCACGGCGTGGCCACGGGGGCTCCTGTGGCCACGACGCGGCCGTGCGGCTCGTTTATTCAAGCCGACACAGCCGATTCCGACTGGCGCAGGAGACCTGGGCAATTGAGAGTTCTGGTAGCGGGCGACCGCGGCTACATCGGGGCCATCCTCGTACCGGCCGTGCGGGCGGCCGGGCATCACGTCGATGGCCTGGATCTTGGCCTGTATGAAGGCTGCGATCTGGGCCCCGCCATGTCTGGCGCCCGGCCCCCGCGTGACATCCGGGATGTGACGCCCGGCGAGCTGGCGGGTTACGACGCGGTCATCTGCCTCGCCGCGCTCTCGAACGACCCGCTTGGTCACCTGAATCCCGCGGCGACCCACTCGGTCAATCTTGACGGCACGCTGTGCCTCGCTGAGGCAGCCAAGAAGGCCGGGGCTGAGCGCTTTTTGTTTGCCTCCTCGTGCAGTCTCTACGGCGCGGCCGGCTCGGCCGGGGTTGCCGAGGACGGAGAGATGTTCCCGGTCACGCCGTACGGCGAGACCAAGGTCCTGGCCGAGCGCGCGCTTTCGGGGCTGGCCGGCGACAATTTCAGCCCGACCTACCTGCGGAACGCCACTGCCTACGGGGCCTCGCCGCGGCTGCGCCTGGACATCGTCGTGAACAACCTGACCGCGGTCGCGATGACGACCGGAGAAGTTCGGCTGGAAAGCGACGGGTCGCCGTGGCGCCCGCTGGTACACGTCCAAGACATCACCGCGGCGTTCATCGCGATGCTCACCGCTCCGCGCGATCTGGTCCACGATCAGGCATTCAACGTGGGCCGTTCGGCCGACAACGTCCAGGTCCGTGACATCGCCGAGATGGTCCGCGCCGCAGTGCCAGGCTCGAAGCTATCCTTCGCCGAGGGCGCCGGGCCGGACGTGCGCAACTACCGAGTCGACTTCGCCAAGCTGACGGATACGTTTCCGGACCTGCGCCTTCGCTGGACCACGGCGCTGGGAGTCGCCGAGCTGGCCGGCGCCTATGCCGAGCACGGCCTGACGTATGAGGACTTCATGTCGTCGCGTTACGTCCGCCTCAGGCGGATAAGCGAGCTGCTGGCCGAAGGTCAGCTCGACCAGATGCTCCGCCGGGTTGGCCCGAGCTCATCCGGCCAGCCGGCCGCCGTTCCGGACGACGGCCTGATGACGACGTCGAATCAGACCGCGTGAACGTCCGTCCGGTCGCGGGGATCGCCGGCGCCTTGCTATTCGAGCCTGGCCCGCACGTCGATGAGCGGGGATTCTTCTGCCGGACCTTCGATGCGGATGTGATGCGGGAAGCGGGGCTCGACCCTGATGCGTTCGTTCAGGACAGCATCTCGAGGTCCCGCGCGGGCGTAGTTCGGGGCCTGCATGTGCGGCGCGGTAAGGGCGAGGCCAAGCTGGTGCGGTGCTCGTACGGCGCGATCTTCGACGTCGTCGTGGACCTGCGGCCCGACTCCCCGACCTACCTGCGCTGGGAGAGCTTCGAATTGCGCGACGACGAGCAGGTGTCGGTCTATGTTCCGGCCGGCTGCGCCCACGGGTTCCAGGCGCGCACCGATCCGGCTGACGTCTCTTACCGGATCGACCGGCGGCATGACCCGGCCGAGGATGTCACGATCGCATTCGACGACCCGGACCTGGGCATTCCGTGGCCACTCCCAGTGACCGCGATGTCACCGCGGGACCGGCAGGCCCCGCCGCTCGCAGCCGTGGCGACACTGCTTAGCGGTGCGGCTTAACGGTCCTGCCGCGAGAACCGCTGGCGCGGCCGTCCCCAGGCCGGGGGCGCGCGCCAGGGGAGCCCATCGTGACGTTATATAGTATTAGGCTCTATATCTCCCCCGAACAGAAGTTCCCCGGACAGGAGTTTCGGCTGACTACCCTGCAGGACGATGCGCTCGCTCGTGATCTCGCCGTCGCGGCCGGCCAGTCGCTGGTCGATCTCCGGGCCGGCTGGCAGCAGGCCGGGGCGGAAGATGCCGCTGCCCTGCGCGGCCGGGGCGATCGGCAGTCACACGAGTTCCTGGTCGCGGAGCTGGCACGCCTGCGGCCCGATGACGCGGTGCTCTCGGAGGAGGGCGCCGACGATCCGGCGAGGCTGACCGCGAGCAGGGTGTGGATCGTCGACCCGCTCGACGGCACCAGGGAGTATGGCGAGCCTGGCCGGACCGACTGGGCCGTGCACGTAGCACTCTGGGAGCGCGGCGAGCTGACGGCCGGCGCCGTGGCACTGCCGGCCCAGGACCGAGTCCTGAGCACAGTCGAACTAAGCACGGGCGATCCGGTAAGCCCCGGTGCTCAGGACCTGCACCGTGCCCCGGACCAGCATGAGCCGCTGCGGCTGCTCGTCAGCCGGTCCCGGCCGCCTGAGTTCGTGCAGGAGCTCGCCGAGCGGCTCGGCGCTGAGCTGGTGCCCATGGGCTCAGCCGGGGCCAAGGCAGCTGCTGTCATCGATGGCCAGGCAGACGCCTACGTACACAGCGGCGGCCAGTACGAATGGGACTCAGCCGC
>Ga0335072_10016666_pt1 | contig 10412 bp, 9 predicted proteins | sample Lox_Sample_21_FD_206725 | JGI IMG/M metagenome (GOLD analysis project Ga0335072, IMG submission 206725) | Soil microbial communities from Loxahatchee National Wildlife Refuge, Florida, United States - Lox_Sample_2.1 | ecosystem: Environmental > Terrestrial > Soil > Wetlands | place: USA: Florida... | reverse complement strand
GGGCTGGCACCGCTGGCGCTGGCGAAGCTGTGGGCGCTGAAGTTCTCTCCGGCGAAGCCCGGAACCGAGAAAAACGCGATTTACGAGTGCGGGCTGGAGTCGGCCGGGGATGCCTGGATTCAATTCAAGGCGTCTTATTACCTGTACGCGATTATGTTCCTGATCTTCGATGTTGAGGCGGTTTTTCTGCTGCCGTTTGCCGTGGCTTTTACTGGACTAACGGTGGGCGCGTGCGTAGCCATGCTGGTGTTTCTTCTGCTGTTGGTGGAGGGTCTGGTGTGGGCGTGCCAGAAGGGCGTGTTGCAGTGGAGCTAAGGCGGACGACTTTCCGCATGAACAGATGGGTGGGGTGATGGAGCTGGATCAACAATCCGTGCAGGATTTGAAGGCCGAGCTGAGCAAGCACGGGGTGTTCACCACGACCTTTGAGGAGCTTTACAACTGGGGCCGGAAGAATTCGGTGTGGCCGCTGACATTTGGGCTGGCGTGCTGCGCGATTGAGATGATTGCGACGACGATGGCGCGGTATGATCTGGCGCGGTTTGGCGCGGAGGTGTTTCGCGCGTCGCCACGACAGGCGGACCTGATTATTGTGTCGGGGACGGTGACGAAGAAGATGGCTCCGCAGGTGGTGCGGCTATACAACCAGATGCCGGAACCGAAGTATGTGATTGCGATGGGCGCGTGCGCGATCTCCGGCGGGCCGTTCCGCGATGGGTACAACGTACTGAAGGGGATCGACCGGTACATTCCGGTGGATGTGCATATTCCCGGATGCCCGCCGCGGCCGGAGGCGCTCATTGACGCATTCATGACGCTGCAGAAGAAGATCAGCGAGCAGCAATTGACGGGAGCGGGGCGTCCGCGACACCTGCACGCGGAGCTGCCGAGCGAGTTTCCGGTTCCGGAGTACGCGGAGCACGGGCTGGAACCGACGGAAAACGCGGAGGTGTGGAATCCGCTCAAAGTGATTCAGGGATGAGTGCTCAGACGATCAGCGTGGAGCAGGTGAAGGCGTTGCTGGAGGCGGCGGTTTCCGGCTGCCGCGTAGAGATTATGCAGAACGGCAGCCCTTCCGCGCAGCACTCTCTGGTACTTGACAATGAACATGCAGTGGAAGCGGCGCGGTTTTTGCGCGAAGACCCGGAGCTGCGTCTGGACTTCTGCTCGAATGTGACGGGCGTGGACTGGCTGGACGCGGAACTCAGCGAGAAGATGAAGACGAAGAAGCTGGTGGACGGCGTGGAGACGGAGGTCGAGGAGATTAAGAAGACCAGAATTCCGGGCTATCTGGAGGCCGTTTATCACCTGTTTTCGATGAAGAAGAAGCATGGACCGGTGGTGGTGCGGCTGCGGACGTCGAACCGCACAGACCAAACGCGGGTTCCGTCGCTGACGCCGGTGTGGCGGAGCGCGGAGTTCCAGGAGCGCGAGGCGTTTGACCTGTATGGAATTGTGTTTGAGGGGCATCCAGATTTACGGCGGATTTTGATGTGGGATGAGTTTGCCGATTATCCGATGCGGAAGGACTACGTTCCTCCGGCGGATGATGATGAGCCGGTGCATGCGGCGGGCGAGGGCACCCAATGAGATGGGGAACGGCGAGCGCGGACGACAGGATGGTAGAGATTGCAGGCGACCCTGACGGCGGCGAACTGCTGGAGATTTCTATGGGGCCGCACCATCCGTCGACGCACGGCGTCTTCCGGATGAACGTGCAACTGGAAGGGGAGCGTGTGATGCGGCTGAAGCCGGTCTTCGGCTACCTGCATCGCAATCACGAGCAGATTGCAGAAAAAGTGAGCTACCTGGCTTCGATTCCCTATACGGACCGGCTGGATTATCTGTGCTCGATGACCAACAACTGGGCCTACGCGCTGTCGGTCGAGAAGCTGGCCGGCATTGCGGTTCCGGAGCGCGCGGAGTATGTGCGGGTGATTGTAGCTGAGCTGACGCGGCTGCAGAACCATGCGTCGCTGATCGGATTTCTGATGCAGGACATGGGCGCAAGCGGGACTCCGCTGATGTATGCGTTCCGCGAGCGGGAGAAGATTCTGGACCTGTTCGAACAACTGAGCGGAGCCCGCATGATGTGCAATTACATGCGGTTCGGGGGGGTGCGGGTTGACCCATCGGCCGACTGGCTGAACGGGGTGCGGGCGCTTACAGGCGCGTTTCCGCGGTTTCTGAACGAATTTGAAAAGCTGCTGATGGAAAACGAGATCCTGATAAGCCGCACCCAAGGCGTGGGCGTGTTGTCGCGCGAGCTGGCGGTGAATGCGGGAATCACGGGGCCTATGCTGCGCGCGAGCGGCGTGAATTACGACGTCCGCAAAGTGGATGGGTACGGGATTTATGAGCGGTTCCAGTTCCGGGTTCCACTGGGCGAGCACGGCGATGTGTATGACCGGTACATGATGCGGGTGCTGGAGATGCGGGAGTCGGTGAAGATTCTGGAACAGGCGCTGGCCGGGATTCCAGGGGGGCCGGTGATGGATCCGAAGGCGAGGCTGCGGGGACTGCGTCCCAAGGCCGGCGAGGCGTACGGGAGGATCGAGTCGCCCAAGGGGGAGCTGGGATTTTTCCTGATCAGCGATGGGACGACGAATCCTTACCGTTACCGGGTGAGGCCGCCAAGCCTGATCAATCTGACTGTACTCGAGGACATGTGCCTGGGACGGAGCGTGGCGGATATTGTGGTGACTTTAGGCAGCGTAGACATTGTTTTAGGCGAGGTAGACCGCTGAGAGCGCGGTGTATCTTTGGAGTGTATTGAGTAAGTAGCGCAAACAGGTGAGCCATGCTGGGTGAAGGCATCGTAAAGGGACTGGGGGAGACGGCGAGAAACTTTTTCGGCAGCTTTGTCGGAAAGGAGCGGCTGACGACGGTCCAGTTTCCTGAGGAACGGCTGATCCAGCCCGAGGCGACGCGTGTATTTCCCTTTTTGATCTATGACACCGACGACATGGAGAAGGGCCTGCGCTGCGTGGCCTGCAAGATCTGCGAGGTCGAGTGCCCGCCAAAGTGCATCACGATCGAAAAGAGCACTGAAAAGAAGCCGGATTATGCGGGCAAGCCGCAGTTTTTCCCGGCAAAGTTCGACATCGATGTTTCCGTGTGCATGAGTTGCCAGATTTGCGTAGAGGTTTGTCCGTTCGAGGCGATCAAGATGGATACGGCCTTTGAGTTGAGCACAGACGACCGCTTCGGCGGATTGCTGTGGCAGAAGGACCGGCTGGCCAAGCCAAATGCGTACTACCACACGATCCATCCGACGGAAGCGGCAGCCGTTGATGAAGAGCTGGCAGAGAAGAAAGCGAAAGCGGAGGCGAAACCCGCGGCCCCCGCGGCCAATACAGGAGCCGCGGCCGTACGATGACGCAGGCTCTCGACCAGATTTTCGTGACGTTCAAGCACTGGGCGGTGTTTCATTCGCCGGCGGCGTTCCAGCCGGCGGTTTCTGTGCTTCTGTCGATTGTCCCTGTTCTGATTATTTTTCCCTCATTGTTTGCGGTAACGACGATTCTTGAGCGCAAGGGACTCGCGCGCATCCAGAACCGGTATGGGCCGAACCGCGTGGGACCGTTTGGGCTGCTGCAGCCGCTGGCGGACGGGTTGAAGTCGCTGACCAAGGAAGACATTGTTCCCAGATCGGCGGATAAGCTGGTGCATTTTGCGGCCCCACTGCTGCTGGTGACGACCGCGTTTATGGAGTATGCGGTACTGCCCGTGGGTAGAAATATGGTTTTGGCAGATATGGAAAGCGGGGTCCTGTTCTTCTTCGCGGTGAGTGCGGCGATGGAGCTTTCGATTTTCATGGCAGGATGGTCGAGCCGAAACAAGTATTCGATGCTGGGCGCGATGCGGGCCGTAGCGCAGATGATCAGCTATGAGGCTCCACTGATTCTGTCGTCGGTGGCGGCAGTGATGGCGGCGGGGTCGCTGTCGACGGTGACGATAGTCGAGAAGCAGGCGGGGTACAGCGGCATCTGGCCGCACTGGTACGTGTTAACGCCGTGGGGGCTGGGCGGGTTCCTGCTGTTTATGATCGCGGCGACGGCGGAATCAAACCGGTCACCGTTCGACTTGCCCGAGGGCGAGTCGGAGATCATTGCGGGATATTTCACGGAGTATTCGGGATTCAAGTTTGCGCTGTTCTTTCTGGGGGAATACTTGGGGATGTTCGCGATCAGCGGGCTCGGGATTACGCTATTTCTGGGTGGATGGGCTGCGCCGTTTTCGTTCCTGACATGGATTCCGTCGTGGATCTGGTTCTTCGGCAAGCTGCTGGCGCTGATCGCGATGTTTATCTGGGTGCGCGGGACGCTTCCGCGGTTGAGAATGGACCAGCTGATGAACTTTGCGTGGAAGTTCATGCTGCCGATGACGCTGATGGTGATTTTTTCGGCAGGTCTATGGCGTTTTTTGCCGCAGGGGGTGCTGAGGTGGGTGATCTGCGCGGTGCCGATTGCGGGGCTTTACGTACTGCTTGGCCGCAACCTGACGAGCGGGCAGAGACTCGAGAAAAGAACTTACGGGTTTGCCGAATGAATGGGGATCGCGGCTTGATTCCTGAGAGACTGAGATGACTGCGCCTTTCCTCATCCTTGCCGCTGTGACGATTGCCGGAGGGACGGCGGCCATGACGCTGCGCAAACTGATACATTGCGCGCTGGCTCTTTCCATTTGCTTTGTCGGACTGGCCGGACTGTATCTTGACCTGGGCGCGCAGTTCGTAGGGCTGGCGCAGATTCTGGTGTATGTGGGCGCTGTGGTGATTCTGATTGTGTTCGCGATTCTGCTGACGCGAAACGACGAGCTGCCAGCGCCGACAAAGAGGACGCGGCTGGCGGGGCTGGGCGTGTCTACCGTGGTGTTTGCGGTGCTGGCCTGGGCGGTAACGGCGGGAGGCGCTTTGGAAGGCATGGCTGGCACGCAGCCGCAGGCGTCGATCAAGCAGATTGGCGGCGCGCTGATGCAGCGCTTTGTGCTGCCGTTGGAAGTTGTGGGCCTGCTACTGACGGCGGCGTTGATTGGCGCGGTTGTGATTGCCATGGAGGAGAAGCAGCGCACGCGATGACTCCATTGACCGGCTGTCTCCTTGTTTCCGCACTTTTGTTTTCGATTGGCCTGGGCGGCGCACTGACGCGGCGCAGTGCCATTCTGGTGCTGGTGGGCATTGAGCTGATGCTGAACGCCGCGAACCTAAACTTCATCGCGTTCTGGCGGTATGGGCCGCATCCCGAGGCCCTGACGGGAATTCTGTTTGTAGTTTTCTCCATCGCGATTGCGGCGGCGGAGGCAGCGGTGGGACTGGGGCTGATTCAAGCTGTGTACCGGCATTCCAAGACAACCGACGTTAATCGCCTGAACACGATGAAGGGATAAGCGGCAAACATGGTCTGGATCGTTCGCAATCTCTGGCTGATTCCCGCACTGCCCGCGGCAGCGGCGGCGCTGACCGCGGTTGCCAAGCAGCGAAGCCGGGGTTTCGCAGCCACGCTGGCGATCGGGTCAATGAGCTGCTCGCTGCTGCTGGCGCTGGTGGCGTTCGTGCATACGCTGGGGCATCCGGAGCTAGAGTATGTGAATTTCAGGTGGTTGGAGTTCGGCACAGAGTGGCTGAGATTTGGCTGGCTGCTCGATCCGTTGACAGCCGTGATGCTGGTGATGGTCACGTTGGTGGGGCTGCTGATCTTTATCTTCAGCGTGGGCTACATGGCCCACGATGAGAACTTCACGCGGTTCTTCTGCTTCCTCTCTCTTTTTGCCGGCGCGATGCTGGGCGTGGTGATTGCGAACAACCTAGTGCTGCTGTTCATGTGCTGGGAGATTGTAGGGCTCACGTCGTATCTCCTGATCGGCTTCTGGTATCAGAAACCCGAGGCAGCGGCGGCGGCTAAGAAGGCGTTCATTGTGACCCGCATCGGCGACCTGGGGCTTTTTCTTGGGATGATGTGGCTGTACAGCCTGAGCGGGACGCTGCTTTTTTATGACAACGGCGCGGGCTGCCTGGAGCATTCAGCCATGGCCGCGATGGCGGCGCACGTGGCGGCGCTGGGTCTGACGGCGTCGAGTGGGATCGGGTTGCTGATCTTCTGCGGAGCGGCGGGAAAATCGGGGCAGGTTCCGCTGCACGTGTGGCTGCCGGATGCGATGGAAGGCCCGACTCCGGTGAGCGCGCTGATCCACGCGGCGACGATGGTTGCGGCCGGCGTTTTTCTGGTCGCGAGGGTTTATCCGCTGATGTCGGCAACAACGAACGGCGGGACGTCGCAGGCACTCGAAGTCGTGGCGTGGGTGGGTGCGATTACCGCGCTGTTCGCAGCGTTCATTGCTGTGGCGCAGGATGACATCAAGCGCATTCTGGCTTACTCCACGGTTTCGCAGCTTGGATACATGATGCTGGGGCTGGGCGTGGGCGGCGTGGCGGTGGGGATGTTCCACCTGATTACGCATGCGTTCTTCAAGGCACTGCTGTTTCTGGGCGCGGGATCGGTGATCCACGGATGCAGCGGCGAACAGGACATTCGCAAGATGGGCGGGCTGCGCAAGCTGATGCCCATTACGTTTGCGACTTACGCCGCGGGCATGCTGGCGCTGTGCGGGGTGCCGCTGTTTGCGGGGTTCTGGAGCAAGGATGAGATTCTGCATGCGGCCCACGGCTGGAATGTGTCAAACGCTCCTTACTATATGGGCACGGCGGGCGCGCTACTGACGGCGTTCTACATGACGCGGCAGGTTTGCTACGTTTTCTTTGGCAAGCAGAGAGAAACTGTGGAGACATCGGCGGGACATGCTCCGGACGCGCACGGAGCGGACGACGCGATCCATGAAAGTCCAGTGGTGATGACGGTGCCGCTGGTGATTCTTGCGGTGTTTGCGGCGCTGCTTGGATTTATTGGAACGCCGGCGTGGCCGTGGTTTCAGGGATTTGTTGAAGGCAAGCCGGTGGCGTTTGATTTACGAGCCTTTGCCGGCAACGGGATTCTGCCGCTGATGGTGACTTCGTCACTGATTGTGTTTGCGGGACTGGGATTGGGGTGGTGGCTCTACGGACGCAAACCGATTGAGAGCGCGAAGGAGACGGATGCGCTGGAGCGGCTGCAGCCGGGTGTCTTCCATGCGCTGGCAAAACGCTTGTATGTGGATGAGTTCTACGACCTGACGGTCATTCGCATGGCGTGGTGGAGCGCGCGGCTATTCGACTGGATGGACCGGTGGGTGTGGAACGGCGCGGTTCAGCTGGTTTCGTGGCTTGTGGCAAGCGTTGCGTTGATTGACTCGTTGTTTGATGCTGCCGTGATCAACATGGGCTTTGATGGAGGCTGCGAGAGTGTTGTGGAGGGCGGCCGGCTGATGTCGCGGTTGCAGAATGGCCGCGTGCAGAACTATCTGCGTGTTCTAGGCATCGCGCTGATCGCGTTTGTTCTATTTCTTTTCTGGGACCGCAAGGGATGAACGGCCTTCCCGAGATTACGCTGCTCACCCTGATGCCCCTGGCGGGTGCACTCCTTATTTTTCTGGCAGGAGGGAAGAACCGCAACGTTGCGCGCGGAGTGGCGGTGGTTACAGGCGGGCTGGCGCTGGCACTGACGCTCGCGCTTTGGCACGGCTTCAATGCGGCATCAGGCGTGCTGCAATTTCAGGAGCGGCATGCATGGATTCCAGCGCTGGGCGTGGATTATCACGTCGGCATTGATGGGCTGGGCCTGCTGATGCTGATGCTCTCGGCCATCGTGGTGCTGATGTCGATTGCTTCTTCCTGGAGCAATCGCGAGCACGGGCCACTTTATTTTGCGCTCGTGCTGCTGCTGGAGACGGGACTGTTCGGCACTTTTACGGCGCTGAACTTTATCCACTGGTTTTTCTACTGGGAACTGGGCCTGATTCCGGCATACTTTCTGATTCGCCTGTGGGGAGGGCCGCTGCGCGCGCGCGCCGCGACGCAGTTTTTTATCTACACAATGGTGGGCAGTGTTGCGCTCCTGCTCGCGTTTCTTGCGATTTATCTGGCAACCGGAAATTTCGATTTCATCGAGCTCGCGCAATTGGCGCGGAACGGACAGATTGTTCCGGCTCTCGCGCAAAACCTGCATTGGGGACACCGGACGGGCGGACAGATTGCGGAATGGGTCTTCTGGGCGGCGTTTCTGGGCTTCGCGGTAAAGATTCCGATTATGCCGTTTCATACCTGGCTGCCGTCGGCGTATGCAGAGGCTCCGTCGGGCACGACGATGCTATTGACGGGCGCGATGTCGAAGATGGGGTTGTACGGACTGCTGAGAGTTCTGGTTCCGGTTTTTCCGGAGCAAATGCAGCAGGCGCTCACGCTACTGCTGTGGCTCGCGGTGGCGAGTATTGTGCTTTCTGCGTTCATTGCGTGGGTGCAGACTGACCTGAAGCGCATTTTTGCCTATTCGTCGATCAACCACCTTGGGTATTGCGTGCTCGGGGTTCTGGTTGCGGTGAAGTGGACAGGAGGGTCGCTGGCCGGGGAAAAGGCGGCGGCGCTGGATGGCGTGTTTCTGCAGATCTTTAATCATGCGCTGACGGCGGCGGCGCTGTTCTGGTTTGTTGCCATGCTTGAGAAGCGCAGCGGCGGCCTGCGAGGACTCAACGATTTTGGGGGCTTGCGCAAGATTGCGCCCGTGTTTTGCGGACTTATGGGCATTGCTGTCTTTTCGTCGCTTGGCATGCCGGGGCTGAACGGATTTCCGGGCGAGTTTCTGATCTTCAAGGGGGCATTTCCACTGGTAACGTGGGCTACGGCGCTCTCAGCCATCGGGCTGCTGATCACGGCGGTGTTCCTGTTGAGGATTTTAGAGCGTGTGTTTGTTGGCCCGTTGAACGAGCGGTGGGCTTCGCTGCGCGATTTGAGCGCGAACGAGCGGCTGGTTCTGTTCCCGGTGATGGCTTTGATGTTTGTGCTTGGCTTCTATCCGCAGATCATTGTGGGGACGGTGAACAGCACGGTGGTGCAACTGGTATCACAACTGGGATCACACATGGGGTTTTAACGGATGCTGGCCTGGACTATCTACGTTTCGTTTTTCGGTGCGGCGGCTTTAATGCTGGCGCCGAAGACGAGCGCGCGCGCCGCGCGGTGGATCGCGCTGATGGTTGCCGTGGCGGGCTTTGCGATCTCCGCGATCGGCTGGCGCCACTTTACGCCGGGGGAGATGATTACGGTGACACGCGCGCCATGGATCCCGTCTCTGGGCATTGAGTATCACCTGGCCGCGGACGGCATTAGTTTAACGCTGCTGCTGCTGACGGGCATTGTTGCGATTGCAGGCGTACTTTTCTCATGGAATGTAACGAAGCGGCCAGCGGAGTTCTTCGCGCTGTATCTGGTGCTGATCGGCGCGGTGTACGGCGTGTTCCTGAGTTTTGATCTTTTTCTGTTCTTTGTATTTTATGAGCTGGCGATCATTCCAAAGTATTTTTTGATTGCCATCTGGGGCTCGACGCGGCGCGAATATGCGGCGATGAAGCTCGCGCTCTACTCGTTTGCAGGAAGCGCGATGGTGCTGATCGGCGTGATCGCGGCGTACGTTGAAGCTGGTTCGAAAACGACAGATCTGGCTATGCTGGCGCAGTATCCTTTTCCGCTGCATTTCGAGATGTGGGTTTTTCCGCTGGTGTTTGTGGGGTTCGCGATCCTTGCAGGCTTGTGGCCGTTCCACACGTGGGCGCCCACAGGCCACGCGGCCGCGCCAACTGCCGCTTCGATGCTGCTGGCCGGAGTGGTGATGAAGCTGGGCGCATACGGCTGCCTGCGCGTGGCGATGATGCTGTTTCCGCGGGGTATGGAGGCGTGGGGATTCCGTGTGTTGGGATTCGGGTCGTGGCGCGGACTGTTTGCGGTGCTGGCGCTGATCGGGATTGTGTATGGGGCGTCCGTGGCACTGGTTCAGAAGGATTTCAAATTCGTCATTGGCTATTCGAGCGTGAGCCACATGGGCTTTGTACTGCTGGGACTGATGACATTGAACCAGATCGGGCTGGATGGCGCGGTGGTGCAGATGTTCTCGCACGGCATTATTGCCGGGTTGCTGTTCGCCGTGGTCGGACGCATGGTGTACGACCGCACACACACGCGTCTTTTGAGCGAGCTTGGACCGATGCATCTGGCACGAGTGATTCCTTTTGCCGCCATTACCTTCATCATTGCCGGGATGGCGTCGATTGGGCTCCCGGGCTTCAGCGGATTTGTGGCGGAGTTTGAGATCCTCATTGGCGCATGGCGCGCGTTTCCTCCGCTCGCGGTGTTGGCCGGAGTGGGGATTCTGATCGGCATCGCTTTCACCTGGCGCGCTCTCGACAAGGCTTTCTTTGGCGATCCGGGTATTGCGAAGCCGCCTGCAGCTCCGCTTCCACCCATAACTTTGGCCGAGAGGGCTGGAACG
>Ga0335072_10016664_pt1 | contig 10413 bp, 7 predicted proteins | sample Lox_Sample_21_FD_206725 | JGI IMG/M metagenome (GOLD analysis project Ga0335072, IMG submission 206725) | Soil microbial communities from Loxahatchee National Wildlife Refuge, Florida, United States - Lox_Sample_2.1 | ecosystem: Environmental > Terrestrial > Soil > Wetlands | place: USA: Florida... | reverse complement strand
CGATGCTGTCCATGTGAATGCGATCGCGGCTGCGCAAGAGGGTGCCGTCAATGTCGAAGAGATAGGCATCCTGCCCGTCCCAGGCGAAATCAGGCTCAATCGCAATGCGGGCTTCAGGTGACTGCGGAGTTGTAAGCATTGTTTTTAGGCTGCGCACTCAGCCTGGGGACCCTTTAGCGGTATCCCTGGCGAAAGGCGCTGAATACAGGACGTTCGCTGCGCGGCGGACGCTTGAGCCCGGCGCGCACTTCGGCCAGGTCCAGTCCCAGCTCCGCCATGGCGCGACTCAGCGTGTTGCGGTGCATGCCAAGCTCTTCCGCGGCCTTGCACTGGTTTCCCTTGTGCGCTTCCAGCACCTGGCGCAGATATTGCCTCTTGAATTCGCGCACGGCCTCTTCGTAGCGGATCCCGCTGGAGTGCATTTGCGTCACCAGGCTGTCCAGTTCTCGTCTCACGCTTCCCTCTTGCTCAAAACATAATAACCGGCTACCTTCCGGCAATTCCAGGATTACTGTGCCCAATCAGGATCTGTGACAGGCCGCCGCTCCCTGGTGGTCGCGTCGACTTGGCCTCAGCGGCCCCCTTAAGGCGATCCTGGAAATGCGATAGGCTCGCGCAGCATCCTTCATCACTTTACACCGTTCTTCGGGTGCATCCATTCCGGCGATTCGTGTTCCAGGATTTTCAGGTCCTGACCCAACTTGCCGCGTAGCTCATCCGGGCTCATGTCCGCGCTGACGTGGCAGGCGCGGAAAAAATAGCGCGGGAGCCTGGCCTCAGTGAGCCATGCTGTCTGCGGGAAGAACGCCACCGTAACCAGAATGCATACCATCACCAACAGGGCCCCTTGCAAGAATCCCACAACAGCCCCTCCCAGCGCATCCACGCAACCGAGTCCCAACCAGCGAAACGTCTTGTGCAACACCATGCCGAGAACGTTGAATATTGCCATCACCAGCAGGGCGATTACCAGGAACCCGACGGCGTCGGCGATGGGCTCAACGCGCACAATGGGGGTGAACACCGTCGCCATATGCTGGTAGTTCCACACCGCGATCACCAGCCCGAGGACCAGGCCGACCAGTGAACAAACCGTGCGGAACAGCCCTTGCGCGATCCCGCCCATCACCGAGACCGCCAAAACCGCCAGAATGCTCCAATCCACCCAATCCATCGTCCGCTCCGCCCAGGGTCTGATTTGCAACCCTACGCCCCGATGTCCCTTCCGGTCAATCGCCTGAAGGCCTCAAGATACTTGGCTCGCGTGCGTTCTACCACATCGTCTGGCAATGCCGGCGCCGGCGCCTGCTTGTTCCAGCGGATTTCTTCAAGGTAATCGCGTACGAACTGCTTATCGAACGAAGGTTGAGCTCCGCCCGGCTTCCAGGTGTTGCCATCCCAGAAACGCGAGGAATCCGGCGTCAAAACCTCATCGGCAAGGATAACGCCTTCCGCAGTTTTGCCAAACTCAAATTTTGTGTCAGCCAGGATGAGGCCGCGCGATTCGGCGTGGGCGGCCGCCCGCTGGTAAATGGCCATGGTCAGGCGGCGCAACTCGGAAGCCACATCGGCGCCCACAGCTTTTTCGACGGCGGCGTACGAAATGTTTTCGTCGTGCTCACCGCCTTCAGCCTTGGTGGCCGGTGTAAACAGGGGCTCGGGCAGCCGCGAACCATCGAGCAGACCGGGGGGCAGAGGAATGCCGCATACCGCTCCGGTAGCGCGATAATCCTTCCAGCCCGAGCCGGTAAGGTAGCCGCGCACCACGCACTCGACGGGAAACATGGCGGCGCGCTTTACCAGCATGGAGCGGCCCTGCAACTGATCGGCATAGGATCGTAGCGGGAGAGGAAACTCTTTCACATCCGCGGTAATCAGATGGTTGGGAACGAGGGGTTTGAGCAGATCGAACCAGAAGAGGGAGATTTGTGTAAGGACTTTGCCTTTGTCGGGAATGCCTGTGGCCAAAACGTGATCGAAGGCGGAGATACGGTCGGTGGCCACGAGGAGCAGGTCGCCGTCTACGGCATAGAGGTCGCGTACTTTACCGCGGCCCAGCAGCGGAGTCGGGCCCAGATTGGATTGAAGGAGTGCTGGCATTGAATGAAGATTCCTCGGCGGGGGAGACTGAATCTCCGATTGTCAAGGCGAGACGGGAGTTTGTCAATCAGCATTCGGTGAGGAAAGAAGGGGGGATGTTTCGCCGGGATGCATCGCTGGTCCAGGCGCGGACTGAAGAAGGCATGGCTTGACACGGAGGAGTGGTTTTTGGCAGATTCTGCTTATTACAAACGCCTGTGACGGCCGTCACGGACCCGGTTCTTCACTTCGGAGAGACTGCAAGTGTCAACATGGTTCGGAGGGCGCGTAAGAAAGCCCTCTTTGAGCCGGGCGACACGAGGCAGCAGTGGAAAGGGGAAGCCGCGGCTAGTCTCGTTTAGTGCAGGGATCACCAGTAGCCGCGCGCTACCGACCTCCAGTGCCGGCTACTGGTCCCCGTCTTTATCTTGTGTAAGTAGATCTACAAGCACCTCCGATGCGACGACTTCCATCGGAGGTGATTTTTTTGCCGCAAAATCAGAGAGTGGAGGTCCACCTCCGCTCGGTCTTCGCCATCGGGAACCCTGCGAGGGAGCGGAGCGTATTCGACCAGGTCTGACCCGCGCCTGGAGATTATTGCCCCTCGGGAATGGCAGTAGCCTTGCGTCCCCCCCCGAAAGACCGGCCAGGGTGCGAGGCACTCACTGTGCGATCTTTTTCCCCATGCAACAGGAACCGGCGGAAGCACATCAGATGAAAAGAGATTGCCGCGTGCGCCGGCCGGCAGAGGGTGCGCCTGCGGATCGGAGGGGCGAATCATGGCACTTGAGATGCTTGAAAACCAGGAAGCAGTCGATAACATTCTTCGCGAAGTCTCGCGCATCAAGTCTGTCGTTACCGATGCTGTCGATGACGGCGTTCAGTCAGCGCTGCGGGCAGTGAGGCAGGGGAAAGACGTCGCAGACGACGCCATCCACGACGCCAGATACGCCATCAAACGGAATCCGTTTCAAGCGGTGGGTATTGTGTTTGCCGCGGGAATCGCAATCGGGAGCCTGGTGACCCTCTTGAGCATGCGCCGCGACTGAGCGCGCACCGGTTGACCGCGAGCCTGGGGCCGGGACCGGCAGAGGCGCTAACCTGCAGGCTCGCTAATGCGGCCTTCCCGGCAGCACAAAGTGCTCTTCGCAGCGCGGTTCGTAGTTGTCGCCGGCCATGATGATCGGGCTTGAGTAGGGAGCGGGCTTGCCGTCAACCAATCGCTGGGGATAAAGCGCCTTGGCGCCGCAACTGCAGTAGGCTACCAACTCCGTAATGTTGCCTGCGTAAGTGCGCACCAGCCACGAAAGATCGAGCATCTCGCCGAACGGCATCCCGCGAAAATCGAGTTCCAGGCCCGAAACCATGACATCGTAGCCCGAATCGAGCAGGCGCTTGGTGAAGAGAAACAGATCCTGGACGAACTGTCCTTCATCGAGGGCGATGCATTCGACGCGCTTGCCGATCCGCTGCTCGGCGGCGGCAATCACGGGCAGCACCGACCACGGATCGGCGCCAGGGAACTCGACGGCCGGCATTTTTCCGCAGCCATTGCGGTTGCGGCTCTCCACCAGGCCGGCGGCGGCCTTGGTGTCGGCGCTGGGCTTGAGCAGCATTACGTACTGCCGGGCATACTCGCGGCGGATTTCAATGCGCCGCAGCAACTCGGCAGTTTTGTTGCTCCGCATGGGGCCAACGATGATTTCGAGCTTGCCAGGCACGGTGGTCTCCGGATCAAGCCGGTAGCTTGCAGCCGGCAGCTTGTAGCTGGCCGTTCGTCGAAATGTGCTACTCGCTACAGGCTACGAGCTACAGGCTCGGCTTCACGCCGTGGCCCGCTGCGCTTCGCGATGGTGGCTGAGGCGCACGCTGACCACTTTCGATACGCCCGGCTCCTGCATGGTGACGCCGTAGATCATGTCGGCGGTCTGCATCATGCGCTTGGAGTGGGTGACGATCAGGAACTGCGTATCGCGGCTCAGCGAATGGAGCAGGTCGGCGAAGCGGCCGACGTTGGTTTCGTCGAGCGCGGCATCCACTTCGTCGAGCACGCAGAAGGGGCTGGGCCGGAACTGGAAGATGCCGACCAGCAAGGCAAGTGCGGTGAGCGACTTCTCGCCGCCCGAAAGCAACAGCACATTTTGCAGCTTTTTGCCTGGCGGCGATACCACGATATCGATTCCGCTTTCGTCCTGGTTGGCTTCGTCGCTGACGCGCAGGAAGGCCTGCCCGCCCTGGAAGAGGCGCGAGAAGACTTTGCCGAAGTTCTCATTGATCTGGATGAGGGCTTCGTCGAACTTGGTGCGCGAAATCTGGTCGATCTCCTTGATGGTCTCCTGGGTATTCTCGATTGACTCGATGAGGTCCCGGCGCTGCGTTTCGAGGAACTCGTGGCGCGCCGCGGTTTCCTTGTATTCGTCGAGCGCCATCATGTTGACCGGACCCATCTGGTCAAGGCGCTGGCGGAGGGCGCGGCAGGTCTCTTCCTCAGCGGCCAGCTCGTCGCCGGCGATGCGCACGATTTGAGCATCGGCGCGCAGCACCTGCGCCTCAAGGTTCACTTCGGCAAGGCAGCTTGCCTCAAGGTATTCGAGATCGGAGCGCAGCTTGGCGCGCTGGCTGGCGAGGGAAGCACGGTCTTCGCGCAACTGGTCAAGAGCGAGGCGCTCGTTTCTGAGCTGCGTTTCCATTTCGGCAAGCTGCTGGCGGAGCGCCTGCGCCTGCTCGGCGATTGACTGCGCGAGGTCCAGCGACTGCGCCCGCTCGTCATTGAACTGCTGCTGGCGCACGATGAGCGAGGCGTTTTCCGCGATGCGCTGCTCGCGCTCGGCGGTCGCAGATGCCTGTTGCTGTTCGATCGCCTGTACGCGCCGCTGGAGCTCGGCAAAAAGCCGGTCGACGCGCTGGAAGTTGGCCTCCGCGCCGCGCCGCCGCTCTTCCAGCCCGGCCAGTTCGGCCGTCATTTGCGCGGCTTCCTGCTGCAGCGCCTCGCGCTTCTGGCGGAGGGTCTCGAGCTGTCCTTGTTGTGAGTTCAGGCTGCTTTCAGCTTCGGCATGCTCGGTGTCGAGGCGCGCCGCTTCTTCGCGTTTTTCGGCCACGGCCTGCAGCTTGCTCTCGTGCGCGCCCTGGTTGCGCGCGGCCTGCGCCTCCCACTCCTGCATGCGCCGCTCGATGCGCTGTGTCTCGGCTTCCATCTGCCTGAGCGCCGCGCCCAGATTGGCAGCTTCGCTTTCGGCCTGGCGCCGCTCCTCGCCGCGCGCCTCGGATTGCGCCGTCAACTCCTCAATGGCGCGGGTGAGCGCTTCCGCATCGTGTTCCGCCTGCGCCAAATGCGTTTCGAGTTTGGAGAGGCGGTTCTCGGTCTCGCGCAGCTCGCGCTTGAGCGCCAGCGGACCTTCGCTGGCGGGTTTGCCGCCGGTCACCGTGGAGCGGTGAAAGCACTCGCCCTCAGGCGTGAGGAAATACCCATGCAGATAACGCAGCGCCAGGCGCTGGGCTTCGACGGCATTTTCCGCGAGGTAGCCGTGCCGCAGCTTGGGCAGGAGCGTCTCAAGGGAGCGGCCAAAGCCGTTGAGCACTTTCACGGCATCGCGCAGCGGCGTCAGGCCCGGCTCACGGATCGGGCCTTCGCCTGTCTCGAATAGCTCGCCTTGCGCATCGGAGTGAATGAGAAACGTGGCGCGGCCGTCGCTGGTTTTGAGCAGGCGGACGCCTTCTTCCGCCGCGCCCCAGCTTTCCACCACGACGTAGTTCAGCTCTTCGCGGAGAAACTCATCCACCAGGCCTTCGTGCTCGCCGCTGACCTCAATAAAGTCGGCCAGCGTGCCCACGGGCGCCACCGCGGGCCCGAGTGCGCCGGGCTTAAGCAGGCGGCGAACCGTGTCCGTCGCGTATCCATGATTGCGAATGAGCGCATTAAGCGAATCGCGCCGCCCGGCCACGGCCGCGTGCTCGGCGCGAAGCTGGTTGGCGAGGGCGCGCTGTGAACTTTCGTCGGAGCGCCTGGTTTGCAACGTTTCGCGTAACGCGGCGATCTCCTGCTCGAGACGCTTGACGGTGGCATCCGCCACATCAAAGCGCTGACGGGAATCGCCCAGTTGTACGCCGAGGTTCTCGCCCTCGCGGCGCGCCTGGCTCATCTCGGCTTCAAGCCGTTCGGCTTCGCGCTCCAGCGCGGCCAGGCTTTCCTCGCCCTGGGCGATGGAATTGCGCGCGTTGGCTGAGAGCGTAAGCAGGTGCATGGTGCGGCGGCGCAGCGCTTCAAGCTCCCGCTCCGCGGCGAACACCTCTTCCGCGGCGGCGCGTGCCTCGTGCTGGCGTGCCTCGACCTTCTGGTGAAAGGCGTGCGCTTCGCCGGCCGCCGTTTCAAGGAAGCTGCGCTGCTCGGCGTGCTCGGCTTCAATGCCGGTCAACTGGATGCGCGTCTGATCCAGCTCGGCGGCGGATGCCGCGATGCGCGCCTCGAGGTCGCTCGCGCGCTCAGTGTTGCTGCGCTCGCGCGCGATGGCGCGCTCCAGCTCAACCGCGGCTTCGCTGGCGCGGTTCTGCGCCTCCTGACCCTCACGGTCGAGCTCGTAGCCGCGTTCGGTGAGCGCGTGCTGCCGGGTTTCCAGCGTGTTGATCTCGGTGGCGGAGACATTGATGCGATCGCTGAGCGCGGCGATCTCCTGTTCGAGGCGCGCCGCTTCGGCGTCCATCGCGGCCATGCGGCTGGCCAGCACCACGCGCAGGCGGTTGCGCAGCTCTTCGCGCACGGCGGCAAAACGCTCGGCTTTGGCAGCCTGGCGCTTCAGGCTGTTCATCTGCCGCGTGACCTCCTCAAAAATGTCGTCGACGCGGGCCAGGTTTTGCTTCGCGCTCTCAAGGCGCAACTCGGCCAGGCGCTTTTTGTTCTTGAAGCGCGTAACGCCTGCGGCCTCCTCAATGATGGCGCGCCGCTCGTAGGGCTTTGAGCTGAGCAGTTGCCCAATGCGCTCCTGCCCGATGATGGCGTAGCTCTCGGGGCCGAGGCCTGTGCCCATGAAGATGTCCTGAATGTCGCGCAGGCGGCACAGCTTGCCGTTCAGCAGGTATTCGCTCTCGCCGGTGCGGAACAGGCGCCGCGTGATGACGACCTCGCCCTTTTGCGGCGCGCTATGGAACTTGCGGCGGCGAATCTTCAGCACCACGCCGTGCGGCACGGCTTCCTGGCCGGCGCTTTCGGGCGGGGGAACCTGCGGTCCGGCAGCCTTCTCGTCTGACTCGTCTTCCATCAACTGGCCGGGCTGCTCGTTGGCTACGATTTCCTCGGCCTCTACCGCGCTCCGCCGACGGAGTTCTTCTTCGTCCCAATCGGCCGCCTCTTCGTGATCGACCACGACTTCGGGCTCAACCGGAACCGGGCCCTCGTACGCATCCGGATCAATCATGGTCAGCGTGACTTCCGCCATGCCGAGGGGCTTGCGTTCGGGCGTTCCGGCGAAGATCAGATCCTGCATGTGCGAGCCGCGCAGGCTCTTGGCGCTCTGCTCGCCCAGCACCCAGCTCACGCCGTCGAGAATATTCGACTTTCCGCATCCATTTGGCCCCACAACAACGGCGATTCCCGTGCCCGCGACGGTGACCTCAGTGCGGTCGCAGAAGCTCTTGAAGCCGAGGATGTGGATCTTCTTTAATTTCAGCATTTGCTCTCCGGGTCGATCGGCCTGCACACACTTCTAATTGATGGCCCGGCGGCGGCCTGGCCAACCTGACACGCGGGCAGTTTTCACCTTCAATTACAGACTTTACGGAGATAAAAGGGCAGGGTCAACGAGGTTAAGAGGCACCCATGTGGATAAGGGGGGCGGAATTCGGCGGCAAGACGTTGCAGATCACTTGCGCGAATCCTGCAGGGCAAAGCCGGGATCAGGACGCGGGTCCAATGATCTTCGCATCCCCGCTGGGACTGCTTTCCTGATCACCTTTTCGAGGGCGCGCAACGCCTGCGGTCTGGGGAAACCGGGCCGACTGGCGAGGCGAATGGTGCGGGTGGAACGGCCGGCGAGGGGACGCAGCACGATGGCGCGGCTGCGGAGCGAATCGGCGGCCAGAGCGGGAATCAGTGTTGCGCCGTATCCGGCGGCGACCAGGTTGACCAGGGTTTCCAGCGTGGCGGCCTGCATGGAGCTCTGCAATCCGCTGCGCGGCGCGCTGTTTTTTGCGCCACAGGCGGCGAGCGCGTGATTGGCAAGACAATGGCCGTCGGCCAGCACGAGGAGCTCTGCGGCAAGCGCGGACTCATCCACGCTTCGGGCGCTCGCGAATCGATGGCGCGGCGGGAGCACGGCGAGCAGCGGCTCTTCAAAGAGCGCAATCTCGGTGATCTCGGGCGCGTCGGGCGCGGTGGCGAGCAAGGCGGCGTCGAGCCGGTGGTCGCGCAGGCCGTCAACCAGCGCGTGCGTCTGGTCTTCCCACAACTGGATGGTCAACCCGGGATAAGCCTGCTTGAGCGGTTTCAGGATGAGGGGCATCAGGTAAGGCGCGAGCGTGGGAATGGCACCCAGCTTGAGCGGCCCGACCAGCGGATCGCGCGAGGCGCGCGCGACCACTTCCATTTGCCGCGACTCGGCCAGGGCAGCCCGCGCGTGGGCCAGGATCTGGCTGCCGACGGGCGTGAGATCCACGCGCTTGTTGGTGCGCTCGAGCAGCGTTACGCCCAGCTCGTCTTCGAGCTTCCTGATCTGGCTGCTCAGCGTGGGCTGACTCACGTGGCACGATTCCGCCGCGCGGCCGAAATGCCGGTGTTCGGCGACTGCAACGAGATAGCGGAGATCCTGGAGGTTCATAAAGACAGTGATCAGTGATCAGTGGTCAAGAGAACAGAGAACAGAGAACAGAGAACAGAGAACAGAGAACAGAGAACAGAGAACAGAGAACAGAGAACAGAGAACAGCCAATCCGATCATAGCTGCAGTCAATCGTCATTGTAAAAACAATCGATTTCACTTATTGAACCGCGAGGGATTAGGCTGGATAGCGGCGGTATGTGAATGACCGGTTTCGATGGGATGAAAGGCTTGCCGATATCCACAAGATCACCCGTTCGATTGGCTGCAACGCTCCTATACTGAATCCGCCAACCAACGCAAACAACGAGAGGAGACATCATGTCGAACGAATCGAAGTGTCCGTTCGCGGGCGTTCTTGAGCACACATCGGCGGCGGCGAAGAGCAACCGCGACTGGTGGCCCAATCAACTGAACCTCGGTATTCTTCATCAGCATTCATCGCTTTCCAATCCGATGGGCGAGGAGTTCCACTACGCCAAGGAATTCGAGAGCCTGGACCTCGATGCCGTGGTCAAGGACCTGCATGCCGTGATGACGGATTCGCAGGAGTGGTGGCCGGCCGATTTCGGTCACTACGGACCGTTCTTCATCCGCATGGCATGGCATTCTGCGGGAACGTATCGCATCGCCGACGGACGCGGGGGCGCCGGCAACGGCACGCAGCGTTTTGCGCCGCTGAACAGCTGGCCCGACAACGTGAACCTGGATAAGGCGCGGCGGCTGCTTTGGCCCGTGAAGCAGAAGTACGGGCGCAAGATCTCCTGGGCCGACCTGATGATCCTGGCCGGCAACGTGGCGCTGGAGTCGATGGGCTTCAAGACATTTGGCTTCGGCGGCGGACGCGTGGATGTGTGGGAGCCGGACGAGGACATCAACTGGGGGCCGGAGGCGAAGTGGCTGGGCGACGAGCGCTACAGCGGCGACCGCGAGCTGGCCAATCCGCTGGCCGCGGTGCAGATGGGCCTGATCTACGTGAACCCGGAGGGTCCCAACGGCAATCCCGATCCCGTAGCCGCGGCGCGTGACATTCGCGAAACCTTTGCGCGCATGGCGATGAACGACTATGAAACGGTTGCGTTGATTGCCGGCGGCCACACCTTCGGAAAGACGCATGGCGCCGCGCCTGCCAGCCACGTAGGCCGCGAGCCCGAGGGAGCAACCATTGAGGAGATGGGCCTGGGCTGGAAGAGCACCTTCGGCACAGGCATGGGCCGAGACGCCATCGGCAGCGGGCTTGAAGTGACCTGGACCAAAACGCCGACCAAGTGGAGCAACAATTTCTTCGAAAACCTGTTCGGCTACGAGTGGGAGCTGACCAAGAGCCCGGCCGGATGCTACCAGTGGAAGCCGAAAGGGGACGCGGGCGCCGATTTGATTCCCGACGCACACGACCAAGGCAAGCGCCATGCGCCGACGATGCTGACCACCGACCTTTCGCTCCGCTTCGACCCGGCCTACGAGAAGATCTCGCGCCATTTCATGACGCATCCTGAGGAGTTTGCCGACGCTTTTGCCCGCGCATGGT
>Ga0335072_10016662_pt1 | contig 10413 bp, 11 predicted proteins | sample Lox_Sample_21_FD_206725 | JGI IMG/M metagenome (GOLD analysis project Ga0335072, IMG submission 206725) | Soil microbial communities from Loxahatchee National Wildlife Refuge, Florida, United States - Lox_Sample_2.1 | ecosystem: Environmental > Terrestrial > Soil > Wetlands | place: USA... | reverse complement strand
CAAACAAAAATGGCGGCCAGAAATGAAGAACAACCGGCAAGTATTGGAAATAATTTCATTACGCACGTTAGAGCGCGTCGCGTAAAAAAGGTTACACAAATCAAAGGCCGAACTCCTCAGCCACGACAACCAAGAGCTTGCATTCCTGTTCGGCCAGGTTCTTGTCGCTGGTGAGCGATTCCTCCAGGGCGTTATAGACCTGCCGGCGCTGGGCGGGCATGGTGAAATTTCCGGCAATCCCGGCGATGTAGCTGCGCGCGGCCTCGGCGGAGGCGTTGTGCTTTCGCGCGCGCGCAAAACTGGCGTCGAAGAAGCGCTGCCGCTCGCCCTCGGAGGAGAATTGAATCGTGGCCAGGACGCCCCGCGCAATTTCGTCCTCGGTCAAATCGAGATTGCCGTCGGCATACATGCCGAGCACGAGCAAATCCACCAGCGCCATTTTTTGCCGGTCTGTGAATTCTCCAAGTTCCATGGTCGTCTCCGTCGGATTAAATCCCCTGCCCGGCGGCAATGCAAGCGGCAAAGGGCGCGGCAATTTCACCGGTCGGCTTTCTTCACGTCCCACGCGTCGCGCAGGCCGTCGCCGAGAAAATTCAGCGCCAGCAGCGTCGCCACCAGGATTCCGCTCGGAAAGAAAATCAGCCACCAGTAAATGCGGACGGAATTGATTTGAGAAACACCGTCGGAAATGAGCGTGCCCCAGCTCGCCATCGGCGGCTCGACGCCGAGGCCGAGATAACTCAAGAACGATTCGTAAAGGATGATGGCCGGCATCGTCAACGCCAGGTAGGTGATGACCACGCCGAAGATGTTCGGGATGATGTGGCGCGCGATGATCCAATGAGGCTCGGCGCCGAGCGCGCGGCTGGCTTCCACGAACGCGCGCGTGCGCAGCGACAACACCTGCCCCCGCACGATACGCGCCATCGTCAGCCAGGAAACCGCACCCAGGCCGACAAACAACAGGATCACGCGCAGGTCGGTTTGAAGCGCCGGATGATTTTGGACAAATTGTGATTGCTTGATGATTTTGCCGAGCGTCGTAATCAGCACCATGACGAAAATAATCGTCGGCAGCGAATACAACACGTCCACGATGCGCATGAGAATCGCGTCGGTGCGTCCGCCGGCGTATCCGGCAATGGCACCCCACAAAACGCCGATGATTAAACTGACCAGCGCGCCCACGACGCCGACGAGCAGCGAGATTTGCGCGCCGTAGAGGATGCGCGAAAACAAATCACGCCCGTGCAAATCCGTTCCGCACCAATGCTGTGCGTCTGGCGGCGAGAATTGCGCGTCGGAAAGATGATTGGGGTCGTGCAATTGGTCGAAATGCGCGCCGGCGAATTTCAGAATTATTGGCCATGTGATGACGGCGGTGAGCAGGAGGAACAGAAACCACGCGCTGATGACCGCCGGACGGTTTCGCTTGAAGCGGATCCAGGCGAGTTGGGAGTTGAAGGTTGAGAGTTGAGAGACTTCAGTCTCTGCGACTTGACTCTCAACTTTCAACTCTAAACTCTCAACTTTCTCGTCATTCATATTTCACGCGCGGGTCAAGCAAGGTGTAGGCGAAATCCACCAGCAAGTTAAGGCCGATGAGCAGCACGGCGTAAAGCAGCGCCAAATCCACGGTCATCATGTAGTCGGAATTGAGCACGCTGTTGATGAAGAAGACGCCGACGCCGGGAATCTGGAAAATGTTTTCGACGACGAACGAGCCGGTCAACACGTCGGCGAGCATCGGGCCGGAATAGGAAACAACCGGCAGGATGGCGATGCGGACGGCGTGCTTGAGCAGCAGGAGATTCTCGCCGAGGCCCTTGGCACGCGCGGCGGTGACGAATTCGGATTGCATCGCAGTCAACATCCCCTCGCGAAAGAGGCGCGCGATTTTGCCGGCGAAGAAAAGGCCGAGCGCAATCATCGGCAGGATGGCGTGCCACGGCGATTCCCAGAGCGCGACCGGCAGCAACTGCCATTTGATGGCGAAACTCAAAATCAGCAGCGGCGCGATGACGAATCCCGGCACGCAGACGAAAAGCATGGCGGCAAAGCTGCCGGCGAAATCCGGCCAGCGTCCGCGGCGCGCGGCGGTGAAAAATCCCAGCGGCAAGCCGATGCCCATCGCGAAGCAAACCGCCAGCGCGCCGAGCGACATGGAAACCGGCAGGCTTTGGCCGATGATGTCGCTGACGGAATGGCTGCGGTATTTATAGGAGACGTTGAAGCTGGCGGGCGCGTGATGCCAGCGGCCGTCGGATCCCTTTTCCCAAACCAGGCCGAAGTAGCGCAGGTATTGTTTCCAAAGCGGCTCATTCAAATGATAGGCGGCCTGCAAGTTCCGCTCGATTTCCGGCGATGCCGGCGCGCGTTCGCGATCAAACGGCCCGCCCGGCATGACGCGCACCAGCAGGAAGGCGAGCGTGGCAATGACCAGCAGCAGCGGAATCGCGAAGAGTATGCGCTTGAGGAAATACATTTATTTCACCTTGCGGATGCTTTGCAACGGATGATCATCCAGGGAGTTTTCGTAGAAACCCTGGATTTTATTTGTGTCGAAATAATTCACGCCGACGTAATAGTAAAGCGGGATAATGGGCGTCTGGTTGCTCACGAGGAGGGCTTCGGCCTGTTGAAAGATTTTCTCGCGCGCGGCCAGATTGGTCTGCTCATTGGCCTGCAGGATGAGCGCGTCGTAGGTGGCATTGGTCCAGCCGGTGCGATTGTTGCCGTCGAAGCTGCGGAACATTTCAAGAAAGGTGTTCGCGTCATCGTAATCGCCGACCCAGCTCGACCGCGCCAGTTGATAGTCCAGATGATCCATCGCGCTCAAATAAACCTTCCACTCCAGCTGCCGTAAATCCATGTTGATGCCGAGCTGGTCGCGCCACATCTGCTGCAATTCGATGGCGATGTCCTCATGAATCTTGTCGCCGCCGCCGGCTGCGGCGTTGTAAGTGTATTCGAAACGCGGGAAACCCTTGCCGCCGGGATAGCCGGCCTCGGCGAGCAATTTGCGGGCAAGCTCGGGATTATATCCAAGCCCGGGCGGCGAAGTGTAATTTTCGACTCCGGGCGGGACAAGCGAGTCGGCAATTTTTTCGCCGGCGCGCGTGATTTTTTTGACGATGCGTTCCTTGTCAATTGCCAGCGCGAGCGCCTGTCGGACGCGCGGATCATCAAATGGCTTTTTCGTGACGTTAAATCGGATGAAATACGTGCCGAGATAATTGAAGGTGTGAAAATCCGGGCGCTTGAGCAGCACGTCGAGCAATTCTCCTGGCACGAGCATGCGGTCGAGCACGATGTCCGCCTGCCCGCGTTCGTAAAGATTCAAGGCGGTGTCCGGCGAGCCAACCGGCAGGATGTCAATGATGTCGGACATGGTATTGGCCGCGTCCCAGTAGCGCGGATTTTTTTCCAGGCGGACCTTGTCATTGAGCCGCCACTCGACGAGTTCAAACGGCCCATCGCTCGGCAGCGGCCGCGCCATGAGCCAGCGGTCGCCATATTTCTCAATCGTCCACGACGGCACGACGTAAGTGACCGGCAGCGTGCATAAATCCAAAAAATACGCGGTGGGATGAGTCAATTTGATTTGGACGGTATATTTATCCGGTGCATGGATGCCGACGAGATCGGCATTTGTGATTTCCCCCGAATTAAATTCCTCAGCATTTTTTATGCAGTAAAGCACGCCGGCGTAATCCGAGGCCGTGGCCGGCTTCAACGCGCGAATCCAGGAATAAACCACATCGCGCGATGTGATGGGCTGGCCCGTGGACCAGACGAGGTTACTGCGCAAATGGAACGTGTAAGTTTTCCCATCCGGTGAAATCTGCCAGCTTTCGGCCATGCCGGGAATGGGCCGCGCGGTTTTCGGATCAAGCCGCAGCAAACCCTCGAACAAGCCGATGACGATGCGAAATTCAGGCTGACCAGTAATCAGCGCCGGGTCGAGCGTTTCCGGCTCGGCGCTGTTGATGATGGTCACGTCAGCGGGCGGTTCGTGGCGGACGCAGCCGGCAATCAAGAGGCTGGCAGCCACGCCAAAAGCAAAACGCGCCCGCGAAAAAAATCGGCGGGCGCGTTTGAAAACAGGCATCACGTCAGTGCGCTGGCGCGGCGGGCAGATTGCTGCTGCCCGTCGTTAGCGGCAAAGCGAGCAAATTACTGGTCGCCGATGTGGACGGAACCGCCGGCTGCGTCGTCGATTGAGAAGGTTGTTGCTGCGGGATCACAGGCGCTGGTGGTGGCTGGGATTGCTGTTCCTGCATTTTTTGGAGGAAGCCCGAAGAACCGCCGCTGCTCAACACATTTTGCTCATGACCGAGAATGAGGGCCAGCCCGAAGAAAACCACCGCTGTCCACTTGGTGATTTTAGTGAGCGTGGTGCCGGAACCCGCGCCGAATAATGCGTCGGCCGCGCCGCCGCCGAAAGCCAGCCCGGCGCCGGCGTCCTTCTTGGGTAGCTGCACCAGAATCAGCAGGATCAACAGCAGACAGTTGATCGCCATCAAAAATATCAAAATTCCAACGATAAATGACATAACGCTTTTAGATTAAATGGAATTTTTGATGATGTCAGCAAAACTTCGCGCATCCAGGCTGGCGCCGCCGACGAGCGCGCCGTCCACGTCAGGCTGGCTCATCAGTTCCTTGGCGTTATTTGGCTTCACACTGCCGCCATATTGAATGCGGGTCTTTTTGGCGGTGGCAGCGTCAAAAATCTTTTCCAGAAGCGCGCGGATGAACGCGTGCGCGTCCTGTGCCTGTTGCGTGGTAGCGGTTTTGCCGGTGCCGATCGCCCAGACCGGCTCGTAGGCGATGATGGTTTCCTGCATTTGCTCTTTCGTCAACCCGCCGAGACTACCGCGCACTTGCGTCTCCAAAACTCTTTCGGTCTGGCTGGCTTCGCGTTCGGCCAGCGTTTCGCCGACACAGACGATCGGCTTGAGTGTGGCCGCGTGCGCCGCCGCCGCCTTGTTGGCAATGAGCACGTCGGTTTCCTTTTGATATTGTCGGCGTTCGCTGTGGCCAAGGATGACGTAACGCACGGAAAATTCCTTCAACATGCCCGCGCAGATTTCCCCGGTGAATGCGCCGAAGTTATTTTCACTCATGTTTTGCGCGCCGAGACGGATATTTTTTATTTCAAGGACGGCCTTGGAAACTGCTTCGAGCGCGGTGAACGGCGGGCAGACGACGATGTCCACTTCCTTGACCTTGGCGAGTTCAAGCTTGAGGTCGTTGACCAGGGCGAGCGCTTCAGCCACGGTCTTGTTCATTTTCCAGTTTCCGGCGACGATTAATTTTCGTTCTTTGTTCATGGGAAATTAAGCGGGTCAAAAATTTCTAAACAGCAACGCCTTTCCATTCGATGTGGGCCGGCGCAATGGGAATGAATTTTTCGTAAAAAATGGGAAAGTTCGAGGAAATCAAATCCAGCGGTGTCCAGTGAACCCATTTGTAATTAAGAATCGGCATCTTAAAAAATGTCGTTTGAAAGATCTGCTTCCCTCCAAACCGGTAATAAGCCTTGGCCGCGATCGTGTGAAACGTGCTGCACGTCAGGCGATGCCGGTGCGAAATGTCATAAGCCGCCGGATGCCGTGCGTGCGGAACAACCACCCAAAATTCACCGCCGGTCTTGAGAATGCGATGGACTTCCAAAATTGTTTGCTCCAAATCCTCGACGTGTTCCAGAAAATGGAACATCGCCACGGCGTCAACTGACTTGTCGGCAAAAGACCACGGCAGCTTCATCAAGTCAATGCGGTATTCCGGATTCTCGGCGAACAGGTCCACGTTGACGTAGCCTTCGAGCTTCTTGTTGCCTCCGCCGAGATTCAGCTTCATTGCTTGATGATTTGCTTCGTTCCTGCGCCAAATTTATTTGTCCATCAACGCCGCGACGCCCGGCAGAACCGCGCCTTCCAAAAATTCCAGGCTCGCGCCGCCGCCGGTGCTCATAAAGGTCACCTTGTCGCCCAGCTTGGCCTTGTTCAACGCCTTCACGCTGTCGCCGCCGCCAATAATGCTCTTCGCGCCGTTTTTTTGCGTCGCGTCGGCCACGGCCTGCGCCACGACGTTCGTGCCGGCGGCAAAACGCGCGTCCTCGAACATGCCCATCGGCCCGTTCCACAAAATTGTCCTCGCGCCGGAAATGATCTTGGCGTAATTCGCCGCCGTCTCCGCGCCGATGCTGAAACCTTCTGCGTCATCGGGAATATCACCGCGCACGGTGCGGATGTTTGCAAAATCCATGACCGGCTTGCCCTTCTTGTTCAGGTTGCCCGTGTCAACCGGCGTTGCGACGACCACGTCCGACGGCAGTTGAAAATTCACGCCCAGCTTCTTCGCCTTCTCCTCCGCTGCGAGCGCCGTGCCTTTGTGGTCCGGCTCGACGAGCGATTTCCCGGTCTTCACGCCGTGCGCTAGCTTGAACGTGTAGGCCATCGCGCCGCCAATCAAAATGGTGTTCGCTTTTTCAAGTAGCCGGTCAATGACCTTGATTTTGTCCGAAACTTTAGCGCCGCCAAGAATGACGACAAACGGACGCGCCGGCTTTTCCAATTCATCGCCGAGAAATTTCAATTCCCGTTCCATCAGCAAACCCGCCGCGCATTTGCCGCCGCGTTTGGCGACAATCCGCGCCACACCCTCAGTCGAAGCGTGCGCGCGATGCGCCGCGCCGAACGCGTCGTTGACATAAACATCCGCGACCTTTGCCAGCTTTTCCGCGAACACCAGGTCATTTTTTTCCTCCTCGTTGTAATAGCGGACGTTTTCCAGAAGAATCACGTCGCCGTCCTTCATTGCGGCGGCGGCCCTCTCAACTTTTTCGCCGATGCAATCGTCCACGAAGCCGACGGGCTTGCCGAGCAATTCGGAGAGTTTCACGGCGACGGGCGCGAGCGACATCGTGGCCTCGCGTTTGCCCTTGGGACGGCCGAGGTGCGCGGTCAAAATCAACCTGCCGCCCTTCTCGATCAAAAGCTTCAGCGTCGGCAGGGTTTCAACAATGCGCGTGGCGTCGGTGATGACCATTTTTCCATCTTTTTCCTCCAGCGGCACGTTGTAATCCACGCGCATGAATACACGCTTGCCGCGCACGTCCAAATCACGGATTGTCAGTTTTGCCATAAAAGTTTGTGTTGAATTCGAAAAAACCGAATCGGAAGAATAACGCGAATTGGCTGCGAGTAAAGTGAATTCAGCGTGACGACAACGCTGGTCAAATGCCACAACCGCTGTTATTTTCCAAGCGACAATGAGTCGTTTCGCCAACAAGCGCGCCGCTTATGCCCTGTCCGAGCTGGGTCAAATCGCGTTGCTGGCCCGCGACTTCATTGCCTCGGCGCTGACGTTCAAGGTTTCGTGGCGGGATTTGCTTTACCAGATTTATTTCATCGGCGTGAAATCGCAGGCGGTGGTGCTGGTCACCGGCGCGTTCACGGGCATGGTGCTGGGCGCGCAGACTTTTTTCCAGTTTCACAAGGTCAAGATGGACACGGCCACGCTCGCGGTAGTGGGGGTTTCGTTGTGCGACGAACTGGGCCCGGTGCTGACGGCGTTGATGGTGGCCGGATGCGTCGGCGCGGCCATTGCCTCCGAAATCGGCACGATGCGCGTGACGGAGCAGATTGACGCGCTGCGGACGCTGGGAACGCATCCGGTGGATTACTTGGTGGTGCCGCGGATTTCGGCGTCGTTCATCGCGCTGCCGCTGCTGACGATGGAAGCCATCACCATCGGCATCGGCGCGAGTTATGTCGTGGGCGTATATTTGCTGGGCATTGATCCGGTCTATTCGTGGAACAACATGCTGCATTTCACGCATGATGTGGATTTGGCGATTGGCTTGACCAAGGCGTTCATTTACGGCGGCATCATCGCGCTCATCGGCTGCCACAAAGGCATGACTTGCGGCCTGGGCGCGGAAGGCGTGGGGCGCGCGACGACGGAGGCCGTGGTTTATGCTTCCATCACGATTTTAATCACGAACTTTTTCCTCACGCTGTTGCTGTCCAGACTGATGGGACAATCATGATTGAAGCCCGACAATTGCGGAAAAGTTTCGGCGACCAAAAAGTCCTCGACGATGTGAGTTTCCGGATTGAAAACGGCGAGTCGGTCGTCGTCATCGGGCGCAGCGGCGGCGGCAAAAGCGTTTTGCTCAAGCATCTCATTGGCTTGATGCGGCCAGACAAGGGCACGGTGCTGATTGACGGCGAGAACATCGGACTGATGGATGAGCGCCAATTGCTGCGCGTGCGCCGGAAATTCGGCATGGTGTTTCAAGGCGCGGCGCTGTTCGATTCGATGACGGTCGCGGAAAATGTCGCCTTTGGTCTGCGCCGGCATGAGCATTTGACCGAGACGGAAATCGCCAGGCGCGTGGCCGCCACGCTGGAGGTCGTGGATTTGCCCGGGACAGAGGACAAAAGCCCGGCGGAATTGTCCGGCGGCATGAAAAAGCGCGTGGGGCTGGCACGCGCAATCATTTACGAGCCGCAGATTGTGCTCTACGATGAACCCACGACCGGCCTGGACCCGATTGTGTCCGATAGCATTGACAAGTTGATCATGCGCGTGCGCGACCATTTGAAAGTCACCTCCATTGTCGTCACGCACGACATGAGGACGGCGCGGCGGGTGGGCAACCGTGTGCTGATGCTGCACGAAAGAAGGCTTTACGCGAATGCCACGCCGGAGGAATTTTTCAAATCGCAAGACCCGGTGGTGCGGCAATTCGTTGACGGCGTGGCGGACCCGTAGGAACATACAAACCAAGTCATGGACAAATCGAAACTGGAATTAAAAGTCGGCGTGTTCGTGCTGGTCGCGCTGGTGTTGCTGGCGATCGGCATCATCGAACTCAGCAAGGGCACGAGCTTTTTCCGCAGCACGTATGAATTGCGCCTGCACGCGGTTGACGTCGGCGGTCTCCAAAACCATTCGGGCGTGCTGCTGGCGGGCGTGAAGGTCGGCGATGTCTCCGACATCCAGCTCGCCCCGGACGGCAAGAGCGTGACGATCATTTTGAAAATTTACAAGGATTACAAAATTTACCACGACGCCCAGTTCGTCATCGAACAGTCGGGCTTTCTTGGAGACAAATACGTCGCCATCATTCCGACGACAAACCAGCCGCCGGTGCTGACCAACGGCGCCGAAGTGGAGTGCGAACCGCCGTTCAATTTGCAGGAAGTGGCGCGCTCGACGGCGGGGTTCATCGAGCGCATTGATGATACCGCCAAGAAGCTGGACGCGTCCGTGTCGGAATTGCAGCGCGTCGTTTTGAACGGGCGGACGATGACCAATTTTTCCGTCTCCATTGAAAACTTGCGCGTGTTCACCGAACAGGCCATCGACACACTAAATGCCATCAACGACGTCATCGCCACCAATGGGCCGCAGGCCGGATTGGCCGTGAGCAACGTCGTGGTGTTTTCGCAGCAACTGACAGACTTTGCCCAATCCGCCAACGTTTTGCTGGCAACGAACGGTGTGGATATTTCCGATGCCGTAAAAAACATTGAAACCTCCACCGAAACTTTGACAAACTTGCTCGGTCAATTGCGGTCCGGCAATGGTCCGGCCGGGGAATTGCTCTATAACGAAACACTTTCAAACAATTTGCAAACCATCGCAAATAACCTAGTCGTCACCACCAGCAACCTGAACCGGCTCGGCTTGTGGGGTTTTCTCTGGCACAAGCAATTACCACAAACCAACTCCCCGGAAATGAACCAGCCAAATGTCGCGCAAAGTCCACGCGGCGCGAACCAGTAAACCATGACCGCACTTTGGGCCATTCGCATTCTGTTTCTCGGCCTTTGCACGGTCGGAGGCTACGCCATCAGTTATCAGGTCGATTTTCTTAACAACATACCGCATGCCCAAGTCTTGGGAATGATGACTGGCTTCGGCTTCGGCGGATTGATGATAGCTCTGGACGAAATGCTTAAGGGCTTTTCGCTGCGCGCCTTTTCAGCCACCACGTTTGGCCTGCTCCTCGGCACATTGGTCGCGCTGTTGGTGGACAAATCAGGCTTGTTTGATGAGAACGCCGGCACCAGCGAAAATGTCAGGTGGCTCATCCGGCTCTCGCTGTTTTTGGGCTTCGGCTATATCGGCATCATCCTTGCCATGCGCAGCAACAAGGAAGATTTTTCGCTCATCATCCCTTACGTCCGGTTCCGTCCGCAAAGCCAGCCGGACAATCTCCTGCTGCTCGACACCAGCGTCATCATTGACGGCCGCATCGCCGATCTGATTGAGACGCGGCTGCTTGAAGGATTCATCATCGTCCCGCGCTTTGTCTTGCGCGAGCTTCAACAAATCGCTGATTCGGGCGATCCCATCAAGCGTGCGCGCGGTCGCCGCGGCCTCGAAATGCTC
>Ga0335072_10016661_pt1 | contig 10413 bp, 6 predicted proteins | sample Lox_Sample_21_FD_206725 | JGI IMG/M metagenome (GOLD analysis project Ga0335072, IMG submission 206725) | Soil microbial communities from Loxahatchee National Wildlife Refuge, Florida, United States - Lox_Sample_2.1 | ecosystem: Environmental > Terrestrial > Soil > Wetlands | place: USA: Florida... | reverse complement strand
ACCTTCTCAGGCGCCCGGCGCTCAAGCGTCCTCCGCAAAATGGTGTTGAGGTGCGCAAGAGTGGTCATGGCCTCGCTATTTTTCCCCTGTGTCATCAGACTGGTGATGGCGTTCAGCGTGTTGAAAAGGAAATGAGGCTCCATCTGCATCTGAAGCGCCTTGAGCTGTGCTTCGGATAGCTGCTTCTCAAGTTGCAGCTTGAGCAGTGCATCTCTCTGTCTATGCTCCTGCAGGTGCAGAAAGCCGGAGAAGCCAAAGAGGAAACCGTAAATGATCAGATCTTCCCCGAAACTGCTCAGCGTGAGGTAGTCGCTGATCGGATGCGTGAGTATCCATTGATTCCAATGCAACCCGCCATGCCAGGTAGCCTGCACGACAAGCAGATGAGCAGAACACACCACGCTGCCGATCAACAGCTGAAGAAGTATCGATAGCGGGGAAAACCTGAGAAACTGCGGAGCTCTTTGTGCAACGACCCACATTCCAAAGGCGACAAGACCCCACCAGAGCCATTTGGTCACTCCGTAGGCGATCGACGATGCGGACGGCACAAGTGGCATGGAGATACCATTGGCGGTGAGAAAAATATGGCAGCCATAGGAGGAAATGGTTGCCAGCACTACCGAAACCAGCAGCATGCCGATGGCCCCGCGGGCATGCAGATGCGAAGATCCCCGCTTTAGCTCGTCGTGTTCGCCTGTCGGCGCTTTAATGTGTTCCATAAATTCATTGCCTTCTGCTGATCTGGACACGGGCCGCAACGGTCGTTCCTAAGCGGTTACTCCTATTTGACGACGGTTCAGCGCCGGTGCCCACTCAAAAGTTCAAACGTACGCCCAGCTCGACGCGGCGGGCCGCCTCAGCAGTCAGTGGCTGTCCCAGCGTCCCGGACGATAGAACTGTATTTACCGCCGTGACATTGGTATGGTTGAGCAAATTCGCGCTGCGTGCATTGAAGTCCAGGGCGCGCGGATGATCCTTATCTTTCGAGTTGAGAACAAACGAACGATGCAGGTTCATGTCGAAATGGAGTGTGGCGGGCATCGTTCCCAGATTGCGTGGCACAGTGCCATTCACTGTATTGATCGTGAGCAAACCGAACCTTGTGTCATATATGCCCTGACCGGGAGCAGAAACGTAGGCCGGTCGATCATTAAAGTCGCCGTCGCCATTATTATCTGAGCCGGTCGTGATGTTGTACGGGCGGCCGGAGTTCGCGTCGAACTGACCGGCAAGCTCGAGCCGGAACGGCAGAATAAGATTCCCGACGATACCTGCGCTGTCTGCGCTTAGCCAGTCCACACGCGCGGACTCCCCCAGATCGCTGTAACTCGACTGAGGACTATTCACGCCGTTACCGCCATCCGACTTGAAGTGCTTGTGGGAGTACCAGGCGGAAAGGCCAAGCCGCTTGTAGCTGTGCTGATTTAAGGTAAACCACATCGCATCACCGGCGGTGTGCCCTGAATTCTGAAATTGAATGATGTTTTCATTGGGCGCGATTGGACGGGGCGCCAGCAATGTTGCATTCGGATCAAGAGGGACGCCCACGCTGCTTGCGATCATGGGCGCGTTGATGTTGCGGGTGCGAAGACGGTTATAGTCCTCTCCCCAGTACAGGCCCACTTGCGCACTCCAGTGGTGGAGCAAGTCGTGATCAATGCTAAGGTCGAAACCGGAGCTCGACGTCTGCCCCAGTGACGAACGCGGAATCTGATTCACCGTGCTGATTTGGACCGAACTGCCAGCCGGTGTTAGCGGGCTGTCGAAATTTGGCGCGTAGACCGTTGTCTGCATTTGTCGAATGCCGTTGAGCCTGTAGGCATCGATGACACTCACTGGAGAGCTGAACAGGCCGGCTCGTAAATGCAGGACCCAGGTCTCCTTTTTATCTACGGCCCAGCCAAACCCGGCTCGCGGACCGAGATTTCGGAAACTGCTGGGTGAAGTCTGAAAGGCATAGCGTAGGCCGGTCGAGAAGGTCAGGCGGGGTGCCAGCTTGACGTCATCCTGGATATACAACCCTAGCCGCCACTGTGTGAGAGGAACAACCGGCGTGCCGACAGTTACTGTGTATGTCGTTGGTGAACCCCCCGGCAGGTTCAACAATGCGCGCCGATATTGCTCGATGGGAGTAATCGTCTCTGTCTGCCCCGTGGGATTGTTGTTCGCATCGAGAACGGGGGCGCTACCGCCGCCGAAGACATACGCCCCGTTGAACGTGTCCGGATCGTATTCATGAATGAAGAGTCCAAGCGACTGTGCGCCAACTTTCAACGTATGTTTCCCATGTGTAAATGTCAGATCGTCTTCAATCTCAAGATCGCGTTCCCGGTTGTTCAGGTAACCGGCCGTCGAGCCTCCACCCGTGAAGTAGCCCGCGACCTGAAGCGAGGGCTCGATGGATTGAGGAGTCTGTTCCGTGCGTTTCCACGTATACCCGATTCGGGTTTGATGGAGCGCATTGGCAGTCAGAGTCTGCGTGTTGGTCAACCTCAGATCGTACTCGCTTACCAGAGCGGAATAACCCGCGTCGGCAAGTGTGAGACCACCAACCCCCTGGCCGGAGAGATCATTGACATTGGAGGAGAACGAGAGCGCCGCGACATCATTTTGCGTGACCTGCCAATCGGTACGTGCAGATGCGATCCAAAGCCTCTGTGGAGCGGCAACGGATTGCTGCAGAGATGCAAGGTTATCGTTGGCGTCGAGAGTGACTGCGTTGACGACGTTAAATTCGTCAATATCCCTCTTTTCAAGCGCCAGAGCGAAACCACTCTTTTTCGCAAGGATGGGACCTGTGAGCTCGAACCCGTACCGCTGCTTGCCGGCGGGAGTCGCGGTCACTGAAAATGGGTCGTTTGCATTGAAGACACTGTTGCTATCTGTGAAGAAAAGCGCGCCGTGCAGATGGTCTGCTCCAGGTTTCGTTGTGATTTCGATCTGCGCACCGCTAAAGGGCGGGAACTGATATTCGGCGGAGAAGAGATCCGGTGCAACACGAATCGAAGCGATCAAGCTCTTGGGCGGAAGTGCGCTCCCATTTTGAAAGCCATCGACCCGGATCATGGCGGCACTCGGATCGCCGCCGGAAATCGAACCCAGCGCCTGCAATTCCCGGAGGAAATCATCCGGATCGTCGGCGAGCTGCTGCACCTGCTGGGTATTCAAGGCGATTGTACCCATCCCGTGCCCGGCATCCGTCGAGGTTGGATCTTCATGCACCTGGACGTCTGTCTGCACTACCGCAACGACTAGTTGGAAATCGAGGTGGACAGTTGACCCTAGACGGCCTTCAATACGATTCGCCCTTTGCGCGAAGCCGTCGGCCTTTGCGGAGATGACCGTTGAAGTTCCTGTCACGCACGGGAGCGCATAGTTTCCAGCTGCGTCTGAGGTCGCCCTTTCCCCACTCGTCGCCTGTAGGCGTGCTCCCGGAATCACCGCTCCGGTAGGATCGATAATCGCGCCTTCAACGCGAATCCCGGTTGCGCAGGCCGGTTGCGCTGGGGCCGGCCATGGAAACAACATCCAGCCGACGATCACGTACGTTACCCACCATTGCCCCATGGACTGGCCTGCCTCCTGAACCCAAGATTTCAGAGGCGGCGGTAACCATCCACAGGTTTGCAGGTCAGGGTTGTTTTTGGTCGGGGAATCAACTGATTCCCACGCTCAGTTGCAGCCATTACGCTCTCTACTACTCGCAGCGAGGCAAAGCGCAGAACGCAGCGACCACAAGCGTCGGACCGTCTGTTTCATATTAGTCTCGGAAGCCCTGCTTCCTTCAACGCTGTTTCACTACACCGACTCAATCGGTCCAGAAGAAAAAGATCGCGACTCTAACCGTTTGGAGCGTGACCTGTGAGACAGACCACGGAGTCCGCAGAACCGTGCATACAAGTGCGCAGGATCCTTATGAAGAGTTGAGACGCCGCTTCGTCCGTTTCACCTGTCACAGATCGCACTCCGGGGCCGTCACGCAATCTTTAGACCTAAGCCAGTGTTCGTTCCCTGCACGGTTTCTGGCACTCGCTGCAAATGACTTCTTTTGAAGGCCGCGTCCCGCCATGCTTGGGTGAGAGGCCGCCCGATGCCCCAGTTCGCCCTTGAAATCAACGGTCGTTTTCACACGGTAAATGCGGAAGCGGACATGCCCTTGCTCTGGGTCCTCCGTGACCTGTTGCAGTTGACCGGAACCAAATATGGCTGCGGCATTGCGATGTGCGGTGCCTGTACGGTTCATCTCGACGGCCAAGCCACGCGCTCCTGTCAGACGGCTGTCCAAAGCGCGGTGGGGCACAAGATTGTGACCATCGAAGGTCTTGGCACCGACAGGCTCCATCCTGTTCAAGAGGCATGGATTGAAGAGCAGGTCCCACAGTGCGGCTATTGCCAGTCCGGCCAGATCATGACCGCCGCGGCCTTTCTCGCAACCAACCATGCACCTACTGACGCCCAGATCGATGACGCCATGGCGGGCAACATCTGCCGCTGTGCTACTTATTTCCGGATGCGTAAGGCAATCCATCGGGCCGCGCAGGAGATGCATTCGTGAAGATCAGCCGTCGAGCCTTTCTCGGTTCCTCTGCGGCTGCCGGGGGTGGTCTCATCATCGGCTTCAGCCTTCTTCACCATTTCGAGGCTGCACACGACAATCATGCGCCAGAGGATCCCTTCGACGCATGGGTTCAGATTAACCCCGACAACAGCTCCCAAATCGTCCTCGCCCAATCGGAAATGGGTCAGGGCGTCTTCACCGCTCTTCCCATGATTGTTGCCGATGAGGCTGACCTCGACTGGAGTCGCGTCCAGGTAGTTCAATCCGATCTCTCTCGCGATACAGGCGGTAGCGGCAGTGTGATCGGCAACTACATGCCGCTCCGCCGCGCCGGCGCCACCGTCCGTGCGCTCATGATCGCCGCTGCGGCAAAATCCTGGAACGTACCTGAGGCCGAGTGCGCGACGGCAAAAAGCGAAGTCTCCCATATCGCATCGGGAAAGAAGGCAACCTACGGAGCACTCGTAGGACAAGCCCGTCGGTTGCCAATACCCGAACCCACCCGGCTGCTGTTGAAGAATGCGCGGCAATACAATCTCATCGGCCACGCCACATCACATCTCGACATACCCGACAAATGCACCGGCAAAACGCGATTTGGCCTCGACGTTCGGCTCCCCGGCATGGTGTACGCAGTCATCGCCCGCTGTCCGACCTTCGGTGGAACCGCGGCCAGCTTTGATGCATCGAGAGCTCTCACTACACCGGGAGTTCTTCAGGTCTTCGAGATTCCCGCCCGCGGCTACCGAGTGTTCACGGCAGGAGGCGTTGTTGTCATTGCCACTTCGACATGGGCCGCCATCCAGGGCCGCAACGCGCTCAAGATCACATGGAATCAAGGCCCCCATGCCCACGAATCGACCGAACAACTCCGCATGCAGATGCGGCAATCGCTCGAGGGTTCCCCTTCATGGTCTTCCGAACTGCACGGACCCGACCCCGACACTATCCCGGCCGCAACCCGTATTGAGACCGTCTATGAGTTTCCCTTCGTCGCCCATGCATGCATGGAGCCGATGAACATCACCATGCACCTGCAGGGCGATAAATGTGAAACCTGGTGCCCGTCGCAATGCGCAAGCATCAGCCGTACCGTCATCGCGAAAGAGCTGGGCTTGCCCGAGTCCGCGGTCACTGTGCACACCACCTTCATGGGCGGAGGTTTTGGCCGCCGCTTCCAATACGACTTTCAGACCGAAGCGGCGCAAATTGCGCGCCATGTCTCCACGCCTGTCCAGCTCGTCTGGACGCGTGAAGATGACATGACACACGACTTCTATCGGCCGACCGGCATGCGTCGCATGCGTGGTGCGGTCGATGAACAGGGACGCATCGTCGCCTGGTCCGATTATCTTGTCGACACGGCGATCGGCGCCTTCTGGAGCCAGCCCGGCAAGTGGAAGCCGAGCGGTGACGAGCTGCCTGGCGAACTCATCTATCCCATCCCTCATATTCGCACTTCGTTCACGCTGGCCCAAAGCGCGGTGCCGCGCGCGTGGTGGCGTTCGGTGGAGAGCTCCTTCAACGTGGGTGCAGTCGAAGCGTTTGTGGACGAGCTGGCGCACGCGGCAAAGCTGGATCCCTATCAATTCCGCAGGCACCTGCTCGAGCTTCCTCCAATTCCCAAGAAAAAGCCCTCTTCCGGGCAGAAACCTTTCGATCCCCAGAGGCTCATAGCAGTGCTCGACCTCGCCGCCAGGAAGGGTGATTGGAGCAAACCGCTTCGCCCCGGACGCGGTCGTGGCATCGCATGCACATCGGTCTATGCGTATCTTGCCCAGGTAGCTGAAGTCACCATCGAGCAGGACACCATCCACGTGGATCGCCTCGTCACCGTGGTCGATTGCGGCCAGGTGATCAATCCCAACGGCGCCCGCGCTCAGTTGGAAGGCGGTGCGCTGTTCTCGCTGAGCGCAATCCTCAAGGAAGCCATTACCATCGAGAATGGCGCGGTACAGCAGCAGAACTTCAATGCCTACGATGTTCTTCGCTTCCCGGACGCTCCAAAACTCGAAACCTGGTTCATTGAAAGCCACGACGACCCGCACGGCCTTGGCGAAGCTGCTGTAGGGCTCACCGCTCCCGCGGTAGCAAACGCCATTTTTGCTGCCACAGGCAAACGCCTGCGCAAGTTTCCCCTTCGGCTGGACGAGGCGACCTCATGAAACGAATGCCGCCCGCAGTGCTTTTGTTATGCCCTGGGCTCCTCTGCTTCGCCGTGGCAATTGCGCCGGCATTCAGCGCACAAAAATCAACGACGCAAACTGCCAGCGGCAAACGAACCTTTAATCAATATTGCGCCGCCTGCCACGATACGCTCGGCTCCGCCCCAAAGTCAGGCCCGGCGCTGAGAAGCTATTATCATCGCCAGCCACGTTCCAGTGACTCGGCTGTGCAGAGGATCATCCAACAAGGCAAAGGTAGGATGCCCGCCTTCAGCACACTCAGCTCGTCGCAAGTCAACGATCTGATTGCCTACCTCAAGACCCTCTAGCCAGTCCCATGGAGACGCAGCAGCTCATCGAACTGTGGAAGCGAGCCAGAAACCGTGGTGAGAATGTCTATCTCGCTACAGTCGTCCATATTGTCGGCTCATCCTACCGCAAGCCCGGAACGCGCATGCTCGTGACTTCGCGAGGGGAGCGCGCCGGCACGATCAGTGGTGGGTGTCTTGAGGCTGAGGTGGCTCGCAAGATCGCATGGTTTACGCGAAATGGAGCATTCCTAAAGAGCTATCGATCTTCCTTCGATGGTGACGACGTTCCTTATGGGCTGGGCTGCGGTGGCACCATTTGGGTGCTCATGGAGGCAGGTGATTCCGTCGACGCGATGATGGAGGCTTTGCGAAGCTCGCTCGAGCGGAGAGCAAAGGCCGTCGTACTCATGTCACTGTCTAATGACGGAGCACCTCACACAAGAGTGATCTCGGAAGCTGAAATTGGCGCATACGCTGACAGTAGTCCACACGAACCATCCATCGACCAGATGAAGTTGGTCCTATCCGAAAATCGCGTTGTCGCGTCTTTCGAAAATGCCATTCAGGGTGTACCTCAACATATCTGTATGCCAGTGATTCCACCACAAAGGCTGTTCGTTTTCGGAGCGGGAGATGATGCCCAACCGATTGTCCGTTCCGCAACGGAGCTTGGCTGGGAAGCGATCGTTGCAGACAGCCGAAGTCACCTGTTGCGGCAGGAACGCTTTCCGCTAGCTCGCCATTTGAGCCCGCTTCCACTCGGAAATCTGGCTTCACCAGACCTCGACTACGAGCTAGCCGAGAATCTCCGAATGAATGAGAACGATTGCGCCATAATCCTGACTCACTCCCATGCGCAGGACCGGTATCTCTTGAAGAATCTCTTGATTCGACCGCTTCGGTATCTCGGCATTCTTGGTCCGCGGCATAGAACAAATCGGATTCTCGGCTCTATCTGCAGCGAGATTGGGCTATCGGAGCAGGAGTGCATGAAGCGTCTTCACGCGCCCGTCGGACTGGACATCGGCAAGGACAATCCCGCCATCATCGCTCTCTCCATTGTCGCTGAGGTCCAAGCGCAGGTTGCTGGTGTTTCCATCAAAGTGGAGAAGTCAGGTAGCGAAATCAGCTCGTGATCTTCTGCTTGTGCACACTAATGAAGATCAAAACCTAAAGCTCTCATTCGGTCCAGATCCTCCTGACTATCGATGTCGAACTCACCTTCATGAAGATCAATTGTTTCTGCGGAAGACAACAATGCTTTTGCACCTGCTGACCAATGAAGCTTAACAAGATCCGGGAAGGACGCCACAGGAAAGAATGCCGGTACGCCCGGGCCACCTGCATAACGAGACGCCGTAACCTTCTCTCTGGTTGCAAACTCTATGAGGTGCGCCGCTGTGACAAAGGGCATGTCACAGGTCATCATGATCGCACCACGGACTGCCTTCAATTCAGAGATTCCCAATCGAATTGAAGCTGCGATACCGTCCTTCCAGGCGTGATTCACCACAGGTCTGCATCCCTTCAGTTTGCAGGTTCCGCGGATTTCCTCGGCAAACGCTCCGAGGACAACAACGATTTCCGAGAGACCTGCCTCCATCGACACGCGCACGGCTCGATCAAGTAGCGTCTCCCCGTCCAGTTGCAGAGTCTGCTTGGGCCTTCCCAGCCGCGTCGAAGCACCTGCTGCCAGTATGACGGCTCCGATTTGCATGTCTTTCACCATCTTCATACCCTACCGGAATGCGACTAAGACGACGGGGCACATCGCACCAGACAGCCGCGAATCATCTCAGATAAGGTGATTGAGATATTCGATTGTTAAGGCTCCGGCCGGAAATGCTCATTCCGCAGCGAGAACTTCCGCCGGATTCACCGTTGTAGCTCGTTTAGTCGGCCAGAGGATTGCGAGAAATACTGGCACTATCAGCAGCGTGATGGCAGCAAGGTAAATGAAAGGATCATCCGGCGTTACTCCATACAGTTGGCTACGCAGCAATTTTGTCAACACCAATGCGATGCAGGTTCCGGCGCCGAGCCCGACCAGAGCTGGAACCATGGCATGCCTGATGAATAGAACCGAGACATTCCGGCGCGTTGCCCCCAAGGCCATTCGCACTCCGATCTCCTGGGTTCGTTGCGTCACTGAATATGCCACGACCCCGTAAATCCCGATGCAGGCCAGCAGCAGAGCCACGCTCGAAAACGAGGCCATCAACGCCATGTTGAGCCATGGCTGCGCCACGGCCTCGCTGATCAGGTCCTCCATGGTGCTGATCTTGCCGATTCCCTGCTGCGGATCGACGGCATGGACCTGCTCCTGGATGACTTTGATCAATTGCTCCGGGGGAATCTTTGAACGAACGACAAAATAGCGCTGCGTAACGCCTTCTCCCTCAGACGTCCAATAAACTTCCGGTCCAACGTTGGTAATCGAACCCCCTGTGCCACGGACGTTTGCAACGATCCCGATAATTTCAAACGGATGATTTCCCACAAGCAGGCGCCGCCCGATCGGGTCTTCATTCGGAGAATAAAGTTGCTTCAGGCGCTGGTTGACCATAACGACTGGAAGATCCAACAACTGCTCGTGCTCTGTAAACTGTCTTCCTGCAACCAACGCCGTACCCATCGCTCGCAGATAATCTCCGGCGATGTGCCTGTCTTCCGCGTTGATCGCGGGCTTACCGGGAATGCGTGGCAGCCAATCCGCGTCAAAGTTGCTTCTGAGGTGCCATCCACAAGTGGGGGTGCATCAACCTGGCCGACTGCGACAACACCTGGTAAGGCTTCTACACGCCGCTGCACGCTCTGATAAAAGTTCAAAATCCATGCTTGCTGGCTATCCCAGGGTAGATTGACGGCGAAGGTCAGCACATGTTCAGGCTCAAAGCCAAGCGGCGACTTGACCAAATTCCACAGAGTTCTGCCAAGGAGCGAAGCTCCGACCAATAGGACCAGTGAAAGACAGACCTGCATTGCGATGAAGATGCTGCGGGCCTTTGCACCCGCGGAATTTGCGAGCCGCGATTGGCCGCGTTTCAGACTGCTGTTCAGTTCGAGAGAATGGCTTTCATGAGCGGGAATCAGGCCGAAGAAAATCCCGGTCCCCACCGAAATCACAAAAGCAAAACATGCGATCACTCAGTTCACTTGAAGAGTCTGCGGCACACCGAGTCGCCCGGGAAGGTTCGCTGCAATCGTGCGCACAAGAAGAGATGTTGCCAGCAAGCCCAGCAGACCGCCAGTCAGAGAGAGCATCCCTCCCTCTACAAGAAACTTCATCCGGATTCGAGCCTCCGATGCGCCTAGAGCACGCCGCAATGCGACTTCACGGCTTCGCGAGGCTGCGCGAGACAGAAGCAAGTTGGCG
>Ga0335072_10016660_pt1 | contig 10413 bp, 10 predicted proteins | sample Lox_Sample_21_FD_206725 | JGI IMG/M metagenome (GOLD analysis project Ga0335072, IMG submission 206725) | Soil microbial communities from Loxahatchee National Wildlife Refuge, Florida, United States - Lox_Sample_2.1 | ecosystem: Environmental > Terrestrial > Soil > Wetlands | place: USA... | reverse complement strand
CGGTGCAGGCGCCACGCGGCCTCGGCTCGATGTTGTCGATGATGATCATCGGACAGCTCGGCCGCACTCGCGTCAATACGCGGCCGCTGATCGGCGTAGGCTTCACCCTGATGGCAATTTCACTGTGGGTGATGTCCGGATGGAATCTGCAGGTCGGAATGTGGAATGTGATCTGGCCCAACGCCTTAATGGGTCTGGGCCTCGGCTTGATTTTTCCAACGGTCTCCGCGCTGAGCTTCTCGACCGTCAACCCCGAACGCATCGGTTATGCCTCCAGCCTCTACAATATGATGCGCAATTCGGGCGCGGCGATCGGTATCGCCTACATGACCGCGACCCTGGTCGCCCGCCAGCAGATCTATCAGGCGCGGCTTACCGAGCATTTCTCTGTGTTTGATGCCTGGCGCCTGACCAAGGCCGCGCCTCCGATGCCCGGTTCCCCAACTTTCCTCATTGGTCCCGGTCACGCTCAATCGCTCGGCTTGGTGTATGGGATGATTCAACAGCAGGCCTCGATGCTCGCGTTCAACGATATCTATCGTTCGCTCGCCGCCGCGACAGTGATCGCGATACCGCTGTTTCTGCTGATGGGCGGCGCGAAGCCGTCAGCCGGCGTCTCCGCCCATTGATTGGAATATCCGACTGTCTATTCAGCGCTGCTGGATTCGAGCTGGATATAGTTCTCGATTCCGATCTTTTCGATAAGCCCTAGCTGGGTCTCGATAAAGTCCACGGAATCCTCTTCTTTTTCGAGAATCTCAGTGAGCATATCGCGCGTAACGAAGTCGCGGACGCCCTCGCAAAAGCCGATCGCCTCGCGCAGATCAGGCAGTCCCATCTGTTCCAGCTTGAGATCAGACTCGAGGATTTCCTTGACTGTCTCACCGATCAGAAGTTTGCCGAGATCCTGCAAGTTCGGCAGGCCTTCGAGGAACAGGATACGCTCGATCAGTTCGTCGGCGTGCTTCATCTCCTCGAGCGACTCTTTGTACTCGTAGCTACCAAGCTTGGTTACGCCCCAATGGCGCAGCGTCCGCGCGTGCAGAAAATACTGATTTATCGCGGTAAGTTCGTTCTTGAGGATTTTGTTGAGATGATGAATGACTGTCGGATCGCCGCGCATGACCTTCCTCCGCCCTGGAGGAAAGTTAGCAGCCCGCGTCCGCGATTAGAAGGGCATCGGACGCTATCATCATCGCCGATGAAGCCGCAGCCGTGCTGGCTTCCGCGCGAATCAGGTCGCGTACGAAGGGTACGCATTTGCCGCATTGCGGCTTGCATCCCAGCGCCCGGTAAACTTCCGACACCGAGCATTCGCCCTTACGCGCGACCATCCGGACTTTGCCGTCCGTGAAACCGTTGCATAGGCAGATAAACATCGGCGATCCTTCCTGCTGATCCGCCCGCTTAGACCTCGTGGCGGCCAACGATCCAAGACCCTAGCAAGGCTGCGTACGGATGTAAATGAAAATCGTTATCAATTTCAATTTACAATTCCGCTACCCCCGCCTATTCCGAACCCCTCCCTTCCGCTACTTTCAACTCCGATGCGAGCGTCTCTCCTGTCTGGCCCGATGATCGCGTTCGGCGACTCCTCAGCGCAATGAAGCCGCCGCCGCTCGATCCCTCGCGGGCACGCACCAGCAGCCTGAAACGCCTCGCTCGCAAGGTGACTCGCAGCCAGTTCGCGACTCCGCTCGCGTCCGGCGCTTCGATTGGCGAGTTTTTCGCAGCTCTGCCCGATGTCCTGGCGGCTAGCCAATTCCGCCAACTTGCCCGCGCTATCGCCGACACCCATCGCAACCGCCGCACTTTCCTCCTGATGACAGGCGGGCATCCACTGAAAGTCGGTCTTGGACCGTTGATTCGCGATCTGATCCACGACGGCGTCATCACCGCGCTCGCTACCAACGGCGCCGCGATCATTCACGACTTCGAGCTCGCGATGATCGGACGCACCTCCGAAGACGTAGCGGCGCAGTTGCTCGACGGCAGCTTTGGGATGGCCGAGGAAACGGGTGCTTTCCTTAATCAGGCCGCGATTGACGCCGCGCGCGACGGTATCGGCTTGGGGGCAGCAGTCGGCCGTGCGATTTCCGATGGGAACCTCAAGTTCCGCGACGCTAGTATCTTCGCCGCCGCCTGCGACGCCGGTATCCCTGCGACGGTCCACGTCACGCTTGGCGCGGACATTATTCACATGCATCCCTCGGCTGACGGCGCCGCGCTCGGCCAGTCGACCTTCACCGATTTCCATCGTCTGGCCACCGTCGTCTCCGGCCTGTCGCGCGGCGTCGTGCTGAACCTCGGCTCAGCCGTGGTCATGCCTGAAGTGTTCCTCAAGGCCCTCAACCTGGCGCGTAATCTCGGCCATCGTGTCGATGATTTCACCGCCGCCGATATGGATTTCGTCCGCCAGTACCGTCCGCGCATGAACGTGGTCGAGCGGCCTACGATTGGCAGTGGCCACGGCATTAGCCTGACTGGCCATCACGAGCTGATGTTCCCCTTACTCGTTGCCGCCGTCCGTGAAGAACTGGCTAACCCTCCTGCGCGTGCCCGGCGGCGTAGATCCGAACGTTAGCCACGACCCTGATGCCTCCACGCCGATCCGCCTCAGGCTCCGCCGACCCTCCGATCGTACTGCTCACCGACTTCGGCTATCGTGACCATTACGCCGGCGTGATGCGCGGGGTTATCGCGACGATCGCACCCGCCGCCCGCGTCATCGATCTCACCCACGGCATCCCACCCCAATCAGTCGTCGCCGGCGCGATCGCTCTCACACAAAGCTGGCGGTACTTCCCTCCGCGTACGATTTTTGTCGGCGTCGTCGATCCCGGCGTCGGCACCGATCGTCTCTCACTAGCGATTGAGACTGCTTCGGGGGCCCGCTTCATCGGGCCCGACAACGGCCTTTTGACTCTCGCCGCCGACGAGGCGGGTATTAAGCGCGCCGTCGAATTGCGCGATCCGTGCTATCGCCTCGCGAGCGTCAGCTCGACCTTTCACGGCCGCGACATCTTCGCCCCCGCTGCGGCATACCTGTCCTCCGGCGTTCGCCTGAGCTCCTTCGGCCCGCCGGTCGGCTCCGTCATCCGTCTGGATCCTACCGCCGGTGCGGAAGAGGTTGGCGCTACGCTGTGCGGCTCAGTCATCTACATCGATGGCTTCGGCAACCTCATCACCAACCTCGGCTATCCACGCGTCAACAGCTTCGCAGCCCGCTTTCGTGGCCGCCGCCTTTTAGTTAGGATCAGACGTGGCGCGCCGATTTCAATACTCAAGTCCTACGGCGATGCGGCTCCCGGCGCGCCCCTCGCAACTTTCGGCAGCTTCGGCTTGCTCGAACTCGCGATTCGCGACGGCAGTGCTGCCGCTCATTTCGCCGCTGCCATAGGCACCCGCGTCTCGATAAAGGTGGTCCCACAGTCATCCGATGGATGAATCCAGCGCCTATAGGCAAATCTCCCCGGTCGTAACCGACTTCGCGCGCCATGACGGAACCGCAAGTGCACCCGCCAGCAGCTATCGGCCCGAGCGCACCCCTTTCCGCATCCCGGCCATCAATCTGGTACTTTTTCTACTGACGTTGCTGACCACCACGATGGCCGGGGCTGACGCTGCCAGCGCCCCGATTACCTTAGCCATCCCCCTGCGTGATAACCTCCTTAATCTGACCGCGGGCCTAAGCTTCTCGATCCCCCTGATGCTGATCCTGCTCGCGCACGAGATGGGCCATTACAGCTTCGCCCGCCGCTATGGCGTCGATACCTCGCTGCCCTATTTCATCCCAGCGCCGATGCCTTCCATCTTTTTCATTGGCACCTTTGGCGCTTTCATCCGGATGCGCGCGCCAGCGCGGACCCGGCGCGCGATGTTCGATATCGGCGCCGCTGGTCCGTGGGCCGGCTTCATCGTCGCGATGGCCGCGATCGTAATCGGTTTGCATCTCTCTACCGTGGCGCCGCTCGATAATTCCGCCGGCGGCCTGCAACTCGGTAACTCTCTCATCTTCTGGTCTATCTCACGCCTGGTTCTCGGCGTGAATCCCAACAGTGTGAACATCGAACTCCATCCGATCGCGTTCGCCGGATGGCTCGGGCTGTTCGTCACGACGCTCAACCTTCTCCCCATCGGTCAGCTCGACGGCGGGCACGTTGTCTATTCCCTCCTCGGGGGTCGCTGGCATCGCCTAATCTCCCGGCTCTTCGCTGCCGGATGTCTCCTGATGGTCGTCGTGCCGTGGGCAATGCATCAGCCGTTCTGGTACGGATGGGGGCTGTGGTTCGTCCTCGTACTGTTTCTCGGCCTCGGCCATCCTTCGACCCTCGACGCCGATACGCCGCTCGCCGGCCGCAGACGCTTAACCGCATGGGCAACCGTCGTGCTCTTTGTCCTGACCTTCAGCCCGGTGCCGATTTCCATCGTGCCGCCACAGGATCAGCCGCTGCCGCCTGTCGGCGGCCAAACTCGCGACGTGATGCGCCATCTGCCGCGCATCGGCCATCATTCAGCGCATCATTCGGACCTGCATATCTGACGGCAACGCATCGCGCCCTCACCGGCCAATTTGGAACGCCAACTAATGGAACGCCCAACCTGGGACCAGTACTTCATGACGATCACGCGGCAGGTCGCCGAGCGCTCGACCTGTCTGCGCGCCAAGGTTGGTGCGGTTATCGTCCGCGATCGCAGCATCCTCGCGACCGGCTATAACGGCTCGCCCGCCGGACTACCGCATTGCCTCGACGCCGGTTGCCTTATCTACGAATCGCGCACCCCAAATGGCGATATCGAGCAGAATTGCTACCGCACGATTCACGCCGAAATCAACGCCATCACCCAGGCCGCCCGTAACGGCAGTGCGATTCAGGACGCCGTTATCTACGTCACTCACACGCCCTGTATCCATTGCATGAAAGTCCTGATCAACACCGGCATCCGCACTGTCTATTACGACCGCCCCTACAAGCTGGACACGGTCGCCGAACTTCTCAGCTACGCGAAAATCCAGCTCGTTCAGGTCATCCCTCCGCAAGAGAGTCACGGCAATGGCGTCTGATGCGATCCACCCGCGTCCCTGTGGTATTTGCAGGCTGATCGAGCGCGCCACGGCCCGCTTCGACGACTTCATCGCCGAACTTCCGCGCTCTTGGCTGATTCTCGGCGATGCGCAGTTCTATCGCGGCTACACCGTTCTGCTCGCCAAGCGCCCCGTCAACGAAATCCACTTGATGCCCCGCGGAGAGGCGCACGAACTGCTCGACGAACTGATCGCTGTCGGCAAGGCGCTCAGCGCCGTGGTCCAGCCGCACAAGCTCAATTACGAATGTCTCGGCAATCAGGAACCGCACGTCCACTGGCACATCTTTCCGCGTTCCCTGGAAGACCCGATGCGGCTCGCGCCCGTATGGCTCCGTCCCGAGTCCGAACGCAAACTCGTTTTGCCCGACGATGATCGGCGTGCTCTCATCGTTTCATTACGAAGCGAGCTCGCCCGCCTCATCCCCGCCGGCCGTTATAGCTGATTGATGCGGCTTCTGTTTGTTGCGGCTGCGCCAGCATCCTCCGGTGTTCATCCCAGACGATACGGCCATAAGCGAATCCGCTCATGCCTAATCGGCGCCGCCGCTTTGCTGATGCTCTCCGGATGTGCCCGCAAACCACTGCCCGAAGCTGGGACTCCCACTGAACAACTTTACGCTCAGCGCTGCGGTACTTGTCATCGCGCCTATCAGCCTTCGACACTGACGCCTGCGATGTGGGAACTTCAGGTGGATGCGATGCAATTGAAGATCACCGCCGCCGGCATGCCGCCGCTATCTCCCGCCGACAAGCAAACGATCCTCACCTACCTCGAACGCAACGCCTCTCAGCCTCAATAGCCACTCGATGGACTGCTAGTTACTGGCTATTGGATTCACGGCAGCACGATACTCAATTATTCCGTTGCGCTCTGCAGCAAATGGCGTCAGACGATGGGGCGCGAGCTTACCGTCCGGCATGATATGCACAACCTCCCATCCGCGCACAGTCATATAGTCGGAAATGATCCGCCGATGGCACTGCCACCACAGTCCTTCCGAACACATGATCGCGCTCCGCTTCTCGCTCGCCTGATCGATCAGTTCAATCAGGGCAGCTTGGCCATCCGTGCCTGCGATATAATCGGCATACGCACGAAACGCCGAATGCTCCCACCCGTCATTAAACGATTCGCCAGCTAAACGACGGCGTCCGCCCAAGCCCTTCAGCCAACGGTATTCGATCCTATAGTGTTCCACTGATTCTCGCAGTGTCGCTTGATTGAACTGCGGCCAGCGCTTCGACGACGGATACGATCGCACATCTGCTAGTAACGCAATTCGATGCTGTCCGAGTAATCCGAGGAAATCTTCGATCGGATGCGTCGAATGGCCAATCGTATGCATCACCGCCATCCGTGCTCCTGAGCATCAACGAGTATAGCTATTCGGCAGATGCGCGCCGTAATGATTTCTGCCAATGCAACTAGCTAATCATTGCGACGCGGTCTTCGCAGGCGGCTGCAGCGCCGCCACATCGATTTTCGCGACCCCTTGATTCGCGACCGCCACCAGGTCGAGCGCGTCTGGATGCAGGTACTCCTGCGCCACTTTCTGCACGTCAGCCACCGTAATCGCCTGGATTATCCCAGGATAGCGATCTGCATAGTCGAGGCCAAGTCCGTAAATCTCAACCTGTAGTATGAAGTTGACGATCTCACTCTGCCGATCAATTTTCAGCGGAAAACTCCCGATTAAGAAACGTTTGGCTCCCTGCAGTTCCGCCGCCGTCACCGGCGTCTCCTGCATCTCGCGCATCTGCTGCAAAATGAGTTTCAGCGCTTCGTTCGCGCTCACATTTTTGGTTTGCAACGAGATCAGAAACGCGCCCGGAAATTTCCCCGCCGCGAATTCACTATCGATACCGTACGCGAGTCCCGCCTTGCTGCGAACAACCTTCATCAAACGCGACGCAAACCCGCCGCCGCCCAGAATATAGTTCATCACCTGTAGCTTGTAGTAATCGGGATTCAGCCGCGCGACCCCGCCCGAGCCGAGTATCAAGGTCGCCTGCGCAACGTTGCGATCGATCAGTTGTGCATGAATCCCTCTCGCTACCGACGGCGCGGGCGGCACGGCTTGCGGCGGCACACTTCCCCTCAGTCCAGTGAATTCATGATTGAGTTCGTCGCGGACCGCATCCGCGTCAACGTCCCCGGCAACCGCGATTACCGCGCTCGCCATTTTGTATTGCGCATGGTAAAACGCGTGCACATCAGCCGGCGTCAGTTTGCTTACCGACGCGCTCGTGCCTTCCACCTGATGACCATACGGCGTATCGCCGAACAGCGCCTTGGTCATCGCCAGATTTGCCGTATATTCGGGCTGCTCCTGCGCCGCACTGATCGCCGCAAGCTGCTCGCCCTGCTTGCGCTTGATATCTTCATCGCGCAGAGCGGGATCCTGGAGCGTCTGCGCCAACAGATGGAGCGTCTCGTGCTCGTATTTCTTGAGCGACGTGAACCTCGCTTCGCTGTAATCCCTGCTCGCACTGACGTCGACCGAGCTACCCATGAAATCAGTTTTCTGGTTGAACTCGGCACTGGTCAGCTTCGACGTCCCTTCCGTCAATGAGTTTGCCGTAAGCGCCGCTAGTCCTTCCTTTCCCGGAGGATCGCGCCGCGAACCCGCGTCGAAGGCGATCGCCGCCGTTACCATCGGCAGTTGATGCTGCTCCGAGACCAGCAGGATCGCACCGTTGTTGAGCGTCATCCGCTTGATTTCGAGCGCCCATGCGCGCGGCGCCGAAGTGACCGCTGTACTCACAGCGATCATCAAACCCACGGCTGCAATGACCGTTCGACGCAATACCGGCACCCGCTGATCCTTCTCCCCGGCCCTCCTCATGGCAGCACCTCAGATAGCTCCGAGCCTGCCAGCGGGGACGCATGACGTATCGGTCCGCCCATTCCCTCTTCTTGATGCGGCAGCACGCCGGTCGGGACCAGCACACCAATCGTGCAATTGCTCTTGATTAAATAGGTCTTCGTCACGCGCTGTACGTCTGCCGCCGTCACCTTGTCGATATTCGGGATGTATTCATCGATCATGCGATAGTTGCCAAGCATCTGGTAAAGGCCGAGGAGCATCGCTTCCTGAAAAACCGAATCCTGCCCGTAAACAAAGCTCGCCTGCTCCAGGTTCTTGGCCTTTTGCAACTCCTCCGCACCGACCGGCGTGGATGCCAACGCCGCGATCTGCTTGTCGAATTCCGCAAGCGCGTCGTCGGTTTTGATTCCCGGCCGCAGTTGCGCCGATATCTCAAACAGTCCCGGATCGAAGGACGTCATGTCATAGTCGGCGCCCGCATCGACCACCATCTGCTTGTCCACCACGAGGTCGCGGTACAGCCGCGAACTCTTGCCGTCCGACAGTACTTCCGATGCGATCTCCAGTGCGTATGCATCACGCGGATTGGTGAAGTTCGGCACGTGATACGCCTCGATGACCGCCGGCAGATTCGCCGCATGATGCAGCTCCACTCGCCGTTCGCCTTCCTGCGGCGGTTCGACTTCCGTCACCAGCGGCGCTTTGGGGCCATTCGTAACCCCGCCGAACGCCTCGGTAATCTGCTTCATGACAGTGTCACCGTCGATATCGCCAACCACCACGACGATCGCGTTGCGTGGCGAATAATGAATCGCATGGTAGGCCAGCGCGTCCTCGAGCGTCAGCCCCTGCACATCGTGCATCCAGCCGATCACCGGCCAATGATACGGATGGGCCACGAACGCCGCCGCCTCGACCTGTTCTTCAAGCGCGTCCTCGGGATTATCCTCGGTCCGCATCCGCCGCTCTTCCATCACCACAGCCTTTTCCGAATCGAAGCCCTTCGGATCGAAATTCGCCATGCGATCGGCTTCGAGCGAAATCGGCACCGTCAGATGGTCGTGGTTAATGACCTCAAAATAATCCGTGTAATCGGCGGTGGTGAACGCGTTATCCTCGCCGCCGTTCTCCGCGATAATGTTCGAGAACTCTTCCGGCGCGAGCTTCTTCGTCCCGCGGAACATCAGATGCTCGCATAGATGCGACAGGCCGGTCTTGCCAAACTGCTCATTACGTGAACCGACATGATAGAAGACGTTGAGGGTCGCCACCGGCGACTTGTGATTCTCCAGCACAATCACCTGCAATCCGTTCGACAGCATTTGATACTTTACGGCGTCTGCGATTCCAGCCTGCGCGCTCGCACTGATACCAAGCCAAATCAGCGCGGCAGCGGCCAGGATGCAACTCAGCCGTCGGCGACAGCATAGATTTCTAATCAACATGGGTGTGAAATACTTAAGTCAGCCGTCTCGCACAGTGTCAAGCACGCCCATTCGCCACTACCCTGCCACTATTGCGCGGTCACTCAGCTTGGCCGGAGTAGTCTTTATTCTTCTCGCCGTGAACGGCAGAGCCGCGCCAGGCGCCGAGACTCCCAAGGCTCGGCCTGCTCTATCCTCTGAGATATGGCCGACGTTTCAACACGATCGTGGCCATACTGGCCAGAGCCAGTTCGATACTCACGCTAATCCTGTTCATTCGAATGCGAATCAGATTGCTTCGGACTATCGATCAACTCTTGAGGGCGACCGAGGCAAAGCCGCTCATCATTTTCTCGAGACCAGTCTGATTTGAACTCAATTGGCGAAGTTGAATGCGTTCGCCAGGTCCGAAACGTTCGCGTCGCGAGTGGTGAGTGGCGGCAAGCCGAAACGCTCTTCAATGAATTTAACTACCGATACGAAGTCTGCCTGATCGTGAAGGATGTAGCCCTGCTTGGCGAACGGGCTTACCACCAGTAGCGGCACACGGAATCCCAGGCCGACGGAGTCAATCTCTGGCGGCGCTACATGGTCATACCAGCCGCCGAAATCATCCCAGGTGATGAAGACCACGGTACTCGGCCAGTAGGAACTGCTGATCAGCGCCTGTAACTGTTGCAGCGTCCACTGCATGCCGGCCCGCACGCTGTATGGGGGATGTTCGCTAAATTGATAGGGCGCGATGAGCCAGCTAACTGCGGGCAGATTTCCGCTTGCGACATCTTTTACAAATTGCTGGTATGGCACCACTTTCCGCCAATCTGAGCCATTGCGAATATGCCCGATCGCATCGAGTGCCGACCATTGGTATCCGGCGGTCTCGCTTGATGGCGCATAGTATTTCCACGACACTCCCGCCGCGTCGAGTTCATCGGGGATGGTCTTAACATCAAAACAGGGCTCCGCTGAGAAACGAAACCCAAACTCGATGATATCGACTTCCTCCGTAAAACCGGCGTCGCAACCCCAGCCTTCACCGCTCGACGGATTAGGCAGATTATTGGGATTATCGG
>Ga0335072_10016659_pt1 | contig 10413 bp, 8 predicted proteins | sample Lox_Sample_21_FD_206725 | JGI IMG/M metagenome (GOLD analysis project Ga0335072, IMG submission 206725) | Soil microbial communities from Loxahatchee National Wildlife Refuge, Florida, United States - Lox_Sample_2.1 | ecosystem: Environmental > Terrestrial > Soil > Wetlands | place: USA: Florida... | reverse complement strand
AGTTTACGGCGTAGTTTCATTTGCTCTAGCTCAACGCACACGCGAGTTCGGCATTCGGCTGGCCCTCGGCGCTACTCCGGCAGACATTATGCGTCTCGTTCTTCGGCAGGGATTTGCACTGGCAACTTCCGGCGCCCTGGTCGGATTCCTCCTAACCAGGGTGCTTTCGAGCACCTTCGGGCACGTATTGTTCGGCGTGTCTCCGACTGACCCCGCCACGTACGGCGCCGTAGCCGTTCTGCTGGTTTTGGTCGTCTTGGTTGCCTGTGCTGTTCCGGCCCGGCGGGCCATGCGCGTCGATCCCATTGCCGCTCTGCGGCATGAATAGTTGTCGCTCAGCGACACCAATAATTTGTCGCTCAGCAACACTAATAACCTGTCGCTCTGCGACACGGATAATTCGTCGCCTTGCCGCGTGAACGACCGGCCAAAACCTACTTGTATCGAAATTACCCAGCCGATACGAACGGTCGGATCGCGTCGGCAGACGCCCGCAAGTCTTGTCGAATCAGCGCGAGTTTCCTCGGCGCCCTCTACATTTCGGCGTGGGGTCCGTATCTGGTTGATCGACACGCTTGCCGATCAATTTTCGTATCTAACCCGTTTGTAATCACCACAAATCGAAAATTTGATCGACACACTTTTCTTCGTTTTGTCTTCGCCGGCAGCCTGCACCAATTTGGTGCAACTTTCCGTCCCGTTACTGGTATATCTCACTCAATTCCTAGCTTGTGCTGCATCGCTTCGAGCGAGACACCTTTCGTCTCGGGGTAGACGAACAGGACGACCAGGAATTGCACGAGCGTCATGGCGGCGAAGAAAACGAATGGGTACCCGTGCGACTTTACCGCGAGCAGCGGAAACGTGAGCGAAATCAGCGCGTTCATGATCCAGTGGGCCGAGCTGCCCAGGCTCTGACCTTTGGCCCGCACCCGATTCGGGAAAACTTCGCCGATGTAGACCCAGATCACCGCGCCCTGCGAAACCGCAAAGAAGGCGATGTAAACGAGCAGTAGCCACAGCAGACTGCTCTGGTGCGAGTTCGTCAGGAACACGTACGCGACGCCCGAAAGGCAGGCCACCATTCCCGCCGATCCGATCAGGAGAAGAGTCTTGCGCCCGAGCTTGTCGATCAGCGCCATGCCGAGGAACGTGGCGATGAAATTCATCGCGCCGACGGCGACGGATTGCAGATCGCCCGACACTTTGCTGAAGCCTGCGTAGGCAAAGATGTTGTTGAGGTAATAGAGAATCGCGTTGATGCCGGCGAGCTGGTTGAACATGCCCATGGTCACGGCGATGAACATGGGGAATGCGTACTTGCGCGAAAACAACGGCTCGGAAGCCTGCGAGCGCTCGAGGTGGATGGACGCGACGATTTCGGCCAGCTCGATATCGGGATCGGGCGAGCCGATCGACTGCAGGACGGAGCGCGCCTCGTCGAGCTTGTTCTGCGTGGCCAGCCAGCGTGGGCTGCGCGGAATCCCAAACAGCAAAATCAGGAACAGCAAGGCGGGCAACGCGGCGACGCCGAACATCCATCGCCAGTCTCCCGAACCGGAAATAACCGTGGCAATGATGTAGTTCGAAAGATAGGCCAGCAGGATTCCGGCCACGATATTGATCTGAAACATCCCGACGAGACGGCCCCGCCACTTTGCGGGCGAAATTTCCGCGATGTAGACCGGGCCAAGCACCGACGAGCCGCCGATTCCGAGCCCGCCAATGAACCGCGCTATGACCAGCATGTACCAGCTCCCGGCGAACGCGCACCCGAGCGCCGAAACCAGATAGAGGACCGCCAGAATGCGCAGCGTCTCGCGGCTGCCGAACTTCTGTCCGATCACGCCGGCGGACATGGCGCCAATTACGGTGCCGAACAGCGCGATGAACACGGTGACGCCCTGCGTCCATGCGGTGAGATGGTACAAAGCCGTCAGCGACTGCAGCGTTCCGGCGATCACGGCGGTGTCGAAGCCGAAAAGCAGGCCGCCCAGCGCGCCTACGAATGTGGCTTTGATCAGAGTCGAATTCAGTTTCATGCGGTCTCCTGGGATGGAAACTCATGGCAGCAAACGAGAAGGCCGGCGGCCCGCGCGGATGAAGGCATCGTCAGGACCGCGCTCCGCGATCGTTCGACGCGCTTACCGTGAACGGCAGAAGGCACGCGCCGAGGATTCCAGATTCCGCGCCGAGTTCCGCGGGCTCGACGTACGTTTTCGCCGAGCGGTGGCCTTGCGCATCGATCTGGCCGCCGGTGAAGCGATAGACATAGCTGCGATGCGTCAGCTCGGCGAACATTTTGGCGGAGAAAAGGTCCCAGGCCTGCGCCACACCGCCGCCAACCACGTACAGCGGAAGATTCAGCGTGTTGACGAGCGCTGCCAGTCCAATCCCCAGCGATCGGCCCACCAGATCGAAGACTTTCTGCGCCTCGGGATCGCCGGCGCGCGCCAGGTCAGCCAGTTCCCGCGACGTGAACTCCGGGTTTTTCTGCTGGAGGGCGGCGAGCCCCGGGGCGTTGCCTCGCGCGATGGCTTCGTGAGCCAGCCGGACTACGGCGGTGGCCGAGGCGTACTGCTCGAGACAGCCGTTGCTGCCGCAGCCGCATACGTGCCCATCGGGCCAGATCGTGGCGTGTCCCGCCTCGCCGGCCATGCCGTTCATCCCGTCGAAGACTTTCCCGTTCAGAATGATGCCGTTGCCGACGCCGGTGCCGAGCGTGAGCATGCAGAGCGAATCCACTCCGAGCGATTTTCCTTTGCCGAGCAGGCATTCAGCCAGGGCGGCAAGGTTGGCATCGTTTTCGACGATAACCGGGATGTTGAGAATCTCCTGGATCGCGGTGCGGAGCTCGAGGCCCTCAAAACCGGGAAGGTTCGGGAGCTTGCGGAGGCGGCCCTCGGGAAGCTCGATCGGCCCCGGCGAACCGACGCCAATTCCCGCAAGTCCGGCGCGCGAATGCTTGTCAATGAGCTGCTGGATAGCGCCGCACATGTCGCGGACGACGGCGTCGCGGCCCGCCGCGAGACGCGTGGGGAGTTGAATCTGGTCGAGAATGCCGGAGGATTTGGAGTAGGCCGCGATGCGAAGGTTGGTCCCGCCGAGGTCGACTCCGATGGTGTAAGGCGCCGGTGTCATATTTGGACGCAAATCTCGCGAGCACTATACATGAATACCGCCAAAGAGATACACAGGTCGGCAGAGGGGAAACATGGAAGATTTTGCACCCCTCGGGGCTCGGGTTGCCGTATATAGCGGTAGTAACGGGAGACGATGGGGGAACGTGACGAGCGCAGCCACGGCGCCGGCGAAGCAGGCAAGCTTCGAGGAGCTTGTGCGGGAGCACGAGCGCATGGTCTTCAGCATCGCCTATCGTTTCTTGCGCAACGGCGCAGCCGCGGAAGAGGTGGCCCAGGATGTCTTTCTCGCTCTGTTCCGGAGCCTTTCGAAATTGGAGTCTCCCGAGCACGCGGTGGCCTGGCTGCGGCGCGTGGCGTGTCACCGGTCGATCGATTATGCGCGGCGCAACAGGAACGCGGCGGCCGAAGTGAGCTGGGATGAGTTGGCGGGAGGCCCGCGGGAGAGCGGGCGGGCGGAACGCGAAAGCGATCCGATGCTTTCGAAGCGTCTGAGGCAGGTGGTCGCCGCGCTGCCCGACAAAATGCGCATGGTTGTGGTCCTGAGATACCAGGAGGAAGCCGGGCTGGAGGAGATCGCGCAGGCGATGCGAATTCCGGTCAACACGGTAAAAAGCACATTGCACCGCGCACATGCGATCCTGCGCGAGAAGATTGGATCGAGTATCGGAGAAGGAAACGTATGAGCGACAAGCTTGAGCGAGAGCTTAGAAAGGCGTTAGAGCGGGTCGAGCCGCCGGCGGGGTTTGCCGAGCGCGTGCTGGCGCGAGCCGCGAAGGAAGACGCCAGCATGCCGCAGCCGCGAACCTGGCTGCGGTGGTTCGGAACGGGCGGCTTGCGATGGGCCGCGGCGTCCGCGTTATGCGTGTCGCTGGCGACCTCGGGAATTCTCTATCACTACGAACGAGAGAAACAAGGCGAACGGGCGAAGGAAGAGCTGATGCTCGCGCTGCGGATCACGAGCAGCAAGCTGCAGTTCGCCACGCAAAGCGTCGAGCGGATGAATTTCCCGGAGCAGCGCGAGCGGTGAACGGAATTGGAGGAGCCATGAAACGGATTGGGACAATCGTTGCGTTGCTGCTTGCGACGCAGGTGACGGCTTTCGCGCAGGACTGGGATCCAGGCGGCGCACTGAAGAAGCTGTCGGCGAGAGCGTCGAAGACGGTGGACGTGACGCTCGACCAGTCGATGCTGCAGTTTGCGGGCGGATTTCTGGATTCGAAGGATCCGGAGCAGGCGCGGGCGAAGAAGATCATCGCGGACATGAAAGGGATCTACGTCCACAGCTTCGAATTCGACAAGAGCGGCGACTACACGGAGCAGGACGTCGCGGCCATCCGGAACCAACTGAAGGGGCCGGAATGGTCGCGGATCGTGGACGTGACGAGCAAGACTGAAGGGCAAAACGTGGAAGTCTACTTTCGAAAAGAAGGTGAGAAGTTCAAAGGGCTGGTGGTGATCGCGACGGAGCCCACCGAGCTGACGTTCGTCGATCTGGAGGGGCCGATCACGCCCGAGGACTTGCGCGCTCTCGGTGGCCAGTTCGGAATCCCCAAAGTGGAAGTGGACCCGAAGGCGGGGAAGAAGGGAGACAGCAAATGAGCCGCCGCGTGCTGGCGTTATGCGTTGTGTTGGCGCTGGCGATTCCGTGTTTCGCCGGAAACGACCACGATTTCAACTTGTTGGTAAAAAGAATCGAAACGGAATACGGCGTGCGGCCGATGCACATACCCATGCTCGGGTTCGCGACATTCTGTTTGCGGGTTGCGGGCACGCCGGGAGCGGCTGGGCTGAAGATCGCGGTGTTCCACGACGGTCTGAACTCGAACACGCTGTCGGCGGACTCCTTTGAACAGTCCGTGGAAACAACCATCGGGACGAAGTGGCATCCCTTCGTTCGCGCTCGCTCGCGCGAGAACGGCAGCGTGACGATGATTTACACCAACCCCGATCCGAAAGAAATGCGAGTGCTGATCGTCACGCTCAATGAAAATGACGCGACGATCGTGCAGACGAACCTGAAAACATCCCAAATCTGGAATTGGATCAAGAAGCCGCAGGATGCGGTGGACCACGACAGCGATCCGCCGTCGCACGCGCGTCTGACGATTACCGCGGACTAGATCGATTGCCAGTCGCGCCGCAAACGCAGCCAAATCCGTGCGAGCCTCGCCAGTTCGCAGGCCGAAATTCGAAACGATGATGGAGGCTGCAAACCGAAAAGCAGCTCGCTTTCCGGCCTGTCCCTGGTCCGGCAAGTCTCCTTGCCTTCAACTAATCGAGTTCGCGAACCCAGATATTGCGGAAACTGATGGGCGGGCTGGGATCGCCGTGGGCCTGCAGCTTGATGGGCGCGCGGTCGTACTTCTTATAGAACGGCTGGCCGATATAGAGCGTCTGCCCCTTCAGCTGGAAGTGGTTCTGCACCAGCACGCCATTGAAGAAGGCGGTGACGTAGGCCGGAGTCTTCAGGGACCCGTCGGCGTTGAAGACGGGCGCAGTCCACACCACGTCATAGCTCTGCCATTCTCCGGGCTTTCGGCTCGGGTTCACCAGCGGTGGGCTTTGCTTGTAGATGCTGCCGCCCTGACCGTTCACGTATGTGGCATTGTGGTAGGAATCGAGAATCTGCAGCTCGTATCCGGCGTCTCCTGGACCGGTGGAAGCAAGAAACAAGCCGCTATTGCCTCGCGCCTGGCCGCTGCCGGTGACGTCCGTGGGAATCTTCCATTCCAGATGGAGCTGGTAATCCCGGAAGGTGCGTTTGGTTTCGATGTTACCGGCAGGCTTATTCACGGTGAGAACGCCGCCGGCGACGATCCACCTGGCTGGCGAATGGTCCTGGCTCGACACCCACGCGTCGAGATTTTTGCCGTCGAAGAGAACGATCGCGTCGGAGGGCGGCGCCGCGTCGGTCGCCCCTGGCGTCACGATTTTAGGCACCGGTTTCCATACTTCCGTATCTTCGGGTTTCGGGGATGTGGACTGTTGCGCGAACGCGGGAGCGGCGCCCGCAATCAGAGTTATTAAGGCCGAAAAAAACAAAATTTGTTTGCGCATGACTTGGTCAGAATCTCCTTGTTCGGAAGAGATGCGGTGGAATTGTACAGCGCCGGCCAAGGTCTACCGGAGTCAATCGTCCCTCCGGGGCTTTTCGAAATTTCGCGTGTCGAGTCGTCCCCGGCACTGCGCAGCGCCTGCCCGCGGCAGGCAGGGCCTCGCGCCGGTCTAAGTACAATCGCGCCTATGGCGCTTTAAGGCTCACCTGAGGTGGCAAGGACCGCAGCCTCAGGTCTGAAGACCTGAGCCACATACAACGCCGGGCTACGGAAACAGCGCGTCGCGCGGTTGTTCTTGCGCGAAAGGGAGGGGAATGGGCTTATAATCTGCGGTTCGCCGCGGCATCTTCTTGTCGGGAGAAAATGCCACCTCGCGGAGAATTGCGAACCGCGAGCGAATCGCAGGGCAAGGACGCGACACCGGAGTCACCGCCCGAAGGCGACCGCTACAAAAGCAACCGGCTCGTCGCGAATATTGCCTGTGCGAAGTATGCCGAAGCACGTTAAGGAGACCAGGATGAAGACCGCGTTGCTGTGCCTGCTTGCCAGCCTTGCCATGGCCATTCCTGCTCGAGCGCAGAGCGTCGAGGGGGACTGGCAGAGTACGGTGTCTGAGTCGCGCGTGGAGCGCCCGATCGTGGTTCATCTATCGAACGCGAGCGGCGTGCTTCGCGGAACTCTGGACTACCCCGAAGATTTCGACTTCGGCAACGAGCTGGAGGGCCTTTCTTTTCAGAACGGCACGCTGAAATTCAGCGGAAGCGGCGTTTCCTTCGAGGGGACGCTCGCCGCTGACGGGAACACGCTGAACGGGTCGTTCACGGTGGACAACCTGACCGCGCCGGGAATGCTGAAGCGCAGCGCGGCGCAACCGACCAAAGCGGAGCAAACGTTGCGGAGCCTGAAGAGCCTGACGAGGCTGCCCGCGGATCAATGGAAATTCCATGCGGGAGATGTGTCGCACGGCGAAGATGCCACGCTCGACGATTCGAGTTGGGTGACGGTGCGCGAAGGGAGCGACGCGCCCTACGACGCCGTCTGGTACCGCCGCGAAATCGAAGTGCCGCAAAATCTGAACGGTTACGACCTGACGGGAACGCGGATCTGGTTTCAGTTCGTTGCATACGCGAACGGGCCCATGCCGCAAATCATTTATTTCAACGGGCGCCGCGTGGCGATGGGAGACGACCTCGAACCGATCGTCCTGTTCGACAACGCGAAGCCCGGCGACAAGGTGCTGGTGGCCGTGAAGCTGCTGCACACCGTGGACAAGAAGTATTTCGCGGGGGCGGACCTGAAGATCGATTTTGCTACGACGCGGCCGAATCCATCCGACCTGGTGCAGGAAATCGAATCGACGGCGCTCCTCACGCGCAATCGGCGGAAGAGTTCGCCCGCCGTGGAGCAGCAGCTCGAAGGCGTGGTGAACGATATCGACTTGCTGGCGCTGCGGCACGCGGACCAGGGGACGCTCGACGCTTCGCTGCGCAAAGCGCAGAGCGCGCTCGCGCAGATGGAACCGCTGGTTCAAGGCACGACGATCAGGCTTACGGGCAATTCGCACATCGACGCGGCCTGGTTGTGGCCCTGGACGGAAGCGGTGGGCGTGGTGCGCAGCACATTCGGAACGGCCTTGCAGTTGATGGACGAATATCCGCAATACACGTTCTCGCAATCCGCCGCGGCGTACAGTGCGTGGCTCGTCGACAAATATCCCGACGAATACAAAGAGATCCTCGAACGCGTGCGGCAGGGCCGCTGGGAGTTGGTGGGCGGAATGTGGGTAGAGCCGGATTTGAACATGCCGTGCGGCGAATCGCAGGTGCGCCAGTTGCTGGTGGGGCAGCGCTACTTCAAGGATAAGTTCGGGGTGGTGGCGAAGATCGGGTGGAACCCGGATTCCTTCGGCTACAACTGGCAATTGCCGCAAATCTACAAGAGGTCGGGCATCGATTATTTCGTGACGCAGAAGATGGCGTGGAACGACACCACGCAACTGCCGCTGAAACTTTTCTGGTGGGAGTCGCCGGACGGCAGCAAGGTGCTGACGTATTTCCCGCACGACTACGCGAACGGCATCGATCCCGTGCGCATCGCGGGAGACGTCACGGTGGCGCGCAAGTTCAACCCGGGGCTTACGGAGATGATGCACCTCTACGGCGTGGGAGATCACGGCGGCGGGCCGACGCGCAGCATGCTTGATAACGGCGTGCACTGGTCGGACTCGAACCTCGTGTTCCCGCCGGTGAAGTGGGGCATCGCGCAGGAGTTTTTCTCGGACGTCGAAGGAAAGCTGGACACCAAAGATTCGCCTGTGTGGAATTACAAGACGCTCGCGGCCGGCGACACGGCGCTGCCGCAGCCTCCTCCGGGAGAAACCAGCATTCCTACCTGGGACGACGAGCTGTACCTGGAATACCACCGCGGAGTCTTTACGACGCAGTCGGAACACAAACGCCACATGCGCGAAGCCGAAGTGCAGATGCTGGACGCGGAGAAAATTTCGTCGCTGGCGTGGCTGGACGGCGCGTCCTATCCCGACGGACCGCTGACGGAAGCGTGGAAGAAGGTGCTCTTCAACCAGTTCCACGATTTGGCGGCGGGGTCGGGCATCGGCGTGATCTACAAGGACGCGGACCGCGACTATGACGTGGTGCGTTGGACGACGAACGACGCCAGCACGCGCGCCTTTCACAGAATCGCCAGCGAAATCGACACCAGCACCACCACGGGCGTGCCCGTGATGGTCTGGAATCCGCTGGCGTGGACGCGCACGGACCTGGTTGACGTCAAGGTGCAAATGCCGGCGGCGGAAGCGAACGGAATTTCGGTGGTCGACGAAAAGGGAATGGCGCTGCCGGTGCAGGTGCTGTCGGAAAACGCGGCCACCAGCAGCTACAAATTACTGGTTGAGCCGAACAACGTGCCGTCGATGGGCTACGAGGTTTTGCACGTGGTTCCCGGAATGCGGCCGGTGGCGACCGATCTGAAAGCGAGCGGGCTGACGCTGGAGAACAAGTTCCTGCGCGTGGTCGTCAATCCGCAAACCGGCTGCATCACCAGCCTGATCGACAAGCAAACGAATTTCGAGTCGATCGCGGCGGGCGGGTGCGGCAACGAGCTTGTGGCGTTCAAAGATACGCCGAAGGATTACGACGCGTGGAACATCGACGCGGGTTTCGACAAGGTGTTCACGAAGCTCGATATGGCCGATTCGGTGAAGCTGATCGAGCACGGCCCGTTGCGCGCGACGATTCGCGTGGTGCGCACGTGGGACAAATCGAAATTCATCCAGGACATTTCGCTTTACAGCGGGCTGGATCGCGTCGACGTGGGCAACGACATCGACTGGCACGAAACGCACATCCTGCTGAAGGCGGTGTTCCCGCTGGCTGCTTCGAGCGACGAGGCCACGTTTGAAATTCCCTACGGCACGATCGAGCGGCCTACGACACGCAACAACAAAATCGAGGACGCGAAGTTCGAGGTGCCCGCGCTGCGCTGGGCCGACCTCGGCAACGGAAAGCACGGCTTCAGCCTGATCAACGAGTCGAAATACGGCTACGACGCGAAGGGCAACCTGCTGCGGCTTTCGCTGCTGCGATCGCCGACGTGGCCCGATCCTGACGCGGATCGGGGCGAGCATCGCTTCAGCTACTCGCTTTACCCGCATGCGGGGACGTGGAAACAGGCGATGACCGTGCGGCACGGGTACGATTTCAATTACCCGTTGCAATCAATGCAGCTCGAAGCGCACGAGGGGAAGCGTCCGGCGGAGCACTCGTTCGTTACGGTGAGCGATCCGAACGTGGTGCTGACGGCCATGAAGAAGGCGGAGGACGCCAACGGCATCATCCTGCGTTTCTACGAGTGGGCGGGAACGACGGGCAGCGTGCAAATCGGCATTCCGCCGGGGGCGACGTCGGCTACGTTGACGAACCTGATGGAAGAGCCGGAGGGCTCGGCGCTGCCGGTCACGGGCAATCACGTAACTGTGCCGGTGCACCCGTACGAGATTGTGACGGTGCGCGTGGATTATCCGCACGCGGCGGGCGAGGCGATGAAGCAATAGGAGAGATCGACCACCGGAAGGGAAGAGGGATCCTTCGCTGCGCGCCGGACCTCCCGCAAGCGCGGGATGAGAAGAACTGTCTGGCGCGCTCCACTCAGAATGATAAGAGCAACGCGGCGGATCAGCCGCTCGCGGCGCGTTC
>Ga0335072_10016658_pt1 | contig 10413 bp, 8 predicted proteins | sample Lox_Sample_21_FD_206725 | JGI IMG/M metagenome (GOLD analysis project Ga0335072, IMG submission 206725) | Soil microbial communities from Loxahatchee National Wildlife Refuge, Florida, United States - Lox_Sample_2.1 | ecosystem: Environmental > Terrestrial > Soil > Wetlands | place: USA: Florida... | reverse complement strand
GCGCCATGTATATAAGGCGCCGGTCCTCCGAGATCGCGACGCCTTCGGAATCCGCAATGTCATGGCGAAGCCGGAGCGTCACGATTGGCCCCGCCTCGCCCGCTCTTTCCGCGACATCGACGACATGAGCGTAGCGCCAGATCGGATCCCCCACCCGGATCGTGCGATCGAAGCGAATTCGGCGCTCGACGCAAAGACGTCTCGGCAATTCGATCGGCGGCAGCGCCGGATCGAGGAAATCGCCGCTCTCCGTCGTTTCCGACGCGCGGCCCCAGGCGCGAAAATAGAGCGAATGCGCGAGCGGTGGCAACTCGCCGCCCGGCTGCGGCGCCGGCCCAAGGCCGAGCAGGTCAAACAGAAACGCGAGTTCGGACGGCGCTGCGATATCCGCGCGCACGTCAACCCTCCCCAACCACTCTCGAGCTCGGTCGAGATTGTTCACCAGCTCCGCCAACGGCCATGTTTTGCTGCAAACATGCTTGATCTTTGCGGGGCGCTGTATCAATTTCAAATATGCAAAGCCGGGCTTAGGCGCGCTAGAACAGGCTATGGGGAGGGGGTTGGGTGCTTACCCATTGTGATTTCGCGGATCTCCGGCTGTTCATATGCATCGCCCAGGAAAACAGTCTCACGCGCGGAGCCGAGCGCGTGCATATGTCGCTGCCCGCCGCAAGCACGCGCATCAAGAACCTCGAGGAATCGGTGGGAACAAAGCTCCTTTACCGCGCGAGCAACGGCGTGACGCTCACGCCGCCCGGAAAGGTGATGCTTCAGCACGCGCTCGACGTGCAACGGCAAATGGAGCGCCTCTGCTCCGATCTGCAGGAATATGCGCAGGGGGTGAAGGGAAACGTCCGGCTCTTCGCCAACACCACCGCGATCACTGAGTTTCTCCCCGCCATCCTCTCGCGCTTTCTGACGAGCCATCGCAATGTCAACGTCGATCTGCGGGAGCGCCTGAGCCCCAATATCGTGCGCGCGGTGACCGATGGCGCGGCGGATATCGGCATCGTCGCCGGAAATGTGCGCTTAGAGGGCCTTGAGGTCCTGCCATACCGCGAGGATAGGCTGATCCTCATTTGCGGACGCGGCCACGCGCTCGCCCAGCATTCGGAGGTCAGCTACGAGGAGACGCTCGATTTCGATCACGTCTGCCTGCCCGAAGCGAGCGCGATTCATTCCTTCCTGGTCGAAGCTGCTGGCGGCATGAACCGCCACCTGAAGATGCGCATCCAGGTCGGTAATTTCGAGGCGATGTGCCGCCTCGTGCAGGCCAATGTCGGGATCGGAATTCTGCCGGAATCGGCGGCGCGCCGGCAGGCAAAGACGAGCGACATCCATCTCGTGAAGCTCACGGACAAATGGGCGTTGCGCGATCTCAAGATCTGCCTCCGGAGCCTCGACATGCTGCCGAGCTTCGCGCGCGACCTCGTCGCCCTGATCATTGAGGATGCGCGCGCCGGCAAAGGGCCAAAGCGCGTAGCTGCTGTCGCGTAATTGGTCGCGTTGCGCCGCCTCGCGCGTCTCGAGCCATGGCGTGCGAAACTTATTTGTGGACGAAAGCGCGGATTCGCTCCGGCGGCCCGCGGGGAGGGAACGAAGCCATGAAGATCTTCGAATTCGAGAACGGCGCCGGCGGCGATCTTCTGGAGCGGAACCGAACCTTCAGTCTCGACCGCTCGACCAAGTGGGATCGGCCCGAGTCCGCGCCTGCCCGGTCATCGCTGACCAACTCCATCGTCTCCAATGCGGAACGCCGCACGATCAATCTCGGGACGAGCGGCAAGCTGAAGCTGCATGTGCTCGATCTCGGCAAGCTGCGGCTCGACAAGAATTTCATGGTCGCCAACTCGACTGTGGCGACGGCGCGCAACCCCAATCCGCGCGGACAGGTGGTCGATATTCCGGTCTCAGCCTATTACATCGAGCACGCGGATGGAAACATTCTCTTCGACACTGGCTGCAATCCGAACTGGGGCGGTCCGAACGGACGATGGCCGGTTGACGGCTTGCAGGAACTCTTTCCGCATATCGGCGGCGAGGAGTGCCAGCTGCCAGCGCGGCTCGACATGATGGGCGTCGGGCCGGACGATGTGGATTATGTCGTTCTGTCGCACCTGCACTGCGACCATGCGGGCTGCGTCGAATATTTCCGCAAGTCAAAAGTCATCGTACACGAGGATGAGTTCGCGGGCGCATTCCGGCAATACGCCCTCCAGGACCACGGCTCGCCTTATGCGCTGAAGGATCTTGAGGCGATCATCAAGGCGCAGCTCAGCTGGCGCGAGATCGCCCGCGAGGAGCCCGACCAGAACATTGTCGACGGCGTGCGGCTTCTCAATTTCGGCCCCGGCCATGCGCGCGGCATGCTCGGGCTCATGGTCACGCTCCGCAGCCAGCCGGGCGTGATCCTCTGCTCGGACGCCTGCTACACGGCGGAGAACTACGGTCCAAAGGCGAGGCAGCCGGGCATCAGCTATGATTCCCTCGGCATCATGCGGACCGTGCGGCGCATCCAGGCGCTTGCCGCGGACACGGGCGCGGCGGTGTGGTTCGGGCACGACGCCGATCAGTTCGCGACGGTTCGCAAGGCGACGCAGGGCGAGGGGTACTACGAATAGCGCGCCCGCCGCTCCGACAATGAAGAGGCGCGCGCGCCCAATAAGCGCCGTCAGTCCGCGTAGCTCTGCACCACGGTCTTCACGACGCTGAACTCCTCGAGCGCGAGGAAGCCCTTTTCGCGTCCGTGACCGCTTTTCTTCACGCCGCCAAAAGGCAGCTCGACGCCGCCGCCGGCGCCGTAGCAGTTGATAAATACCTGACCGCTGCGGACGCTCTTGGCGACGCGCGTCTGGCGCGATCCGTCGCGCGTCCAGACCGCGGCGACGAGCCCGTAATCCGTGCCGTTGGCGAGCGCGATTGCGTCAGCCTCGTCCTCGAAAGGCAGCACGGAGAGCACTGGACCGAACACCTCGTCGCGCGCAATCGTGTTGCTGCGCGGCACGGGTCCGAAGAGGGTCGGCGTGACGTAATAACCGCCTGACGGGAGATCGTTGGCGAGTCGTCCTTCGGCAAGCACGGGAATCCCCGCCTTGCGCGCCGCATCCACGAAGCCGTTGACGCGATCGCGCTGCTTGGCGCTGATCATCGGCCCGAGATCGAAATTCATCGCCGGCGTCCCGACGCGAACGTTCGAGAAGGCCTCCGCGACCTCGCCGACGAAATCGTCGTAGATCTTGCGCTCGACGAGCAGGCGGCTTCCGGCCGAGCAGGTCTGGCCGCCGTTCTGGGTGATAGCGCGGGTGATGAAGGGAACGGCCTTCTTGCGGTCCACGTCGGCGAAGACGATCTGCGGCGACTTGCCGCCGAGCTCCAGCGTGCATTTGATGTGATGGTCCGCCGCCGCCTTCTGCACGATCGTGCCGACCTCCGGCGAGCCCGTGAAGGTGATCATGTCGATCCCGTCATGGGCGATCAGCGCCGCGCCGGCCTCGTGGCCGAGGCCGGTGACGACATTGATGGTCCCCGCCGGAATGCCCGCTTCCTCGGCGATTGCCGAAAGCAGGAGCGGCGACATGCAGGCGTCCTCGGCAGGTTTCAGCACCACCGCGTTTCCGGCGGCGAGCGCGGGCGCGAGTGAGCGGCCGAACATTTGCGCCGGATAGTTCCACGGGAGGATGCAGGCGACGACGCCATAGGGCTCGCGGGTCACCTGAGCATGGAACCCCGTCATGAAGGGCACGATCTCGCCGTGCATCTTGTCGGCGGCGCCGCCGTAATATTCGTAATAGCGCGCGGCCAGCGTGATGTCGGCGCGCGCCTGACCGATCGGCTTGCCGGTGTCGCGCGCCTCGGCTTCCGCAAGCTCGTCGGCGCGCGAGGCGATGAGGCCGGCCATCTTCATGAGGATGCGACCGCGGTCCGTCGCGGTCATTGCGCCCCATGCGCCCTCGTAGGCGGCGCGTGCGGCCTTGACGGCCGCGTCGATGTCGGCCGCCCCCCCGCGGGGGATCGTATCGTAGGACGCGCCGGTCGACGGATCGACAACCGGCAAGGTCGCGCCAGATTTCGCCTCGACCCATTTGCCGCCGATGAAAAGCTTCTGCATGAACCCGTTCCTTTTTCGCGAAGGCAATCAGGGCGTCAGTACGACGCGGCCGACGACGCGGCCAGCCTTCAGGTCTTCAAGCGCCTCCGTCGCCTCTTCCAGGGGGCGCGTCTGAATAGGAATCTTGGGCGCCGTCCCGGACCGGACGAGATCCAGAAGCTCGCGCGTCTCCGCGAGATTGCCGGTGTAGCTGCCCTCGATCTTCGCCGCTTTCATGGGGATGAAAGGGAGCGGCCAAGGCGCCTGGCCGCCGAAGAGCCCGACCATGATCATATGGCCGCCCTTGGCGAGCGAGTCGAAGGCGAGGGCCGCGGTCTGCGGGCTGCCGACAAGGTCGATGGCCGCCCATCCCGGTCCTCCGAGCGCCGCCTGAACCTCCGCAAGAGCGTGGGGGGCGCCCGCATCGATGGCGGCGAGCGCGCCCATTTCCAGCGCAGCCGCGCGACGCTTGGCGTCGATGTCCACGACGACGGCGCCCTTCCCGCCCATGGCCTTCAGGATGGTCAGGCACATCAGGCCGAGGCCCCCAGCCCCCACGATCAGGACCGGCTCGTCCTTGATCACCGAACCTAGCTTCTTCAGCGCCGAATAGGTCGTGACTCCGGAGCAGGCGTACGGTGCGACCGTCACGGGATCGAGCCCTTCGAGCGGAATGAGATATTTGGAATTCGGCGCCACGATCTGGTCGGAATAGCCGCCGTCGCAATGCACCCCGAGGCACCGCGGCTTCATGCAGAGGTTCTCGAAGCCCATCTTGCAGACGCGGCAGACGCCACAGCCGATCCATGGATAGACGAGCACCATCTCGCCCACCTTCCGGTCTTTGACCTCCGGTCCGACGGAAATGATTTCTCCGGCCGTCTCATGGCCCAGCGTCAGCGGAAGCGAGATGCCACGGTCGGCAAGGCGTAGGCGCTTGCCGCCGCCGAGATCGTAGCTGCCTTCCCAGATGTGCAGATCGGAATGGCAGACGCCAGCCGCCTTGACTGCGACGACAACCTCGTGGCCGGTCGGCTTGGGATCCGGCAGGTCCGACTCCTTCAGCGGACCTCCGAAATCGAACATTTGAAAGCTTTTCACCCCAGCGTCCTCCTCGATAATCCGTGCGGTTCCCCCATTCGTGCCGTCGAGGCGCGGCCTTGCGCGCCGTTCGTTGCCCTGAGAGTACCGGGTGTCGACAGTCTGACGTTAGTCGCTATATCGGCCTATCAGCTATAGCATTCTCGTTCGAGTCTCGCCCCGTCCATAACCCCGCCACAACGAGACGCTGAACCTCCTCGCGCAGGCACTGAACCACCGCGCTCGTCGCGGGAGTCTTCGGGCGGCGCACGGTTTCGCTCACGACAAGGGTCCGGGTCAGCGAAGGCGACACGATCCGGCGGGCCACGATAGCCCCTGCCGCCACTTCCCGATAGACGCCGCAGAAAGGCAGGATGGTCGCCGCGTGCCCTTCGCAGACAAACGTCTTGATCGTCGACATGGAATCGAGTTCGAGCACGACGTCAGGCTCCAGGCCGTTCTCGGCGCAGAAACTGTCGACTACAATCCGCAATCCATGCGGCCTCCCAGGCAGGATGAGCGGCAGACGAACCGCCTCGGCGAGCGTCGCCTGCCTGCGAGCGGCGCCGGCCGCGGAGGGTGCGCTGCAGAGAAACAGGTCCTCCACGAGCAGAAACTGGCCGATCAGGTTTGCCGCGCGGCCGGGATTGTAGAGGACCCCGATGTCGAGGCGGCCGCCGACCAGCCACTCCCGGACGTCGCCGCTGAAACCCTCGCTGATGTGGAGCCGGATCCCGGGAAAGTCGCGGCGCAGCCGGTGAAAGAGCGGCGCGACCAGAATCATGCAGACCGACGGGGGCATCCCCAGGTTGACTGCGCCGGCGGGGGCGCCCTTGGCGGCTTTCAGGCCAGCCTCCAGCCGTCCGACCTGCTCGAGCAGCGAGCGGCCATGCTCCAGCATGGTGCGCCCGACCTCGGTCAGTTCGGCGCCCCGTCCGTTGCGCCGAAGGAGGCTCGAGCCGCATTCGGCTTCAAGCTGGCGGATGTGACGGCTGAGCGCCGGCTGGGCGATTCGGAGATGGCGTGCGGCGAGCGTGAAACTGCCGAGTTCGCTGACGCAGATGAAATACCGGAGTCGTTTGAGATCCATGGACGAAATCGACCCTATGCCGATTCGAATATAACCGATAGCCCGTTTTGCTTCTGGCGGTCTATCGCACCGCTCTTTAAGAAAGATCAGCGAAGGCGCTGACCTGCGCCGATTGCCAAGGGGGAGACGACCAGCGTGACCACGAGCGCAAGAGCTCATTCCGACATCCGCGACGCGGTCGTGAAACTCTGCCGTGAATTTCCCGGTGAATACTGGCGCGCCCTCGATCGCGAACGGGCCTATCCGACCGCCTTCGTCCAGCGGCTGACCAAGGAAGGCTTCCTCTCCGTTCTCATCCCCGAGGAATACGGCGGCTCAGGGCTTGGCCTCGGCGCCGCGACTGCGATCCTGGAGGAGATTCACCGGTCGGGATGCAATGGCGCGGCTTGCCACGCGCAGATGTACACGATGGGTGCGCTGCTCAGGCACGGCAGTCCGGAGCAGAAGGCCAAATATCTGCCGAAGATCGCGTCCGGCGAACTGCGCCTTCAGGCTTTCGGCGTCACCGAGCCGACCAGCGGCACGGACACGACGCGCATCCGCACCTTCGCGCGGCGCGAGGGCGACCGCTATATCGTCAGCGGCCAGAAGATATGGATCAGCCGCGCCGAGCATTCGGACCTCATGCTCCTGCTCTGCCGCACGACGCCTCGCGAAGAATCGCGGAAGACGACCGACGGCATGAGCGTGCTCCTCATCGACATGCGAGAGGCGGTCAAGAATGGCCTGACGATCCTGCCGATCCGCACGATGCTCAATCACGCGACGACCGAGCTTTTCTTCGACAATGTGCCGGCGCCTGTCGAGAACCGCATCGGCGAGGAGGGCCAAGGCTTCCGCTATATCCTTGACGGCATGAACGCGGAGCGCATCCTCATAGCTTCCGAGTGCGTCGGCGACGGGCGTTTCTTCGTGGAGCGTGCGGCCGAATATGCGAATGCGCGCGAAGTGTTCGGGCGTCCGATCGGGCAGAATCAGGGCATCCAGTTTCCGATCGCCCGCTCATGGATCGATGTCGATACTGCAGCCCACATGGTGGAGAAGGCGGCGAGGATGTTCGAGGTGGGCGAGCCCTGCGGGACCGAGGCGAACGTGGCCAAGCTGCTGGCGTCCGAGGCGAGCTGGCGGGCGGCCGACATGTGCGTACAGACACACGGCGGATTCGGCTTCGCGGAGGAATTCGACATCGAACGCAAGTTCCGCGAGACACGGCTCTATCAGGTGGCGCCGATCTCAACGAACCTCATCCTCGCCCATGTCGCGACCCACGTGCTCGGCCTGCCGAGGTCCTATTGATGAGCGGCGCGCTTGAGGGGGTTCTGGTCGTCGCGCTCGAACAGGCGGTCGCGGCGCCCTTCTGCACCTCACGGCTCGCGGACGCAGGCGCGCGCGTCATCAAGATCGAGCGCGACAGCGGCGATCTTGCCCGCAGATATGACGAGGTCGCGCATGGCGAGAGCGCCTATTTCGTCTGGCTCAATCGCGGCAAACAGTCGCTCATGCTCGACATCAAACGCCCGGAGGACGCCGCCCTCCTCAAGCGGATGCTGAAGCGCGCCGACGTCTTCGTGCAGAATCTCGCGCCGGGCGCGGCGGAGCGCGCCGGCTTTGGCGCAAAGGCGCTGAGAGCGGAAAATCCCTGCCTCATCGTCTGCGACATCACCGGTTACGGCGAAAGCGGCCCCTATGCGGAGATGAAGGCTTACGACTTCCTCATCCAGTGCGAGACGGGCCTCGCATCGATCACCGGCAGCCCCGAGTCGCCTGGCCGGGTCGGCGTTTCCGTCGCCGACATTGGTTGCGGAATGAACGCCCATGCGGCGATTCTGCGGGCGCTGTATGCGCGGGAGCGCACGGGCGAAGGCTGCCAGATCTCGGTCTCGCTCTTCGACAGCGTCGCCGATTGGATGGCGGTGCCGCTAATCCATCGCGAATATACGGGCATGGATCCGAAACGGCTTGGTCTCAATCATGCGTCGATCGCGCCATATGGGGCCTATGCGGCGGGCGACGGCGCACGATTCATCATCGCGATCCAAACCGAGGCGGAATGGATGAGCCTGTGCAAGAACGTGCTCGCTCGCGTAGACATGATCGACGATCCGCGCTTTTCGACCAACAGCCGTCGCGCCTCCAATCGCGCGGCGCTCGACGCGGAGATGACGAAGGCGCTGTCGCGTTTCGACGCGGCGCGCATGGCGGAGGCGCTGCGAAGCGCCAAAATCGCCTTCGGCCGCTACAACACGGTCGGCGACTTTGCTCATCACGCGCAGTTGCGCCGCGCAGAAATCGGAACGCCCACCGGCCCGGTCAGCGTCCCCGCCCCGCCTCAGGTCTTCAATCACCGTCCGGTCGCGCTCGGGCCGGCGCCGGCTGTCGGCGAACACAGCGACGCGATCCGTCGCGAATTCGCAGGCGAGGACTGAGGCCATGGATCAGAACCTGCGCGCATGGATCGGCCGCAGCACGGAGACGCGCGACATTGCGGCGGAGGGGCCGATACGGCGGCTCGCGGCGCTGCTCGACCATGACGAACCGCCGTGGGCGCCCGGCGCGCTACCGCCGCTCGGCCACTGGCTCTATTTCCTCCCGGAAGCGCGCCAGTCGAGTCTCGGCCCCGACGGTCATCCGACTCGCGGCGGCTTCCTGCCGCCCGTCGCGCTGCCGCGACGGATGTGGGCGGGAGGACGGATCGACTTTCTCCGCCGGATTCCGTTTGGCGCTGAGATGACGCTGCGGTCGACGATCGCCGACATTGCAGACAAAAGCGGCGCGTCGGGACCCATGACCTTCGTCGCCGTCCGGCATGAAATCTCTGTCGAGGGCGAGGTTGCGATCCGCGAGGAGCGCGACATCGTCTATCGCGAAGCGCCCAACGCCGGCGCTCCGGCGCCCACGCGCCGGTCGTCCCCGCCTGCCGAGGACCCCGACTTCAGCCGCACGATGGCGCCCGGCCCCGTGGATCTCTTCCGCTATTCGGCGCTCACCTTCAACGCCCATCGGATCCACTACGATCGCGACTATGCGACTGGCATCGAAGGCTATCCCGGCCTCGTCGTGCATGGGCCGCTGATTGCGACGCTACTGGTCGATACGCTGCTCAGATGGAAGCCCGCCGCGCCGCTCGCCCGCTTCGCCTATCGCGCCCGGTCGCCGCTCTTCGACGGACGGCCGTTCGGCCTGTTTGCCAAGGGCGCAGCGGAGGCCGCCATCCTGTGGGCGCAGACGCCGGGCGGGCAGGTCGCGATGGAGGCGACAGCCTCGAGCGTATTATGGCCGACCTCAACCGGACGTTGCGCGGCCGGTTCGGTCACTTCAAGCATGCCCATGTCGCCACCTTCGAAAGGCTCGATGCGTTCGCCCGCCGACGGCGACGCGCCCTTCCGCGCAAACAGAAGAAGCGGTCGTCGCGCGTGGGAATGAGCAGCCCGATCATCGACGCTGGCCAAAAGCCTTGGCGGTAGCACTGTGGCTCTGGAGCGATGACCGATCGGATTGAATCGAGGGGGATTCTCGAATCGCCGTTGAGGTGATTCAAGCTGTCGGCCGGATGGAGGCCGGCGGACATGCCGAGAGCTCTATCTAGCCCTGCGCCTGCGCCGCTGGCGCGTCCCGCCAGATTTATTGCGACCGTCCTCCAAGGCGCGCCTTGTCATATTGCGCGAGAACCCGATGGACGGCGGCGATCACAAGTTCCCGAGGCTGCGCGGTGACGGAACCGTCCGCGACCACCGGATAAAGCGCCGGGAGGTGCTGGCTGACGAGAGGCTCCGGAATGATGCGGTCGCCAAGCCTGGCGAAGAGCCTGTCGACGGCGGCTTGCGCTTCCGGGCGGGGCCAATAATAACGAATGCGGTCGCTGAAGCTGAAGTGCCGCTGGCGGCGCAATTCCTCGCCGCTCCCATCGTAGTATTTGCGCCAGTGTTCGGGCGCCTTCAGCATCAAGGCTTCCATCGCGGCCATGAGGCTCTCGTCAGGAGACGCAGGCTCGAGCAACTGAGCAATCGAATCGAGCCCGTATAGCGCCTCGCGCAGCGCGAAGGTGAGCCAAGGCCCGACCTTGAGAATCGCGAATCCGTCGCGAACCAAAGACTCAAGCGATGCGTCGGGCTGATAGTCCGTCGAGTGAGCCTCGAAGACGAAGCCCGGCAAATTG
>Ga0335072_10016656_pt1 | contig 10414 bp, 14 predicted proteins | sample Lox_Sample_21_FD_206725 | JGI IMG/M metagenome (GOLD analysis project Ga0335072, IMG submission 206725) | Soil microbial communities from Loxahatchee National Wildlife Refuge, Florida, United States - Lox_Sample_2.1 | ecosystem: Environmental > Terrestrial > Soil > Wetlands | place: USA... | reverse complement strand
GCGCTCAGTGCGGAATCCGGGTATACGTGCCCAGACTGAGCGGGGACTGAGTGGGACTGGGTGGGGTCAAATGGGGGGCGAATGGGGGGCGAATGGGGGGCGAATGGGGCTTGTGGCACACATGCCCCGTTAGATGGGGGTTGTGGCACACATGCCCCAACTGGGGGGAGGGCTGTGGACCACAGGCCGGGTGCTCGTTGACCCTGCGGCTGCAGTCACGCCTGATGCTGGAGGGGCGGGGCTTGTGGCCCGCAAGCCCCGCATGACGGGGCCGGAGGCACGTGCCTCGTCGGAGCGCACTCCCGGGATCGGGGCGTAGGACGATTTCTGGGCTCCCGAAGCTGCGCTCGGCGCATCCGCTGAGTTAAGATACATCGCGTTTGTTCAATCGAGTGCGAAGGGAGCGCCATGGACGTGACGGACGGGGGCCTGGGAAGCTCGGAGGCCCCGCGGGGGCAAGAGAGGGCCGCAAGCGTGCCGCGGCCGGGGACGACTGGGAACGGCGCGGAGCCGGGGACGGGCGGGAGCAGCGCGGAGCCGGGGACGGGCGGGAGCAGCGCGGAGCCGGGGACGGGCGGGAACGTTGCAGAGCGGGGTCGCGGTCCGGCGGTGCGGGCTTCGGATCGGGAGCGGGATGCGGTCGTGCAGCGGGTGCAGCAGGCGTTCGCCGAGGGGCGGCTGGATGACGGCGAGTTCGACGAGCGGATGCGGGCGGCGCTGACCGCGCGCACGCACGCGGATCTGGACGTGCTGCTGGCCGACCTGCCGACCGAGACGGCGGCGCCGGGCCCGGCGCCCGCGGCCGGCGGGCGGGGGCCGGGGCGGGTCGCGGTGGCGCTGAAGAGTTCGGTGCGGCGGGGCGGGCGCTGGCGAGTGCCCGAGCGCTACACGACGGTGGTCTACAAGGGCAGCGGCTGGCTGGACTTGCGGGCCGCGGAGCTCAGCGGCCCGGTCACCACGTTCCTGGCGGTGGCGTATAAGTCCCGGGTAACGGTCCTGGTGCCGCCGGGCGTGCGGGTCGAGATGACCGGCTTCGGCGTCACCCAGGGAGAGGAGGAAGATCCCGGTTACCGGCTGCCGACGGACGCCCCGGTGATCCATGTGCGCGGCGTCGCGTACAAGGGCACGGTGGAGATCACCACCCGGCCGCCCGAGCGTCCCGCCCTGCGCCGTTAACCCGGCCGGTCAGCAGAGCCAGGGCCCGGCCTGACGGCACCTGATGTCGTGCGGCGGCTCATAGAACGTGGCGTCCCAGAGCTGGGCGCGGCAGGTCTGGCAGGACACCAGCAGGTGCCCCATGCCCCGGCCGCGCTCGGCTCCTTCCTGCGCCGCCGCGCAGATACAAGGTTTCCAGCCGACCCGGGCCTGGCCCGGCCACAACGGATGGCCGAACGGGCAGCGCGGCGGCTTGTGCTCGAACAGGGACACCGGCATGAGATGATCATGTCATTATAGCAGGTGATAATGCTAGTTCGAAGAAAGGATCTAACCAGGTCACGTCTGTTACATCGGCCCGGTCTGGTTCGTCATGGCTATGACGGACGCCGAAGGGAGAACGTAACCGTGGCCGATCAGCAGCTACTGGCCCAGCGGTTCGACAAGCAGCGCGGGCACCTGCACGCGTGGCGTACCGGATGCTCGGCTCACTCGCCGAGGCGGACGACGCCGTCCAGGAGGCCTGGCTGCGGCTCAGCCGCGCCGACACCGACGACGTGGCCAACCTGGCCGCCTGGCTGACCACGGTCACCGGGCCATCGAGCCGGACGCCGACCCGCGCCGCCAACGGGAGGTCGTCGAGGCCTTCCTGGCCGCCGCGCGAGCCGGGGACTTCGGCGCGCTGGTGGAAGTGCTGGATCCGGACGTGGTCCTGCGGGCCGACTTCGGCACCGCGGCGCCGAGCGGCTTCGTGCCGCTCATCCGGGGCGCCGCCCAGGTGGCCGGGCGCGCTGCTGTTCTCCGGCCCGGGACGTCCTGGCGGCACGCGCTGGTCAACGGGGCGGCGGGCGTGCTCAGTCGGCAGGACGGCCGGCTGGTCGCGGTGCTCGGGTTCACGATCGCGCACGGCAAGATCGTCGCGATTGACGTGCTGGCCGACCCGGAGCGGCTAAGCGGGCTCGAAGGCGTGGCAGGATAGGCGCCGTGACATGGAAAGCCCCAGACGTGGAGCGGCCGGGTGGGCCGACGACCGGCCCCGAGCGCCCCCTGCTGCAGGCGTTCCTGGACTGGCACCGGGCCACGCTGCTGTTCAAGTGCGCGGGCCTGACCGGTGAGCAACTAGCCGAGCGGACCGTGCCCCCGTCGGGTTTGTCCCTGCTCGGGCTGATACGTCACATGACCAAGGTGGAGCGGACCTGGTTCCGCCAGCGTTTCGCGGGCGAACCGGTCGACAGCCCGTTCGGGGACGACAAGCAGGCCGATTTCGAACAGGCCGACCCGGCCCGGGCGGCGGCTGATTACGCGCGGCTGACCGAGGAGTTCAAGCTGGCCGACGCGGCCGTGGCCCACGCTTCCCTGGACGATGAGTTCACTCACGACGGCGAGGTCATGTCGCTGCGCCTGATCTACCTGCACATGATCGAGGAGTACGCTCGCCACCTGGGTCACGCCGACCTGCTGCGCGAGCGCACTGACGGCGCCACCGGCGAGTAACCCATCCTCACCAGACGCCGTAGACGGGGATCTGGGGCATATAAGGGGGCGGGGACGTGAACGCCCGAGGCCAAGGTCCAGCCAGCCGAACTGGAAGCCCCTGAACGAGGGCGTACCGGCCAGTCGGGTCGAGCGCCAGCACCGGGCTGATGTCGTCCAGCACATGCTGGGTGATCTGGGTATAGCGTGCGGTTACGGTACGCAGCACGCGGACCGGCCCGCGGCCCGACGCCGGCACCTCCGCGATCTGAGCGATCTGCGCGATCACGGTACCGCGGTTACCGCCAGACGGAACGTCGCGGGAGGTGGCCACGAGCACGTCACGCCCGTCGGGGGCGATCAGCACGTTCTGGATCGTGCCGCTGACCGCCTTCGGCGACATGATCGTCCGCGAATCCGCCAGGTTGTCACCCGGGCTTCGGTATCGAGCAGCTCGACTGCTTGCGCAGGCTGCGCCAGCGGCGATGCAGTTGCTCGAATGCGTCCTGGACCACGTCCTCGGCGGTGGCCAGGTCGCCGACCATGAGCACTGCCAGCCGGACCAGGGCCAGGTGGTGCTCGGCGAACAGGTCGGTCATCGAGCGCGCAAATTCCGCCGCGCCGGGCGTGATCGCTGATGCGCCCCGGTCGAGCGAGGTACCCGGACTGCGGATGACGTCCGCCGAGTCGGTATCCACGTTAAGGGACGCACGGGGTCCTGCCGGGCTGCGCCGCGAGGCCGGGGAATCTGCCGGGCGCATCAGCGGCCGGCCGTCGGCGGGCGTCCGGTGTAGACGGCGCGGGGGCGCAGCGGCCCGGGGCCGGCGTAGGCCTCCAAGGCGTGGGCGATCCAGCCCGCGGTGCGTGCTACAGCGAAGACCGCCTCCCCGGAGCCTCTGATCATGCCCGCCACCTGGACCAGAGTGGCGACGGCCAAGTCGATGTTCGGTTCGGGCAGGGACTTGCGCCTGACCTCGGCCAGGATAGCCTCGGCTACCGCGAGCGGCCGGGACTCCGGCGCGGCGCGGCGTACCAGGTCGAGCAGCAGCACGGCGCGCGGGTCGCCGACCTTGTAGATGAAGTGCCCGAAGCCGGGCACCTTCTCCCCCCGGCGCAGCAGTTCGCCCACCACCCGGGGGATGTCGTCCGGGCTGCTGGCCGCGGCCAGCAGTGCCTCGGCGGCCAGGGATGCCCCGCCGTGCAGCGCTCCGCTCATCGCCCCCATGCCGGTCTGGGCCACCGCGTACGGGTCCGCCCGGACCGACGCGGCGGCCCGGACGGCCAGCGTGGACGCGGCGAGTTCGTGATCGGCCAGCAGTACCAGCGCGGCCGACAAGGCGCGCCGCAGGGCAGGGCTGGCGGGCCGGTCGCACAGCCGCGCCCACAGCCGGTCCGCGATCGGGTAATCCGCGCCCGGATAGTCCGAGATCGGATAATCCGAGACCGCAGTGGCGGCGGCGCGGGTGGTGGTGGCGCGGGTGGCGGCGGCGCGGGTGGTGGTGTTGGTGGTGGCGGCGGCGGTAGGCGGGGGGAGGCAGTCGACCAGGCCGGCGATGATGCTGCGGCCGGCCGCGACCACCGCCGCGGGGTCCAGTTGCAGGCGCAGCGGATCGGTCGCCGCCATGGCGGGCACGATCACCTGGAGCCGTTCGAGCGGTAGCGTCCCGGCCGGCAGGGCGGCCTGCGCGCCCCGGCCCGCAGCCAGCGCGGCCGGTGTCGCCCGCCACGGCGTCGGCGCGGGCGCCTGGCCGGCTCCGGTTCCGGGCCTGGTGCCGTGACCGGGCGGGGCCGGGGGGAAGTCGCCGGTCCACAGGAGTTCGGCGACCTCCTCGAAGGTGCGGGTGGTGGCGAGGCGGATGACGTCCAGGCCGCGGTAGCGCAGCCGGTCGCCGGTGATCTCGGTGATGGCCGACTCGACCGTGATGTCCGCCACGCCGACCGGGCGCCGGGGACGGCCGCGCCGGGCCAGTCGCTCGACCTCATCGGAGTCGAACAGGCTGCCGCGGCCGTCGGCGGCCCGGTCCCGGCGCAGGACGCCGCGGCTGACGTAGGCGTAGAGCGTCGCGGGCTTGACGCCGAGCCGCTGCGCCGCCTCGGCGGCGGTCAGGAACTCGCTCACGCGGGTCCCGCCTGGCCGGCGGCCGGGAGGCCGGTCATGCGGCGACCGCCGGCCCGGCGGTCAGGATGTGCGTCATGCGGGTACCACGCTCCGTTCAGTATTGAATTTAATCAATATTGACGAGAGAAGGGCCGATGTCAATCGCGGCGGGTGAACCGCCCGGCTGAACCACTCGCCTGCGGCAACCGTGCCAGAGGTGGCCAAGGAGGGATGCCGTGGTTCCCGTGGCCGCCGCGGCCGCGGCAGGATGGCCGGTCCTGTTCCTCGTGCTGCTGCTGATACCGCCGCGGGAGGAGGATGCGGCGCCGGGCCCGGTGCCCGGGACGTTCGATCCCCGCAGCGGCGGGGCAGGTACCACGGCCCGTTCCGTATCATTGATTTTAATCAACGTTGACTAGAATCGGCCTTGATGGTCAATATTGATTCATGCCATCCATTCATTTTCTCGACGTGACAAACCGGGACGGGGTGCAGACCGCACGCACCGGGTTGTCGAAGTTCGGCAAGGTCATGGTCAACTTCTACCTGGGGCGCCTGGGTGTGGCGCAGTCCGAGATCGGCTTCCCGTTCCTGTTCCACGAGGTGCCCTACGTCCGGGCCTGCCTGGCGCTGGCCGAGGCGGGGGCGTTCGGGGACCTGCGGCTGTCCGGCTGGTGCCGGGCCGTTCCGGCGGACGTCGAGGCCGCGGTCGCGGTGACCGCACCTTCGGGCCAGGGCCTGCGTCACTACAACGTGTCGATCTCCACCTCGGACCAGATGATCGCGCACAAGTTCCGCGGCAAGCTCGACCGCGCCGCGATCATCGACGAGATGACCGCGGCCGTGGCGGTGGCCCGGGCGGCCGGGGCCGCGACGATCGGCGTCAACGCGGAGGACGGATCGCGGACCGACGACGGGTACCTGACGGAATTCGCGCTGGCGGCGCGGGATGCGGGCGCGACGCGAGTGCGCTACTGCGACACCATCGGCGGCGACTCCCCCGGGCGGATCAGGGAGCGATTCGCCAAGCTGGCCTCCGTCGTCGGCCTCCCGGTCGAGACCCACTGCCACAACGACCTGGGCATGGCGGTAGCCAACTCGGTGTCCGGCGCGCTCGGCGACCTGGACGCCGGGCAGGACGCGTGGGTGAACACCTGCGTGAACGGGATCGGCGAGCGGGCCGGCAACGCCGACCTACTGTCGTGCATCCTCGCTTTTTCGTACGGATTCGGAATATCCGAGTCGGTGTCGGTGGGTGACCGGCTGGACCTGTCGTGGGCCCGGCGGTTCGGGCTGTGGGCCGCGTACGCGTTCGGGCAGCCGCTGCCGCCGGCCTGGCCGGGGGTCGGCCGCAACGCGTTCGCGCACGAGTCGGGCATCCACGCCGACGGGGCGCTCAAGGACCGCGGCAACTACGAGTTGTACGACGACTCGGTGCTCGGGCCGTTCCCGTCCGACTGGTACACGCGCGAGGGCCGGGTAGTGCTGACCGGCGAGTACGGCGGCAAGGCCGGGTTCCGGCACGTGCTGGACGGGCTGGCGGTTGACGTCGCGGCCGGCCAGGAGGACCTGGTGTTCTCGCTGGTCCAGCTGTGCGCGTCGGCGACCGGCAAGCCGCTGACCGACGACGAGCTGCGGCTGATCGCGGGCTACCCGCAGCAGCTGGCCCTTTTGTTCCCCGGTCAGCTCTGACACCAGCAATGGCCCGCGGGGCGGTCCGGGAGACGGTCCGGGGGCGGTCCGGGAGCGTAGCCGTTCGGGGGTTGTGGCACACGTGCCCCGGTAGACGGGGGTTGTGGCACACATGCCCCACGGGCCGTCCGCGGGCGTTCGGGGGTTGTGGCACACGTGCCCCGGTAGACGGGGGTTGTGGCACACATGCCCCGGGCATGACGCGCGATCCCCGAAGGGAGAATGGGATCCTACCCGGGAGAGCCGGCGGGTGGTCACTTCCATTGAGTGGGGAGGGGCGGCGTGAAGGTCTTCATCTCGTTTGACATGGAGGGCGTGGCCGGGATCGTCGACTGGGCGCAGTGCCGGGGGCCGGGGCAGGCGTACGAAGAGGGACGGCGGCTGCTGCTGGGCGAGGTCAACGCGGCTATCGACGGGGCCATGGCGGGCGGGGCGACCGAGATCGTCTGCAACGACTCGCACGGGACGATGAACAACCTGGACCCGGCCGAGCTGCACGGGCAGGCCTCCTACGTGTCCGGGCGGCACAAGCCGCTGTACATGATGCAGGGCCTGGACGCCACCGCGGACGTGGTGTTCATGGTCGGCTACCACGGGTCGATCTCGGGCGCGAGCTCGGTGCTGTCGCACACCTACAACCCCGCGGTCATCTCGCAGGTCTTGCTGAACGGGACAGCGGTCGGGGAGAGCGGGATCAACGCGCTGGTCGCGCTGGCCTGCCAGGCGCCGGTCGGACTGATCACCGGGGACCAGCAGACGATCGCCGAGGCCGACCCGTTCCTGCCTGACGCCGAGCGGGTCGTGGTCAAGGACTCGTTCACCAGGTTCGGCGCGGCCAACCTGCACCCTGAGGTGGCCCGGGAGATGATCGCCGACGGCGCGCGGCGGGCCATGGAGCGGGCGGCCGCCGAACCGGCCGAGGTGTGGGAGATCGCCGCCGAGCCTGCGCCCGCGGCCGCGCCGTCGGCTGCGCCCGCGGCCGCGCCGTCGGCTGAGGACGAGGACGAGGACGAGCCGGGCGTGCTGCGACTGCCGGCCATCGCGCTGCCCGCCACCCTCGAGGTGCACATGCAGACGGCCGACATGGCCGAGGTGGCCTCGTGGGTGCGGGGAGTCGAGCGGGCCGGCGTGCGGACGGTGAGCATCTCCGGCGAGGACCCGCTGGCGGTGTTCCGGTCGTTCGTCGGGGTGACCTACATCACCCGGGTGTCCGAAGGACGGTTAGGTGGGTGACCCGGCGGCGGCGCCGGTGACCTGGTCGCGGCCCCAGCGGGCCAGCGTGGCGTCCCAGTCGAGCGGGAGGGTAATGCCGCCGTCGGCCAGTTCCGCGTCCCAGTCCCGCGCGGGTACCCGCCACAGGACCTCGAACTCGATGCCGCTCGGGTCCTTGGCGTACAGGGACTTGGACACGCGATGGTCGCTCTCCCCCACCAGCGCCCCGGCCTCGGCCAGCCGGGCCCGGGTCTCGACCAGGTCTCCCAGCGTGCCGACCTCCCAGGCCAGGTGGTAAAGCCCCGGGTGTTCCGGCCGATCAGGGGCGTGACCGGTGCCGATCTCGAACAGGCCGAGATCGTGGTCGTTGGCCGAGCCGGGCGCGCGCAGGAACGCGGCGCGGCCCGGGATCTCCATCCGGACCTCGAAGCCGAGGGCCTGCCGGTAGAAGTCCACGGTGCGCTGCAGGCCGTTGACGTACAGGACAGCGTGGTTGAGGCGGCGGATGGCCATCGGCGCTTCCCTTACTACAGCGTGTCGTAGGACTAAGAGCCAGATCAAGCGTCTCCCGGGTCCGCGGACGCCGCGGTGAGCCCGAGGGGTGGCGGCGGCTAGCGGAGCTGCCCTCGCTGCCGGCGGCGGATCTCGCGGTAACGCCGCCGCTGTGACTCATCGAGCATCAGCCAGGCGGTGGTCGGAACAGCGATAGCGACGACGACGAGCCCGAATACCAGCCACCAGGGGATGCCGAACACCAGCAGGAACAGGGCGACGGCGACCCCTGCGATTCCCCACTTCATGTGCGGTGACATGCTGACTCCGTTCATTCATCCCGGGCCGGGAACCCCCGGGCCAGCCCGGCTCCTTCTAGCTTATAGTGCCCCGGCGCATCCGGTGGATCTTGTCCGCCCGGGACGTCCGGCGGCAGAGTACGCTGCCCGCATACGTGATCAAGACCCGCTTCTGATCGACCCTGGGGAGGGCGCCGTGACGATGGCGATGCCGGTGGAGCCCGAGGCCAACGAGCTGCTGAGCCGTAGCCCGCTCGCCCTGCTTATCGGCATGGTGCTCGACCAGCAGGTGCCGCTGGAGCGCGCCTTCAGCGCGCCGCTGGACCTGGTCCGGCGGCTCGGGCACGAACCCACGGCGGCCGAACTGGCCGACTTCGATCCGGTGGCGCTGGCCGGCATCTTCTCCGAACGCCCGGCACTGCACCGGTACCCGAAGGCCATGGCGGGCCGCGTCCAGGAGGTGGCCCGGCTGATCGTGGACCAGTACGACGGCGAGCCCGAGCGGCTGTGGACGACGGCCAAGACCGGCGATGAGCTGCTGAAGCGGGTGTCGGCGCTGCCCGGGTTCGGCGCGCAGAAGGCGCGGATCTTCGTGGCCCTGCTCGGCAAGCAGCTCGGGGTGCGGCCGCGGGGCTGGCGGGAGGCGGCCGGGGCGTTCGGGGCCAGGGGCTCGCACATGTCGGTCGCGGACATCACCGACGCCGACTCGCTGGCCCGGGTGCGCTCGTACAAGCAGGAGCTGAAGGCGGCGGCCAAGACCGCGCAGACGTCATAGCTCACTGCGGTACCGCATTCCTGGCCTCGGCTGCTTGGCCAGCGGCACCTGCTCGCACACACAAGCGACAATTTCATGATCGTGAAGGATTTAATACGCCATAGAGTATAAAAATCTTCGTGATCATGGAAATCAAGGCTCGACTCCGCCTTTCCTTGACAAGCCATCTAGGTAACTAGCTATAGTGCTAGCTACCTAGATAAATGTGAGGAGCGCGGTGATCGAATTCCACCTGGACGGCCGGTCCGGCGTCGCGCCGTACCTGCAGCTGATCCACCAGGTCCGGCATGCGCTGCGGCTGGGCCTGCTAGACGAGGGCGACCAGCTGCCCAAGGTCAAGGACGTGGCGGCCGGGCTGGCGATCAACCCGAACACGGTGCTCAAGGCCTACCGGGAGCTGGAGTACGAGGGCCTGGTGGCGGCGCGTCCGGGGATCGGGACGTTCGTGACCAGGACACTGGGCGGCGCTTCGCTGGCCGCGCACGAGCCGCTGCGCCGCGAGCTGCGGGGCTGGCTGGCCCGGGCCCGCCGCGCCGGGCTTGACGACGAGTCCATCGAGGCCCTGTTCCTCAGCACCTTTCGGTCCGCCGCTGAGGAGGACATAGCGTGATGACCGCCGTTCTCGAGGCCCGGGGGCTCGGCAAGCGGTACCGGCGGATGTGGGCGCTGGCCGACTGCACGCTGTCGGTGCCGGCCGGGCACGTGGTCGGCCTGGTCGGCCCCAACGGGGCCGGCAAGACCACGCTGCTCAACCTGGCCGGCGGGCTGCTGGCCCCGACCACCGGCACGATCGAGGTGCTGGGCGGCCCGCCGCTGGCGCGACTGGCCCGGATCGGGTTCCTGGCCCAGCACGCCCCGGTCTACGCCGGGCTGTCGGTGGCCGACCACCTCGCGTTCGGCGCGCACCTCAACCCGGGCTGGGACGCCGGGCTGGCCCGGAGCCGGATCGAGCGGCTGGACCTGGATCCCGGCCAGAGGGCCGGGACGCTGTCCGGCGGGCAGCGGGCCCAGCTCGCGCTGACCCTGGCCGTGGCCAAGCGGCCCGACCTGCTGATCCTGGACGAGCCGGTAGCCAGCCTGGACCCGCTGGCCCGGCGGGAGTTCCTGCAGGAACTGATGGAAGCCGTCGCCGGGCAAGGGCTGTCGGTGGTGCTTTCCTCGCACCTGGTGTCGGACCTGGAACGGGTCTGCGACTACCTGGTCGTGCTGGTCGGCTCG
>Ga0335072_10016655_pt1 | contig 10414 bp, 6 predicted proteins | sample Lox_Sample_21_FD_206725 | JGI IMG/M metagenome (GOLD analysis project Ga0335072, IMG submission 206725) | Soil microbial communities from Loxahatchee National Wildlife Refuge, Florida, United States - Lox_Sample_2.1 | ecosystem: Environmental > Terrestrial > Soil > Wetlands | place: USA: Florida... | reverse complement strand
TTTTACTGCGTGCCGGCGCGGCGCAAATTCCTGAAATCCGAAACGACCGAGCTCGGCCACATCGCGTCGCTCGTCACGCACTACGCGCTGGCGCATCCCGAAGTGCAATTCGTCCTGAAGACGCCGTCGCAGCTGATCCTCGATTGCGCGCCGGTGGAAAAGCTCGCGGACCGCGTCTACCAGATTTTCGGCCGGCAGGCGCTCGAAGAGCTGGTCGAGATTCCCGCGAACGAGGCGCCGGTGCGCTCGGCCATCACCGAGCCTGCGATGGGAGAAGACGAGCAGGCGGCGATGCTGCGCGTCAGCGGATTCGCGTCGCGGCCGGAAGTGCAGCGGACGAATCGCAACGGCATCTACATTTTCGTGAATCGGCGGCTGGTGCGCGACCGCTTGCTGCTGCACGCGATTGGCGAGGCCTACCGTAACATCATCCCGCCGGGCGTGTTTCCGGTGGTGCTGCTGTTCCTCGATCTGCCGTACCAGGAAGTCGACGTGAACGTGCACCCGGCGAAGATCGAGGTGCGCTTCCGCCATCCGCAGTTCGTTCACGATTTCACGCGCGACGCGCTGCGCCAGGCGCTTTCGATCGCGCGGCCGATCCCGGGATTTCCTGCCCGAGCCGCAGCAGCGAGCGCGGGGATGCCCGGCGAGGCGAGCGGTCCCGCTGGCTTTGGTGATGGCCCGGGCAGCATGCGAGGCTACGCGCCGATGCCGGACGGCAGCACGTTTCCCGGGCCGCCGCGGGCGGAAATTCCTGTTGCGCCCGGGTCGTCTTTCGGCTCGTCATTTGGATCGGCGGCGGCCGTTGCGGAGGATTTGGAGCTATCGGGCGCGCTCGACCGGCCCTTGGCGCAGCGGCTGGGTTTTGAATCCGGCGGCGCAATGAATTTCCCGATGCCGGCTGGACTCATGGCGACAGATGCCGCGGCAGCCGCAGCTGCGAGCGAGGGCCTGCCAGGAACGCTGCCGAGCGCCGAAGATATCGCCGATCTGAAGCCGCTCGGGCAGGTGAGCTCAAGTTTCATCGTGGCCGTGAATAGCGAAGGGCTGTGGATCGTCGATCAGCATGTGGCGCACGAGCGCGTCCTTTTCGAGCAGCATTTGCGCGCGCGGCGCGAGGGCGATCTGGGCGGGCAGCGGCTGCTGGTGCCGATTGTGGTCGAGCTGAACCCGCGGCAGCTGGCGACATTCGAGCAGATTGGCGATGAGCTTCGCGCCAACGGGTTCGAAGCCGATCTGATGGGCGGCCGCAGCGTCGCGATCCAGGCCGCGCCTGCTGGAATCGCCAGCAGCGATGCGGAGAAGCTGCTTTTCGAGATTCTCGATGGCATCGCGCGGGAGAACCAGGCGATTTCGATCGATTCGCTGCAATCGAAAATCGCGGCTTCGACGTCGTGCCACGCAGCGATCAAAGTGAATACGCCGCTCGACAAAACGAAGATGGAGTGGCTGCTCGGCGAGCTCGCGAAAACCGAATACCCGATGAGCTGCCCGCACGGTCGGCCGGTCGTGCTGCGCTATTCGGTGCGCGATATCGAGCGCGCTTTCAAACGAATCTGACGATGCGACAGGCATCGTCATCCTGAAGGAGCGGAGCGACTGAAGGATCTCTCTTCGCGCGCCGCAACGCAGCTTGACGAGGTAAGAATTGCCAGAACTCATCATCGCGATTGATGGCCCAGTGGGCTCGGGGAAAAGCACACTGGCGCGGCGCGTGGCTGAGCTGATGGGCTACGTCTATATCGACACGGGCGCGATGTACCGGTCGATCGCTCTGAAAGCGCTGCGGCGCGGCGTTTCGCTCGAAGCCGCCGATCCGCTGACCGCGCTTGCCGGAGACACGCGCATCGACTTGCGCGCGCGGGATGGCGGCCAGCAAGTATTTCTCGATGGCGAGGATGTGACCTCAGCGATCCGCACCCCCGAAGTGGCGCAGGCCGCATCCAAAGTAGCGGTGATTCCCGGCGTGCGACGCGTGCTGGTGGCCGAGCAGCGGCGAGCCGGCGGGCAGGGCGGCGTGGTGATGGAGGGGCGCGACATCGGGAGCGTCGTTTTCCCCGACGCGGAGCTGAAGATTTTTCTTACGGCGTCGCCCGAAATCCGCGCCGAGCGCCGCTGGCGCGAACATCAGCAGAAGGGCGACGCGATCGACTTGGCGCGCACGCTCGAGGAAATCCGCGAACGCGACCGCCGCGACCGCGAGCGCGAGGATTCGCCTCTGGTGCGCGCGAAAGACGCGGTGGTGGTGGACAGCACCGCGATGGAGCCCGAGGAAGTCGCGCGGCTCGTGGTGATGCTTGCGCGCGAGAGTAAGCCCGCAGCCTCTTCGACGTAGTAGCCTGTATTCGTTGCAATCCCTCAGGAGGAGCCATGAAGTCTTTATCCCTCATTGCACTAATGCTCGCGGTTTTCTTGTCCAACCCATCCATCCTCGCTCAGACCGTCCCTGCGGGAAGTTCGTCGAACGCAGCCGCGCGCCGGCTCCGTGAATTCCTGGCGAGAGACTGGAAATACTGGATGCACGAGTATCCGGAGACAGCGACGGCGTACGGATATCCGGGCGAAAACGCGCGCTGGTCAGATTATTCGCCGGCGTCGATTGCCGCGCGCAACCGTCACCTTGAAGACGCCTTGAAGCAGCTGAAAGCCATTCCTCGCGCCGAACTCTCCCCGGGCGAGCAGCTGAACTACGATCTGTATGAAGAGCTGCTGCAAACGGCGGTCGATGGCCTGCGTTTTCACGACGATCCGTTCCCGATTCCGTCCGTCTTTCCGGGCAACTTATACGTACCCGTCACCCAGGTGGAAGGCCCGCTTCAAGATATCCCAAACACGATCGACATGATGCCGGCGACGAGTGCGGGCCAGTACGAAGACATTCTCGCGCGGCTCAACGGGATCCCCACCGTGATCGATCAGACGATCGCTATGATGAAAAACGGCATGGCGCACGGATGGACACCGCCGAAGATCACGATGCGGGACGTGCCGAAGCAGGCCGTGAGCCAGATCGTGTCTGACCCGCTGGCAAGCCCGCTGCTGAGCGCATTCAAGAATTACCCGCCCACTTTCACCGCCGAGCAAAAGGCCGATTTCACGCGCCGCGCCGAGGCTGCCTACACGGAGAGGGTCGCGCCGTCGTTCCAGAAGCTCGCCGATTTTCTCACCAAGGCATACATTCCCGCCTGCCGCGACACCATTTCAATCAGCGACATCCCAGACGGCGCGGCCTATTACAAGTATCTCGTCCGCTGGCATACGACGACGGACATGACGCCCGAGCAGATCCACCAGGTCGGGCTCGATCTGGTGAAGCAGACGCGCGCGCAGATGGACGAGCTGATCAAGCAGACGGGATTTAAAGGCAGCTTCGCCGATTTCATCAAGTTTATGAACACCGACCCGCGCTTCCAATTCTCGAGCAAGGACGACATGCTGCTGCACTACCGCGCCACCGCCAAACGCGCCGACCCCGAGCTCGAGCATCTCTTCGGGAAGCTTCCTCGGCTGCCCTACGGCGTGCGCGCCGTGCCGGATGCCGTGGCGCCCTCGCAAACCGCGGCTTACTACGAGCAAGGGGCGCCGGACGCCGCGCGCCCCGGCTATCTTTGCGTGAACACTTACGATTTGCCGTCGCGTCCCATCTGGGACATGGAAGATCTTGTGCTGCACGAGGGAGTGCCGGGACATCACCTGCAGATTTCGCTCGCGCAGGAAATGCAAGGCGTGCCGGAATTCCGCAAGCAGATCGGATATACGGCCTTCATCGAAGGCTGGGCGCTTTATTCGGAGACGCTCGGGCCCGAAATGGGCTTCTACACCGATCCGTATCAGAAATTCGGATTCCTGAGCGCGGTGATGTGGCGGGCGGTGCGGCTCGTGGTTGATACGGGCATTCATTCGATGGGCTGGAGCCGCGATCGGGCGATTCAGTATTTCGAGGAGACTACCGGGCAGCCGCACCAGAATTCGGTGGTCGAGATCGACCGCTACATCGTCTGGCCGGGGCAGGCGCTCGGCTACATGATCGGACGCCTCGAAATTCAGAAGCTGCGCACGCTCGCCGAGCAGCAGCTGGGCGATGGGTTCGACATTCGCGCATTTCACGACGCGATCGTCGATCAGGGCGCCATGCCGATGGACATGCTCGAATCGCGCACGAAGGAATGGATCGCGGAGCAGAAAGCGAAGCATCCGGCGCACGAGACGAGTGCAGACGCCGCTGCAGGGAAGCCGTGAGAATCCGGGCGGCTTCGCGGAGACTACGCGGGGCTCGACATCGACGCGAGGAATTCCCCGTTCGTCTTGGTCTTCGAGAGGCGGCCCAGCAAAAGCTCCATCGCTTCGACGGTCGAGAGCGGGCTCAGCACCTTGCGCAGCACCCAAATGCGATTCAGCTCGTCGGGCGGCAGGAGCAATTCGTCCTTGCGCGTTCCCGAGCGGTTGATATCGATCGTGGGGAAGACGCGCTTATCGACGAGGCGCCGGTCGAGGTTGATTTCCATGTTGCCGGTGCCCTTGAACTCTTCGAAGATCACGTCGTCCATGCGGCTGCCCGTATCGATCAGCGCGGTGGCCATGATGGTGAGCGAGCCGCCCTCTTCCACGTTTCGCGCAGCGGCGAAAAAGCGGCGCGGACGCTGCAAAGCGTTGGCGTCGATACCGCCGGAGAGCACTTTGCCCGAAGGCGGCGTGACGGCGTTGTAGGCGCGGCCGAGACGCGTGAGCGAATCGAGCAGGATCACCACGTCGCGCTTGTGTTCCACGAGGCGCTTGGCCTTTTCGAGCACCATTTCGGCCACCTGGATGTGGCGCTGCGGCGGCTCGTCGAAAGTCGAGCTGATCACTTCGCCCTTCACGGTGCGCTGCATGTCGGTGACTTCTTCCGGCCGCTCGTCGATCAGCAGCACGATCAGCGCAATTTCCGGATGGTTCGCCGTAATCGAATTGGCGATGGACTGCAGCATCATGGTCTTGCCGGTGCGCGGCGGCGCGACGATCAATCCGCGCTGCCCTTTGCCGACGGGACAGAGCATGTCTAGCACGCGCCCCGTGAGGTTTTCCTTGGTGGTTTCGAGGCGGATGCGTTCCTGCGGATAGAGCGGCGTGAGATTGTCGAAGAAAATCTTGTTGCGCGCCACTTCGGGATCTTCGAAATTGACGGCTTCGACTTTAATCAGCGCGAAATAGCGTTCGCCGTCTTTCGGCGGGCGAACTTGCCCCGAGACGGTGTCGCCGGTGCGCAAGTCGAATTTCCGGATCTGCGACGGCGAGACGTAGATGTCGTCCGGGCCCGGAAGATAGTTATACTCGGGGGCGCGGAGGAATCCGAAGCCGTCCGGCAGGCATTCGAGAACGCCCTCGGAGAAAATGAGGCCGTTCTTTTCCGTCTGGGCGCGAAGAATCTGGAAAATCAGCTCCTGCTTGCGCATGCCGGAGGAGCCGGGGATGTTGAGCTCCTTGGCGATCTTGGCCAGATCGGTGATGTTCTTGTCTTTCAGTTCTGCGAGGCTAACACTCATCAGTTCTTTCCTTCTCAAGCCTGGTTTTCAGGCGCGATTGTGATTGTTTGCGATCGATCCGGGGCGGGCGCGTTCGATTGAGGCACTCAATCCCAGATTTCAAATCGGGCTAAGTTACAGAAAGTTTTCAGACTCCGGTCGCGGGCCGAATCTGCCGACCAGAATGCTTAAGGCCGAGCCAGATTTTGGGGTGACCGGAGCGGTTCAATTGGTCAATTCGTTGTCCTGCGCGACATCCGCGCCGAACTTGGGCTCGACTTCGGCTACCGGCGGGTGCCCGGGAACCGGGAGAGGCTTTTCGAGCGCGTACTGCAAAACTTCGTCCATGGACTCGACGAAATGAATGGCCATCTCCGCCTGGATTTCCGGCGGAATATCCGCCAGGTCCTTCTCGTTGTCCTTGGGGAGAATCACGGTGCGCAAGCCCAGACGGTGCGCGGCCAGAAGCTTTTCCTTCACGCCGCCGATCGGCAGCACTCTGCCGCGCAACGTGATTTCGCCGGTCATGGCGATGTCGCAGCGCACGGGAATCCGCGTCAGCGCGCTGACGATCGAGGTGCAGAGCGTGATGCCCGCCGAGGGGCCGTCCTTCGGGATGGCGCCTTCAGGAACGTGCACGTGAATATCGACGTGGCGGTAGAAATCCTTCGGCAAGCCGAAGAGGTGGCTGCGCGAGCGCACGTAGCTCATGCCGGCCTGCGCCGATTCCTGCATCACGTCGCCGAGTTTTCCTGTCAGCGTCAGCCGGCCCTTGCCTTCCATCAACGTCGCTTCGGTGGAAAGCACTTGGCCGCCGACTTCGGTCCACGCCAGGCCGGTGGTATGGCCGATCTCATTTTTCTTTTCGGCGAAGAAATCGCGGTACTTCAGAACGCCGAGATAGTCGTTGACGTTCTCCGGCGTGACTCCGGCAGCGAACGTCTTGCCGTTTTCGACGACCTTACGCGCCACTTTGCGGCAAATATTGGCGATTTCGCGATCGAGATTGCGGACGCCCGCTTCGTGCGTGTAATGGCGGATGATATGCGTCACGGCGTCATCGCTGAAGCTGACGTTTTCCTTGGTTAAGCCGGTGGCCTCGAGCTGGCGCGGCACCAGGTAGCGCTGCGCGATCTGGTGCTTTTCCTGCTCGGTGTAGCCGGGCAGGCGCAGGACTTCCATGCGGTCCTGCAGGGGCTGCGGAATCGTGTGCAGCACGTTGGCCGTGCAAATGAACATGACCTTCGAGAGGTCGTATTCGACGTCGAGGTAGTGATCCGTGAACGCGTGGTTCAGTTCGGGATCGAGGACTTCCATCAACGCCGCCGACGGGTCGCCGCGGAAGTCCATCGACATCTTGTCCACTTCATCGAGGACGAACACCGGATTGATCGTGCCGGCCTTGCGCATCATCTGGATGATCTGGCCGGGCAGGGCGCCGATATAGGTGCGGCGATGGCCGCGGATTTCGGCTTCGTCGCGCACGCCGCCCAAAGATACGCGAACGAACTTGCGCCCCGTGGCGCGCCCGATCGACATCGCGAGAGACGTCTTGCCGACTCCCGGAGGCCCAAGGAAGCAGAGAATCGAGCCCTTCGGATTCTTCACGAGCTGGCGGACCGCCAAATATTCGAGGATGCGCTCCTTGATCTTTTCGAGCCCGTAGTGATCTTCGGAAAGAATCTCCTCGGCGCGCTTGATGTCGCGAATTTCCTTCGAACGCTTCTTCCATGGCACCGCGAGCAGCCAGTCGAGGTAGTTGCGCGAAACGGTGGACTCGGCCGACATCGGCGGCATCATTTCGAGCCGCTTCAGCTCCTGCTGGGCTTTTTCCATCGGCCCTTCGGGCATGCCGGAGGTCTCGATCTTCTTCTTGAGCTGCTCGATCTCGTTGGCTTCGCCGCGCCCAAGCTCTTTCTGGATCGCCTTGAGCTTTTCGTTGAGGTAATACTCTTTCTGGGCCCGCTCCATCTGACGCTTCACGCGCGTATTGATCGAGCGGTCGACGTTGAGCTTTTCGATCTCGACATCGAGAATGTCGGCGATGCGGTTCAGGCGCTCGACCGGATCGAAGACTTCTAGCAGCTCTTGTTTTTCCTCGACCGGAATCTGGAGATTCGCGGCGATGGCATCCGAGAGCTTGCCGGGATCTTCCACTCGAGCCGCCGCGATCATCGTGTCGTAATTCAGGCTCTGCGAGAGCTTCACATATTGCTCGAAGAGGTTCGTGACGCGCTCGGAGGCCTGCTGCGTCTGCGGGCCCGGCTCGGATTTCACGGGAACGAGGCGCACCGTCGCGCGGAAGAATCCTTCATCGCTCGTCACCTGCACGAGTTTCGCGCGCTCGCTGCCTTCGACCAGCACCTTGATATTGCCGTCGGGCAGCTTCACGCTCTGCACGATATTGGCGAGCGTTCCGACCTGGTAGATTTCCTCGGGCTTCGGATCATCCACCGAGGCGTCGTGCTGCGTGACGAGAAAGATTTTTTTATCGCCCGCCAGCGCTTCTTCGAGCGCGCGGACCGAGGCCTCGCGTCCCACGATGAACGGGTGCATCATCTCCGGGAAAATCACCATATCCCGCACCGGCATCATCGGGACGCGCTTTACGTCGAGTTTTTCCTTGCTGAACATTGGTTCCTGTGTCAGACCCTAATCTCCCTGGCTACACCGGCCCGGACGAACGTTTCTATTTTCGCTCGGAATGGCAAACCGAATTGAGCGCCGTGCGAGAGCTCTGAAGAACCGGAGCGATCATCCCGCCTTTTCGAGCAGGCTCCAATTGATTTCGCGGCCCTTGACCATATCCGCCGTTACGACAAAATCACGAAGTTTGCGCTGCGCCGGCAGGTGATACATCATTTCGAGCATCAGGTCTTCGAGAATCATGCGCAGCCCGCGCGCCCCGACTTTCCGCTGCAAGGCCAGATCGGCGACCGTCTCGAGAGCGTCGTCCGTGAAACGGAGCCGGACGTTCTCGAACTCGAATAGTCTCTGATATTGACGCACCAGAGCGTTTTTCGGTTCCGTCAAGATGCGCACCAGCGCGCTCTTATCGAGATCGCTGAGCACGCCCATCACGGGCAGCCTGCCCACGAACTCCGGAATCAGACCGTAGCGAATCAAATCCGTCGGCTGCGCCTGCTCGAGCACTTCGATATTCCGGCGCGTCGCCGTGCTCGGCTGCGCATCCGCATGAAAGCCGAGCGACTTCTGCCCCACGCGGCGCTCGATTGTCTTTTCGAGCCCCACGAAAGCCCCGCCGCAAATGAACAGGATGTTCGTCGTATCGACCGGCGTGAACTCCTGATGCGGGTGCTTCCGCCCGCCCTGCGGCGGAACGTTGGCGACCGTGCCTTCGAGAATCTTCAGCAGCGCCTGCTGCACGCCCTCGCCCGAGACGTCGCGGGTAATCGAGGGGTTCTCGTCCTTCTTCGAAATCTTGTCGATCTCGTCTATATATATGATGCCTTGCTGAGCCTTTTGGACGTCGCCATCCGCGGCCTGCAAGAGCTTCAAAATGATGTTTTCGACGTCCTCGCCGACGTAGCCTGCTTCCGTGAGCGTCGTGGCGTCCACGATCGCGAACGGCACATCCAGCATCCGCGAGAGCGTTTGGGCCAGCAGCGTCTTGCCCGTGCCGGTCGGCCCGATCAGCAGGATATTCGATTTCGTCAGCTCGACGTCGCCCGGCTGCCGGTTCAGGAAAATCCGCTTGTAATGGTTGTACACCGCCACGGCCAGCTTCTTTTTCGTCTTGTCCTGGCCGATCACGTACCCGTCGAGAAACGCCTTGATCTCTGGCGGGCGCGGCAGGCGGCGATTCGCGGGGCTCGTCTGCTCGCGCTTCTCGTCTTCGAGAATCTGCTGGCAGACGCCCACGCACTCGTTGCAAATATACGAGCGGGGATACTCCGATGGAGAGCTGATGAGCTTCTCCACCTGCTCCTGCGTTTTATGGCAGAAGGAACAACGCAACGGCTCTTCTGGGGTGAACCGCTTCACTGGTGGCGCCCCCTAACTTCCGAACCCCGTCCCACGACCCATCGTAAATCCATTGTAAGACGGAAGCCGCTCGCCGTGCTGAAATTCATCGCTCCCGGATACTTAGATACTAACCTTTTGGAACCCGGATCAGCGATGCTTCGTGATGATTTCATCGACGATGCCGTACGCTTTCGCCTGTTCCGGCGTCATGATGAAATCGCGCTCCACGTCTTTCTCGATTTTTTCTTCCGGCTGCCCGGTGTGGAACGCGAGCAACTTGTTCAGCGCCGCGCGCGTGCGAATAATTTCCTTCGCGTGAATGTCGATATCGGTCGCCTGGCCCGAAAGGCCCGACATCCACGGCTGATGGATCAGCACGCGCGAATTCGGCAGCGCGTAACGTTTCTTCGGCGTGCCGGATGCCAGCAGCACCGCCGCGATCGAAGCCGATTGCCCGATGCAGTAGGTGACCACGTCGGGGCGAACGAACTGCATCGTGTCGTAAATCGCCATTCCCGCCGAAATCGACCCGCCCGGCGAATTGATATACACCGAGATATCTTTCTCCGGGTCTTCGGATTCGAGGAACAGCAACTGGGCGGTCACGAGGTTGGCCACATGATCGTCGATCGGCGTTCCGATGAAGATGATGTGGTCCTTCAGCAGCCGTGAATAGATGTCGTAAGCGCGTTCTCCCCGGTTGGTCTGCTCGACCACCATGGGAACGAGCGTTGTGGCACGCGGACTCGCGTCGTCTGTTTGTCTCATCTGGAGTAGTTTAGCGCGCTGAGGAAACCCAAATCGAGGTTACGTTTCACTTTTGGCCGTCTTTTCGATTCGGGCCGTGCGGTAGAGCCAGTCGATCGTTTTGTCGCTTCGCAACTTCGATTTCATCCTATCGAGCGCTCCTTGCTTTGTCAAGCGAG
>Ga0335072_10016654_pt1 | contig 10415 bp, 8 predicted proteins | sample Lox_Sample_21_FD_206725 | JGI IMG/M metagenome (GOLD analysis project Ga0335072, IMG submission 206725) | Soil microbial communities from Loxahatchee National Wildlife Refuge, Florida, United States - Lox_Sample_2.1 | ecosystem: Environmental > Terrestrial > Soil > Wetlands | place: USA: Florida... | reverse complement strand
CCACATGTACAGCCGGTTCGGGTTCGTCGGGCCGAGTACCGAGCAGTGGTAGTTGTCGCAGATTGTGAACGACTCCGCGAGCGCCCAGTGGAACGGGATGTCCTGCTGCTTGAAGTAGCCCATGGTGTACGGGCCCTTGGCGGCGATCCACTCGTCCATCTTGCCGTTGTCCCAGGCCTGGTGCTGCGTAGGCCAGGAGTGGTCCGTTCCCGGCGTGGCCTGAGCGCTGGTCTTTGCCGGGTCGTAGTAGAACGGCAGCAGGTAACCCTGCGCGTGCGACGGGTCCGGCTGGTAGTACACCGGGTTACCGGTCGGCAGTGTGATCGCGGTCGGGTCCTGGAATCCGCGGACTCCTGGCATCGTGCCGTAGTAGTGATCGAAGCTGCGGTTCTCTTGCATCAGGATCACGATGTGCTCGATGTCGTAGATGCTGCCGCCGGACTTCCGCCCGTCGCGGAGCGTCTTGGCCATTGCCCTGCGCAAGCTGAGCGGCAGCGCGGCCGCGCCGGCTGCGACACCCGTGAGTGCGGTTCCGTTGGCTAGCAGCGCGCGGCGGTTGACGATCAGCCCGCTGTTACTGCCGTTTCCATTCGAATTGTGGTTGTTAGCAGTGGCCGCAACGGAGTTGCTGGCTGGCAGTGGGTTGGCGCCCGCAGGCACGCGGCGGCGGCGCAGCAGAATGAATCCGGTCAGCGCGGCGAGCGCTAGCGCGATGCCTGCCGCGAGCCCGGCCAGCTGCCGCGGGAAGCCCGCGGCGGCTGGCCGGATGACTATCGCCGCGGTCGCAGCGTTCGCCGGGGAGTACTCGACGACCCGGCCGTTGCCGCTGTCGGCCACGTACGCCGTGCCATTCGCCGTCACTGCGATGCCTTGCGGGAACGCCATGTTCTCGGCTGCGTTTGCCGGGTTGGCCTGCAAGCCGAACTCGGTGTAGAAGCTTCCGTCCGGGTTGAGCACGGTGACGAGGCTGTAGTCAGCGTTGACCACGTAGATCTTGCCGGCTGGCCCGACCGCGACGCCGGCCGTGTTGGAGAACGCGCCGTACTCTGCCTGGGTGCTGCCGTAGTACTCCAGGTTGGTGCCCTCCGGGGTGAACTCGTAGACCGCGTTTCCGTCGGCGTAACTGGGGCTGGACACCCACAGGTTGCCCGAGGAGCCGACGGCGATGCCGTCCGGCGTGGCCACGTCAATCTGAGAGAGGTAGCTGCCGGCCGCGGAAAACTCCTCGATCCGGTTGTTGTCCTGGTCGGCCACCCAGACGTCGCCTGATGAGTCGAACGCGAGAGCCTGCGGGTGGTCGAGCTGGCCGTTGCCTGATCCTTGCGAGCCGAAGGACTGCAGCTCGCGGCCTGAGGCGGAGAACTCGGCGATCTGGTCGTGCCCGGTGTCGGCGACCCAGACGTTGCCAGCCGAATCGACTGCGACGCCGTCGGGATGCCTGAGGACGCCGCCGCCGATCGCGCGGAGGAAGCGGCCGGACGAGCTGAACTGCTCAACCAGGCCAGTGGCGCGGTCGGCGACCCACACGCTGTTGCCGGGTGCCACCGCGACGCCGAAGGGGTCGGTGAGCTCGCCAGGGCCGTGCTGGCCGAAGGCAGCGGCGAACTGGGGGGCTGGCGCAGGTTGCGACGCGGTGACGGTGAAGTTCACCGGACCGGCTAGCTCCTGATAGCCGTTGTTGTAGAACAGCCAGGCGACGTACTGCCCGACGCCGTCCAGGCAGGTGCTCGGGAAGGTGGCCGTGCCGCTGGCGCCGGACACGTAGTTCCAGCAGGTGGAGTCTTCAACGCCGGGCGTCTGCCCTGGCTCGTACATGCCGATCCAGTTGGTCGTGCTGCCCGCGTCAGCCGAGGCGATTGTGTAGGTGAACGTGAAGTTGGCGCCGTTGGGGACCGATGCCGGTGTCTCGGTGAGGGTGGAAGTTGTCGAGTCGTCGCTCGTGGCGCCATTCGCGATGCTGCGCGGGGAGGTGACATGGACGGTGATGGCGTGCCCGCCGGCGGTGTGCGGCGGCTGCGCGTGGGCGGGCTTGGCTGAAGCGTGGGCCGGGCTGGCGAGTGCAGTCCAGAGCGCTAACGTGGTCAGGCAGAGCGCTGCCGCAACGGTCGCGCGGACAACGTGCGGGGTCAGCTGGCGGCGGGTCTGCCGCGGGTAAGTGTCCACGCCTCAGCACGCTGGACTTCTTGTTCGACCGGCCGGGGCAGTAAAAGTGGCCGCCCGGCAAAGTCTGCGTGAAGGCGTCGCCCCGGTGCGAGCGCGCGGGCGTGGCGCAGGGGCGCGGCGGGCGCGGGAGGACCCGGTGCGGTCAGGACCAGGGCCGCTCGGAGCGTTCCGCCCAGTAACGAGCCGGGCTTTCGGCCATCGTCTCGGTCAACTGGCTGGCTTGCGGGCCAGCTGTCGCGGACTGGTCGGCGAGGCCTGGGGCGGCCAGGTTCGCCTTGATCTGGGCGGGGGAGACCGCGCCGGACAGGACAAGCGTGGCCCACGGCTGCGCCAGCGCGGCGCCGATCGCGATCGCGTCCGGGGTGACGTTCGCGGCCGCGGCCGCGGTGGCGAGTGGCGAGCCCGGCCCGGCGGCGTCGCCGCCCGGAGCGAGCCGGCCGTTGGCGACGGCTTCCTTGACGAGGACGGCCCAGCCGGCCTGCGCTGCCTCGGCAGCTGCGCTCTGCACGGTCGGTTCCAGCAGGTTCCAGGTCACTTGCGCGACCGAGAACAGCGGCTCGCCGCCGACCGTCACCTCCAGAGCCCGGCGCAGTGTGTCGGCCTGCCGCGGGCCGCTGGTGGACAGGCCGATCAGCACGCCGTCGGCACGCAGGTCGGCAAGCGCGCCGAGCAGTGCGGCGTCGCTGAGCAGGCCGGAGTCCTCGGTCAGCGAGTGCACCTGGTAGAGCGCCAGGCGGTCGCCGAGATATCCGCGAGTCTGCTCGAGCTGGGCGGTGAACATCGCCAGCGAGTGCTCCTTGACCTCCTGGACGCCGCCGTCGAGCCGCCAGCCTCCGGTATAGCGGTACCCCCATTTGGACCCGACGACTACGTCGGCGTGACCCCGGTCGGCAAGCCAGGCTGCGAGGAACTCCTCAGCCCGGCCGTAGGACCTGGCAGCGTCGACATAACGGACTCCGCCGGCGTAAGCCGCGTCTAGCACCTCGAAGGTGCGAGCCCCTAGCCCGGCGACGCTGCGGTCGGGCAGGTCGCGGTCCCGGCCGCTGGTGATGTAGGCCGGCCGGCCGAGCGCGGCGAGACCGAGGCCGATCCTGGATACGAGCGGCCCGCCACAGCCGAGGGGCCTCATCGGCGTCGGCGTCGGCATCGGTGGCACGGCGTTCATGCGGCCTCAACCTACCGTGATCAATTCATCGTGATCGCCTCGCGGCGCGCGCCGGTTAGGCCGCGGCCGCGGTCATTGCGCCAGCGAGGGACTCCATGACCCGATGATCTTGAATGGATGTGACTTGGCTGTTGCTGGAGGAACAGCCAAGTCACACCCATCTGCTGCCAGCAAGCGCAAACTGGGCAGTTCGTTCGTGCGCTGACCGAGAATGAGACGAGAACGACCGGATCACGACGCGGATAATCAGGCCTAGCGCCAAAGCGACCAAGCGCCAGAGAGATCAAGCGCAGGAGAGACGGGGCCATGAGCGACGAGCTTGACGAGCTGCGGGCGGAGGTCGCCGGCGCCCGGGTCATCACGGATCCGGACCAGATGGAGGCTTACCGGTACGACCAGACGCCGGTCGTGACGCCGGGACGGCCACGTTGCGTGCTGGTGGCCGGCAGCACCCAGGACGTCGTTGCGGCGCTGGCCTGGGCGCAGCGGAACCACGTGCCGGTCGTGCCCCGAGGTGGCGGCACGAGCCTGGCAGGCGGCGCGACAGCGACCGATGGCTGCATGATCTTGTCCACGGCACGGATGACGTCGATCCTCGAAGTCGACGAGGCGAACGAGCTCGCCGTGGCGCAGTCCGGCGTCTTCACAGCCGACCTTGACCGCGCGGCTGCTGAGCACGGGCTCATGTACGCGCCGGACCCCTCCAGCCACGAGATCTCCACCATTGGCGGCAACCTGGCGACGAACGCTGGCGGGCTGCGCTGCGTCAAGTACGGCGTCACCAGGGACTCCGTGCTCGGCCTGGAGGTAGTGCTGCCCGGCGGCCGCCTGCTGCGCACCGGGCGCCGGACGATGAAAGGCGTCACCGGCTACGACTTGACTGGCCTGTTCGTCGGGTCGGAGGGAACGCTGGGCGTGATCACCTCGGCAACGCTTCGGCTGAGGCCGAGGCCGGACAGGTATCCGGTCACGGTGGTAGCCGGCTTTGACGGCTTTGCCGCCGGGGCGGAGGCCGTGACATCGATCCTCGCGACCCGGATCAGGCCCAGCCTGCTCGAGTTGATGGACTCGGCGACGCTGCGAGCGATCGATGAGTGGAAGAACACCGGCTTCGACGCTGGCGTGCAGGCGCTGCTAATCGCGCAGGACGACAGCGAGTCGGCCGAACGCGGCGGCGCGCTGATGCGCGATCTGTGCCTGGCAGCCGGGGCTTCGATGGCAGAGGTGTCGGCGTCGGAGGGTGAATCTCGGCAGCTCCTAGAGCTGCGCCGGCTGTCTTATCCGGCGATCGAGCGACTCGGCGTCGCGCTGGTTGAGGACGTGTGCGTGCCGCGGACTCGGCTGCCCGAGATGGTCGCCCGGATCGAGCAGGCCGCTGTCCGGCACGATGTCTACATCGCGACGGTGGCTCACGCCGGCGACGGGAACTTGCATCCGGTGTTCGTCTTCGAGCGCGGGCTGCCGGAAGTGCCGCCTGCGGTGTGGGCGGCGGCCGACGAGATTTTCCGGGCTGCGCTGGAACTTGGCGGCACGCTGACCGGTGAGCACGGCGTGGGCATGATCAAGCGGCGATGGCTGGGTACTGAACTCGGCGCGGAGTCGATGGCAGTGCATCAGGCGATCAAAGACGCGCTCGACCCGGACGGGATCATGAATCCGGGGAAAGTCCTATGAGGTGATCGTCGATCGCACGCATCGCGGTGGCGAGATTCGCGGTCAGCAGGGCCTCGCTGACGCCCGCGAGAGCTGCTGCCTGCGCGACCGGGAGGTCCAGGTAATGGGTCAGCACGACGGCCTCCCGCGCAGTCCGCGGCAGGCCGCGCAGTGCAGCGACGACCGGCAAGCGGGCGAAGTCGGAAACTGCGTGCCGCCCGCGGGGCATTGTCTGGCGACGAAACCGAGCAGCGCGGCGGCACCGGATGATGACCAGCCGTTGCAGGTAGCGCAAGCAATCGGCGGCGCTCAAGCTGGCAAGCGCAGCCGACGGTATCGCGGCGAACGCGTCGCCGACCACAGCCTCGGCGACGACCGCATCGCCGGTCAGCAGCGCGGCGAGTTGCAGGAGCGGCTGGTAGTACATTTCGGGCAGCGAGTTGCGAGCGCGGTCAGCCGGCGAGGTTGCGCAGCGTTGGCTGTGCTCACCCTCCTCAACGGGCCCGTCGGTGCCGCCCATGGACGCTCCAGGATCCGGGTTCTGGCGACCTGCAAAAAGGTAACTCAGACGAGGGGCCTGAGCTAGCTTGCGAACTCAGTGGAACTAAGCGCAACCTTAGGAAGAAACAAGAAGCAATGTCAAGTTAATGGTCCAAGCTGTACACTGCGGAGACGAATCGTCGGCCCCAGATACTTCGCCTTTCCGGGGAAGGGCAGGTCAATGATCACCGAGGACTGGCGGCGGCTAGCCGACTACGTTGTCGCGCGTCGGGTGGCACTTGGCATGCGCGACCGGCGTGCCCTTGCTGCCGCGACCAGCATTACCGACAGAACCCTCGGCAAGCTGGAGAATGGCCAGCGAGTATCGGCTAGCACCCTCGGCATCATTGAGAACGTGTTCGGATGGGCGCCCGGTTCATGTCGCCGGATACTGGCAGGCGGCGAACCCGCCGGCAGTTCGACGGCATGGGCCGACGCTCGCTACGACGATCCGACGCTCAGGCACCTGGCGAGCACGCCCGGGCTGCCGCCGGAAGTCGTCCGCGGCCTCATCGCGCTGGCAAGGAACTGGCGTCAGCAAGACGACGACGGTGGCGAGGAGCTAGCCGAGCGAGGAGCCTGACAGCTCGGCCAGGCCGCTCACAGGCAGACCCAGACACTCAGGACGACCAAGCAGGTGACGCCGGCGGGAGCTGCCGGCGAGGCTGAGGGCGACGGAGCTGCAGTCGCCGTCGGAGACGGCGTACCGGGTTGCGGCACACCTGTTGAGGTGCCCGGCTCGGGGGCCGAGGACTGGGAAGCTGACGGCGCGGAATGAGCCACGGTGACCGGGCCCGGCCGCGGGGCCGGCGACGTGCTTGCCGCCCCTGTCCCGCCCGGCGCCGGCAGCGCACCATGACCGGGACCAGATGAAGCTGCGATATGCGCCGGGCCGGGTGATACCGCGGGGGCCTGACCGAGGCCTGGTTGGGGCCCTGCAGCCGTCGGCCCGCGATGCTGCGGCAGCGCGACAATCAGCGCGGCTGCTACGGCGGCCGCGACAACCGCGGTGGCGGCAGTTGCGACCACGTGCGTGCGCAGCGCTCTGCTGATCGGCGCACGGCGTCGCCCGAAGGTACCGAGCAGCACGCCAATCGGGACCGTCAGCAAGCCAGTGCGCCAGCCGGATCCTCGGATCGAGCGCAATGCCAGCCGCACCGCGGCGCGCTGGCGATCAGGGGCGAGTGCGTCCGAGACGAAGACCTGCAGTCTGCCGTCGATGTCCTTGCGGACGACCGCGCTCAGGCCAGGCGGCAGCGTGAGGTGTCGCACGCGGATCACGCTGGTTCTTCTTCCTGGTGTGCCGTTTCCTGCCCGGCTGCTTGCCAGATGGCTGTCCACCATTCGCGCGGATCCCCCGGGCCACCGACGACGGCGACCACGTCAGCTCCGGCGACCTTCAGGCGGACGGCAACGTCATCACCGCGAAGGTCACGCGCTGCGGCGAGCAGGGCCGGCGGCAGCGGAGCCGATGGCGGCGTGCTGTTTCGCCCTGTGCCGGGTAGCCCTGTGCCGGGTAGCCCTGTGCCGGGTAGCCCCGTGCCGAGTAGCCCTGTGCCGGGTAGCTCCGGTTGAGGCAGCGCTGTCTTCGTTAGTGCTCTCTTCGGAAGTCTTGTGCTGGCCTGTTCTGCGCCCCGGCGGTCCGCTCCCGGCGGCGCTCCTGCGGCCGCCGCGATTGCCTCGAACCACTCGAGGCGCCGTCTCAGCTCGGCTCGTTCGGCCTTGCCCTGGGCGACTTCGGTTTCCAGCTGCTGCAGGCGGCGCCTTCTCCGCCACATCGCCGTACCTCCGAGCACTTGCTTCCTGCAACCTGCCGCCGTTACTCCGGCGAGCCGCTCTCCTCCGAGATCCCCGCCGCTAGCGGGTTAAACATACGACCGCAAGCACTGGCAGTCTGTCCCTTCAGCGTAGATGTGCTCGATTGCGCAACTCTGGGACGCAGTCGAGATAGCGTCGGCTGCGCCCGGGCCCTGGGGTCCCTGATGACAGCTGGCCGGGGGGATGTTGTGCTTGTCCCGTGACGAGTCAGTACGCTGCTGAATTCAATGCGCTGCCTGAGGACTGGGCGTCGGATCCCTGGCTGACGGCGGGTTTGCGGGTAGAAGACGACGACGAACACGACGACCCGGTTCTGCGATGGCCGGACGGCCGGATAGTCGACACGTGGCGCGAGGACTATCCGTACCCCGAGAAGATGACGCGCGATGAGTATGAGTACCTCAAACGCCCGCTTCAGATTGAGCTTGTCAAGCTCCAGAACTGGGTCAAGTCCACCGGCGAGCGCGTCGTGATCGTCTTTGAGGGCCGTGATGCGGCCGGCAAAGGCGGCACGATCAAGCGGTTCACCGAGCACCTGAACCCGCGCGGCGCCAGCGTTGTTGCACTGGCCAAGCCAAGCGAGCGGGAGCAGAGCCAGTGGTACTTCCAGCGTTACGCGCCGCACCTGCCCGCGGCAGGCGAGATCGTCATGTTCGACCGTTCCTGGTACAACCGGGCCGGCGTCGAGCGGGTGATGGGTTTCTGTACCGATGAGGAGTACTGGGAGTTCATGCGCGAGGCGCCGGAGTTCGAGCGCATGCTGGTACGTTCCGGTCTGCACCTGACCAAGTTCTGGTTCTCGGTGACACCCTCCGAGCAGCGCACGCGGTTCATCATCCGCCGAGTCGATCCAGTCCGGCAGTGGAAGCTGAGTCCGATGGACATCGAGTCGCTGGACAAATGGGACGCCTACACCGAAGCCAAAGAGGCGATGTTCCACTACACCGACAAACAGCACGCGCCGTGGACGGTGGTCAAGAGTAACGACAAGAAGCGCGCCAGGCTCGAAGCGATCAAGCACGTCCTGAGAAAGTTCGATTACTCCGGCAAGGACGAGGAAGTCATCGGCGAGCCGGACAATATCCTCATCGGTCCGCCCTCAGTGCTCTCCGAACACAACCCGCACAACTCCTTCCCCGACCTGTCAACGCGTTAGCACTCGGGCCCGCTTCTTCCCTCACTTCGCGACGCGTCGCCGGCACAATGCAGGGATGGAGCACTTCACAACGCCCAGGCTCATCGCCAGGGACTGGACAGTGGCCGATCTGGAAGCTGCGTTCGCCATTTACGGCCGGGACGAAGTGGCTCGGTGGCTGGGTCCGCAGCCCCGCACGCCTGTTCCGTCGCTGGCACGGATGCGGCAGGTCCTCGACCGGCGGATCGCCCGCAGCCTGGAGCAGCCGGATTATGGATTGTGGGCGCTCGAGCTTCGGGCCACCGGTCAGGTCCCTGGCGCTGTGCTGCTGTCGCCGCTGCCGGGAGACGACGGCGCGGTCGAGATCGGCTGGCATCTGAACCCTGACTACTGGGGTGCGGGCTATGCCACTGAGGCCGGCCGCGGTGCGATCGCCCTGGCTTTCGGCCTCGACACGATCGGCCCGGACCAGATCGGACCCGTCGTAGCCAGCCGGCCAGCCAGGCCGGTGCTGGACAGTGTCCTGGCCGTGGTTGACCCGGACAACACCAGGTCAACGGAGGTGTGCCGGCGCTTGGGCATGCGGCACCTCGGCCAGACCAGTCAGTATTACGGACTGACACTTGAGCTTTTCGAGCTCACTCGCGCGGAGGCCGACTGACTGCCGGCAAGCTACCCGGCCCGCCGCGGTTGATGAGAGCCTGGTAGTGGTCTCATATCGGCGTGCGCCCGATACCACGGCGGTCCACGGTAGCGACACCAGCCTGCCTGGCGGATCCAGTGAAACTAGCTAGCCTGCGGCCGCGTTAGCCTGCCGCTGTGGTCTGTGACATCGGACGCGCCGCCGATTGCGGCTCATGCCAGGCCGTGGCCTGACCGGGCAACGGCGGATGGAACCTGCCGGAACGGCGTACGGTTCGACGGCGCCCGCATTGAGGCGAGAGTCGGTCGCACTGCGGAAGCGCCGGCTTGCGGCCGCCCGCCGGCGTGCAACGGCGCTCCTTGCAGCCGTGACGGCGCTCTTCATAGCCGTCACGGCGGTCGGTGTCCACGGAACCTTCCTGGGCTATGTTCAGGCCGGTGCTGAAGCGGCGATGGTCGGTGGTGTCGCCGACTGGTTCGCGGTGACGGCCCTGTTCCGCCGGCCGCTAGGCCTGCCGATACCGCATACTGCGCTGATCGTCGAGCGCAAGAACCAGTTCGCTGCCACGCTGGGCCAGTTCGTGCAGGAGAACTTTCTTAATGCTGACGTTCTTGCCGAGCGGATCCGGGCCGCCCGGCTGGTTCCCCGCATGGGCGACTGGCTCGCCGGCGAGGGTAATGCCGCCCGCCTCGCGGGCCATTGCGCTGACTTCGTGGTCAGGATGGCCGAGGCTGTGCATGACGACGACATCCAGCGCACCCTCGCGGCCGAGTTGACGCGGGCGCTGGACGCCGTCGATGTGGCGCCGCTGGCCGGCCGCGCCCTGCGGATAGTCCTCACCAGAGAGCACAAGGACGAGCTGATCAACGCCGTCGCGTCTGCCGCTGACCGCTATCTGGCGGATCATCACGACGAGCTGCGCGAGCGATTCGAAGACGAGTCACCGCGCTGGGTCCCGGACGCGGTGTACCGGCGGGTCTTCGATCGCCTGCACAGCCGCGTGCGGCAGCGTCTGGCCGCGATGGCCGCCGATCCTGGCGATGAGACGCGGAAGCAGTTCGAGGACTGGATCACCGGGCTGCCTGACCGGCTCGAAACATCCGCCGAACTTCGCCAGCGCGGCGAGCGCATCAAGCACGAGGTCCTGGGCAGCGCGGCGCTGCGGGACTGGTCCTCCGAGCTCTGGCAGCAAGCCAAGGACACCTTGCGTGCCCAGGCTGCCGATCCCGGGTCGGAGTTGCGCCACCGGCTCGCCGAGGCGCTCGTGACGGCTGGCCGACGCGTCGGGTCAGACCAGC
>Ga0335072_10016653_pt1 | contig 10415 bp, 8 predicted proteins | sample Lox_Sample_21_FD_206725 | JGI IMG/M metagenome (GOLD analysis project Ga0335072, IMG submission 206725) | Soil microbial communities from Loxahatchee National Wildlife Refuge, Florida, United States - Lox_Sample_2.1 | ecosystem: Environmental > Terrestrial > Soil > Wetlands | place: USA: Florida... | reverse complement strand
AGGACGAGAGCGACCGGCCGCCAGGACTCGACCGAATCGCGTGGGTGCTCCGTCCCACCGGCCAGCCCGCCGATGAATGGTTTGCGAGACTCTCCCGGGAACGCGACGCCTCCCGAATGGGCGCTCTACGCAACATCACCAGGGATGCAGCCGACGACACCCGGACCCTGCCCGTCCTTCTCGACCGGCTCGAGCACGACCCCAGCCCCCACCTGCGAAGCAAGGTGACTGAGCTGCTCACTCCCTACGCCCAGAGTGCGACTGTCCAGCAGGCGCTGTACGACGCGGGGGCTCCGATAGCCGCCTCCGACCGGAGGCGGCTATCGCCCAGTCCACCCGCGAAAACTAGCAGCCCATCGGCTGTTACCTAGGCGCGCAGATGGTGTTTGGATCGCCCGGCTTGCCACCGGGGATGCGCATGATCAGTTTGGCGCCGTTCATGCTCCAGGGAAACGCGACCGTATGAGTGAAGAAGAGGAAGTGCTCCTTCACATAAAACGCCGTGTCGGTAACCCAGCCGTCAGTCTGGCCGCACGGCCACGTGCGCAACGGAACGCCGATGAAAATACCCTGACCGGGGCCGAGAGTCAGATTGCGGAGAACATGTGTCCGAGGCGTGCCCAGCCGACCCATGTCAGTCGTGTACAGCACCGGCCCGGCCAGCCGCACCGGATAAGTACTGTCGGCTGGCGAGACGGAGGTAGTCACCGCCTCGACAATGACCGGCCGCGAGCCGCTGTTCTGTATCGACAGGCCGAAGGAAAACTCACCGCGCTGAGGCGGCACGTAGTAGTCCCCGCCGAGAAGCGCGAAGTTATTCACTACCTTGATGCCGACGCCTGGCGGCATACCCGGAAACGGCGCGTCCAATTCGAGGCCGCCCCGGGCCGATTGGCTGGTAGACCGCGGCCTTCCCGAGCAGCACCCCAAGAATGGCCAGCGCAACCACGACAGCGCCCACCAGCCAAACCCACTTGGAGCGCCTGCGCGGCCGTCCCGCGCCCGCCGCTGGCGAAGACGGTGAACCGCCCTCCCCGCCCAGCTTCGTCTCGGCGACGCTCATCCCCGATGCCCTTCCGATAGCCCGATCGTGCCTGGATCGTATGCGCCAGCACAAGGTTCTGGTAAGAGGACGATCAGGCATATTCAGGGGCCATTAGCCCAAGCACATAGAACTGGCCAGTGCCCTAAACAAACCCGGTCGCTGCTCCCGCGCCACTTGCGGCGAGAGCCTGCGGCCACCCTTGTCCGAACCCGACCGATCAAGTTTGAGGAATACCCGCGCGTCCTTCCCGATCTGCTTTCTACGTGAGGACGCAAATGCGGGACGAGGTATGGGATCCGGCTGTGCCTGATCCTGGAAAGCCGTAACCAGACCGCGTCCGCCGGCTCAGCGGCGGCGCCCTGGGGCCAGGCTGATAGGAGCACCTGGTCAAGCGCGACAGCGACCACGATTCGTGCCGACCGACACAAGATCAGGAAGCCTTGCCCGACCGCGTGCCTGACCCCACTGCGTGCCCGCTCGCGGTCGGCGCTTGCCCGCTCTGGCCGCCATCAGGGCCGACGTTTAACCGATCTTGAACGCGGTAACCGTGCCGCCATCATGGTTAGCGACGTACAAGGTACGCCCTGCTACCGCCAAGGCCGACGGTCCGCTGCCCACAGGGATGGGCGTGCCGGAATGCCCGGTGGCGATAGTGATGGGCGTGACCGTGTTACTGCCGTAGTTGGCGGCGTACAGAATGCCGTCGGCCACGGCCAGCGCGAGCGGCTCCTTGCCGACGGCGATCGGAGTGTCGGGTTTCCCGGTGGCAATGCTGATGGGCGTGACCGTATTACTGCCGCAGTTGGCGGCGTACAGAATGCCGTCGGCCACGGCCAGCGCGACCGGCTCCTCGCCGACGGCGATCGGAGTGCCGGGTTTCCCGGTGGCAATGCTGATAGGCGTCACGGTGTTACCGCCCCTGTCGGCGGCGTACAGAATGCCGTCGGCCACGGCCAGCGCGACCGGGACCTTCCCAACCGCGATCGGGGTGCCGGGTTTCCCGGTACCAATGCTGATAGGCGTCACCGTCCCGTCACCACCGACGGGGCCGGCGCAGTCCCGTGAATCAGCCGCGTACAGGGTGCCCCCGGCCACGGCCAGCGCCTTCGGGCAGCGGCCGGCCGGGATTGGCGCACCGGGCCTGCCGGTGGTGATGCTGATGGGCGTCACCGTATTGTCGTTGTAGCTGGCCACGTACAAGGTGCCCCCGGCCACGACCATTCCGCTTGGCCCCACGCCGACGAGAACCGGCTTACCGGACTTGCCCGTAGCGCTGCTGATGGGCGTGACCGTCTGCGCCCCGCCGAAGTCGACGTACAGGCTCCCGCCGGCCACAGCCAGATAATTCGGATACTCCCCGACCGGGATCTGAGTACCGACAGGCGTGGCCGCGAAGGCATTGAGAGTCAGGACCAGGGCGGTGGCGACCGCGCCGACGCCGGCCACGGACCCGCCGGCACACCACAGCAATCGGCCTCGCCCGGCCGCCCGCAGGCGGCCGACGAGCGACGCCGTCCTGCCATCGATCCCGCGCATCTCAGCTGCCCTGAACGGTCGCCGCTTGGAGCCCGGCCCTAATGCTCACTGCCCAGCGCCGCCGAATATACAGACATCGCACGTCTATCGCCATGTCTGCATGCCAGCGCCAACGTGCTACGGAAGGGCGCGTGCTCTCGAGGGAGCGATGCAAACCGGGCCGCATTCAGCGAATCATCGATGTGGGCTGCCCGGCGATTGCTGGACTGAGTGGAAAGACCTCGCCCGTTCCCGGAGCGTAGACATACGACCCTTCGCTCATGGAGTCGTCGATGTCCGACGCGCCTGCACGGCCCGCTTCACGTGCACGAGATCGCGGTTGAGTATCTCGAACCCCACGCTGTAGTACAGGTTCCGGGCAGCCGGCCGCTTCTGCGCCCCCACGCAGGCAACGGTCACTTCCGTTGCCCCGGCGTCCCGGACAACTTGCATCCCGTGCAGCAGCAGTGCGCGTCCGAGACCGCGGCGCCGGAAGTCCGGATCAGTCCCGACCGGTTCGAACTCGGCAGTCCGGTTCATCTCGTCGAACCACAGCACCGCGGTCGAGGCCATGGCTCCGGCGGGCGCTGCCAGCAGGACGTGGAGGTCGGCCCGGTAGCCAGGCGTGACCAGGACGTCCTGGTAGGCGCGGGCATTGAAGGCGGACGGGTGCCAGGCGGAGACGTGCGCCCGAACGGCCGCCTCCGGCCCTGCCTGCGCGGCCGTCGTGAAGCGGAAACCTTCCGGGATCTGGGGCTGCTCGATCTCCTCCAGGGTCCGGCGGTTGTACTGGTGCCAGTCGCCGTCGTCGCCGTTGGTCTCCTCGTCGATCACGTAGCCGCTGACGGACAGCTGGGAGATGGCGTCGGCGTCGGGCGACGGCGGGGTGACCCAGCGGTCGAGCTCGTCCGGCGTGACGTCCTCGAACCAGGCCAGGACCTCGCCGAAGACCTCCGGGTGGTCCGGATGGTACTGATAGGCCAGCGAGGACCTCCTGGACTCGCTTACCGATCCGTCCGTGCGGACGACGCGGCGCGGAAGGTAAGCCCACCCCCACCCGATCAGCTCCCCGCCGTAGTAGACAAGGCGGCGCCGCCAGGTGTCGCCGGCGGCGGCCAGGCCTTGACCCCAGCTCCAGGCCAACTCGCCGAAGGTAGCCTCGCCGCCCAGCAACTCCGGTCGCAGCGCCGTGATCCGCTGCGCCAGCCCTTGCATTTCTCGGAGGTCATCGGTCGTGAAGCCATCAGGTGCGCCCACCCAGACACCGTGGCGGAGATCCGCGCGAGTGTCGAACCGTTTTCCGGCCAGCGCCCGCTCCCAGCATGCCGCAGATTCGGCCACCTCACGCCCCGCGCAATCAGAGGTGCCGGCAATGTTGTGGTCTGGCCCTACACCTGGTTTGGCGCTTGCGAGAACGACGGTCACGAGTCGCTTTCCGAAGCCGAGCTGAGCATGTGACGTGCTTTCATACAGGTTCTACAGTTCGGTCCTTTGCCTGACAGGATGCATCGTTGAGTAACACACCGGATCTCGGTCCCATGCCAGAGCGCATCACCGTCGACGCGGAGCAGGTGCGTCGTCTCGTCGAACAGCAGTTTCCTCACTGGGCCAGCCTCCCGGTTCAACCAGTTGCCAACGGTGGCTGGGACAACTGGACATTCCACCTCGGCGCCGGAATGTTGGTGCGCCTGCCCAGCGCGGCCGAGTACGCATTGGCAGTCGACAAGGAACACCGGTGGCTTCCGGCTCTCGCTCCCAGGCTCCCGCTGCCGGTCCCCGTGCCGCTGGCGAAGGGTGAGCCCGGCGCGGGCTACCCGTACTCGTGGTCGGTCTACCAATGGCTGGGCGGCGAGCCGGCCAGCGCCGACCGTATCGCCGATCCGGTTCGGTTCGCGGTTGACCTGGCCGGGTTCCTGGCGGCCTTGCGGAGAATCGACCCCGCCAACGGCCCTCGCCCGGGAAAGCACAACTGGTTTCGCGGCGGCACGCTGCGCACCTACGAGCTCCAAGCTCAGAATGCGCTCGCGGAGTTGGACGGCCACGCCGATGTCGACTTGGCGCGCGAGATCTGGAAGACCGCCGTCGCCGCACGCTGGGACGGCGTGGAGAGCTGGTTCCACGGTGACGTCGCCGAGAGAAATCTCCTGCTGCACGAAGGGCAGTTGGCTGCGGTCATCGACTTCGGCACCTGCGGCGTCGGCGACCCGGCCTGTGACCTGGCAATCGCATGGACATTGCTGACCGCCGAGGGCCGCCAAGCGTTCCGCGAGCGGCTGCCGACAGGTGAGGCGGAGTGGGCGCGCGGGCGTGGCTGGGCGCTCTGGAAGACGCTCGCGACCTGTGCGTACACGCTTGGCGACGACGACGAGGAGGCCGCGAGCGCGCGACGCGTGCTCGGGGAAATTTTCTCCGAGTACATAGCCGACCTCCAGTGCGCCGCCCGGACGGCAGCGGATTAGCGGGGCGCGCGGCAAGCGGTCAGGCCGCGCCTAGCCCAGTCTGGTTTGTGGATGCACCGACTTCCAGGTGGTCGTGCCACACGTCCCGCACGCAGCCGGCCACAACAGTCCACCGAAGTGACTAACGGTCAGTTCGCGGGCGTGGACCGACAGGGCCATATCCGGCCTGGTCAATCAGAGGGCTGTGATGCGCGCAGGAGAGCCGGCCGGCGACCACTGGCCGCCGTGATACTCAAGGGCGTCCACAACAGAGACCAGTGGAGCGTCGATCTTGTTGGAGAAGGCGGTAGCAGCGTTGTAGAAGCCGCCGCGAATGTCCACGAAAACAGGTGGCCCCACGCTGTCGGCCGCGGTAGTTATGGCGTAAGTGGGCCAAGTGCCGCTGCCGTCTGCCGGGATTCCGCTGTTCACGTGAACGCCGCAGCCGGTGAACACGGCACCGACCGGTCCGGAGAGACGAATCCCGCTGTTCGGCGATCCGGCCGTGCCGTCACCCTGGAAGACGCAACCGGTGCAGTAAACCACGCTGATCCGATCCGCAACGGAGTTGGCGATCTTGATGCCGTTGTTGCCGTTCCGCTGAGTGCTGCAGTTGTTTAGCTGCACCATGCCAAGGTACTGGCCGCACGGGACGTTGATGTAGAAACCATTCATCCTGGCCAGGTCGCCGCGGCAGTGCGACAGCCGCGTGTCACCACCGCGGCCAGTAATCGAGATTCCGTTACCGCCGGTGCTCTGCGTGTGAATGTGCTCAATCGTCGCGTCACCCGCGGACAGGATTACTCCGCCACCCATAGTGGCCTGAACGAGGCCGCGGGTAATCGAGTTGCCTTGCGGCTCTGCGCCAGTCGAGTCAGGTATCTGGTTTACGCCGACAGAGCTAGTGTTCGCGATGCTGGCAACAATGAAGTCGTGCAGCGTCCATGCGCCAACGTGGCCGTAGGTTGCTATGCCGTGCATCAGCGTCGAGGCGGGCAGATTGCCGCCATCGACGCTGAGGTTGACGATGCCGCCTCGGCTGAGTTTCTTACCGGCAGCGATCGCGTCGACCAGGACCGCAGCAGGCTGATTCGCGCTGCCTTTGGCCCAGGTGCTGAGCGGCTTGATAGTCGCACTGCTGTCGTTGTTGTTACCCGCGCCGCCCATCGTGGCCTTCAGCCCGTGCGGGCCGACAAACCATATGTCATTGCCGCCAGACACCAGCGGTGCGCTCGTCGCGTAGACACCATACGGAAACTCGACAATGCCGCCGTTCGGGAAGCCATGCGCGGCCTGGATGGCAGCGTTGATGGCAGCAGTGTCGTCAGTCGTACCATCGCCCCTTGCTCCGCCGGCGAAAGCGGCGTTCTTGACGTTGCAGATATTGCCCTTCTCGTGGAGCAGGCCGAGCATCTCAGCGATGTTCACGTGATCGGCTTCATGCCTGGCATCGAAGTCTGCCCGGTTGCCGGATGGAATGATGGCGCTCACTTCACCTCCTAGGAAGCCTCGCGGGTACAGCCCTACCGATACTGCCCAGTTACCTGCTCGGCACCCGTTCCGGCAAGGGCCTGCCAGATGTCCGGCAGGCCCGCACTCTTCGTGATCGCGAGCTGGACTTCCCGGCCGCTCACCTGCCCGGTGATGACAATCCAGTCGCGCTGAGCTAGGCGGGATGGTGCCTGGCTATATCGGATAGATGACTCGCGTCCGGCGAATACAAATTCGCGGAGAGCCTGGGGCATGGAAATCATAAAAGCGTCAGCTCCGACAACCAGCCGCTTCGGGCCTCTCATGCGGATCCACTGACCGCGAGTGCCCCCGAATCCTCCTGTGCCGAGAATGCTGACGTGGTCAAGCCGCGTCGCGAAGCGAACCCCCGCCTGTATCTCGCCACGCAGCGGAGCGTTCGTGGTACGTTCACGGTTTTGCCGGATGAACAAATACAGAATGCCGGCAAGGATAACGAAAGAAAATAGAACCGGAAGCGGATTCATAGTCCCTGGTGACCTTATCCCTGTCACTTCAGCGGAAGCTGGCAGCTCTCCCCGGTGCCGGCCGGGTCCGGTGCCTGATCGTTTCCGGAAGGAGCCTGATCACGGAGCACCGCCTCGAAAGCATCGGCCGCTCGCTTGATCTGGCGTGCCTTTGCCTCTGGAACCAGCTGGAAGAACACCACCACCACGACACCGGTCCACAGCGCCCAACCGAGCGTGTACAGCAAGTCGGCGATGAGTTCGAGCGGCTCCGTCGTCGCCGACGACTTGAGCAGGAAGCCAGTGACGTGTGCGACCAGCCCGACCACGAAGCCGGTCCCCAGGCTCCAGCGCAGGGTCCGCTTCTCGGAAACCGACCGCCGCAACTCTGGCAGGTGCTCGCCTGCCCAGGCAAGGATGCGCGGGTCATGCACCCACGGGCCGAGGTCCTCGTCCGTGGACAGGGATGATGCGTCCTTGGTACCCGGTTCTCCGGTCATGGTTCAACCTCCTCGCCGCCAATTCTGCACCGCGGCCCCGATGCAAAGCCCCCGAGAACGGGTTGAACCACCGGCAGCTACGCCGACGCCGGGCGACTCTCACCTTCACCATGAAGCGTCACCGGAGGAGTGGAGACCCGGCGGAATCCAGCCTCGCGCCTGGTGCTTACCGGCAGAGCGCTTCCCGGTCAGCGGTCAGCGGACCAGCTTGCGGCCACTGGACCAGGGACCGTAGCCAACCGAGGCCTTCGCCCGGACCTGGCAAACGTAGCTGACCCCGCGGGTGAGCGAGGTCACCTTCACCGGGGAACGGGAGCCTTTGCCGTATCGGGTGGCGTGGTGCGCGGCGCGACAACGGCCCTGGTAGGAGCGGACATAAGAACCCCTGGGTCGTGCCGCGCGGAAGGTCAGGTAGGCCACTGTCGCCGACGCCCGGCGTGTGCGAAGGCCGGTCGGGGCCTTCGGCGTGATCGTGCCGCGCTTGATGTGCACGGTCCGGTGCGAGAACGTGATCCCGGTGATCGCGATCTCGGTCGACGTCGCTCCGGGGGTCACGGTCACTGTGCCCGTCCCCACGCTGGCCGAGATTCCAGCGGAGGTAAGCGTGGAGGGGTCGTTGATGCCCATATCCACGAGGAACGCATTAGGCAGCACGGCGTTCCAGAAGCCCTGGAACTCCTGGTTGTTCAAGTCATGGGAGTTGCCGAGCTGCTCGGTGATCGTGAGCGGGTTTCCCGTGATCTCCGGTGGTATCTCGGTCAGTTCAACGTTGGTCCACTGGTCGAGGCCGTCGAAGTCGTTCCACTGGGCTGAGTCGGCCCACTGCTGCCAGTCGCCGATCTCACCCTGGAAGGCGACGATCGTGTTGTTGTCGTTCGTAGGGCAGGTCCAGTTGACCGCGTTGCAGTCGGCGTTAACTCCTTGCTCAACGGCCGTTCCGGAGATAGTGACGTCCCACGTGCCAACCCTGCCGTTGAAGTTGTCGCTGACACTCACACCGCCTGCGTACTCGTCGACCACACGCGGCTTGTGCGCGCCGACGTCGACGGTGATGCTGAACGGAACGCCCGCATCCGTCGACGCCAACGATGCGTAGTTGCCGGGAACGTTGACGTCGGCAATGCTCCACTGGGTGAGGAACTCACCACCGGACTTAGACCCCGTGGCGGATACCGCATAGGTTGCATCACTCTGGGTGATAGCGGCCCCGTCGCGCGAGGCGGACACCACGCACGGCGGTGCCTGGTTTCCGCACCACTCGGAGGGATCAACGTCCGGCCGTGCGGGCGCCGCCTGCGCCGAAGCGCCCACGAGGGGCACGGCAAGGCCGACCAGCGTCACGAGCGTTGCGGCCAGCACAGTGGTGCGATTTGTCATTGCGCAAGCATGCCGTAAAGATCACCAAATGGCCAGAGGCCGGAGAGCCATTCGCCGGCGGCCATTGAGAGAGCTCGTCCCACTTGCCAGCAAGCGCCGACGAGGCTGCGCAAACAGGCGAGACCAAGTACGCGTCTAACGCCCGCCACGTGCCAGCGAGCCGAGCCGAACGCAGAACTCAGCGAGAAAGCGGCCGGCCTGAGCAGCGTCTCCGGCACGCCCACGTTCTTCGCCAACGGCAAGCGGCACCACGGCGCCGATGACATCGAGTCGCTGACCAGTGCGGTCCGCGCGGTCAGGGCCCGGGTGCTGATCAGCTCCGCCGGGCAGTGAAACTTACTGGATGGCAATTCATCGTTCCGCCAACCCACCAATTAGGGTAGTAGACAGACATTGCCATATATGTCCGCACCTGTCCTGCAGGAATGATGCGCGGATGCGCCGAATGGAAGTGAACGCGACCCAGGTGCGGAGTCATCAGGACGTTGTGCCTACCGTACAGCCGGGTGTTCTTCCAAACGGTTATCGCCATCTCAGCAATTCTTACTTTAGTGATCGCGGCGAATTGAAGCTCTGGTATCCCTTGGTTCATGTAGCAGCTGATGCGTGCCCGTCCTCCCCCCGCCCGCCCCTGCAAGGTCATGGTCGCTGGTGGTATCGATGGAGAAGGAACATGATGGGCGCGGTAGGTAGCCGGCGATCTCGCGCCAGCTTGCGGCGTCGTTGCGGATCCCGTTCCGGAAGTAACCGCGGCGCGTACCGTAAAGAAGATAGCCGCCGCAAGTACCAGGACCGCGAAAGGCACCAGCCAGCGCTTTACGCGACCTCTCACGATCATTTCCCTTGAATTGGCAGCGCGGACAGTGGAATTCGTGCCGGCATCTTCTACATAAAGGTACGACCGGAATGTTGCGTCTACATAACAATTACGCTGATTTGGAACAACTTCGATCCGCTCCGGTCATCGCTCGCTCCAGCCCATCCGCCAGGGCCGGCGCCGACCTGGAGTTCACGTAGACGAGGTTCCCGTACCCCGATCAAACTGAACGGAGCCTGCGATGAGCGCACCACCGGAGCGAATCGAGCCTGACAAGGCGTCAGCTGAGCGAGCGATGCTCGACCAGTGGCTCGACTATCACCGGGCCACCCTTCGCCAGAAATGCGCCGGACTCAACGACGACCAGCTGCGGACAGCCTCCTGCCCGCCTTCGAACCTCACCCTGCTCGGCCTGGTACGTCACCTCACCGACGTTGAGCGCGGCTGGTTCCTCCGCGGTGTCGCCCGGCAGACCGCGCAGCAGGTTCCGCCCCTGTATTACAGCGACGAGGACCCGGAAGGTGACATCGAGAACCTGCGGAGCGCGAGCACGCAGGACGTCTTCGACGTTTACGAGCAGGCAATCAGCGACATCCGGGCAGCCACCGCCGACGTGGAGCTAGACCAGACCTTCAACAACGCCGGCCGGCCGTGCTCGGTCCGCTGGGTCTACCTGCACATGATCGAGGAGTACGCACGCCACAACGGGCACGCGGACCTGATCAGAGAAGCAATCGACGGCGCCAC
>Ga0335072_10016652_pt1 | contig 10416 bp, 8 predicted proteins | sample Lox_Sample_21_FD_206725 | JGI IMG/M metagenome (GOLD analysis project Ga0335072, IMG submission 206725) | Soil microbial communities from Loxahatchee National Wildlife Refuge, Florida, United States - Lox_Sample_2.1 | ecosystem: Environmental > Terrestrial > Soil > Wetlands | place: USA: Florida... | reverse complement strand
CCGTGGAGAGGCACCCCTCACCATCAGCCTGCCGTCGCCGGGGGTCGGGACCGCAACGGCGGACCGTCGATCGTGTACGCAAGCTGGAACGGTGCCACGAATTTCAGCGGCTGGCAGGTGGCGGCCGGAACGAAGCACGATCAGGTGCATCCACTCGGGGTCGCGCGCCGCCGCGGGTTTGAGACGGCGATCCCCCTGCACCCCAAGTTCCGGTTTGCCTCGGTCACTGCGGTCGACCGACTGGGGAGGCGCCTCAGGCACAGTCCGATCGTCCGGCTCTAGGGTCGTGCGTCAGCGCCGCGCGGCCCGGACCGGGGCCGGCACGCCCATCGGGGTCGCCAGCCTAACCAGCGCCGGTGGCGGTTGTCACATCTTCTGGGAGTTGGGGGTCGTGGTGGTAGAACCGCCTAACCAACCGACGTGACGGAGGTGCTCGATGGCACGCATCCAAGGAGTTCCGCGGAACCAAGCCAGTCCGATGGTCAAGCTCGCCTATCGGTTCGGCCCCCGCATGATGAAGAAGCTCACGGGCCGCGAGCCCGCGCATGGCAGCGGCATCGAGCCGATGGAAATCTGGGCCTATCAGCCGAAGATGATGATGGGCATGGGCAGGTTCAACCAGGCGGTCCGTAAGGGCAAGAGTGTCGATGAGCGGATCAGGAACCTAGTCGAGTTGAAGGGCGCGCAGATGATTGGCTGTGAGTACTGCGTCGATCTCGGCTCGCAGATCTGCCGCAACTCCGGCTTCTCCGACGACGAGCTGCTGGCGTTCCCTCGCTACCGGCAGAGCGATCTGTTCACCGAGCGCGAGAAGACTGCGCTCGACTACACGGTCGCGGTCATGCGGACGCCGGTGGAGGTGACCGACGAGCTGTTCGCGCGGATGAAGGAGCATTTCACCGACGCGCAGATCGTCGAGATCACGGCGTTGCTCACCCTGGTCAACCTCGACCGGTTCAACGCGGCCTTCCGAATCGGATCCTCCGGGTTCAGCGAGGGGATGGTGTGCGTGCTTCCCGACCGGCCCGCGCTCGCGGGCGAGATGGCCCGGACCGCCTAGTCTTCAGACGATCCCGCCGGGAGGCTTTACGCTTGCCGGGGGATGGTGCAAGTTGAGCGCAGGGTTGGTCGGTACGACCTGATCGAGGTGATCGGCCGGGGCGGCGCCGCGGTCGTGTATCTGGCCTACCAGCGGGACCTGCGCCGGCGCGTGGCGCTCAAGGAGCTGCTCTCGCAGCACCTGGCCGAACCGGCCTTCGCCGAGCGGTTCGTCGAGGAGTCGCGGCTGGCCGGCGCGATGAACCACTCGAGCATCGTCACCGTGCACGAGTTCTTCGAGGACGACGGGGTGCCGTACATCGCGATGGAGTACCTGCCCCGCGGTTCGCTGCGCCCGTACGTGGGCAGGCTGAGCGTGGCCCAGATCGCCGGCGTGCTCGAGAGCGTCCTCGCGGGCCTGTCCCACGGCGCGAGCCAGGGGGTGGTGCATCGCGATCTCAAGCCCGAGAACCTGCTCGTGGCCGCGGACGGTCGCGTCAAGATCGCCGACTTCGGCGTGGCCCGCGCTTACAACGCTGCCGCCCCCAGGGCGGTCGTGACGGCCACCGGCACCACGATCGGAACGCCGGCCTACATGGCGCCGGAGCAGGCCCTCGGCGAGGAGTTGACGCCGGCGACCGACCTGTACTCGCTCGGCATCGTGGCCTGGGAGATGTTCACGGGCACGGTTCCGTTCGAGTCGAGCGGGACCCCGGTCGCGGTTCTGTATCGCCAGGTGCACGAGCCCGTGCCACCGGTGCGCGAGATCGATCCCGAGATCGACGAGCGCCTCGCAAGCTGGCTCGACCGGATGCTCGAGAAGCGGCCGGAGGACCGATTCCCGTCCGCAGATGCGGCATGGGAAGAGCTCGAAGACATCGTGATCGAGCTGCTCGGCCCCCGGTGGCGCCGGGAGGCGCGGCTCGGGACCGACCCGCCCGAACCGGACCGCCATCCGCTGACGCCGGCCGAGTTCGACAGCGTCCAGGAGAACCCGGAATCGGTCACCCCGACCGAGGCCCCGCTGGCTCCAGGCGCGGCGGGCCACACCACGATCCTGCGTCCCGGCCGGCGCCACCGCATCGCCGACGAGCCCGAGGCCGAGCCCGACGCGCCGCCTTCCCGGCGCGGGGCGATCGCGGCGCTGCTCGCCGCCGCCGTCGTCGCGGCGGGGGTCGGCGTGCTGATCGGAACGAGCGGCGGGGGCTCGTCGAGCACGAGCTCGACCACGGCGGCAAAGCCGTCGGCCGCCGTCGTCGACGGGCAGCTCCGCCCGGTGCTCGGCACCCTCGCCACCGCCCGCACCACCGGATTGGCCGATGTCAAGACGGCCCACAACGCTGCGCAGCAAGCCGCTGCGGCGACGAGCATCGCCGGTGCCTACCGGACCGCCGCCGGCCGCGTGGCGGCGGTGCCCGGCAGCCCGGGCGCGCTGCACACGACCCTCACGCAGCTTGCCGGCTCCTATCAGGCGCTGGCCGGCGCGGCGCGGGCGAAGAACGCCTCCGAGTACGCGCGGCTCGCCTCCCAAATCGGCACGGAGGAGCAGCAGTTGCGCGCCGAGGCCGACTCGCTTTAGGGGATCGTGGTCGTGCCGGAGCCGCTCCCGCTGTGGTGATGAGAGCTGTGGTGGCTCGAGCCCGAGCCTGAGGACCCGCCGCCGGAGGATCCGGTCTCGGGCGCGCTCTCCACGGGCGGCGGCGATGCCGGGGCGGCTGACTGGGTCGTCGTCGTCGGCGGCGGCGACGAGGTGGTGGTCGGAGGCGGGGACGACGGGGTCGCGGCGGCCGGATGGTGCTTGGCGGCCTTGTGCGGGTGCCGGCGGGGCGGGGGCGGAAGCTTCAGCGACACGAGCTGGCCCGAGAACGCGGTCGCCAACGCCGGGTCGGGGGCCGGCGTCCGGTCGGCGGCGGCGCGCAGCTGCGGCTTAGCGGCGTGTGGTGTTCCGCCGGCGCTGGCGGCGCGCGAGATCCCGAATGCGGCCCCGAACGCGACCACGGCCACGGCGATGCCCAGTGCCACCACTCGAGCCGCGCCGCTTCCCCTCAGCCTCGCCACGAGGACAGCGTAGCGCCGATTCCGCGCCCGTCGACACGGGGTTGGCTCGATTCATACCCAGGTCCAATTCCGCTCGGGCCGGCCGAGCGGAACACTGGTCGACGTCGGAAGATAAAGCCAACCAAGGAGCACGACATGACCTTGATCAGGGTCACCTCAGAGGATCTGCATTCGCTGTCGGGCCAGGTGCTCGCCGGGTCGGGCAGCATCCAGGACCAGCTCGCGCGGCTGGCCGGCGAGGTGTCGGCCGTCGTCGGCGGTGACTGGCAGGGCATCGCGTCGAGCCAGTTCAACACGCTGTGGGACGAGTGGCAGCGGTCGGCCGCCGGCTTGAAGGACGCGCTCGACGGCATCTCGCGGCTGCTGAACTCGGCCGGGACCCAGTACCAGGCGACCGAGGACGCGATCCGTAGCTCGATGGGCTGATCGGCAGTGGCTACGTTCACCGTCGATCCGGCATCGCTGCAGGCCCTGGCGGCCACTCTCGGCGGCCTGTGCGGCCAGATGGAGGCGATGCACGACGTCGCCTCCGGCTTTCAGGGCGTCCTCGGCGGCCGCGCGCTCGAGGGAGAGATCGAGCATTTCTGCGACAACTGGCACTACGGCATCGGGCTCCTGCAGCAGCACATGGAGAACGTGGTCCAGAACCTAGGCAAGGCAGCCGCGACATACTCGCGCTCGGAGCACTGCGTCGCGGTCGCATGCCGCTTGTGAGGGGCGTGTAGATCGATGGGCGACCCGCTATCCGACCCACGCGCCGCCGATCTGCTGTCGGCCGATCCGGGCGAGGTCTGGGTCCTCGCGGCGCTGTTCCACCAGGTCGGCGGCGAGGCCCAGGCCATCGCCGGTGCCCTCCGGGGCGCGCCGAACGAGGCCACGTGGACGGGAGCCGCGGCGACCGCGTTCGGCGACACCGTCGGCCAGCTGCCGAGCGAGCTCGACAAGGTCGAGCAGTCCTATCAGGACGTCGCCCGGGCGCTCACCACCTACGAAGGCCAACTAGGCGAGCTCAAGCCGGCCTTCCAGCGCGTGGCCGAGCAGCTTGGTGGCGCCCGCAGTGCGCTGACCGGTGCCCAGGGGCAGCTGACCGGGGCCCAGAATCACCTGACGAGCGCGCTCGCCGCGCCGCACGCCAAGGCCACCTCGCCGGCGGTGCAGAGCGCCCAGGACGCGGCCCAGACGGCCGGCGGTGCCGTGTCCCGTCTCCAGGGCGAGGTGAGCGGCTTGGAAGCGCAGGGATTCGCGTTGCTGAACCAGTTCCAGGGCGCGCGCGACGGCTGCACGGGCAAGGTCTCGAGCGCGTGCTCGCTCGCGCCACACCAGAGCTGGTGGGACCACTTCATGAGCGACGTCGGCAACTGGATGACCGACGCCGGGCATTTCTTCAAGGCGATCGGCCTGGGCATCTACCACGGCGTCACCGGGCTGCCCGGCGCACTCGTGGACTGGGTCGAGCACCCCAGCTGGAAAACCTTCGCCAAGCTCGCCGAGGACATCGCGATCACGGCCAGCGTGGTCCTGCTGGTGACCGGCGTCGGCGAGTGGCTGCTCCCGGAGGAGGGTCTGCTCGCGGCCGGGTTCAGCGCCGCGGGCGACGCCGCGGATGCGGTCGCCACCGGGGCCAGCCTGGACGCCGCCGGCGCCGAGGGGGTCGGGGCGGCCGACGCCGCCGAGGAGGATGCCGGCGTGCTCCAGGCGTTCGGCCAGAGCGTCGACGGCGGCAAGAGCTGGACCCAGTCGCTGCTGTCGATGCCGTCCGAGGAGAGAAGCGCCGTCCTCGAGGACGCCGGCCTGCCGGCGGGCACGAAGCTCACCGATCTCAGCCCCGAGGCGCAGGCGAAGGTCCTCCAGAACCTCCAGAACCCGGCGAAGATGGTCGAGGGCGCTGAGCAGAACGCTAAGCTGCTCCACATCAAGTCGCTGCCGCTCAAGACCGCGATCGACTACGGGTTCGACAAGGCGGTGACCGAGCCGCTACAGGATTACGACCAGCACCGGATCGACGCCCTGCTCGGGGTCCCGGCCTCCGGATGAGGGGCCTGCGTCGCAAGGGCAAGCCGGACGCCGGCGACGCGGCGAGCGATCTGCCGAGGCTGTCCTGGCCGGCGCACCGAGACGGGCAGGATCTGATCGTCTCGGTGATCCCCTCACGCGCGCCCGCGGAGAACAGCTTCCAGCCCGTCGACGTACTTCCCGAGCAGGGGGACGCGCCGGCGGGCGCCGAGGCGGCGGCCGGCCTGATCTCCTCTCTGACCCGCGCCGCCGACACCCCCGCCACGGTCGCGATTCAGGGGTTCGTCAAGCGGGCGCCGACCGGCCGCGTGCTGACCTTCACGCTCGCTGTCTCCCTGGCCGACGTTCCCTACCCCGAGGCGGGCGAGCTGCCGGAGAAGGACGTCACGAAGTGCCGGCTGCCGTGCGGACCGGCGCTGAGGATCTTCAAATGGACCGAGCCGGGAACGGACGCTGATCCCGGCCCTCCGATCCCGATGTTCGGGACGACGTATCTCGCGCAGACCGACTACGGCGTGCTCGCGCTGGCGTTCGCCACCCCGCACGTCGACGGGGCGCGCGAGTTCGCCCTGCTGTTCGAAGCGATCGCGCAAACCTGCACGATTCAGCCCGCACCGGCTGAAGCGGCCGCCACCTGAACGAGCTCGAAGCCGGCCGGCCGGACGAGGTAGCCGCAGCCCGGCCGCGTCGGCGGCGCGGGACGGCGGGGGAGCGTCGCGCCGAGCAGCGCGCCGTCCATCTGGAGGTCGGGCGCGAGCAGCAGCCCGGTGCGGGAGCGCCGCGCGCCGGCGCTCCAGTGTCCGAGCGCGCGGAAGGTGTCCGGCCGCCCGGCGATCAGGGCGTGCACCCCGCCGGCGGAAGCCGACAGCAGATCGGTGAGCGCCCGCCGGGGGTCATCGACCGCCTCGGCGTCGTCGATCAGCAGCAGCCTCATGCGGTTCTCGGCGGCGCTGCGCAGCCCATCGATTAGCGCCTCGAGCTCCTCGGCGCTGCTCGCCACCTTCGCCAGATCCGGGCAATCCCGCAAGGCCGATCGGCGGAGCGCCACGCCGACGAGCTCCACGTCGGGATACAGGCGCGCGACGACCGACGCGACCACGAGGAGCGCGGTGGTCTTGCCCGACCGGGAGGGCCCCGCGATCAGCGCGTGGTCGCCGTCGAACAGCTCGAAGCCGACCGGCGCCAGCGCCTCATCGCCGATCCCGACCGGCACAAACCACGAGTCGTCGTCGCCGGCGCGGGGCGGGAGGGCACTGATCAGGGCCTCGAGCGCCACCCGCGCGGGGAGCACGCCGACCGGCGCGGGACCGCCAGCCGCGACAGGCGCGCCCCGCGCCCCCTCGGCGCTCTGCTCCGCCGGGCCCAAAAGCCGGGCCAGCGCCGACCCAGGCCGCGCCACCTGGAGCACCTGGCCGCTTCCGGCGGCGATTGCCCGTCCCGGGGAGAAGCGCGGCACCGAGCGCCGCGCGATCCCGAACTGGGCGTAGTCGGCGAGCTCCGCCAGCTGGAAGGCGAGACGCTGCTGGGCCAGCGAGGACAGCGCCAGCGGTACCGCCCCGAGCCGGTCGGCGGCGATGGCGACGTGGACGCCGAGCTCGGAGCCGTCGGCCCACACTCGCGCGAGCTCCTCGCGGGCGGACTCGCCGGCGCCCTCGGAATGCTCGGACGTGAACCCGGCATAGCCGTCGAGCAGCAGCACGATTCGCGGGAGCGCCGCGCGCGCGGGGGGGTCGAGCCCGCGCCGGACGCGCAGCTCGTCATGCAGGCGCCGGAGCAGCCGGCGCTGGCGCTCGTGCTCGCCGGCGGCGAGCACCGCCCCCACGTTGGGCAGTCGCTCCAGCAGCGCCAGCTCGCCGGCGCCGAAGTCCATCGCGTAGATGTGCACGCGCGTGGGGTCGGCGAGCTCGGCCAGCGCCGTCGCGAGGGTGGTGAGCGCCGTCGTGGTGCCGCTGCCGCCGATCCCGAACAGCAGCAGGTTGCCCGCGTCGAGGTTCCAGCCGACCGGATACTGGGCCTGCGCCGGCGGGTCGTCGCCGAGGCCGAGCGGGACGACGAATCCCTGCTCGCCGGCCAGTGGGCGGGCGGTGGGGTGGGCGGGATCCCGATCAAGCAGCGCGGAGAGTTCGATCGCGGTGGGCAGCGGCGGGAGCCACGGCCGGCGCGGTGGCGCGTGGTCGGCGAACGCCTCGCGCGCGACCTCAACTACAAGCTCGAGCTGCGAGGGCTGCGCCGGCGGCGACTCGACGCCAAACCGTTCGTCCCCGACACCCGGCTGTTGGGACTCGGGGAACGCGAACGGACGCAGCTCGAGCGCCCCGCCGGGGCCCGACGCCGAGACCGTGCTGACCAGCGCGGTCTGGATCGGCACGAGCTCCGAGGGCCCGAGGCGAACCTGGGCGCGCCCCGGCTGGCTTCGCCCGATGTGGGCGGCGGCCGGAGAGTCGATCACGTCCGTCGACTCCTGCGTCGTGTTGACCCGGAGGCAAATCCTGATGTTGGTGTTGGCGCGGATGTTCTCGCTCACCGCTCCCGAGGGTCGCTGGGTCGCCAGCAGCAGATGGACGCCAAGGCTGCGGCCGCGCTGCGCGATCCCGACGAGCGAGGCGATGAACTCGGGCAGCTCCGCCGCCAGTGTCGCGAACTCATCGATGATGACCAGCAGCCGCGGCAGGGGCTTCGCCCGGCCCTCGGCGATCAGCTTGCCGTACTCGATCAAATCCCCGACCTCGTGCTCGCGCATCATCCGCTCGCGGTAGCGGAGCTCCGCCTCGAGGCTCTGCAGGGCGCGTTCTCCGAGCTGTTCGTCGAGGTCGGTGACCACGCCGACGGTGTGAGGAAGCTGGGCGCACTGCGCGAATGCGCTCCCGCCCTTGTAGTCGATCAGCACGAAGTTCAGGCGGTCAGGCGCATGGCCCGACGCGAGCGCGGCGACCAGGCTGCGCAGCAGCTCGCTCTTGCCCGCGCCCGTAGTGCCCGCGATCAGCCCGTGCGGCCCATCGGCGACCAGATCGACTCCAAACGGTCCGTCCTGCGAGAGCGCGAACGTGGCCCGCAATCCCGACCCGGTCGCCGAGCGCGCCCAGCGCGAGCGCATCTCGTCGGCGTCGAGGTCGCGCAGCCCGAGCAGCCCGAGCAGCTCGACGTAATCCGGGAGCGCGCCGCTCGAGAGCTCCAGATCGGCGTCCTCGAACCGGGCCAGCGCGAGCGCACACTCGCGCGCGGTCCGTTCCGAGACGCCGGCCACGAGCAGTGGATCGGTGAGCTCGCCGGCCTGCGGCCGGCGGAGCGTCGCCTCGGCGCCCTCGGCCGAGAGCTCGACGACCGTCGTACAGCTCGCCGGTAGGCGCTCGGCGGAGCTCGCCAGCACGATCCCGCTGATCTGCTCGGCGCGGCGCAGGAGGCCGCGGCCGGCTGCGCCGCGGCCCTCGATCAGGGCCGGGCTGTCGAGCACCGCGAGCACGCGTCGCTGCTCGCCGCTATCGGGATCCGCGAGCTCGGCCGCCAGCGCGCTCGCGGTGGCCGCGCCGGCCGCGAGCAGCCGCCGCGACCCGCCCGAGGAGGCATCGCGCGCGTGCGGGAGCCACTTCGCCCAATCCCAGGCGTCGCGGCCGGAGGCCTCGGTGAGGACGGCGATGCGCAGGTCGGCGGGGCCGTGCAGCACCGCGGCCTGGCAGACGAGGCTCCGCGCGAGCGCGAGCGCGTGTTCTCGCGGCCCGACCAGGCCGACGACGCCGCCGCCTGACAGATCGACCCGGACCGGCGCGAGCTCGAGGTCGGCGTACTCGCCCAGGATCTCCTCGGCCTGCGGCGCCGGCGCCACGCGCTGGGCGAGCGGTGGGCGGAACGGCACGCGCCCGAGACCGCCCATCAGCCACAGGAAGTCCTCGTGTTCGGGCCGGCGCTCCCACAGGCGCGGGTCGGGCGCGGTAGCGCGGCGGAGGATCTCGGCCGGATCGGGCAGGGCGGCGCGCAGCTCGGCGAGGGCGGTGGCGTGGCGCTCGCCGACGAGCTCGCGGAAGCGCGCCAGCTGGTGCGCCTGCTCGCGGGTCTGTCCCTGGGCGGTGCGCCGGGCGAAGCGGCGATTCTCGAGCCAGCTTCCGATCACCAGGATCGGGCTGAGCAGCATGAACAGCGCGAACAGGATGTTGTGGAGCGCGATCACGAGCACGAGGCCGAGCACGAGTGGCCCGACGGCGGAGACGACGCTGAGCCGGGGGCGCTCGGGATCCGGCGGCCGTTCGGGGGCGCTGAGCGGGCCGCCGGATTCCGGGGCACGCGCCCGCGGCGGGCGGTTGAACGGGATCGTCCCGTCCCGCCTGGCCTGGCGAAGCGGATCGACCGCCATCCCGGGCGCGGTGGGCGCCACCGCCAGCGCCACGTCGCCGGCTTCGAACAGCTCGCCCGGCGAGACCTCCGTCTCGCGCTCGATCCGCTTGCCCTCGACCCAGGTCCCATTGATCGACCCGAGGTCGGAAACCGTGGCCCCGAGCCCGCTCGCGCCGGGAGCGATCCGGACGTGACGCCGCGACACCCCTTCGTCGGACAGCACCAGATCGCAGTCGTCGTCCCGGCCCACGGTCGCGGGGTCGGCGCCGAGCGAGAGCCGGCGCCCCGCGTCGAGGCCGGCGACGACGCGGAGCTCGAGCACGCCCCGCACAGCAGGGTGTTCGCTCGGCGGTCCGGCGGCCGCCAGCAGCCGTGCGCCTTCGTACAGCCCGATCTCCCCGAGCGCCAGGTCGGCGTGGCAGAAGCGGCCGTCGAGCACGAGGCCGGTGGCGCCGTCGGCGTCGCCGAGGACGTCCAGCAGGTCCCCGACGGTGGCGTCCTCGTCCGCGAATCGCAGTTCGAGGTCCGCGGCCTCCCCTTCGCCATCCGCGACCACGACTCTCATGCGCCGCCAAGGCTACCCTGAGGTCGTGCGAGCGCAGGAGAGGGCGGTGATGGGAGACATGCGACCCACCGAACTGCAGGCGCTGATCGTCGCTGAGCGCCGGGGAGCGCCCTTCCTGTACCTACGCAACGGCGACGGCGCGCAGCTCGTGATGGCTCTCGAGGGCGATCGCCTGGTGCTCGGGCGCGCCCCACGCTCAGACCTCGAGATCGCGTGGGATCCGCGCGTCTCCGGAGTCCACGCGTACATCGAGCGGCGGGGCGCGCGGTGGGTGATCGAGGACGACGGCCTGTCGCGTAACGGCACGTTCGTCGGCGGGGAGCGCCTGCACGGGCAGCGGACGCTGCGCGACGGCGACGTGATCCAGATGGGCGACACGCTGCTCGGCTTCCGCGATCCCGAGCCCGAGCCGGTCG
>Ga0335072_10016651_pt1 | contig 10416 bp, 9 predicted proteins | sample Lox_Sample_21_FD_206725 | JGI IMG/M metagenome (GOLD analysis project Ga0335072, IMG submission 206725) | Soil microbial communities from Loxahatchee National Wildlife Refuge, Florida, United States - Lox_Sample_2.1 | ecosystem: Environmental > Terrestrial > Soil > Wetlands | place: USA: Florida... | reverse complement strand
CAGCGTAGGACGGCGCAGGTCGCCTTCGATCAACAGTACTTTCTGTTTTCTTTGGGCGAGGACGCCAGCCAGGTTGGCGGACACCAGGCTTTTCCCTTCCTCGGGAATCGTGCTCGTGATGAGTACTTTCTTCAGAGTTCTGTTTTGCTGAAGCTGGCGCAAGCGAACTCCGAGGAACCGGAACTTCTCCGCCGCAAGACTGTCGGGCTCCATGAAGTACACGAGCCGGCTATCTGGGGTGACGGATACTTCCATCGACGGAAAGTCAAGCGCTGCATCCGCCTTCGGTTCTGCGATGATCTCCGCTATCGCAGACTGGACCGGCGGAGCCTGCATCGATAGCGGAACGGCCGGAGCCTTCTCCGCGATTGCCTGGTCCTGGGGCTTCTGGCGTCGCGGCGCTTCGAAAACCTCCGTCGCCACTGACACCATGTCTGGATATTCGACTCCAGACTCCTCGGTCCCCGACCTCTGCAATGCGTCAAATATACGGCTCATTTTTACGCGCTCCCGCGCCCACTTCCATCCTCAAATCTGCTCCGTCCTGCGCATTCCGCAAGTACGAATACAGGTCTAAAAGAGTCCTCGCTGCTCGCTCGATCTCTCCCGATCGTTCGGCCTGGCTCAGCGGCGCAGACGCCGGTGGAGTTTGTACGTTAAGGCGGAAGTCGGCGGCAATCTCCTCGATGATCTCGGGAGGAATGCTCAGGGACTGCTTGGCGTAACCGTGAATCAGTGCGTTCTCGCAAAGAGTGTTCAGCAGTCGAGGGAACCCGCGCGATTGCTGGTGTAGTTCCACGACGGTTTCCATCGGAAACAGCTGACCAGGATTCGCGCAACCCGCCAACTGTAGCCTGCAATAAATGTAGCCACAGGTTTCTTCCAGAGTCAGCGCACCCAGGTGCGAGCGCAACGCGATTCTCTGTTTGAGCTGTCGGAGGTCGACGGAATCAAGCTTCTCATCCAGTTCCTGTTGTCCGACGAGCAGAATCTGCAGCAGCTTCTCCTGAGGAGTCTCAAGATTCGTCAGCAGCCGCACTTCCTCGAGCACATCGGAAGAAAGATGATGCGCTTCGTCGACGACCAGCACCGTCGTGAGGTTTTTCTGATGACGCGCGATCACGAAACTGCTCAGATCGAGGAGCAGGTCGCTCTTGGACTTGCCCGCGGTCGGAATCCGGAAATCTCCCGCGATGTACTGCAGGAACTCCATCGGGCTTAAGCGCGGGTTGAAGACATAGGCGTATGCGACGTTCGCGCGGTTCAGCACCTGAAGTAAGCAGCGCACCAGCAGCGTTTTCCCGGTGCCAACCTCGCCCGTCATGACCACGAAACCCTTGCGCCGCTTTACGCCGTAGTAGAGGGCCGCAAGCGCCTCATTGTGCCGCTTCGTGGCAAACAAGAAGGACGGATCCGGGGTGATCTCGAATGGGTTTCGCTGCAGGTTGTAGAAGCGTTTATACATCGGACGAAGCTAGCCACGCAGGTAACTGAACGCCGAACCTACCAATATGGTAGCAAAGACGAGGGCTGCGGTTACCCAACCGAGCCAGATTTTCCGCTGTGCTCTTCGTGCATCGGAGGCGTTCACAATCGCCGGAATTTCTCCGATGACCTCTGCCGGCAACAACTTCCGGATTTCCTTCGCATTGTGAAGGCGGCCATCCATGAACTCGAATGTTCCTGCGATGACTACGCCCAAGGCCAGCCCAAAACCAAGCCCCATGCCGCAAAACTTGAGGCGATTCGGGAACTCCGGCTTCTGCGGAAAACTCGGCGGATCCACCACGCGGAACCGTTCGCCTTGTTGCAGCAATTCCATGCTGGTGGCCATCTTCGATTCGTTCTTCTTTTTCAGCAGATCGTCGTAGTTGGCTTTCGACTGATCATAACCACGGGTAAGATCCGCCAACTGCTGTTCGCGAATGGGTTCCTGGTTCAAGCGAGCCTGGTAGTCGTCGACCTTTGTTTTTAGCGCTGCAATGGAATGTTCGCGGTTTGTGATTTCGAGCTGATTGGATCGCAACTGGCTTTGAATCGGCGCCAGCATAGACGCCTGAGCCGGGTCTAGGCCCTGACTGGGGTCGGCCCCATCGGTTCCGGTTCCAGTGTCTGGTCCCTTCGTTTTCAGGCTTGCCATGAGTTGGTCGCGCATTTTTTCGGTGCTGGCGATCTGGTCTCGCACCTTGCGGACGTCGGGATGCCGGTCCGTATAACCCCGCGATGTCAGATCAGCCAGCTGCGCTTTGAGCTTCGTCAGTTCCTGGTCAAGGGCGGGCAAACCGACCGTGGTGCCGTCGGAACCTTTAGGCGACGCTTGCATCGTGCGGTACTGGTCCGCCAACGTCTGCAGATAAACATGCTGCTGCCGAGCGGCGTTGAGGGCGTCTTCCTCGTTCTGGAGTTGCGATTGCAGGCCCTGAAGAATTTGGAGGTTGCTCGCCAGCTGTCCTGGCATCTCGCCGACGTGCTGCGCTTTGAACTGGCGCACCTTGTCTTCCTGGTCCGAGAGGGTTTTTCGGGCGGCTTCCAACTGGGTCTCAAGGAACTGGGTCGTGTCCTCCGACTGCTGTTGGCGGACTTCAAGGTTCTCATTGATGAAGAGGTTTGTCAGTTCGCCGGTAACGGTTTGTGCCATCTCCGGATTCCGCGACAGGTAAGAAACATTGAATGCGGTGATCTGGTTGCGTTCGTCGCGCACCAGTACGATGTCAATGTCCTTGCGCATCCGATCAACCTTCTGGTCAGGCGACCGCTGCGCGTGCTCGCTGGCATAAAGGTTGTATTGATCGATGATGTGGAGCAGGCGCGTCCGGCTAAGAATCTGTTGCGTGATGCTCTGCATCCGCTCTTGCAAGTCATCGTTGACGTTCGGTGTGACGTAGTCTTTGGGCATGGTGGGCTGTTCCACCAGGATCAGAGTGCTCGACTGGTACCGCGGCGGCAGAACCCAACTCGCACCCCAAACCAGAGCCCAGCCAAGGAACAACGGGATCAGGAAGTGCAGGTGCCGACGCCGCACCACTCCCAGGTAATGTTGAAGGTCCAGCCCTTCCGAACTTTGCTCTTCGAGATCGTCAACCATGAGTTATCTTCCCAACGGTCTTGAAAATTGATAGGAAACTGAAACAAATTCCCGGTTCGTGTCAGGTGTCCCCGCCAGCACTGCAACCGTGCTGTAGCTCTGGTGGAGGCGCGTATAACCGAGTTGCACATTCACGTGCTGGCCAAATCGTTGCTGCACAGATGCGGTTGCCGAAAGCGAGTGCCCATTGTTTGTCGGCTGTAGCGATGAACTCCCCAGCACATCATTCTGGGCGTACCCTCCTGCGACCGAACCGCTGAGGGTTTTCGTGATCCGTTGTTGCATGGACGCGCTCGCACTATCCAGTTGGACCGCGCCGAGCAATCCTCCGCCGCTTGCGATACTGTGCGAATAACTTACCGCCAAGCTGTTCCACCGTCCCTGCCAGTTGATGCTCGCGCCTGCCGCTGGGGTCCACTCCTGGAGTGACAGTGCCGGAAGTGCCTGCACCGTGTCTGAGTATTGCGGACCGCCGAAGAATGTAATCGAGAATTTCGACGTTGGGTACAGCGTGTAGAAGAAAAGAAACGCGTGCGTCTGAGTTTCGTCCGTCCCCGCGGCGGGATACGCCAATAGTCTCTGATACTCGTAGGTTATTCCCAGGTAGTTCACCTTCGAGACGCGAAGCGCGTAAAAAGCCATCCCACCTTGGGATGCTGAATCCGACAAGCCGGGAACCTGCGAAGGATCGGTATAGTGCAGATTCGAGAATGTTCCGCCCGCCCCTACCATCTGGTTCAAAGCATATTGATAGGTGATGCCGATGTTCCCCGAGTTGCTCAACTGGCTGGCGATGGGCGCAATCACTGAAAAATTGGGACCTTCTGCTCCGCCCGAGACAGGTCCATCTGATCCGAAGTTTGGCTGGTTAAAGACGCTCGAACTCTTCCGAAAGCTGTCGTTCGCACTGAAGGTCACATGCGGGCTCAATCGGTAAGCAAATTGGATCGAGGCATTGTGATCGGCTTCGTTCCGCGCACTCGTGCGCTGGTAGAAGGTGAATCCAGGAGCGTAGGACAGAACGGTGTGCATTCGCGAAGTGGTTTCGTCGAGAGCTATCGTGGGCGCGATCGAATAGCTCACATCGCTAACCGGTGTGCCGTTCACGGCCCCCAGCACGTTATCGCTATAGGCGCTGGTGAATGATAGTCCGCCGCTTAAGTAGTTGGAGCGTTCTTGCGTGCTCAGGGCGATCGGATATGCCTGGCCGCTAACGGCGGGCGGAGTTGTCATCCGGTCGTCAGTGATCTCCACGTTGTTGTCGATGCCCGATAATGCGGGCGCAGGTTGCCTCGGAGGAAGAGTGGTATCCCCCTGGGCCCATGCGTGGCCCATGGTCAGCGCGACAACGAGAACACAAGTGAGTTCGAAACGGTTCATCGATGAGATTTCTTTACGGGACGACGATCGTGTCCCGCGGCTGAATCTTCACGTTCTGCTCCGGATTCTTGCCCTTCACGACGTCCCTGTAATTGAAGGGAATCCGCGTTTCAGTTCCGTCGGCGTTCTGCCGCAAAATGTAAATCGACTTCTGTTTCGCGAAATCCCGAAAGCCGCCCGCCAAGGCAATCGCATCAAGCACAGTCGGGGAATTGGTAATCAGGAACGTGCCCGGATGCGCCACCATGCCCAGAACGTTGAATTTCTGGCTGTTGATCTGCTGCACGATCACGGTGACTTCCGGCTGTGAAATAAAGCTCTGCAGCTTGCTCGTGATTTCCTGTTCCAGCTTTAGCGGGGTCCGGCCCGCCGCCTGCACTTCCCCCACCAGCGGCAACGAGATCTTCCCATCGGACCGCACCGGAATGGAACGCGAGATGTCTGGTTCCTTCCAGACGTTGATGGCCAACACGTCGTCGTTGCCGATAATGAAGCTGTCGTCATGCGCCTTCGCTGCGGAAGACTCTGCCGTTGCAGTCGATTGCGGCGCACTCGATTGCTTATCGTTCGCCGCGGCCGCCTGGCCCCACAGTGGACTCGAAAGAAGGATGCAGAGGCAGCATGTTGCCAATCGTTTCGCCCACGAGCCATGGCTGTTCATGCTCATAACGACTCCTTGATCGCTTTTAAGCGTAGTCCTCATGGCCATCATTTCAACTCGCCTTTCCATTGCCCTTGGCCGTGTTGCCGTCGAGAGAGAGTTTGTCTCCCGAGAACGGAGGAAGGTCGGCTTCTGACGCGCTCATGTGGTACTGATCGATCTTGTAAAGCAGAGTCCGATAGCTGACCTGCAGGAGCCGGGCGGCAGCCTTCCGATTCCATCCGGTTTTCTGTAAGGCCGTCCCAATCGCATTCTTCTCCGCTTCCCACTTGATGCCCTGGATCAACGACTTCAGTGACTTCGGGCCAGATGCACCGGTCTGAGAATCTTTGACGCGCAGGCGCGGCGTCATCGATTCCTCCGCATCAGAAACAGTAGTTCGGCCAAAGCTGTCTGTCAGGTTTGCGTCCAGTTCGCTGAAGGCCAACTCCGCATCGCCGGCTACAAGATAACGCTTCGCAAAAGTTTCAAGCTCCTTCAGATTTCCGGGCCAGGAGTAGCGCTGGCAGGCGTCGAGCACTGAGAATGAGAATTCGCGCGGCGGAAGGGCGTAGTGCCTCGCCAGTTTGTGCATCAAGTGCCGCAACAGGACCGCGATCTCGCCCTTGCGCTGGCGCAGCGAGGGCACCTGCACCGTGAAGGCGCTCAGACGATAGTACAAATCCTCCCGCAGTTTCTTTTCCGCGATTGCACGCTCAACGTTGGCGCTGGTCGCCGCGAGGATGCGGACGTCCGCTGCGATGGTCTCGCCGCCGCCGGCCCGAACCAGCAGTTTGTCCTGGAGCACCTGCATTAGTTTGGTCTGAAGGGCAAACGGCATCTGCGTGATTTCGTCAAGGAAGATCGTTCCTTTTTCGGCCCGCTCAAATTTCCCTCCAGTCGGGCGCCCATTGCCGGAGGACGTGGACCCATCGTTCCCAAACAGTTCAGCTTCGAGCAAGTCAGCTGGCATGTCGGCGCAGTTCACTTTGAGGAACTTGAAGCCGGAACGTACAGAGAATTTGTGAATCAGTCTCGCGACGGTATCTTTTCCGCTGCCCGTCTCGCCAAGAATCAGAACCGGCACGTCAGCTTCGCCTAACAGTTCGGCTTGTGCGCGCAACTTTTGGGTTGCGGGTCCAGCACTCACGAAAAATACGTCGGGAGCCAGTTGCTCGATGTCCTGGCTGTCCAAGTCCGCGTGCTCGGGCTCTTCGGGAAGCAGATAGCGTCCGATTGCGGTTTCCAGCTTCATTTCATCAAATGGCCGTACCAACACTTCCTGCGCACCAAGGCGAGTCGCCTCTCGCCTTCGATCCGCATCTTCCGGGAAGCAGATCACAATAACCGGAAGATCTGGGCGAAGCCTGCGCAACCAGCGCAGAATGTGCAGGGTGTCACCGTCGCCCCGTGGCAGGTCCAGCAAGAGCAGGTGCGGCGCTAAGCCGGACTGTACGCGCTCCATTGCATCCCATGCGCTTACCGCGCTCTCCACATGCCACGAGTTCGAATCCGCAATGGACCACAGCGGACGCAGAACGGCCGACTCCCGGCTCACGACAAGCAAGCGTGCGGTTTCAGTCATGTTTTCGGGCACTGTGAGAGTCTTTCTCAAACGAGGGAAAATTTCGTGTGGGGAGGCTTAGATGGCCTCGACTTGATAGCCTTCTACGCGGACTGCGAGCGATCTTTGGAGCGCATCGACCGAAATTACAAGCGTCTCGTTTCCGTTGCGGGAGACAAGAATTCCTTCCATGCCTTCCAGTGCGCCACCGCGAATACGCACGCGTTGGCCAATCTTAAGGAAGGGATACGGAGACCACGGTACTGCGCCGCCGATGAGAGTCTTCACTGCGTCAATCTGCGCATCCGGAATCGGTGTGCCTTCGCCTTGACTTCCCACCAGGCCTAGAACCCCGCCAACGCGAAGTACCTGCAAACGGTCGGAGCGATTCGGTATGAACTTGGCGAACACATAGCAGCTGAACAGCGGCAACTGCACCGACTTCTTACGATCGCTCCACCGATGCACTTCGGTGACAGTCGGCATGAATGTCTCCACGCCACGTTCCGTCAACCGTTGCGCTACCAATTTCTCATGTCGAGGGCGGGTGTGCAGCGCGTACCAGTGCTCTGTCTCTGTTGCCAGGACTCCAGTCGGAACCGGCGGCTGCCAAAGTAGGCTGTTCATGGACATAGCTTCGCCCTCTGGGTCACATCCCTTAGGGTGACCCCAAGAAACCACAGACTAAGAATTGCTCGATCTCTACGATGAGATCGCCCGGGGGAGAACAGATGGAGTTACTTCGGGGGGAGTACTACTTCTTCTTGCAGCCTACGCCTGTTGCATCTTTTTGGTGGCTCAGATTCCTGGTTGCAATTCTCCGCACCCTTACGCAGAGAATTTGCGACGATCAAGTCTGCAGCGCGACCGGCTCTCGCGGAATCCTGCGGCAAACGTTTGGGAAGTTATTTGCAAGTAAACTCATCGACATACTATCAGGCGCCAAATACCTGTCAATGGCACCTTCGAGCGGTGGATCACGCTTCCTCGTGATCTTTACTTTTGCCACCGATTTCGGAACTCATCAACCTACGGGGGAGGAGAGTGTAGGGCGGGAATTCCAGACCGGACTCTCTACAAAATTGCATCCCCACCTTAGCCGTGATTGCAGGTTGCTGCAAGTGGTACACGCTCTTAGCCCCGTATTTCTCCAAGCAAATAGGCCTAACGTACCCTCTAGACGAGAATAGATACTTAGAGACGATATTCTCTGCCAAGGCTAGGCGCTCCGCAGCAGAAGACACGCGATGAAACGGTCGACATCGGCATAACTGACTCATCTAGAATGCTTTATGACAACATTACTCTCTTCACAAAAGCGCCTGCCAAAATGTCAAACTGCAAATCCCCGCTAGGGGAACTCGTCCTGTGCAGGATCTTGCAACCTGCCCGCTCCAACGACGCCGCAGGTCGCACCCGCTTGCACAGATGCCCGCGGCATGGATATCATTTGGTTCTACGGTCCCTGCGCATTTGTTCTTCCCCCGGAATAGTGACCACTGACCGGAAATCGTTGCACTGTCGAGGAATGAGGGTGCGCATGAAGGGCGTCCATCGATCCCCGGGGGGAAGCACCATCCGAGTGCTGGTCGCGGACAGTTCACGGATCCACACCGGCCTGCTTGCGGATGCTCTGAAACTTGATCCTCTGCTGGAAGTCATCCCTTTCGAATCCGAGTCTTCCTCACTCGTAGCCGAAGTTGTTTCCAAGCAGATCGATGTACTCGTGATTAGTTCGAACCTCGATGAACAGCCCAATCGGGGTTTCGAAGTACTACACGAATTGCGCCGGTCGCATCCCCGCACTCGGGCCGTGCTGCTGCCCGACTCGTCAAAAGATGAAGCTGTATTAAGGGCTTTTCGCGCGGGTGCGCGCGGTGTATTCAGCAAGAGCGAGCCCGTTGAATTTCTGAGCAAGTGCGTGCTGTGTGTTCACCAGGGCCAGGTTTGGGCAAACAGCCAGGCCCTGCGTGTGGCCGTGGAGGCTCTCGCTAGTTCTCCGACAGTTCGCGCTGTGAATGCAAATGGGATGAAGCTGCTCTCCGAGCGCGAAGTGCAAGTGGTTCGGTGCATCGCCGAGGGATTGACGAACCGCGAAATTGCGCAGCGGCTCAAGCTCAGTCAACACACCATCAAGAATTATCTTTTTCGCATCTTCGACAAAGTTGGCGTTTCCAGCCGCGTTGAACTGCTCTTCATGACCTTGAGCCAGACTGGCGATGGGAAAGCTTTATTTCAAGAGACCGCGAGAGGAAGCCGCGAGGAATCAGCCCTGCTAAAGAAGGCGGCAGAAGCCGGTTTGCCGGCCGCGCAATTAGGCCTGGCGCAACTCTACCTGTCGCGACGCGCCGGCCCGGAAGATATTGTCAACGCATACATGTGGTATCTTGTCGCGACCGAACGTGCGTTCGATGCCAGGGCTTCGATCACAAAGTTGATGACCCCCCAGCAGATCGAAGAGGCCAAACAGAAAGCGAGCGTCTGGCTTTCAAAGCTGAAACAGACTTCTCCCATGGCCGAGGACTTGCGATCGGAGTCGGAACCATCCGCTCCGGTCGTCGACGAAACATATGCGGCGAGGAACGATTGAGGCAGGAAGGGGAAGTAAAAGCCGCAAATCAATTTAATCAAAAAGGCGCGCCAGCTCGGCGCGCCCTTTTCCAATTATCGAGAGTTTGATTCCGAGTTAGACTGCCTTGTCGGCAGTGTTGCGACGACGGGAACTGACAAAAACAGCGCCAGCGCAGGAGAGCCCCGCTAGAACGAGGTACATGGCAGCGCTGCCGCCCTCGTCTGCCGCCACTTTGCAGCGTTTGTCAAAGCGGCAAGTGTCCTTGTTCTTGTTGGCCTCATGGAGGTTCTGCAGGGCGAGGGCACTCGGAGCCAGACACAACAGTGCAGCCCCAGTGATCAGCCACGAGTTACGGATTTTCCTCATTACACTTCTCCTCATAAAAATATTTGGCAAAAGGGGAAGGGGGGCTCGCGCACTTAGCGCAGGGTAAGAATGACCCCGAATCCTCACGTTGTCAAGACTGATAGTTTTTGCAATATAGGTTGCAACCGCTTGCAACATGAGCAAAATCTTCGGCTCACCAAATGCTTGATCGGACCTGCTGCACGATCAGAGCCGTCCTCGCCTTGGAAAAAATGCAAACCTACTCGCGTTCCGCACAGCCTTGCTACGACTGCCGACCTTATAATGCGTGGTCTTCTGGGAAGCTTACCAATGAAAAGATACCTCGGTTGGGTTCTGCTGATCTTTGCTGTCTTGTTCTCACCCATCGCTAGTCGGGGGCAAACGCGTTTCCGGGTGCTCGCGTTTTACTCGCCACACGCGGAACCGGACCATGTCCAGTTTGCACAGGGTGCTGTGAGTTTCTTTTCCAGCATCTCCGCAAGAGACAATTTTGTCTTCGAGACGACCATAGACTGGGCAGATCTGAATGTTCCCAACTTGAAAAAGTATCAGGTCGTCGTTTGGCTGAACGAATCTCCTACAGCTCCAGAGCAGAGGCGCGTCTTCCAGCAATACATGCAAGCCGGAGGCGCTTGGCTGGGGTTTCATGCCGCCGGTTACAACGACAAGGACACGAACTGGCCCTGGTACGTCGATTTCCTCGGCGGGGCAGTCTTCGACACAAATAGCTGGCCCCCTTTGCCGGCGCGATTGATCGTTGATGATCGTACGAATCCCGCGACTGCGAGACTTCCGGACGCATTCATGTCGCCTTCGAACGAATGGTA
>Ga0335072_10016650_pt1 | contig 10416 bp, 11 predicted proteins | sample Lox_Sample_21_FD_206725 | JGI IMG/M metagenome (GOLD analysis project Ga0335072, IMG submission 206725) | Soil microbial communities from Loxahatchee National Wildlife Refuge, Florida, United States - Lox_Sample_2.1 | ecosystem: Environmental > Terrestrial > Soil > Wetlands | place: USA... | reverse complement strand
CTGATCAGGTGCCGCAGCGCCTTAGTCGGATCCAGGGCCTTCATCACCTCGTTCAGTCGCAGGTTCCCGTCTTCCAGGCCGAGGATCAGACCGGACACGTCGTCCCGTCCGATGGCCCGGAACACTTTCGACGGCGACGCGGTCTGATGCGCGGACCGGACCGCGGCGGTGACCGCGTTCGCCATCCGCTCCGCTGCAGCCACAGCCGGGCCCGTAGACGCTTCGATCCCCGCGGCGAGACCCTGCCCGAGCGCCTGCCCTGCCGCGGTTCCGTCAGCGTGCATCGCGGACATGGCCCGGACAATGTCGGCGTCGATGACCTTCGCTTTCGCTGCCGCGGTGGCGGCTTCAGCCTGGATCGCGGCAGCGAGCGCCCGGTCATAGTCCCGGCCCGCATCGGTTCCGGCCTTCGACAGGGTGCCCTGCAGGGCGGTCAGCCCGGACAGCTTCGCGTTGCTCAAGTCGACGGTGACACCGTGCAGCTTCACGTTCTTAGTCGCGTCGTCCATCGACTTCTGCAAGCCGGCGCTCGTGCTCGTGCCCGTCGACGCCTGCCCCGCCATGGCCTTCTTCAGGCCTTCGGCATACGCCAGGCCGGCCTGACTGCCCGCCTTCTCTGCAGCACTCGCGGTGCCTGAGCCGCGGAGATTCGCGAAGAACTTGCTGCTGAACTCGCCAGGGCCGCCACCGATGCCGCCCTTACCCCAGTTGAGGAACCCGCGGATGAAATCGCCGCCGGCCTTGTTCGCGGTCCGCGTCCAGTTGGACGCGTTGCGGACCGCGTCGCCGAGGTCATCGAAGATCCGCCCGGCTGTGTGCCACCCGGACTTCTGGTTCTGGGTGTCCTGCATGACGTGGCCGAGCCCGGTCAGCGCCTTCTCAGCCTGCTTCAGCTCATCAACCGAACCAGGCGTGATCGACTTAATGCCCGAACTCAGCGCCGAGAACATCGCTGAGGCGTCCTTAACCGCAGCCGGCTTGGTCAGGCTATTGACGATGCCGCCGAGCGCGTCACCTAGCTCGCGGACCGCGTGCGCAGCCGGCGGCATGTCCTTGTCAAGATTGCCGATGAACTTCAGGAACGCCGGGCTGCCCTCAAACTTCTGCAGGTCACCGAGCCCGTGCGACACCAGCGGCGCGAACGCCTGCGCCAGGGAGGTGACGGCGGGGATCGCGTCCTTGACGACACCCGCAGCCTTCGGGATGTCGCGGAGCACGTCACCCTGGATGCCGGACTGGCGGGACGCCTTCTCCCACTCCGAGATCACACCCTGAATGGCGGTGTAGGCGGGCCGCAGGTCCGCCGGGATCGCCTGGTAGGCGGCCTTCAACTGCGCCAGGGCTGTCTTCTCGGCGGTCAGGTTCGACGCCGTCTTGTCGTTCGCGTACGTCGACTGGGCCGTCTGGTATTTCTGCTTCGCAGTGTCGACGTTCTGCCACGCCTCGTACAGCTTGTACAGCGCCGGGGCACCCATGCCCGCGAACCCGGCAGCCCCGGCGGCGAGCGGGGTAGCGACAGAGATCGCGCCGCCGATCAGCGAGCCGATGCCGCCGATCATGGCGATCATGCCGGGATTGATCAGGCCGCCGAGGCCGCCCGCTACCGGACCGCCCAGTTCTCCCGCGATACCGCCGAGCGCCCCCAGCGAGCCCATCAGGCCGCCGCCGCCTTCAGCGGCACCGATCGCGGCCTCAGCATCAGCCGCGGACTGGGCGAGGACGCCGAACGCGACCGACGTGGCCATCGTCCCGTCCTCGACCGCGGACATGGCGTTCTCGCCGAGGAACAGCGCCCCCTCAAGCTGATTAACAGCACCCCACGCGTCCTCGACGCTGCCGCCCAGGTCATCCAGGGTGCCGCCCAGCCCGGCGCTGCCCAGTGACATCGCGGTTTCCCCGGCGGAAATACCGGTGCCCCGGATCCCGGACTCCAGGCCCCGGACAGTGCGCAGGTAACCGGCGGCACTGGTCTGGAACGTGCCCATCTCGCGTTCGAGGTCTTCCATCTGCGCGTCAAGCGCCGCCGCTGACGACGGCCCGGCCGGGCTGGAGATCAGGTTCCCGGCCTCGTCCGCCATCTGCTCGGCGGGCGGGACGATGCCCCAGCCGCCCTGCCCGCCCCGGTAGATCGACAGCTGCGACCCGCGTTCCATCTCCTGCATGGCGTCGCGGAGCTCGCTGAGGGTCTGGTAGAGGCCGCCGGACTGGATTCGCCGGCCGGAGTCCCCCATGGCGTCCAGTTCCGCAGCGAGAGCAGCCACAGCAGGTGAGGCTTCGGCGGCGTTGTCGCGCAGGTGCCCGAGCGCTGCGGCGTCTTCCTCGATACCGGGCCCGGCATCACCGAGTTCGTCTAGCTCCCCCGCGAGTTCCTGAACCGGCCCGGACGCGCCTTCAGCGGACGCGCCGACCTGATCCAGTGCCTCCGACGCCGACTCCGCGGCCTGCGCAGCTGAGCGGAGCTGGTCAGCGCCGGAAACCTCAACATGGACTTCAGCGGAAACATCACCCGAGTCACCAGCCGCCACGCGCACTCACCCCCCTGGTCTGGCAGGTCGACGAAACAGCGAGGTTTTAGCCGAGGGCGTCGCGGATGAGTTCCAGCACCGAGTTCCGGGCGATCTCTCCGGCCCGGTCGTTCATCTCATCCACGGTGCGGCGCATGTACCAGGACCCGTCCTGACGGACGTGCAGGGGGAACGGGCCGCCGGGCCAGTGCAGGGTGTGCTGGTGGATACCCCACCGTCTCGGCCACCTGCCGGTCGGCGCCCCCGTCCAGCCGCCGCGGGGCCGGTCGTGGGCCCAGATGTCGCCGCCGTGCTCCCGGAATGCCGCGTACAGGGGCAGGTGAGTGGAGATGACGGCCGTGGCGGTTTCCCCGGACCCGGTGAGCGAGTCCATCCACTCCGAGCCGGCGAGAGCACCGGTCAGCTTCGGGGTGTTGCCGTGCAGCACGTCCAGTGTCTCGGCGGCCACATCCTCGCAGGCGTCCAGCGCCGCATGGTCCTCCAGGTCGTCAGCGGCCCGGTTCAAAGCGTCCGCGAACTCGGACAGGTTCACGCCTCACGCCCCGTTCTCCACCGCTGTGATCACCTGATCGATCACGTCCAGCCACCTGCCGACCTGCAGCGGCAGCCGTTCCTGCTCCGACAGGCGGGGGTCGCAGTTACGGACGGCGGGTTTGAGGCCGTGTTTGCGCAGCCAGACGCACTGCTTCCACGTCCTGGCGGTCAGCCCTTCGGGGAGGTCCGCGGTCTGGCCTTTGACGAGGAGCCGGAGGCGCTGGAGGGTTCCGTCTCTTTTGGGCCCGCGTCGGTCAGCACTTCGATGTACGGCGCGAGCGCCTTGTCCAGTTCCTTCCCGAACGCCAGCGGCACCTGCCGTTTGTAGCCGGGCCGGTACGGCAACTCCAGGCCAGTCAGCGACCACTCGGTGATCAGCGAGGCGAGCAGGTTGTCGGTCCGTGTGATCGCCATCGCTGAGGTGATCTTCGGGACGACCTTGACCGGGACCATGCTCACGCCGTCCGCGGACATGATCATGCGCCGTTCCCCGGTTTCCGGGTCGTACTGCTCCCGCTGGGCGTCGAAGATCGCGTCGTTCCAGACGGCGTCCCAGGCTTCCTGGTCGGCCCAGGTCATGTCGCCGACGTCGCGGAGCTCAGCCCAGTGCTCTCCTGCGGTTACTCGCACAGCTACCTCCATAGGCTGCGTTGGTGAACAGTCGTTCGATACCGGGTGCGTCAGAGCGCGCCGGTAGAATGCTGCGAGCCAAGCGCGCGATGTCTGTTTCGGCCTAGTATGTCGGAATATTATTTATGAGGGTGATCGCGGCAACGCCGTCGCCGCCCGACGGGCCCACGTCAGTGCTGTTGGCCAGCAGAGTGCCGGTCAAATCGTATCCAAACAGGGTCTTAACGACCTTCAGGGGCGCTTTGGTTGCTGCGCCGAGCAGCGCGGCGAGGGAGAATGACACTTCGCTCGCGCCCGACAGCCCGTTCGATGTCGCCCACACCAGCGACGGCTGAGTGTTGTTGAGCATGTAGTTCAGAGCGGACTCGTCGGAAACCGCCGCGAACTCGATGTCGAACGTGCCGGTCAGCTTCCCCTCGGCGAAGATCAGCGGGGCCTGCTGGCCGTTAATCATCGGGATCGGGTTGATCTCACGGGTCAGGGTGACTTTCCACTGGTCGATGTTGTCAGCCGAACTGCCGTCAACCGTGGAGGTACCCTTCCACGCCGGGACACCCTTGGTGCCGGAGAACGCCGGGGTGACCGTCGCGCCCGGTGATGTCTGCGGCCACGACATGAGCTTGCCGGTCCAGGTGAGGTAACCGTTCGGCTGCCCGGTCAGGGTGATTTCCTGGACGACTGTGTACGGGTAGGCGTCACCGTAGTAGCCGTCGCTGCCGGAGATGAAGTTCCGGTCGATCACCGACAGAGACGGGCCCTGGCCCGAGTTGGAGCCGGTCGGCGAGCCGGGGTTCATCGTTGCGAACACGTGGGTGAACGGCGCGGTTACGAGCGTGATGGTGGTCGAACCGGTGTGCGCGAACCGGGTCGGCGTCGACAGCACGATGCTTGTGTCGGTCGAGCCTGTCCCAACCGTGCACACTTCCGCGCTGGCACCGGAGCCGACCTGCACGTAGGTGCCCTCGGTGGCGACAGTACCGCTGGTGACAGTGATGCTGTCAGATCCGGCGGTGACACCGCCTGTCGCGGTCCAGGTCGTGCCCCCCGCAGTGCCGGTGTCCGACCATTCGCCGAACAAGGCGGCGAGGAAGTAGCCGATCGTGTCGCCGTACACCGGGGACTCGGTGATGGACGATTCCAGCCACGCGGGGCCCTGCGCAGCATCGTACGGGCCGGTCAGCGAGCCTCGGACGGCGTTGTCGAAGAAGTAGTTGTAGTTCGGGTCGGGCTGGAAGTCGTTCACCGGAACCGACACGAACGAGGTGGCGAGGGTGCCCTTGACGGCTTCCCGGCCGACGTTGAGAATCCGCGCGGCCTCGGGGAACACCGGGGACGGCACTGCGATGTTCGACATTGGGTGATCCTTTCGGCCGGGCATGCGGAAAGCCCCCGGCCGCTGCGGGTCCGGGGGCTGAAAGGGAAAAAAGGGTCAGGTCAGGGGGGCTCGCCTCAAGGGCGATCTATCCAGGTGCACAACGGCAGCGACAGCCAGCGCACGAGCCGGAAAGCCCGGACGTGACCGTGCTGCAGGAGCCGGAACTTCACCCTGTGCAGCCGGTCATCCAGGCATTCAGCCGCAGGGGCGGCGGTCACTGCGCCGTCCCGTTGTCGTTGCTGATTGCTGGCGAGAGGGTGCCGTCTGCCGGATGCTCAACAGCGGTCATCTGGACGCCTGTGCCGGGATGCTCGAGCGGTTGCTCGATGCCGAGCGCGGCGAGCGCGGCGGCGTCGTCGGCGGTTTCCAGCCACGCGCCCAGCTCGGCCTGTGTCGCCAGGCGCCAGCGCGGGTCCAGCGGCGCGGTCAGGATCCGGCAGTCACCCGGTTCCACCCTGCGGTGCTTCCGGCCGGCCCGCACTTTCGGGCATGATTCGCTCGCGGCGACGAGCCGTCCCAGCGCGTCCCTGGCCTCGGGGTAGTAGAGCGGCACCGGGCCGGTGAACACGTGCAGTTGCGGCTCCGGGACGCTGTCCTGCGGCTCAACCTCGGGTGCCTCGGGTCCGGCGGCCTGGGATGTCGGCTTGCGTGGCATGGGAGCGCTCCTAACGGCCCGGCAGCGGGCAGCGTGGGACGATGACGGGCATGACAGACGATGCGATGGCATGGCTGCGCGCGCAGATTGAGGGCGACCTGTCAGCGGCGACAATCATCAGCAACGGCGGTTTCGCGCCTGAGCACTGGGACACTGACCCGCCTGGCCAGGTCAACCCGGACTGGATGCCGGAAGCCGCAGCGATCACGCTCATCATCGACCCGGACGCCGACGACCCGGCCTTCCGCCGCCGCGAGTACTGGACTGCGCTGGTCTGCTGGGAGAAGGAAAACCACGAGCCCGAGGATGCGCGCGTCCGGGAGACTGACATGCCGGTCGCCATCGTGAACAACGGGCGCCGCGAACTTGATCACATCCGCCGCCACGACCCGCGCGATGTCGTCGCGGACTGCGAGGCGAAGCTAGCCATCCTGGACGAGCATGAGCGCGCGGTCAGCGCCGCGCGAGCCCGGAAGGACGCGTATACGACGTGGGCACTCGGTGAGCGGCTACCACCGCGGCCCGTAGCCGTCGGGCCGGAGTCGAAGCCCATCGCCGGCCTGGAGATCGCCATCCGTCACGTTGCCTCCGGTTACCGTCACCGGCAGGGCTACGCGGAGCACTGGGCACAGCCAGCCGGCTAGGCGTTGAACTCTTCGAGAACCTTGCTGCAGGTGATCAGGGCCATGAACTTCTCCCACCGCTGCGCGGCCAGGTCATACGGCATGCTCATCTGCCGGCGCATGTTCTCGCCCAACCCCGACAACTGGCTGTACTCACCCGTCAGCGGATCCTGCAGCGTCACGTTGGACGGCGTGGTCCTGAGCCGCCACATGATCGCGTCGACCACGGCCGGGAACGCGACGTCCTCCAGTTCCGGCGCGGCGCCCTGCGGCGCACGGGCCTGCCGTTCGTACTGCTCGTACTCGTCCTCACCGGAAGCATTGTCGGGCATGTTCAGCCACACCCACACCTCAACGGTGTGCCACTGCTCCTTGCGACCCGAACCGGGCTGCGCTGCGGCCTGCTCCACCACGACAGGATCCGGGTTCACCAGGGGGAGCGTGTGCTGCGGCGCGGCGATACGGTCCTCGTTGCCCGCGCCGTCCCACACCACGCAGGTTGGCTGCTGGTCCTGGTTGTCGTCAGGGTCCGGAGGGACATTGAAGGCACGCAAAGGCCCCGTGGTGACGTCACCGGGGATCGGCAGCCCGTCCAGGACACTGCGCACGTACTGCATGACCGCGAGAGTGCTCAACCCGGCCCTCCCTCACTGCCAGCGGGCGAACGGGCCGAGGAGGCGGGCTGCTTCCTTCCGCGCCGCGTCCTGCCCGTCAGCCCCGGCACCGGTCATCGTGCCGGGCATCTGAGCGTGCACCGTCGCTGTCGCGCCCCGCTCGAGTGCCTGCGCGACGCACAGGTAGATCATGGCGAGCTGAGCCTGCGCCGGCAGTGTCGTGGCGAGGACACCGGGATCGTGCTGGTACACCAGCGGCGATGCCAGGGTCAGCGTGCCGGGTCCGCTGGCCGCGGACGCGGCGGTGCACGTGAAGGTTTCCTGCTTGCCGCCGTCCTGCAGAACGCCGAGCGCGCCCTGGGCGCCGTCGGTGACGGGCGCCCAGCCGGTGCAGTCATCTACCTCAAGTTCGGTCGCGCCGGACATCGCCGTCACAGTGACGCCCGCGTGGGGCCAGCCGTTGACGTACTGCCACTGCACGAACTGGCTTAGCCGCGGGCCCCGAATGTAGCCAGATGCCACCAGGATTTGCTGCGACCCTTCACCGACCGCCGACGGCGCGGACGTGCCGTACACCTCGGTCGCAGGCTCCGCCGGCCAGAACCTCCCCGACGGCACCGGAGACCAGTTCTGCGGGCCTCCTCGCGCCGTCGCGGTCTGCACCGACACCACTTGCAGGATCGGGAACCTGCGCGCCGTGATCACGCCCAGGCCAGTGTCGCGCTGGATGTTCACCCGCGTGGAACCGGGCCCCTGGCCCTGCTCGGTGTCCAGGGTCGCCCGGAGCACCTGATGACAGATCGCATCAGCGTCCCCGGAAGCGCGCTGGCAGATGTTCATCTGCTCGGCGAGCCGCTCCGCGACCGTGGCCTTCGGGTTAGGAATCGTTCCCCAGCTGATTCCGGTGGACGCTGCGCGAAGCGTCCGCGGTGTCAGGTAAGGAGAGCCCGGCCCGGACACGCCGATGGGGGTGGACACGCGGACTCACCCCCATCGCTGACTGCTGGTACCTGCCGGCCTGCTATCCGGGAGAACTGCCGTTGCTCAGCAGCCGATCGCGATCTGGTCGCCGATCGTGGACGTGGCCACGGTGATCTCCAGGTACCAGCCAGCGGGCAGCCGGACCCGGATCAACTCACCGTTCACGCCGACGGCGCTGGTCAGGATCGCGTGGGCCGGGCTGCTGGTCGGTCCGATCGACAGGCTGACAGTGCCGCCGCCGGTCGCGATCTGGAAGTAGACCTCGTAGTCCCGTGTCGTGTCGCTGAGCTGCGACGCGGTGCCGGAGACAAACCCCGGCGACGAGATCACGGGCGCCGACCCGGCCGAGCTGGTGCCGGCGTTCGCTTCGATAACCTCGTCGAACGTGCCGACGGACTCCCCGGCCGCGAGTGGCCCGTTGTTGCCGCCAGTGGTGACATAGTTCCCGGTCATGCGTCATCTCCCTGCTGTGTCGCGGTGCTGTCGGTGCTGTCAGCGGCAGGCGCCGCCGGGGTCTTGCGGGCGCGGCTCTTCGCCGCGGGGGTTGCGCCGGCAGTAGCGGCGTCGTCGCCCCTGACTGCCTGCGCCAGCTTCACCAGTTCGGCGACAGCCCCGTACAGGACAGCCGGGTCTCGCTGGCGTTCGGTCTCGGTGGCGTGCAGGCGCAGGGTGCGCTCCTGCTCGGACTCCCACTGCCGCTGGCCGCGGACGCATACGTTGCCGAGCCGGTCGGACAGGTCGTCGGGGAAGTCGAACCCGCCGTGGTCCTTGATGTCGAACGTCCCGTACTCGGGGTCCTTGACCCTGACGGTGCCGGTGCTGAGGGGGTACAGGCGCATCGCGCCCTCCATTTCGGTGCTATTCGGACGCGATGACGGAGGAGACCGAGATGCCGGTCACTCCGGGGTCGATAGATGCCAGGTTCCCCCGCGCGTACAAGGCGGGGTAGTCGTCCCTGGTGCGCATGTAGAAGGCGCCGTCGGCGCTGACGATCAGGGAGCCGCCCTGGTCGGGCATGAACCAGTTGTCGTTGTCGAGAGAGAGCTCGAGGTGGACCTGGGCGGTTCCGGTGCCGGTGAACCCGGTGACCTCAACTTGCTGGCCGTGCCTCTTGCACACCGTGGCGAAGGTCAGCGCTCCGCCAGCTCCGACGGTGGTCTGGGCGGACAGGGACCCTCCGCTGTTGTCGGCTGCGGTCATCAGCACCTCCGTGTCCAGGTGGTTTCAGCGGCGCAACTTCCGCAGCCGCAGGTTCTCTGAGCGGGTCACTGCCTCCAGGTGCGCCGGGTTCACGCAGTGCCTGACGTGGCAGGTGTGGTGCACGTCGTAGCCCTCTGGGATCGGGCCGTGGTGCAGCTCGTACGAATAGCGGTGGCCGTCCATCATTTCGCCGTGGCGGATGGCGAAGCGGGCGTAGCCGGTCTTGCGGTTGATGCCCGCCGTCCACACCCAGCAGGTGTCGGTCTTGCTCACCTTCGCCCAGAACCGCTGCTCGGGCGTCCGCCGCGACGGCCGCTCAACGTTCGGGTCTTTCAGCCACTTGCGGTAGCACGGGCGGCACCGGCCGCTCTTGTAGACCGGCTTCTCCGTCGTCCCGCAGTCGATGCAGACGGTCAGCTTCTCGGCTTTCGGTCGTTCCGGTACCGGCTCAGGCTGGTAGCCCCAGAACGCTCCCTGATCGCCGCGCCGGATGTTCTCACGCGGCGTCACGGGTTCCAGGTGATCCGGGCGGACGACCTTGCAGAGGTGGTCGAGGTGACGGCCCTTCGGGATGGGGCCGACTGCGTACTGGTAGGCGACGCGGTGGGCGAGTCGCGCTTTTGCCTGCACCCCGAACTGGCCGTAGCCCGTCTTCGGGTGGATGTAGCCGGTCCAGAGCCAGCACGATCCCAGCTCGGGAGCGTACGCCGGGACCGGGCCGTGCTTGTTTACCTGCGCCCAGAACCGGCGTACGCGGGGTTCTTCCGTAGTGCCATGCCGCTCATCGCGGGAAGCGTGCTTCTCGCAGAAACCGCGCCGCTTGGGCTTGGCGTCACATCCGCCGTGCGCGCACTCAGCGCCCTGGGCCTCGTAGCGGCGCGTCTCGTATAGCGGATCACCGTATCTGCGCTGGCGCGAGTAGTGCATGGAGCACATGCTCGCGCCGAGTACCGGCTTCCCGCAGACGTTGTCCTTCTCGACTACCGGGCAGGGATCGCCCTTGCGAACTACCACTTCGCCTCCTGGTAGGAGTGGCGAGCCTCTTGGCCGCCACTCCTACCAGTGTACCACGTTTCTCGGTTGAGCGAGCTTCCGTGGTTCGGCTATCAATGCAGGTCAGGCCACATTGGCCAAGGTCCCCATTGCCACCGGGGCCTTATTGGCGAACGCGCTGACCGAGCGAATTTCGAACTCGCGCCTCGGGCCGCCGCCCTTGGTCCCGGCGACACGAGCGATGCCGTAGTCGAACTGGGCGGTGTCACGCAGGCATCGCTGCTCC
>Ga0335072_10016649_pt1 | contig 10416 bp, 11 predicted proteins | sample Lox_Sample_21_FD_206725 | JGI IMG/M metagenome (GOLD analysis project Ga0335072, IMG submission 206725) | Soil microbial communities from Loxahatchee National Wildlife Refuge, Florida, United States - Lox_Sample_2.1 | ecosystem: Environmental > Terrestrial > Soil > Wetlands | place: USA... | reverse complement strand
TCCGGAAGAACCAGGGGCTCATCTCCCTGCACGTTGATGTAAACATCCGCAATTTCTTGCTGCGAAATCTCGTGCACGCGTTCGGTTCCGCTGCGGTGATCGGGAGAAGTCATGTGAACGTTCCACGAGTTCGCGCGGCACACGCCCATAATTTCATCGGAGTCGGTGGCGATAATGACATCGGCAAGCAGAGGTGATGACCGAACCGCTTCATACACGCGGCCGATGAGGGGCTTTCCCGCAATATCGCGCAGCATCTTGCGGGGCAGTCGCGTCGAGGCAAGACGTGCCGGAATCACGGCGAGAGCTCTCACGGTTTTCTCCAGCGGAACATTTGTCAGTGATTCTGCGAGCTACTTCAGATCGAGAGCAGTTGGATGGCGCGGCTGGTAGATGCCAATGCGGCTGCCGCTCGGCAAAGCGATCGTCGTGGTCACGCCCCAAGGCGCGGTCTCGATGCTGGAACACTCTACGTTTTTTCCCTTTAGCGAAGCAACGAATGCCGCAAGGTCGTCGCACATGAGATATAAGACTGCGCCCATCAGCGGCTGACCGGCATGGCCGCCGCTTTCGTGAGAAGCTGTTTCCCCCAGCGGATGAATTCCAGCCTCGGCCGGGGACATGGCAAAGATCATCCATCCATCGCCGGCGTCAACATAACGGAACCCGAGCACATCGCGAAAAAACTCCCGATCTGCTGCCGCGTCCCGGCTGTAAAGCAGCATGTGAGTTCCGATAATCATGCGGAAAGTATATCTGTATTTGCAGAACTTACTGAGTTGAGCAGATTCAAACGCACGACTCCATCCCTTACAGCTCTTGGGAATGATCTGACTCCACATTAAAATCTGGTGGCGGCGGTTGGACTCGAACCAACGACCTACGGATTATGAGACCGTCGCTCTAACCACCTGAGCTACACCGCCAGATTGAATACTGCTTTTACGAGGATAATGCCCCTAGTGCAAGGATACGACATGAAGCGGAGTTTCTGCCCTTGATCTTGGGGAGAACATCTTGCCATGCTACGCGGCTTTACGAGGCTGGCCGCTCCAGCAAGACATATCTCAATGTTTCCAATAGCGCCTCAAAGATTGTAGACGTTAAGCTTGAAAGCGTACAAGTCGCTGGGTCGCGGCGATCCCCCCGCTCTTCCGGTCGCCCTCGAAGTTCCTTCCGCCTCCCTGATTCGGCCGCCCATACATTCCCTCGGACCTGCTTCCTTTCGCCTATTAAGGCTCAGAGGCCCCAACTTCATAGTCGTTTAGAATTCACAGCGTTATGCGTCGGCGGCTAACAGAAAACTCGCGAACCTTGCAAGTCTGGCCCTATGGGGTAGGAACTTGAATATTGGAAACGATGTTCGAATAGCCGCTCTCTTCATTGCGCGCATTGACGGCAGTCGTGGCGTAGCAGTACGAAGCGCCGCCCGCGACTCCGGCATCCGTGTAGGTGGTACCGGTATTGAGCAACGAGTTGATCTTGGAGAAGGAACCGCACGAGCCTGAAAACGACGCGCGATAGACATTGTAGCCTGCGATGTTCGGCGAAGTGCTGGCTTCCCAAACCAGCCTCACACTGTAAGTAGTAGCGGCGATTCCCGTCCCGCTTAGGATCTCTGCAATCGAGGCAGTTTGAGCATTGCTGGTGAAGGTAAGGGATGCATTCGCCGCACCAGTTTTTTCTGGAGTAAAAGTCACCGTGAAAGCAACGCTGTGGCCTGCAGTGACTGTAGCCGGCAAAGACAGTCCGCTGAGAGAAAAGGCGGAATTGTTCAGACTAGCGGTGGTAACTGTAACGTTAGCTCCGCTCGCGCTGAGGCTGCCTGATGCCGTGTTGCTCGTTCCCACGGCGACCGAGCCCAGAGCAATTGTGGCCGGAGTGATACTGAGCTGCCCAACGGTCGTGGTGCCGGTGCCGGAGAGCGCAAGGTTTAAGGTTGGATTCGTTCCATCCGACTTAATCGTGACTGTACCACTGGCAGCGCCGCTGGCTTGAGGGGCAAATGTGACAGTGAATGTTGAGGTCTGCGAGGAACTGAGGTTCAATGGCACCGAAATTCCACTGAGTTCAAAAGCATTCCCGCTGAGCGAGATTTGAGAAACGCTTACAGGCGTTGCTCCAGTGTTGGTAATCGTCAAAGTCTCTGCCTGGTGCGATCCGACCTTAACGATGCCAAAATCCTCGCTGGCGGGATTCACCGCTAGCGTACCGGCTTGGCTGCTGCTCGAGGCTCCTCCGGCACTGATCCCCTGACATCCGATGAGAGAACCAAGGGCGATCGTCAGCAAAAGCCCTGCGAATCCCGGCCCCTGAGTTTTCGCGGAAAATTCTTTCCTCGTGGGCATTCTCATTTTGCACGAACTGTCTCGCGCTTGGCCACGCGCTTACCGATTGTGGCAAGGATGATTTGCTACCTAGGTTTATTCCCACTGTCCTAATTTCGGCAGACTTCGGAGGCACCTCGCCTTTTCTGCAGAAATTCCTTCGCATGGGGATAAGGCCAGGTTGTTTTGCAAAATACCACATCCGAGGCGATCTAGCTTGAAGAACGTTTCAGCTTGCGATTAATGAAAGGCGCTGTAGGAAACGAACGATGACTTGCAGAGATCAGGGCGCACGATGCGAGCTTTGAGTTTTCTGCTCTGAGGAGGGTATAGGATGACCTTGTTCCGCCTGACATCCAGGCTGATGTCAAGGTCCTTTCCCTCAGATCTTGTCAGCTCCTGAATCTCATCCAGAACGACCGTGTTGTAGTCGACGCAATACTTCTGCTGGCCAATGCGAAGGGAAAAATAAACGTCGAAGTCATGAATCCGCGGGTAGCGGGGTGTGCACAAGGGCATTACACGCAAGACACTGCGAACGCCGGAAACTTTGCCCGTCTCTCGCGCTGGCGATGCAGAAGCCTGGCCGAACATTGGCGAGGTCGCACAAAGAAGGCAACTCATCCCGAGTGTGATCACGTGGACGTGCCACTGTGCACGACGTTTCTCGATGTGAGCTTCAACCGCTTGGTTCTGATTGCTCACTGCAATCGTCCCTCATCAGTGCAAAGGTAACTATCGCGCATTTGGGCCTTTGCAGCAGTGACGCGGGTCACGTAACCCCCGTCAGGCTACTTCGCTTGAGATAACGCGCTACAGCAGAACGACTCGACCGTTTTCGCGCGGACCTCCACGTCTCGTAACTCGAGCTCGGTCAGCTTTTCGGCACATCCGGCAGCAATATTCTTTCCCATAGAGCAAAGAGCCTTGCGATAGTCGGAATCCTCCGTAGCGGAAGCTACATCGCCGATGGCTCGCAGCAGCCTCAGACTTACGGCAACATCCCCTTTTGCGTACAACCGAATCTGCTCGAAAGCCGACCTGAGGAGCCCTTGAAAGCCGATCCATGGAATACTCACCCGAAAGACTCCCGGTGGATCGAAGATAAACTGCTCCGCGGGTCTTCGAGAAACAAAGCGAATCAAGACCCGGCTCAATTGGTCGACGCAACTGATGGCGCTTGTCGGGTCATTCACAGCTGGCGAGATGGCCCGCAGTGCAATGTCCACCATCTGCAAAACTCCGAACTCAATATCCTGTTGGAGAGTTCTAGTCGGTCCGATGTCAAATGCAGCCAGAAACTCCTTGGCGGCTTGCTCTGTAATGCGTTCCGGCTTCGAGGCCAGCAGAATTGGGATTCCGGCGGGAACGAAGTGCCCCACTCGCCGCGGGCAATGCACTTGCACGTGGTACGTTTTTGTCAAATCAATCAGTCTCGTCCGGTCGACGTAGCGAATATATCCGGCGGTTTCATTGACGACCGCGGGCTTCCAGGAATTCAAATCTACATAATAGGAGCTCGCCATGCGGGGATAACGTTGTAGCTCGGGCATTAGATCATCGATAACGGCTTCGGTTTCAGAGGCAATTCGATCCACAATCTGGTTCACGCTGATCGCCTGTGAAATGTGGTGAATGAAAAAAAGCAACAGGCAGACGCACGCAAACGCCAGTATCATCGCGCCCATCACGGTGACTACCGGCGAGAACGCATACGGGACGGATCGCGCCGCCGGCAGAGCTGCCATGCAATAAGAGAATGTTCCCAGGAATACGCCAAGCGTCCACTGAGTTACACGGTCCCTCACAAAACCTGCGAGAATGCGTGGAGAAAACTGCATCGAGGCAAGCGTTAGCGTCATCAGCAGAATCGCGAATACGATCGAGACAACTGTCATGATTGAAGACGCGATCGCTCCGAGAATCACCTGGGCAACTTGCGGATCAGCGTGAGATGGGAAAAGTGTTTTCGGGACCCAGGCGCTGACACTGGGGAACATCTCCTCAGCTTCCGAAAGTAAGGCGCCTGCAAAGCCCAATACCAGCGTGATCGTCAATGGACGGACGAGGAAGCCGCCACGCAAGTTGTACATCACATGGCGGAACAGGAGTGGCAGACGCTTGATCATGAGACTTTCCGGACTGCTGGCAGAATAGGACAACCCTCACCCCGAGGCAAGGAAAGTCGGAAAGAACAGACGGATTTACGGTTTGCGGTTCATCAGAAGTTAGGCAATCACTTCCGAGTTGCGGCAATCCAACTGAACTTCCTTCTCTGATTGGACAAGGTGCCTTGCGAGACAGATTCCCCCTGTTGTGAGCGGGTTGACATCCTCCCATATTTCTGCAATTATCAAAGTATGCAAGCTCAAGCCAGGAAATCTACTGAGCAGATCGCGAAATACGCGGAAATGTTCTCCGCTATGGGCACGGAAGCCCGGCTCCGCATCATGCAGTTGCTTTTGGCAGCGCACCCGGAAGGTTTGGTTGTCGGGGAGATTCAGGAGGAACTGGATATTCCGAACTCAACCCTCTCTCATCATCTCGATAAGCTCAGGAACGAAGATCTGGTTCAGGTCCGGCGCGAAAGCACTTTCCTACGGTACACGGCCAATACTACGGCACTTCAAGAAGTCTTACAGTTTCTCTATGCCGAGTGCTGCACTCGAAACAAGGCGTTGAAACCACGGGACATCGTGCATATTTGCAGATAGGGGATCCGATGAATTCTACGGAGATTAAGGAAGTCGTTAAAGAGAAATACGGCCACGCCGCCCTTCGCGTGAAAGCCGGAGGGAGTAGCTGCTGTGGGGCTGCCGCCGGTGGGATCGGTCAGTGCGATCCGATTACTTCCAATCTCTACGACAGCTCTCAAGCATCCCAAATTCCCGAAGACGCAATGCTCGCTTCACTTGGGTGCGGAAATCCAACCGCACTTGCACAGCTGAATCCCGGCGAAATCGTACTCGACCTGGGTTCAGGAGGGGGCATTGACGTTCTTCTGTCTGCGCGCCGTGTTGGTCCGACCGGAAAGGCGTACGGTCTCGATATGACCAATGAAATGCTCGCTCTCGCGAATGAGAACAAACAGAAGGCTCGTGCCGAGAATGTCGAGTTTCTGAAGGGCGAGATCGAGAACATTCCATTACCCGACAATTCCGTTGACGTGATCATCTCCAATTGCGTCATCAATCTTTCTGCCGATAAAGATCGCGTGTTACACGAAGCCTTCCGTGTTCTGAAACCGGGCGGGCGGTTTGCCGTGTCGGACGTGGTTACCCGCGGGCTGATTCCTGATGCAATCCGGCAGAAGGTCTTGCTCTGGGTGGGATGCATTGCGGGAGCGCTCGAGGAAAATGCATACAAATCGAAGCTGAAAGCGGCGGGCTTTGAGCAGATCCAAGTCGAGCCAACCCGCGTATATCGCGTTAATGATGCACGTGAGTTCCTCTCCTCTTCTGGAGTAGACATTGACGCAATTGCATCGCAGGTCGATGAGAAATTCATGAGCGCATTTATACGAGCGGTAAAACCTACAAAAGCAGCTGCCAACACGTGTTGCGGTCCGACCTGCTGCGACTAGGGAATGTCAACATGGAAAAGCATTACAACGTTTTGTTTCTCTGTACTGGCAATTCGGCGCGCTCGATTCTGGCGGAGGCTATTCTGAGTTTCAAGGGAAGGCCGGTTTTCACTGCGTTGAGTGCAGGAAGTCATCCTACGGGCAGGGTTCGGCCAGAAGCCCTGCGCCAACTTGAACAAGCGCACATTCCTACCAACGGATTGAGGAGTAAAAGTTGGGAGGAGTTTTCCAAGCCGGGAGCCCCCAAGCTCGATTTCGTAATCACGGTCTGTGACAACGCTGCGAACGAAGTCTGCCCTGTATGGCCGGGGCAACCTCTAACGGCGCATTGGGGCGTTCCTGATCCTGCGGCGGTCCGTGGGAGCGAAGCAGAGATCGAGCGCGCATTTCGCGATGCTTTCTTTCTTCTGGATCGGAGAATCAGCCTATTTCTCTCTCTTCCATTCAGGGCTCTCGAAGGCATGGCACTCAAGCGCGAACTCGATAACATCGCGCAGTCTACATCGCCGGCGTCGCAAGAGAAGTGAGTCAAAGGATCGGAAATGAAGACGGGTAGCCGGCTCAAGTTTCTCGACCGCTATCTAACCGCCTGGATCTTCTCTGCCATGGCGATTGGCGTGGCTCTCGGTTGGCTGATTCCGGGAGTTGTGCCGTTTCTGAATCGCTTCAGCATAGGCACAACTTCCATTCCAATCGCAGGCGGCCTAATCGTGATGATGTATCCCCCATTCACCAAGGTCCGCTACGAAGAATTGCCTGAAGTCTTTCGCGATAAGAGAGTGCTTGGTCTGTCTCTCGTCCAGAACTGGATCGTTGGACCAATTTTGATGTTCGTGCTGGCGATCGTATTCCTGAGGAGCTATCCAGAATACATGGCTGGCCTCATCATGATCGGCCTGGCACGCTGCATCGCGATGGTTATCGTCTGGAACGAATTGGCTAAGGGCGACACTGACTACGCAGCTGGGCTGGTGGCGTTCAACTCACTTTTCCAGGTTTTCTTCTATTCGGTATATGCCTGGATGTTCATCACCGTTCTTCCCGCGAAGATCGGGTTGCAAGGCGCGGTGGTCAACGTATCTGTCGCAGAAATCGCGAAGAGTGTGTTTGTTTATCTCGGAATCCCTTGCCTGGCCGGCTTCGCAACACGCGTGGGCTTGATCCGCTCCCGAGGACGGGAATGGTACGAGCACAATTTCATTCCCCGCGTCAGCCCGCTCACCCTGATTGCTTTGCTGTTCACGATTGTGGTGATGTTCTCACTAAAAGGCGAATACATTGTCCGTTTGCCACTGGATGTCCTCCGTATCGCCATTCCACTGTTGATCTATTTCGTCGTGATGTTTCTAGTGTCTTTTTATATGGGCAGGAAGATGGGCGCGGACTACTCCAAAACAATCACGCTCTCATTTACGGCCGCCTCGAATAATTTCGAGTTAGCCATCGCTGTGGCTGTCTCAGTATTTGGAATTAACTCAGGAGCGGCATTCGCTGCCGTTATTGGACCCCTGGTCGAGGTGCCAGTAATGATTGCCCTGGTGAACGTGGCATTCTATTTTCAAAGTCGCTATTTTGCCGATCGCACTTCAATTACAGTTGAAACGCTCGGCTCTTGAAGACTGACGTAAGCGCCTCTGGCTATTTCTTCTTCGACCTCCGTCACATCCTTCTCGATATCACGCCGCTCGGCGTCAGGAGACTTTGGAGACTCGCCCGAGAGCTATCCTCAGACTCCGCCGCACAAATTGTGGAATTGGCATGACAACATGAGAGCGAACTCGCGGCTCATCCAAGGTTGATGTATTCACCGACCGTGCACGGGTGCCCGTCGTAGACGCGAGGTAGTGGAGGAGGCAAGCTAAGGCAGCAGGACCACTTCGTTTGTCATGACCGGCCGCCTCGGGGTAGCCGGTTCTTCTTCGCCCGATTCAGAAGCTCGAACCTGAATTTCCCAAGTCGCGTTGATACTTGGGCCAAGCGCTATTCATGAGACCTTTACTGGTTGTTCGCACGGCATACAAAGCGTTGTCACTAGTCCCAATGTAGAGCGTTCCATCTGGCGCCATTGCCGGGGACGTCACTGGATCAGCAGGCAGAGGAAGCTCCCAGAGTTTTCTTCCAGCCGCAGACAATGCCACCAACTTGCCCGCCGCAAAAACGTAGATTGCTCCATCGCTGCCCAGCACAGGCGCGGGTTGAATCGTGTTTTTTCACCGGAGCTCCGATCTGCACACGCCATCGCAATTCGCCGGCACTTGTGAAGCCAAACACTGATCCGTCAGTTGCACTTGCAATAATCGTTCCGTCAGATGCGATTACCGGCGATGCGATAAACTGCACACCCCGCAATGCGCCGGCATCGTAGGTCCACTTGAGCGCACCTTCCGCTGTTGTGGAGAAGTAGAGATTGTCTTCCGCATCCCGCATCAATGCGCCAGGAATATCATTCAGATCGATACGGTAGTCCATCAGACGAAGCCCGAACGATCCAAAGCATAGATGGCTCCGCTGAACACATGAGCGGGCAAGCGGGAGGCCTTGCAGGAATCCACGTCACCGTTGGTGAGCGCATTCGGTGGGTTACATCTTTATGGGGACGCACTGCACGCCCAGCAGCAGTGGATTGACTTTCTCAAGTCGACCGCCGATGAAGACGGCCAGGCTTTCGTCCAAGCATACATGATCCTGGAAGGCATTTACGCAGAAGCAAAGGACTGGCATGGCACCGAACAAGCACTCATTCAAACGATTGATGCATGTGACAGAATTCATTCCCATCTCGCAGCTGGAAATACCGGCATTGACCCGACGGCTCCTCGAAACTGGGCTCAATATACTCTCGTGAGTGCCTACTACCTGGGTGGAGATACGGATAGCGCTCTCTCAAAGGCGGATGATTTCTATTCCGAATACTCGCAGAAGCAACAGCAAACTCCTTATCTCCTCCCGGTCGCCTATCATGCAAGTGACTTCGCCGCGCTGGCTCTTCAGATCGCGAAAGAATCCAAACGCCCAAATGCAATCGACTATTGGCGGAGGCGGGCGCCCGGCGGCATAAAAATCATCGCCCTCCATCCTTAGGGGCTTGTTGCGGCAAGCCGATCTCGTTCGGCTCTTGGTCACGCAGCCTCTGTCTTTCCGTGAGCTGCTCGTCACTGAGGCGCGCATCGTAAATCGAACGCTGATCAATCGAGCGGGATATCAGTGTTGAAATGCCGGCGATCAGGATCAGCGGCAAAACGAATGACCGGTCCCTGCCGGTAAGCTCCATGACCAAAACCACGGCCGAGATCGGACCCTGAGTGGTGGCGGAGACCACAGCGCCAGCACCGAGCAGCGCACAAAGTCCTGTAGGTACACCCGGCCAGAACGCGCTCCAGGCATGCCCCAACACAGCTCCGAGCAGAGCACCAAAGGTGAGAGATGGCGTAAAGAGTCCGCCAGGAACTCCGCTGCGCATGCACATGATCGTGGCCAGTGGCTTCAAGAGAAGCAGAGCTAACAGCGGTTGCATTCCAACCTGGCCGCCAAAAATCAGCTGCGAAAGATCTTTGCCGTTGCCAAGTATTTCTGGAAATCGCACGGAAACAATTCCCAGGATGCCGAGGACCACCGTAGGCGCTATGAATCGCTGCCATCCGTGGGGCTTGTTCTTATCCGCCCAGCGGACGAGCCGGACATAAAGGATGGAGCCAAAGGCGAAGATTGGAGCTGTCAGCATCACCCAGATGATCACAGAAGCCGAGAGGGGAAATGATGGAATGATGTAGGTCGGCGCGTTAGGCAGCGCCACCCAAGAAACTCCGGTGGCGATGATCGAGGCAAAAAGCGCCGGCAGAACGAAGCGCAAGGCCAGCTTGCCGCGCATCACTTCCAGGGCGAAAAGTGCGCCGCCTAGCGGAACGCCATAAGCTGCTCCCATGCCGGCTCCCGCGCCGCAAGCCACCAGCAGACGTCGCTGCTCGTCAGAGAGGTCTTCGGCATCTGCGAAGAGATTCGCGAACACCGCGCCGGCCTGTTTTGGTGCGCCCTCGCGGCCCATGGAGGCGCCCATACCAACTGCAAAGATCGACAACACCGCGCTGCCTAGAGTACGCAACGCCGGCATTCGTCCGGCATAGAACCAGATCGCCGCTGTTGTATCAATGCCGTTGCCGCTTGATAGCTGTTTGAGAATAAACTGCCCAACGCCGGTCAGAATGGCTGCTGCAAGCAGAACGACAAGATGTCTCGGCGCGCTGGCCTGACTCGCAGCAGCAAGTATGTTGGTGCCAGACCCGCGCCATGCCACACGCTGCACGATTTCCAGTAATCGTGTGAGCGCTGCCGCCGCCAATCCCGTGCTTATCCCGATCAAGCAAACAGCCAACCAAAAGCGCAGTGCGCCCGGACGCGCCAGCGTGGTGGGAATGGCTCCGCTGTTCTTCGCAACGGATGTCGGCATGCAGACCTATGCTAATGCATTTCGTTTATGACTTCCGGGATAGGATGTAGTTCGATATCCGC
>Ga0335072_10016648_pt1 | contig 10417 bp, 6 predicted proteins | sample Lox_Sample_21_FD_206725 | JGI IMG/M metagenome (GOLD analysis project Ga0335072, IMG submission 206725) | Soil microbial communities from Loxahatchee National Wildlife Refuge, Florida, United States - Lox_Sample_2.1 | ecosystem: Environmental > Terrestrial > Soil > Wetlands | place: USA: Florida... | reverse complement strand
TTCATCCTCTCCAATGGCCACGCCTCAATGCTGCTGTATGCCATGCTTCACCTGAGCGGATACGATCTCTCGCTGGACGACATCAAGCAGTTTCGCCAATGGGACTCGAAAGCGCCCGGGCATCCCGAGTACGGTCTGACCGCCGGAGTTGAGACGACGACCGGCCCCCTGGGACAAGGCTGCGGAAACTCGGTCGGCTTCGCCATCGCGCAACGCTGGCTGGCCGCGCAGTTCCATAAGCCCGGCCATGATCTGTTCGATTATCGTACTTACGTTTTCTGCAGCGATGGCGACCTGATGGAAGGCATCAGCAACGAGGCGGCGTCGCTGGCAGGCCATCTCGGCTTGTCGAACCTGATCTGGTTCTACGACAACAATCACATCAGCCTCGAAGGCACTACTTCGCTTTCCTTCTCCGATGACGTCGCTACGCGCTTCCGCGGCTGGCACTGGAATGTGCTGAACGTCAGCGATGTCAATGACCTGGATCTGGTAGACGTGGCGATCCGCGCAGCGCAAAGGGAAGTCGCGCGTCCGACGCTGGTGATCGTCGATACGCATATCGGGTATGGCTCGCCCAATCGTCAGGATACGAAAGAGGCTCACGGGGAAGCGCTGGGCGAAGAAGAAGTTCGTCTGACGAAAGAAGCCTACGGCTGGCCTCCCGATGCCCAGTTCCTCGTGCCCGACGAAGTGAAGCAGTACATGGGCCAGGCCGTCGAGCGCGGCAAAAAATGGGAGAGCGAGTGGAATGAGCGCTACCAGGCGTGGGCGCGCGAATTTCCGGATCTCGCCAGGATGTGGCAGCAGATGTCCGATCGTGCGCTGCCCGACGGCTGGGACAAAGAGATCCCCACTTTTCCAGCGGACGCCAAAGGCATCGCCACGCGCGAGTCGAATTCCAAAGTGTTGAATGCGGTCGCGAAACAGGTTCCCTGGCTGATTGGCGGCTCGGCCGATCTGTATCCCTCGACCAAGACCATCGTCAAGGACCGCGGCGATTTCGAGAAGGGTAATTACGGTGGCAGCAACTTCCACTTCGGCGTCCGCGAGCACGCCATGGGCGCCATCGCCAACGGCATGTCGATCTCGGGCGTGCGCCCCTACACCGCAACGTTCTTCATCTTCTCCGATTACATGAAGCCGCCGATTCGTCTGGCCGCGATCATGGACATTCCTGTCATCTTCATCTTCACTCACGATTCGATCGGGCTGGGAGAGGACGGGACGACGCATCAGCCGATCGAGCAGTTGCTTTCCTTACGCGGAGTTCCACGGCTGCTGACCTTCCGTCCCGCCGACGCCAACGAAGTCGCCGAGATGTGGCGCGTGATCATGCCGATGAAGAAGCAGCCAATCGCCATGGCGCTCACTCGCCAGGGAGTGCCGACGTTCGATCGCAGTAAGTACGCCTCGGCTGCCGGCCTCGCCAAAGGCGCATATGTCATGGCGGATTCGGGAGGCACGCCGGATATTATCCTGATGGGCACCGGCTCGGAGGTGCAGCTCTGCGTTGGCGCGTATGAAAAGCTGACCAGCGAGGGCGTCAAGGCTCGCGTGGTCTCCATGCCGTGCTGGGAGCTCTTCGAGCAGCAATCGGCTGACTACAAGAAACAGGTGCTGCCGCCCGAGGTGCGCGCGCGCGTCGCCGTCGAAGCCGGAACCCCGCTGGGATGGAAGGAGTACGTTGGCCCCGATGGTGTCGTGGTCGGCCGCGCCGATTTCGGAGCGTCAGCCCCAATCAAGGACCTGCTGAAGCACTATGGCTTCACCGTGGACAACGTCGTGGCAAAGGCGCGTGAGGCGATGAAGAACGTAGGGAAATAAGGGAGGCTTGTTCGTATGATTCCCACGCACGCGACCAGGAGAACACTACTCGTCGGAAGCTTCGCCGCCGGCCTGGCGATTGCCACAAAAGCGATCACGCTTCCTCAGATTGCCGGTACTAGCGGAGGCCGAACGGGCTACGCGCCGGCGGGCGGGCTGAAGCAGTATTACGAAATTCACGGTGCGGGTGATCCGTTGATCCTGCTGCACGGGGGTTTTGGATCCACCGCGTCGTTTGCCGACTTGGTTCCATTCTTCGCGAAAACGCGGCAGGTGATCACAGTCGATCTGCAGGCCCATGGCCGCACCGCCGACATCGATCGTCCGCTCACGTGTGAAGCGATGGCCGATGACATCGCCGCGCTCATGACGTATCTGCAAATCGCAAAAGCCGATCTCCTGGGCTACTCCTTGGGCGCCGCCGTTGCCCTGCAGACGGCAATACGGCACCCGGCGATGTTGAGAAAGCTGGTGATCGTCTCGGAGCCATTCTCGCGCGCGGGATGGTACCCCGAGGTCCGCACAGCGATGGACAACATGGGCCCCGCACTGGCGGAGCAGATGAAACCCTCCCCGCTCTATAAGACTTACGCGAGCGTTGCTCCGCGGCCCGAAGACTGGACGTCGTTAGTCAGCAAATTGTCGGTGCTGATCAAAGTCGATTACGACTGGTCAAAGGAGGTTGCCGCGTTGAAGATTCCGACGCTGCTCGTCGTTGGAGACGCTGACGCCGTTCGTCCTGCACACGTGGTTGAGTTCTTCGCTCTTCTCGGCGGCGGGCAGAAAGATGCAGGATGGGACGGCTCGGGCATGCCCACTTCTCACCTCGCGGTCTTGCCGGGCGCCACGCATTACACCATGCTCGAATCTCCGTTTCTACCCCAGGTCGTCGCGTGGTTTCTGGATTTGCCGCACAAGTGAAACGGGACGTGGGCAGCGCAAGTTTTCCTGTGATATTCGGAACTTTATTCGGCCGTCGGCATCTGCCAATCGTCGTCATTTTTGAGGTGAATCGATGAGCACTCTGGTTCAGCCGGCACCGCAGAAGTTGCAGACTCCCACCTTGCCGCAGGGCGATTCCTGCCTGGTCGTCATTTTTGGTGCCACCGGCGACCTTACCCACCGCAAGCTGATCCCGGCGCTCTACGATCTGGCGTGCGTCGGCTGCACCAATCGTGATTTTCAGGTGCTGGGCATCGGCCGCACCGCACTCAATGACGACGAATTGCGCGAGCGGCTGCGCAAAGGCGCGGCGGAGTCGAAGGATGTTCATAACTTCACCGACGAGGGTTGGCAGGATTTTGCGCAGCGCCTCCACTACTTCGTGGGGGACGCGAGTCAGCGCGAATTTTATCCGCAGCTCAACGCCAAGATCGCAGAGATGCAGAAGAACGGCGCGAGCAAGAACGTGCTGTTCTACGTTTCCGTTTCCGCGTCACTGGCGCCGCCGATTGTAGAAGGCCTGGGCCAAGTCGGATTGGCGCGTAACCGCGAAGGCTGGACGCGGATCATTCTGGAGAAGCCCTTCGGCCGCGACCTAGCCAGCGCGCAGGAGCTGAACGAAATGGTCTCGCGCGTCTTCGACGAGGAATCGGTCTATCGCATCGACCATTACCTCGGCAAGGAGACGGTGCAGAACATCATGATGTTTCGCTTCGGCAACGCCATCTTCGAGCCGGTGTGGAACCGCAATTATGTCGAGTACGTCGAAATCACCGCCGCCGAGACGCTGGGTGTCGAAGGCCGCGCCGCGTTTTACGAGGAGACCGGCGCGCTACGCGACATGGTCGCCAACCATCTCCTGCAATGTCTGACATTGACTGCAATGGAGCCGCCGGTCGCCTTTGATGCCGACACGGTGCGCACGCAGAAAGTGCAGGTGCTGCGCGCGATTCAGCCAATGACAAAAGACGAAGTCGCGAAGCATACCGTCCGCGGGCAATACGGGCCGGGCACGATCAACGGCAAGCCGGTGCCGGGATATCGCCAGGAGCCGGGCGTCGACCCACATTCGATGACAGAGACCTTCGTTGCAGTCGAATTTCACGTCGACAACTGGCGCTGGGCGGGGGTGCCGTTTTACGTTCGCGCCGGCAAGCGCCTGTCGAATTCGCTCACCGAGATCGTGGTGCACTTCAAGCGCACGCCGCAGGCGCTGTTCTCACGCAATCCCAAGGACGTACACCATAACTTCATCGCCCTGCGAATCCAGCCGAACGAGGGCATCGCGTTGAGCTTTGATGCCAAGCAACCGGGACAGCACATGCGTGCGAACCGCGTCGACATGGCGTTCTCCTATCACGACGCTTTCGGCACCGACGCTCCCGCCGCCTATGAGACGCTGCTGCTGGATGCGATGCGCGGTGATGCGACATTGTTCACCCGTCGCGATGAGGTCGAAGCCGAGTGGCGCATCATCACGCCGATCGAAGACGCGTGGCTTGAGCTTCCTCCGCCGCAGTTTCCTAACTATGCTGCGGGCAGCGATGGTCCCGACGCCGCGCACAGTTTGATCCGCTATGATCGCCTGCGCTGGCGCCCCCTGGTCACCGAAGACGGAAACCGCCCGTAAGCCGAAGCTTGCGAGCGGTTGTTGTCTTGGTCCGACAAAATCAGTGGTGATGGTGAAGCGGTAATAGCTCCGCATCGTTCAGGTCGTTGCTGTCACCGCATCGTGGCGGCCCGCCGAGCGGGTTATAGTCGAAGAAGTTGTGCGGCACCATCTCGAAGCCAAACCAGTGGACCAGCGTGATGCCGGTACGGTCGCCGCTGCCCATCTGGTTGTCGGCGTCGGTCGGTTCATGGTGAGTCGATCCGAAATACCACAGCACAATTCCGTCGCCGGTTCCTCCCAACGGCTGGCCGTTCAGATACTGCAGCAGATAATTGTTAGGGTTGTACCAGTTATAGAGCCAGCTGTTGTAGCCGGTGCCAGTACCATCTTCGCCCGGATTATCGTTGGTGAGATCCTGGTCGTGTTGCGTAAACGTTTCTTCGAAGTGGCCCTGGCCCCAACGATTGAAGGGATAGAATTGGTAGCCGATCAAGTGGCCGTAATCGTTGGTTTGGGTTTGGCTCTGAACGGTGACACTGCTGAATTGCAGCTGATTCCAATCCGTGGTCTCTTCGTTGGGAACTGGAACGTAGCTATCGGTTGCAATGTATCCGTTTGCATCTTCTACGTGCTGGAACTGCAACACGTCGTTGTCATCGCGTCCCAGAAGCTTGGTACTCACCCGCCAGAGCCCGTTATGGACGTGGGGTTCGGAGGTATCGTAGGGGAGGTTGTAGCCGGTCGCTCCGCTGCGGAAGGTGATACGGCCGTCCTCATGGAAGGTGTACTCGATGATGTAATCGTAGTTAAAGGCGTCGAAGACCGACCATAAAACAACCTCCTGAATGCGTCTGCGCATGTGATTGCCGGGCTCTTTGCACAGCCATCCAATCCCCTCATCACGGCATTCCACGGCCAGCTTAGGAACGCTATCACGCACGTACACAGGGGAGCCGGGAAGTTCGGTTCGGAAGTAAACTAGCGCTGCGTTTTGCGAAGGAATGTCCTGGGAATCGATCTGGTCCATGCGGTCGTCGCCGAACGACATGTCGTAATAGGTGTGGCTGCGGTCATCGTAGGGAACAAACATTTCCGCCAGACCAGCGCGTTTGATGATGTACTGCGGCGAGGTGTACTGCGCACCTTGAATTGTGACATTCAGCGCCTGCGTGCCTTTCATCCCCATATTCCGCAAGCTAAAACGCCAGTGAGTGTCGGGATAGTCGATGCGCAGGTAGAGATCGTGGTGCAGAAGCAGACCTACCGCGTCTTCCTCCGTCACGCTGCACCCCGGTCCATTGATGATGACCACGTCGGTTGCCGCAGCCGGAGTGATGGCGACCAGAACAGCAATCATGACGGCAGCCGCGGTGATCAGAACTCGTACTGAGCTGAACCTTGAGGACCTGGCGGGCAGATGCGTCGCAGCCGTCGGCAGACTGAGTGGGCTTGGAGGCAGGGTTGACGAGAAGAAAACCGCGTACGGTTTTGTCATAGAGAGCAACCTCCTGTTCGAAATTTGCTGGATTGAAGCGAACGGGCCCGGTGTAGCGAAGAAACTCGCGTGTCGGCGATAGTAGTACTTTTAGTGATTTTGGCAAGCAGAATCGTCAGGCCGCACCTTTCGGGGGAGCTGACTCGACGCGATTGACATAGGGGCTCTGAATATTGCCGATGATTATCCTGCTCATGGGTGTCACTGGAGCCGGCAAGACGACCGTGGGGCGCGCCCTGGCGCAGCAACTGCGCTGGCGCTGCGTCGATGCCGACGATTACCATTCAGCGGCGAATATTGCCAAAATGCACGCCGGCATTCCGCTCACCGATGCCGATCGCGCGCCCTGGCTGAAAGCGTTGCACGATGCGATTGAAGGTTGGCTGGCCGCAGGCGAGAACGTCGTGCTCGCGTGTTCGGCGCTGAAGGCAACCTATCGCGAGCTGCTGCTCGTCAATGATGAAGTGAAGCTGGTATATCTGCACGCGAGCATGGAGCTCATTACCGCTCGTGTCGCGCTGCGCACTGGGCACTACATGAATCCGCACCTCGTGTCCAGCCAGTTCGCGACGCTCGAAGAGCCTCGCGATGCGCTCGCGGTGAACGCCGGCTTAAGTGTGGATGAGATCGTACGCGGTATTCGTGAGGCGCTTAAAATATAGTTCTTGCTGTCCGACATCTTCGTGATGGCCACTCCTCGACCGGTAAGAATCTTGTTGTGGACGGTGCTGGCGGTTGTTGTCGTGCTCGCGATTGCCGCCGGTGTCGTGCTCACCGTTCCCGCGCCGGCGGAGCGCTGGCTGCAGGGCCGCATGCTGCTGGCGCTGCGCGAGCACTACCAGGCCGATGTTCGGCTGGAGAATCTGCATCTCACGCTGATCCCCGGCATTCACGCCACCGCCGATCATCTCGTCATCCCGCATCGTGGCGATCCCTCCCAGCCGCCGTTGATCACGGTCAAGCACCTCACGATGAATCTGGCGCTCATCGAGCTGCTGCGCTCACCCATTCACATCAGCAACGTGGAGCTGGACGGCATGGAGATCAAAGCCGGCGGCCATCGCGAACCGTCCGGGCTGAAGCGTCCGGCGCTGGCGCCCCAGCAGAGGCCGACCACGCGGTTTGCCAACTTCGTCATCGATCGGGTCGAAGCCGACGGCGCCAGGCTTTACATCCTGCGCAAGGATCCGTCGCGCGAACCGCTGCTCTTCGACCTGCGCAAGCTCAGCCTGCGCAGCGCCGGCATCGGCCAGCCGATGAAGTTCACGGCCGAGCTGACGAATCCGACCCCGCCCGGGCTTATCGACACCACGGGACGCTTCGGCCCCTGGGACTTTGACGACCCCTCGAACACTGCCGTGGGCGGACACTATAACTTTCAGCACGCTGATTTGTCGGTCTTCAACGGCATCTCCGGGATTTTGTCGTCGGTCGGCGATTATCAAGGCGTTCTGCGGAACATCGTTGTCGACGGTACGACCGATGTCCCCGACTTCCAACTGGATCGTGGCGGGGAGGCGGTGCACCTCACGACGCAATTTCATGCCATCGTCGACGGCACCAACGGCAACACCTACCTGCAGCCGGTGAAGGCGCACTTCCTGCACACCGATATCGTCACCAGCGGCGAGGTGGCGGCCAAGGCGGGCGAGAAGGGCAAGACAATCACCCTCGCCATCGACATGCAGAAGGCCCGGCTGGAGGACGTGCTGTCGCTGGCGAGCAAGGCCGAGCCGCCGGCGCTGACCGGCGCACTCATGCTGAAGGCCGACGTAGATCTGCCGCCGGGCAAGGAGACGGTGCTGCAAAAGATGATTCTGCGCGGCAAGTTCCAGGTGTCGGACGCAAGGTTCAGCAATCCGAAGATCACCAGCGTCATTGCAGAGCTGAGCCGCCGCGGCCAGGGAAAGCCGGAAGACAAATCGATCACCGAGGTCCCCGCGGTATTCGACGGAGTCTTCAACTTGCGGAAGAGCACGCTGAATTTTTCGCGGCTGCAGTTCGTTGTGCCGGGAGCGGCGGCACAGATGAAGGGATCCTACGGATTGCCGAACATGGCCATTAACTTCGCCGGCGATGTCCGGCTGCAAGCCACGATCTCGCAGATGGTCGGCGGCGACAAGGGCTGGATACTGGCGCCCTTGGACGCCATCTTCAGCAAACACGGCGCCGGAACCTGGCTGCCGGTCACGATTACCGGCACGCGCGACCATCCCGAGCTGCATGTGCAGTGGAAGAAGCTGTTTTAACGCAGCGGCAGTGGTTTCGTGGTGAGCGGAGAGGGGATAAAAACAGGCGCTCCGGCTATTGGTCGATTACGTCTTGCGTTCGGCCTTTCCATTCGCCGCCGCGGCCCGACCAGTACTTGATCGCGGAATGGATCGTCGCTGCTGTATAGAAAACTCCTGCGAGCGGCAGCGTAAGCGCCCACAACGGATTCCGTCGATAGAAGCGGACCATGGGAAGGTAGGCGCCAGCCATCAGCGCATAGGCAGCCACCCCGGTCATCGCCAATCGTGCCGATCCGCTCACGATCAGCGCGAGCGGCAGCACATAGAGCAGAAGCATTCCGATGACGGTTCCCGATAGCAGCAATCCGGAGTGATGCAGCTGGTTGAACGCCGTGCGCGCGATCATGCGCTCGACTTCGGCGAACGAGTTGTAAGGTCGCATGCTGTGGGTGTCGGAGGTTGCGCCGAGCCAAACTTTTCCGCCTGATCGCTTGACCGCGCGGGCCAGCGCGCAATCGTCGATAATTTCGTGACGGATCGCGGCGATTCCACCGACGCGGTCCAGTGCCGACCGGCGAATCAACAGGCAACCGCCGGCAGCTCCAGCAGTTCTGCGACGCGGATCGCGGACCCACTGCGGCGGATAAAGCAGGAAGAAGAAAAACACGAACGCGGGGATGAGCAACTTCTCGGCGAAGCTCTGGCAATGAAGCCTCACCATGAACGAGGCTACGTCATAACGGCCGGCCTCGGCGATTCCCACCAGCGTGGCGACGCTGCCGAGCGCGTGCTCGATGTCGGCGTCGGTCAACAGAAGAAAGTCGGGCTGGATGCGAAGTGCCTGTTCCACGCCTTGTTGCACCGCCCACAATTTGCCCGACCAACCTGCCGGCAGCGGAACTCCGGAAATGACCGTGAGCTGGTCGGACGACGGCGCTGCTTGTCGCGCAGCATCGGCCGTGCCATCGGTGCTGCTGTCATCGATGACGAAGACTTGCAGATTCCTGAAATTCTGGCGGAGCAGCGATGCAACGGCGCGAGCGATTACATCAGCTTCGTTGCGCGCGGGGATGACCACCGCCACCGTTACGGTTTTTTCCGCCGGTAAGGCATGCCCCGGGGCGCGCGGAATTCGCCAGAATCCACCGCGCGCGGCCAGCAGGTAGAGCCACGCCAGGACACAGACCGATCCGGCAGCAAAGGCGAACGTGAACATCCGATTCAGGGTAAACGACAGAGACGGCCAGAACGGGCGGACGCCGCAAATGGGCCGTTGTAACACCAAAGTAGTACAGACGCACTTGACGATTGTGCTATTCTGTGAGTGTGGGGTAGGAGCGAGTCAGACGTGTCTCGCTTCCGCCCCTTTTGTTTTGCGGTCGAAGCGCACGACGGTGCGGCGGGATCGTGTAAGCAGAACGAGCGGGCCCAGAGTTCAGCTCGGCGCGGTCTTTGACAACTGAAAGGAAATATCACTGCCGTTGCGCATTGGCACTGCGCGACGGATGAGCAAGGCCTGGTTCGCCGGTGCGGCGGAACCTCTGCCCGGCCTTGCTGTTTTGCATGGGTCAGGATCAGATGCGCTCCGCTATCACATGAAACGATAGCGTCGAAGCGGTTACGCGGCTGCGGCCGTAATAGAGAAACAGCGCGATCCAGAACAATTGCAGCGCCAGCACGGTGGGGGTGGCCAGCAGTAGGGAGAATGCCGCCCAAAGATCGGGCGCGGCCGGCGCCGAAGCGGGCATCACCACCAGAAAAGTTCCCAGATAGAGCACGGAAAAGATCGCCATCCACTGATACACGGAGACGCGCGAGTTGCCGCGATAATCCGCGCGCAGCCACTCAGAACACGCGCGCCATCCCCAGCTGGCGACCACCGGAACCAGTGCCGCCAGGCGAAAGTGTCCCGCGAGGAACAGTCCGACTCCCACAATGCCCGACACAGCAAACACTGTGGAAGTGATCGCCTGGACGGGAATCAGCGGCTCGCCATCGAGCCCTGAGGCGTAGGCAGCCTTTTTGGTCGAGCCGTGAATCACGAGATTATGTTTCTGGAACAGCCGGGCAATCACCGGACTGGCGTTGCGCAGCGGCCTGCCGTAGCAGCATCCGAAACTGAGGCACGCCAGCCGTCCGATGGATTCGCCCAGCGCGTAGGCAGTAGCCGCGGCCGCGAAGACAGGTACGATCGCCAGTTCGTGATGCAGCAAGCGTGATGTCGCAGGCCGTAACGCCAGCGCCAGCAGCGGCAAGATCAGCGTCGCCACAAAGGCTGCGCCGGCCACCGTGAAGGTGTTACGTTTGCGC
>Ga0335072_10016647_pt1 | contig 10417 bp, 9 predicted proteins | sample Lox_Sample_21_FD_206725 | JGI IMG/M metagenome (GOLD analysis project Ga0335072, IMG submission 206725) | Soil microbial communities from Loxahatchee National Wildlife Refuge, Florida, United States - Lox_Sample_2.1 | ecosystem: Environmental > Terrestrial > Soil > Wetlands | place: USA: Florida... | reverse complement strand
CGTCGGCCAGGCGCTTGCTGGCCGGCGCGATCGCGTGCTGGTCGCGACGAAGTTTGGGCTGACCTTCGATGAGTACACCGGAAATATGACTGGCCGGGATGCCAGCCCGGCGTACATCAAGCAGGCCTGCGAGGCGAGCTTGCGCCGCTTGCGCACCGACTACATTGACCTCTACCAGTTCCACCTGGGCAACTATGACCCGGCCATTGTTGATCCGGTCCTCGATGCACTCGATGAGCTGGTGGCGGAGGGCAAGATTCGCTACTACGCCTGGGGCACCGAGACGGAGGGCGTCAGACGCTTCGTCGAGCGCGGGCACTGCCCTGCTGTGCAGTTTGGCCTGAACATGTTGACGATGTTCTTTGCCGAGGCCACCGAGATGCTCGCATTCTGCGATGCGTACGACCTCGCGGCGATCATCAACGGTCCCCTGGGCAAGGGGATGCTCTCGGGCAAGTTCAATCTGGCGACCCGATTCCCGGAAGGCGATCTGCGCCAGCAACGTGGCTGGAACGTCCAGGAAGGGCCCGTCGCCAAGGGGCGCCAGGTAGTCGAGCAACTGCGTGAGATCCTGACGAGCGACGGCCGGACCCTGGCGCAGGCGGCGCTCGGCGCCCTGTGGGCGCGCAGCGCGCGCTGCCTGCCCATTCCCGGCTTCAAGACGGTAGCCCAGGTGCGCGAGAACGTCGCCGCCCTCCAGTACGGCCCGTTGAGTCGTGAGCAGATGCAGGCTATCGCTGACCTCGTCACCTCCTCGCTATCCGTCGAGGAAGCCGAAACCTTTGTGACATGGGCGCTCGTCGCCAGGCTGCATCGGCCAGCGTCAGGGCCGCCAGCGGAACCACTGTGTGAAGTTCTCCAGCACGTGATCGAAGGCCCACGGTGCCTGCCGGATGCCCGAGCAGGTGTTGCTGTCGGCCTGACCAAGGCAGCTCTTCGGTCCTTCCTTGTCTCGCTGGATCGCCCAGCTAGACAGGAGGTTCATCTGCATCTTCTGCTCGAAGGCCATCATGACCCGGGCGTCATGAACGGTAGTGGTCTCGTCCTTGCCGAAGTCGGAGATTCCCGGCAGCATCGTCATGGCCTCCATCCGCCAGATCTGCCGCGAGTTCAGCTGCGGATACAGCTTGGCGAGCTCGGCATGCACTGCCGTCGCGCACGTGATGGCGGTCTGGCTCATGTTCATGACGCCTTCGTGCGGCAGGTAGTAGTCGAAAACCATGATGTTGACCGATGACACGTGTACGCCATCGGCGATGGCGTTCCGCAGTACCGACAGGCCAGCTGAACCCAGGCCGGTCGGTTCCACTGGCAGCGTGAACTGGATCTGCAGCCGGATTCCGTGCCGGGCTGCCCACCGTTGCGCGATCGCGATGGCCTCGTCGCGCCGGTTGATGCCGGCCGCGTAGGTTTCCGCGTTGGACTCCACGTCCATGTCCAGGCGGGTCACCCGCAGCGTCTGCACGACTTGCTCGTAGACGGCCGCGATTTTCTGCACGCTCGTGCACGAGTCGGCGATCTCGGTTCCGTGATTATGCGAGCCGAATGTGTCAGCGCTGTATCCGCCGAAGGACGGGATGACGTTTCCGCCGAGCTTGCGCAGGCTCGCGATGTCGGCGTCGTAGTAGGTCAGCGGCTGGCTGGCCGCGCTGTTCCAGTCCACCGCGCAGGACTTGGCTGCCTTGGACTGAAGGAACGCGATTGTCATGAACTTCGCGCCAGATGCCCTGGCCGTCGCCGTGATGCTGGGCGTGTGAGGAGCGAGGTAAGACTCGTAATACGGGGCGTACAGCCGAGACGGCAGCGGCCGCATCCGCAGCGAGTGGTGCGAGGCTGCCGCCGACGCTGCCGCGGGCGCGCCGGCCAGCAGCAGGGCGGCCGCTATGGCGAGCGCAGCCAGCCGGAATCGAGGTTGCATAGCGTCTCCTGACAGCTCGTCCCGGCTGACCGGGCCGGTGGGCCGCTGCCGATGCGGGGGCAGTGTGGTCAGAGTTAGTCTATTAGGAAGGTTTCCTAATATTCAGCCCGAACACTGCATCACTTCGGCATCGTCGCCAGGATTATCCGGCCGGGCGGTGGCGGAGCAGACCCGGCACGACGAGGTTCAGGGTCTGGCCTGGCGTGGCAGAGGCGCTGCCTGGTGACGCGGGGCAGTTCTCATGCACCCAGTTTCTGCTGATGCGCCTGCGGGCGTCTTGTCCTGGCGCGATGACCCGGCCGCAGCGTTCACATGGATTGCCGGCGGCGCGGGTTCCGATCATGTCCGTCACCAGAAGCGGAGTTTCTTGCCTCAGCCCTGCCGGGCTGAGGGTCGTGACCGGAAGACCGAGGCCGCCGGGGCAGAAATGGTCCAGGTGCGCGGCTCGCACCCGCGCGCCGATGGGTGCTGGCTGCTGTCCTCGCATGCCCTATTAAAACCCGCGGTTTGTGATCGTCGCGGCGTCGACGACGCTTCTGGCCGACTCTCGTAGTGGTGGCGTGACCACCGTTGTGCTCAGCGAGCGGGAAGGCCTGCGAGGTCGGCGCTTTCGCGCCACATCTGGTCGCGGGCTTCGGGGTCTTGGGCGAGCGCGGACGGTTCGGGGTAGGTGAGTCGGCCTCGTACGAGGGAGGCGTAGACGCGGCCTGCCGGTGGAGTGAGGGTGCCGTCGGCGAGCTGGGCGAGGATCTCGCCGGCGTGCTCGGGTCGGTGACTACTACGGCGAGTGGCGCGTCATGGAAGAACTGCACGCCGAGGGCTTGGCCAGGGCGATCGGCGTGGCCAACTTCTACCCTGACCGCCTCGCCGATCTCATCGTCCACAACCAAGTCGTGCCGGCGGCCGAGTATCTACCGGATCCTCGATGCGCTGGCGACGCCGGCATACTTGCGCAACCGCCGCTTCGACATCCTGGCTGCCAACCGGCAGTTCTTCGCTCTGCACCAAGGCGTCATCGCGCCGGAGACCCTGCCGCTCAACCTCGCACGGTTCATGTTTCTCGACCGCCGCGCCGAGGATCTATATCTGGACTGGGACACCGTCGCCGACGACACCGTCGCCGCGCTGCGCATCGAGGCCGGGCGCAACCCTCTGGACCGGAAGCTCAGCGACCTCGTCGGCGAGCTTGCAACGCGTAGCGGCACCTTCCGGATTAGGTGGGCCCGCCACAACGTTCGCCATCACCGGACCACCGCAAAACAGATCCACAACCCGGTCGCGGGAGACCTCACGCTCACCGGCGACGCTCTGGAACTGCCGGGCGAAGACCTGATACTGATCACCTATACCGCGCCCGCCGACAGCCCAGCCCAAGACCAATTGAACTTCCTCGCCAGCTGGGCAGCGAGTCGCATCCATGAGCGTAGAACTGATGATGAACCGCAGACTTCAGCTGATCGCTGAAGCCGGTCAAGGTGTTCATGCCCGCTGAGCACGTGCTGTGAGTCGACGAGGTCACGTCCAACGACGCGACATTATGAATGCGGTGCGGCTATGTCCCCGAACCCCGTCCATTGCCCTTCCGAGACGACTTCGACGGTGCCGTCGACGACCTTGATGGCTGTCTGGTCGTCGATAGCGTAGGCGGGGCCGCCGATGTCGATGGCCCAGCGCTCTGCGTCTGCCAGGGTGTTTGCCGGGAAGACGTCCAGGTGCGGGAAGATCGAGAAGTCGACGACGCCGAGGGTGCGGTCGTCCGGCGCGGATGGCCACTTTACGAAGTCGGCGCCGATCCTGGGCGTCATCACCATGCTCCCGGCGCTCACTCCCACCCAGACCGTGTCGGGCAGCGAGGGCAGCAGGTCGGCGAGCCCGGACTCCCGCATCCAGTGGAACAGGTACGTCGCATCGCCGCCGTCGACCAGCAGGACGTCGGCTTCCCGGACCCAGGGCACCCAGCGCTCCGCGCCGATCGTGGGCAGCGCCGACAGCTCGAGGAGGCCCAGCGACTTCCACTGCATCGCGGTCATGCCGCCCCACGGGGGCAGGCCGCTGACGAAGCCCCGCGCCGAGACTGGCCCGCACATGGGGTGGCCCCACTGCGCGGTGGGGATGCACAGGGCGGTGGCGTCGGCGGTCGGCTTTGCCAGCAGGCTGGCCAGCGCATCGCGGATGCTCGGGTTCGTGAGGCCGCCGGAGGTGAGAAGAAGCTTCAAGATGCCTCCTGATTCGAAGCCCGTGAACTGGCGTTGCCTGCCGTTCCAGGAGCACCGCAGGACTCATGGCAGCTGCACGGGCAAAACTATCGCGCCCGGTCGCTGGCTGATAACCACGCTCTGGCCGACGGGCGCAAGCGAGTCCGTCGCGTCCCGGTACAAAGAGCGGGATTATCTGCGACCGCGGGCAGCCCAGGTCTCCGCTTTCTCCATGATGTCGAGGATCACCCGCGTTTTTGCTGCGTTGTAGCCCACCCGGTCGCCGCTCCAGAGGCCCGACGCGGCGAACTTGGCGTCGACGTACACCGCCCGGGCCGCAGCACTGACGCGGAGGTAGTCCCGGAACAGCAGGTGCCTGCGCTCCCAGGGCGACCCCGCCGCGCAGACATGGACGTGGACGTCCCAGGGCCGCCCGGGGAACGGCCGGAAGAAACGATGCTGGTTGTCCCGGTACCGAAGCTGCACGCCCGACCGCTCGAGCGGCGCTGTGTAAAGGTCCTCAGAGGCAAGGTCGGGCACGCTCACCTGGATGTCGATGACAGGCTTAGCTGCCAGGCCGGGCACAGCGGTCGAGCCGACGTGCTCAACACGCTCACCGCCGTCGCCGAGCTGCGCAGAAAGCCGCGCTTTCCATCCGGCGTAGCGGTCCGGCCAGGACTGGTCGTAGGGCACCACCCCTGGCGGGTCGTCTGCCCGACCGGAACCGTCGGTCTGCTGGAAGCCCGGCCGCCGCGCGGGCATAACCGCAGTCCACATGCTCTTGCGCTCAGCAAGCGGCAGCTCGTGGGCGGCCAGTCCTCGCGGTGATGCCACCATCTCGTACAAGTCGATGATCGTCACCGTCTCTCCCTCTGCCTGGCGCAGCGCCACCCACGCGGTCAGCGGGTCTGTGTCCGCTTCGACACCTGCTGCCGCCAAGCGGTCGCTGAGACTGGCCACGCTCCGCAACTTACGCCCGCCGACGTCTAGGTTTGCGGCTCGTAGGTGAGCTTGACGATTCCCTTGGAGAAGCTTTTCGTCGTGACGAGTCTCAGACTGACGTTCTGGCCTTCTCGGAGGAACGGCTTGCCGCGTCCCACGACGATGGGGTAGATCGAGATGTCGAGAACATCGATGAGGTGCTCTCTCAGCAGCGTCTCCGCGAGAAGGCCGTGGCCCCAGATGAGAAGGTCCCGCCCCTCCTGGTGCTTGAGCTTCTTGACCTCAGTGACCACATCGCCCCGGACAATCGTCGAGTTGTCCCAGAGGGCCTGTTCGAGCGTGGAGGAGAAGACGTATTTCTGCATGGGATTGACCCTGGTACCCCAGGCGTCGGCCCGTGACGGATAAGCACGAGCCAGGAACTCGTAGGTGTGCCGGCCCATCAGCATCGCATCGCAGGCCAGCAGCTGGCCCAGTCCGTCCCGCAGATAGGCGTCGTCCTGGAAGTTCCGCAGCCCCCAGTTCTGCGGGTCGCCGATAACGCCGTCGGCCGAGACAAGGGTGTACTCGATGACCTTTCGCATGAATAGCGTCTCCTTATACCAGAAGGTTTGCCTGTGTTACGCGAACCGGTCGCGCTCAGCTGCGTCAGTCACGTGCGTCTCACCTCACCTCAGCTCATAAGCGACGCTCAGTAGCTTAATCGCACACTCTCCGATAAGCAACGTCCCGTTGCTAATATGGGTGCCATGATGCGGAACCAGGGATCCGGACACAGCGGCGGCCAGGCCAGCCGGTCCCGACCGCGGCGGCGGGGTGCGGTCTTGCTGGACGCGCTTTTGCAGGCGGCCTGGGAGGAGTTGTCCGCAGCCGGCTACGCCAGGGTGACGATGGAAGGCGTGGCCACGCGGGCCGGGACGCACAAGTCGGTGCTCTACCGGAGGTGGCCGAACCGGGCCACGGTGGTTCAGGCGGCCGTGAGGCACCGCCTAGGGTCACTCGCCGACGACGTTCCTGACACCGGCGACCTGCGCGAAGACGTGCTCAGCGTCCTGCGACGCTTCCGGGACTACGCCGAGGCCATTGGACCCGACACCGCACGCGGCCTGGCCAGCGAGGCAGCCGACCTTCCGCCTGAAGTCCTCACGGTGACCCCTGGGGTCATCACGGCCATCCTCCAACGAGCGGCGAGGCGCGGAGAGGTCAGGCCCGACCGCATAACCCCTCGCATCACAGCTCTCCCCGGGAACCTCCTCCGCCACGAGCTCCTCGTCCCCCACGGAGACCTCTCCGACGCCACCCTGACCGGCATCATTGACGAGATCTTCCTCCCGATCGTCGTCACTGCCACACCCAGTGCCTGATCCTGGGAGCAACTTCCGGCTTGACACTAGGTCCGCGTGTGCAGCTCGCCAGCCAGTTCACTGGGCGCTGGTCTGGGCGGATTCGGGCATCAGCTGACCGATGCGGTGAAGAAATGGCCTGGCCGGAACGCTTAGAACAAGATGTATCTTGTCATCGGCACGAACGAGTTATATCTTGATGGTTCAGGCAACCGCCGTTTGCAGGAGTCACGATGCCGGCCAGAACTGCGCGTCCAGCAAGCAGGTTTGGCAGTATGCCGACCCGGGCGGAGCGCATGAGGTTCCCGGTCAGTTGCATGCTGACGGTGTGCTGCGCCGCAGCGGCTCTGGCGGGATGCGGGCAAGGCAGCAGCCCGAATGCCCTGACTGCGCCCATACAAGTCGTCCGCACCTCTGCTGGGACGGTCGCGTACCGCGAGCTGGGTAGCGGCCCCCCGCTTCTGCTGATCACATCAGCGGGTCTGACCATGGACGACTGGCCGCCGAGCTTCATCGACACGTTGGCCGCCCATCACACAGTTGTGTTCTTCGACAACGCCGGGGTCGGTCGGACTTCCGCGGTTTCTGCGCCAGATTCGCTGAGCATCACGGCCATGGCCAGCCAGACAAGCGCCCTGATCTCCGCGCTTCGGCTGCGCCGCCCAGCCGTGCTCGGATGGTCGATGGGAGGCATGATCGCGCAGGATCTGGCCGTCAGCCATCCGGCCCAGGTAAGCCGGCTCATCCTGGCCGCTACCGCGGCAGGGACCGGGAAGGCACGGCCCATCCCGCAACCCACCGTCACGGAGTTCAGGAATCCCCCGAAGGTAGTGGCGGGCCTGTTCCCGGAGAATCAAGCCGCCGCCCGGGCTTACCTCAGCGACATTCTGCAGTACCCGGGCTTCTATGCGGAATCCGCCGCCACCTATCACAGCCAGTACCTCGCAGTTCAGCGATGGGTGGCAGGACAAGACGCAGCGGGCCCCCTGGTGAGAGATCTTCGGGTGCCCACGCTGGTCGCCGACGGAACCCTGGATCAGTTCATCGGCACGGCCAACGACCGGCTGCTTGCCAGCAGCGTGCCCGGCGCGAAACTGTTGCTCTTTGCCGATGCCGGCCACGCCTTCCTGTTCCAGGACGCAACGAGGTTCATCCGAGCCGTGGAGACCTTTACAGGCTGAAGAACGTTGAAGCTCGGGCGTGAGCGGGACGTCGGCTCAGCTGCCCAGCAGTCCGCGGACTGCTTCGCGCAGCGCTGCTATTAGCTGCGCGGCGCTGGCGCGGGCAGCGGTCAGATCGCTGCCGGTGACCGGCTCGACCACCTCAAGGTACGCCTTGATCTTCGGCTCGGTGCCGCTCGGCCGGATCACGATCCGAGCGTTCGCCAGGTGGTAGATGAGCACGTCGGACGGGGGCAGGCCGCTACTTCCGCCGGCCAGGTCGGCGCTGCCGATGATGGGCTCGCCGGCCAGGGCGGCAGGTGGCTGCGCTCGCAGCCGGGCCGTCACCCCGGACGGCGCCGTCATGGCGACGGTGAGCTGTGCCGTCGCGTGCACGCCGTGCGTTCTCTCGAGCCGGTCGTAGCAGTCCAGGAGAGACTCACCGCTGGCCTTAGCGGCGGTCGCGAGTCCGAGCAGTGCGAGCGCCGCCCCGATCCCGTCTTTGTCACGGACCACGTCCGTCACCGCGTACCCGAGTGCTTCCTCGTAGCCGAACGCGAACCGTAGTCCGTCGCGGCCCTCGCCGGCCCGCATGATCCACTTGAAGCCGGTGAGCGTCTCGGCATATTGTGCGCCCGCCGCTGCCGCGATGCGCGCCAGCAGCGTGCTGGAGACGACCGTGGTGGCCACCAGCTTGCTGGCGGGCGTCTGGGCAGCCTGCGCCGCGAACTGGAGGGCGGAGCCCACGGGGGGACGGCCGAGGAGGTACGCCCCGAGCAGGGCGCCGACCTGGTCGCCGGTAAGGCGCCGCCAGCTGCCGGCAGCATCGGCTGCCGGGACGGCGACGGCCATCCGGTCACCGTCCGGGTCGTTGGCAATGACAAGGTGGGCGCCGGTCCTGCGGCCCAGTTCGATCGCCAGGTCGAGCGCGCCCGGCTCCTCCGGGTTCGGGAACGTGACCGTCGGGAACGCAGGGTCCGGATCAGCCTGGGCGGCGACAACCAGCGGCGGCGGGAAGCCTGCCTGCCGGAAGGCCCGCAGGGCCAGGCCAGCGGCGACTCCGTGCAGCGGCGTGTAGACGACTCGCAGTGCGGCGGCACCCGGCGGCGCCGGGGAGATGGCGCACACAGCGTCGAGGTACGCCTGGGCCACCTCGTCACCGCAGCGCGTGATGAGCGGACTGTCTGGCGCCGCGACCGGGACCTGGCGGAGCGGGCCCAGCCGGCCGATCGCGGCCTCGATCTCAGCGTCGGCGGGCGGGATGATCTGCGCGCCGTCGCTCAGGTACAGCTTGTAGCCGTTGTCCGCGGGCGGGTTGTGGCTGGCAGTGATCATGATGCCGGCGGCAGCATCCAGATGGCGGACGGCGAACCCCAGCAGCGGCGTCGGCTGCTCCGGGGGCAGCAGCTGCACCCGGATTCCGGCGCCAGCGAGTACTCGCGCAGCCTCGTCGGCGAACCGGTCGCTGCCGTGGCGGGCATCGCGGCCGATGACGACTCCGGCCCGCGCGCTTGCCGGGTCGCGATCGGTGAGCCAGCCCGCCAGCGCGGCAGTTGTCGCCCGGACGATGGCGCGGCTCATCCGGTTCGGGCCGGCTGCTACCGCGCCGCGAAGCCCGGCGGTGCCGAACTCTAGCCGCCCGGCGAACCGGTCAGCGAGCTCAGCAGCCGAGGCCGTATCGCCGGCCTCGGCGGCAGCCAGCAGCGCGAGGAGCTCAGCCTGGTCGGCCTCGTCCGGGTCGTCCGCGACCCAGGCGGACACCCGGGCGCGCAGCTCGCCGGTCAGCATGTCAGCCACGTACCGCCTCAGGTCAGCTCGGGGAGGATCTCGGCCAGCAGGGTTCCCATCCTCAGTGCCGCCTGCTGGCCGGCCGCGACAACCTCGCCGTGATCGAGCGGCTGGTCGCCGAGCCCGGCCGCAAGGTTGGTGACCAGCGACAGGCCGAGGACCTCGGCGCCGAGGTGGCGGGCCGCGATGGTCTCGAGCGCGGTCGACATGCCGACCAGGTCAGCGCCGGCGGCCGCGAGCATCGCGATCTCGGCCGGAGTCTCGTAGTGCGGGCCGACCAGCGCGGCGTACACGCCTTCGTCCAGGCTCGGATCGGCCGTCCGGGCAATTGCGCGCAGCCGCGCGGAGTACGCCTCCGACAAGTCGGTGAACCGGGACGGGTAGCCGTCCGGCGGCGGCGGGCCGGCCAGCGGCGACTGGCCCGTGAGGTTCAGGTGGTCGCTGATGAGAACCGGCTGACCGGGCCGCAGCCCGGACCGGATCCCGCCGGCCGCGTTGGTGAGCACGACGACGCGGCAGCCCGCCGCAATCGCGGTGCGCACGCCGTGGACGACCGCGGCGACCGGATGACCCTCGTAGAGGTGCGTGCGGCCGAGGTACAGCAGCACCCGGCGGCTGCCAGCCCGCACGGACCGCACGGCAGGCACGTGGCCGGGCACTGCCGGCTGCGGGAAGGCGCCGAGCTCGGCCAGCGGAACGACTGCGTCAGGCTGACCGATGGCGTCGGCTGCCGGGGCCCAGCCGGAGCCGAGCACTACGGCGATGTCGTGCGAGTCGAAACCGGTGAGCCGGGCTAGCTGCTCGGCGCTGGCCGCCGCTGCGGCGTAAGGATCGCTCATTGCGCTAGCCGAGCACTATCAGCTGATCCGGTCAATGATCAGCGAGGCCGGGACGGGTGCCTGAGGACCGATCTCGATCGCGGTGCCGAGCGCCTCGAGCGCTCGCCCGAACCGGCTCGGATCGTCGGCGCGCAACTCGAGCACCGGCTGACCCGCCTCGACCTTGTCGCCCGGCTTGGCGAGGCAGATGATCCCGGCCGTGGGTGACACCGGGTCCTCCTTCCTGGTACGT
>Ga0335072_10016645_pt1 | contig 10418 bp, 8 predicted proteins | sample Lox_Sample_21_FD_206725 | JGI IMG/M metagenome (GOLD analysis project Ga0335072, IMG submission 206725) | Soil microbial communities from Loxahatchee National Wildlife Refuge, Florida, United States - Lox_Sample_2.1 | ecosystem: Environmental > Terrestrial > Soil > Wetlands | place: USA: Florida... | reverse complement strand
AGAACTGCTGGTACCAGCGGCGCAGCTGGTAGACCGGCCCGTCGTCGGCGCAAAGCAGCGGGTTGTCGACGCGGGTCTTGTGGGTCCAGATCGCCACGTCCTGCTCGAAGCCCAGCCCGATGAACTTGGCGAACTTGGCGCCGAACCGGGCGGCCTGCTCCTCGTCGAGGCCGGGCAGTTTCTTCACGATCACACCCCACTGGAGCACGAAGGAGTCGGGCGTGACCGGGTAGTGGCAGTTGATCAGCACGCTCTCCAGGTTCATGCCGTGGTAGTCGTGCCACAGATAGTCGATCATGTACGACGGGCCGTAGTAGGAAGCCTCGGAGCGCAGCGTGCTTTCCGTGCCCTGGGCGTAGTTCGAGCCGATCTTGACGTCCGGCCGTGCCCGGGTGTTCAGGTACTGCGAGGCGATGTGGCCCTCAAACACGTTCTTGAAGTACGTCGGGAACGCGAAGTGAATGTAGAAGAAGTGGGCCATGTCGACGACGTTGTCGACCACCTCCCGGCAGTTCGCCTCGACCAGGAGCGAGTCCCAGGTCCAGTCGGTCCACTCCGCGGAGAACGCGCCGTCGATCCGGGGGATCGTCACGTGCCCGGGCGGCGGGCTGCCTTCCGGGTCGTTCCACACGAACAGCTGCCGGTTCTGCTCCAGCGTGATCCAGGACCGGGTCCGCGCGGCGGGCGGCACCCGGGCCGAGTAGGGAATGCGCGCGCACTTGCCGTCGCCGCCCCAGCGCCAGTCGTGAAACGGGCAGGCGACCTGGTCTCCCTTGACGGTGCCCTCGGTCAGGTCGCCACCCATGTGACGGCAGTACGCGTCGAGCACGTTCAGGTGCCCGCTCGAGTCGGCGAAAACCACGAGCTTGGTCCCGAACGCCTGGACCGCGTGCGGGCCTGGTTCGCGGAACTGGCCGGCCGGGCCCAGGCAGTGCCAGCCCCGGGCGAACCTGGCCGGCGGAGGGCGGGCAATGATGCCCCGGACACCGTGCCCGTCGTTCATAGGCCCTCCACGCTTAGCACCTGCTATCTCCTAGACTAGAACATGTTCTAGTCTAGGAGGCACTGCGGCCGGTCCGCGCCGCCGCGATCGGAGGCACCTCGTGAGCGAGAACGCCGGGCCGGCCGTCGTCGCCCGGGTCAGCGAACTGCTGCCGGTGCTGCGGGAGCGAGCACAGGAGACCGAGGACGCCCGGGTGGTGCCCGCCGAGTCGGTCAAGGCGCTGGCCGACACCGGGTTCTTCCGGCTGCTCCAGCCGGCCAGGTTCGGCGGGCACGAGGCCGACCCGGTCACGTTCCTGACCGCCGTCCGGCTGGTCGCCAGCGCCTGCGGGTCGACCGGCTGGGTCGCGTCGGTGGTCGGTGTGCACCCCTGGCAACTGGCCCTGTTCCCGCTGCGGGCGCAGGAGGAGGTCTGGGGCACCGACCCCGGCACGAGGATGTCGTCGTCCTACGCGCCCACCGGCCGGGCCGAGGCCGTGACCGGCGGGCACCAGCTCAGCGGCCGGTGGAGCTTCTCGTCCGGGTGCGACCACTGCACCTGGGTGCTGCTCGGCGCGATCGTGCCCGACGCCGACGGCAACCCGGCCGACTTCCGCACGTTCCTGCTGCCCGCCAGCGACTACGAGATCGACGATGTGTGGGACACCGTCGGGCTGCGCGGCACCGGCAGCAACGACATCGTGGTCTCCGGCGCGTTCGTGCCCGAGCACCGGTCGCTGAGCTTCAATGACGTGTTCCGCTGCTCCGGCCCGGGCCAGGAGGCCAACCCGGCCCCGCTGTACCGGCTGCCGTACGGCTCGCTCTTCTCTTACGCGGTCACCACGCCGATCATCGGGATGGCGATGGGCGCGTACCAGGCGCACGTGGACTATCAGCGAGAACGCCTGCGTGCCTCCTACGCTGGCCAGAAGGCGGCGGAGGATCCGCATTCCCAGGTGCGGGTGGCCGAGGCCGCCGCCGAGCTCGACTCGGCGTGGCTGGCGCTGGAGCGCAACATGGCCGAGCTGATGGAGCATGCCCGGGCGGGCACGAAGATCCCGCTCCCGCTGCGGCTGCGGGTCCGCCGCGACCAGGTGCGCGGCACCGGGCAGGGCATCAGCGCGGTGGACCGGCTGTTCGAGAACTCGGGCGGGCGCGCGCTGCGCCGCGGCACCCCGATCCAGCGGTTCTGGCGCGACGCGCACGCCGGCCGGGTGCACGCGATCAACGACCCGGAGCGGGCGCTGTCGATGTTCGGCCGCGGCGAGTTCGGCCTGCGCATCCAGCCCGACGGGATGATCTGACCGGCTCGATGACCACCGGGTTCGATTCCACCAGCCGCTTCGCCGAGGCCGCCGGGATGCGGCTGCACTACCACGAGGCCGCCCCGGCCGGCCAGGCGGACCGCACGCCGGTGGTCATGCTGCACGGTGGCGGGCCGGGCGCGTCGGCGTGGAGCAACTTCGGCCGCAACCTGCCCGTGTTCGCGGAGCGCTTCCGCACGCTCATGGTCGACCAGCCGGGGTTCGGCCGTTCGGCCAAGCCTGTGGTGACCGGCAACTACTTCACGTTCGCCGCCGACGCCGTGGGCGGCTTGCTCGACGAGCTCGGGATCGACCGGGTGCACCTGGTCGGCAACTCGCTCGGCGGCGGCACCGCGATGCGCTTCGCCCTCCGCTTTCCCGAGCGCGCCGGCCGGCTGGTGCTGATGGCGCCCGGCGGCCTGGGCCTGAACGTGTTTGCCCCAGATCCGACCGAGGGCGTCCAGCGGCTCATGGAGTTCGCCGCGCCGCCGGGTCCCAGCCGGGAGAAGATGGCCGCCTTCCTGCGAACGCTGGTCTTTGACCAGCGGCTGGTGACCGACGAGCTGGTGGACGAGCGGTACGCCGTGGCCAGCGATCCCGATGCGATCGCGGCGATGGCCTCGATGGGCGCCTCGTTCTACGACCCGGCCTGCGCCGAGGACGGGATGCTGTGGCGGGAGGCTCACCGGCTGCGCCGCCCGGTGCTGCTGATCTGGGGCCGCGAGGACCGGGTGAACCCGCTCGACGGCGCGCTGGTGGCGCTCAAGCTGATCAGGCGGGCCCAGCTGCACGTGTTCGGCGGCTGTGGCCACTGGGCCCAGCTGGAAAAGTTCGACGAGTTCAACCGGCTCGCGATCAGATTCCTGGAAGGGGATAGCCGATGACCTCAGTCGCCTCGCTCGGTTATCTGCGCATCGAGTCAGCCGACGTCGCGGCGTGGCGAGAGTTCGGCGTCCGGGTGCTGGGCCTGGTCGAGGGCCGTGGCCCCAACGCGGACGCGCTGTACCTGCGGATGGACGATTTCCCGGCCCGGCTGGTGATCATGCCGGGGGAGCGGGACCGGCTGCTTGCCTCCGGATGGGAAGTGGCCGGCGCGGGCGACCTGGCCGAGATCGGCCGGGCCCTGGACGACGCCGGCGTCGCGGTCAAGACCGCCACCAGCCAGGAACTCGCCGAGCGCCGGGTCGGGCAGATGCTGCGCTTCGATGATCCCTCGGGCAACGCCCTGGAGGTCTTCTGCGGCGCGGCGCTCGAGCACCGCCCGGCGGTCAGCCCGTACGGGAACCGTTTCGTCACCGGCCTGCTCGGGATGGGCCACGTGGTGCTGCCGGTTTCCGACGGCGAGGCGTCGCTGCGCTTCTACACCGACGTGCTCGGGTTCCGGCTGCGGGACTCGATGCGGATGGCGCCCGAGCTCTTCGGCCAGCCGGCCGGCGGCCCGCCGCTATGGCTGCGCTTCCTCGGCTGCAACCCGCGGCATCACTCGCTCGCGCTGGCCCCGTTCCCGGCCCCGGTGGGCATCGTGCATCTGATGATCGAGGTCGCCGCGCTGGACGACGTCGGCCGGGCGATGGACCGGTGCGCCCGGCGCGGCGCGCGGATGAGCTCGACGCTGGGCAGGCACGCCAACGACCTGATGGTGTCGTTCTACGTGGCCACGCCGGGCGGGTTCGACATCGAGTACGGGACCGACGGGCGGCTCATCGACGAGGCGACCTGGGTGAGCCGGGAGACCACCGCGATCAGCCTGTGGGGGCACCAGTTCGCCGCCGGCGGGCACTGAGGCCGGCGCGGTGGCCCTCGGCGCTGGGGTCGCTGACCGCGTGGCGGCGGTGCGATGACCGCTGCGCCTGAGGCCAGGCTGGCCCGGTTCGAGCCGGAACCGCGCCGGTTCCGGCAGGTGCTGGGACACTTCTGCACCGGCGTGACCGTCGTCACGACCGCCGATGACGACGGCCCGGCCGGGTTCGCGTGCCAGTCGTTCGCGGCCGTGTCACTGGAGCCGCCGCTGGTGCTGTTCTGCCCGAGCCGGATGTCGGTCACCTGGCCGCGGGTGGCCCGGGCCGGGCACTTCTGCGCGAACGTGCTCACCGGCGACCAGCAGGAGCTGTGCCGGGTCTTCGGGACCAGCGCGGCTACCGGTGGAGACAGGTTCGCCGGTGTCCCCTGGTCGGCATCGTCCTCGGGTGCGCCGGTCCTGGATGGCGTGCTCACCTGGGTCGGGTGCACGGTGCTGGCCGTGCACGAGGCCGGGGATCACCACGTGGTGATCGGCCGGGTGACCGAACTCGGTGAGTGCCGGCCGGGGAAGCCGTTGCTGTTCTACCGCGGCCGCTACGCCGCCGCCACCGCCGCCCAGCCGGCCGGCGGCCCGCCCGAGATCGTCGATACCCTGCTCGCCTGGCCCCGCCACGCCGACTGGATGTGAACGACGTTTTAGAGATGCAAATCATTTGACTGGGGACAGTTCCTGACGTGGGTTCGCACCATTGATCTTGACCACCCGAGAAAACGAAATTTCTGCGCGTACTGGCGAATTCTGCGCACATGTTCCGCGTTCGGCCTGTCACACTGAGGGGGCCATAAAGGGACTTTGGGGAAGGACCGGACATGCTAGCGCCGTGGCCGAGGATCCGCCGGCAGAATTCAATATTTTCTACAGCCTCTGTAGCCTTTCGGGGGAGGCGGCACTGCTTTTCGCGCACGCTTTTCGTGATTCCGCTGGTGACCGCGCTGGTGACGGCGCTGCTGGTTCCTGAGTCCTACACCCCAGCGGCCGCCGCGACCACCCCCTCGGGCTGGTCGCAGTTCCTGTACGGCCCGGGCCACAGCTCGTTTAACCGCGGCGCCACGTCGATCACCGTGGCCGGGGTACAGGCCGGAGACCTGCAGCCGGTCTGGCGCTGGCAGGTCCCCAATTCGACCAACGCCGGAACGGACAGCCTGCTGGCCAGTCCCACCGTCGTCAACGGCGTCGTGTACATCGGGGCCGAGGACGGCATGTTCTACGCCATCAGCCAGGCAACGCAGAAGGTGCTCTGGTCGGTCTCCCTGGGTCTCGACACCGCCAAGGGAGACTGCGGCCCGGCCGCCATGGGGATCACCTCGACGGCCGCGGTGGCAACCGACCCCGCCACCGGCAAGCTGACGGTGTACGTGTTCGGCCCGAACGGCACGCTCTACGCGCTCAGCGCCGCCACCGGCGCCACCGTGTGGACGGCGCAGGTCGATACGCCATCGACCACCGAGAATGACTTCTACTCGTGGAGCTCGCCGCTGGTCGTCAACGGCAAGGTCTACATTGGCACGTCATCGGACTGCGACAATCCCCTGGTGTCAGCGGGCCTGGGGGAGTACAACCAGTCGACCGGGGCCCAGGTGGCCTTCTGGCACAGCCTGCCCGCCGGTGACGTGGGCGCGAGCCTCTGGAGCAGCGCGGCGGCACTTTCGAACGGTGACGTCATCGCCACGACGGGAAACGGGTATGACCGATCCGGCGAGCCGCTCTACGACGAATCGATCGTAAAGCTCAACGGCTCGACGATGAAGCTGATTGGCGCCTGGTCGTTGCCACCGAGCCAGCAAATATCCGACGCGGACTTCGGCGGGTCCGCCACGGTGTTTTCCGCCGACCTCGACGGCACGTCCACGCCGATGGTGGGAGCCTGCAACAAGAACGGGGTCTATTACGCGGTCCGCCAGGACAACATCAGCGCCGGGCCGGTGTGGCAATCGACCATCACGATCCCGTACCCGGGCGGCTCGGAGGAATGCGACTCGGCGGCCATCTGGAACGGCAAGAGCCTCATCATCGGCGGTGGTGCGCCGACCACGATCGGCGGGACGACCTACCTCGGGTCGGTTCAGGCACTGAACCCGGCCACCGGCAAGCCGCTCTGGCAGACCGGGATCCCGGGTTTCGTCGTCGGCACACCGACCGAGGACGGCGACGGTGTCGTCGCCGCGCAGGTGTACGGGGCCGACACCGAGGCCAACCAGGGCGTCTATCTCCTCAACGCGGCCCATGGCGACATCATCGGCAGGATCTCCCTGCCCAAGACGCTGGTGTTCGCCCAGCCGGTCTTCGCCGGGAATGACCTGCTCGTGGCGGGCAGCAACTTCGTGCAGGCGTACGAGATCACGACACCCGGCGCGGCGATCACCAGCGTCGCTCCCGGCACGGTCAAGGTCAGCACGACCGGCGACACGCTCACGCTGACCGGCAGTGGCTTCTCCGGCACCCCGAAGGTGTTCGTCTCCGGAACGGACGTGAACGTCACCTCCGTGAAGGTCCTGTCGTCCACCTCCCTCTCGGTGACCGTGTCGGCGACCGGGGTGGCGCTTCCCGGACCGCGCAACATAACGGTCGTCGAGCCCGGGTCCTCGCCGTACACCGCGAGCACCTGCCAGAGCTGCCTGACGGTTACCGCACCGACGGTCACCACGCTGACCAACACGCCCGACCCGTCCGACTACGGGCAATCGATCACGTTCACCGCCACGGTCTCCAACGGAACACCCGCGCCCCCGACGGGCACGGTCAAATTCGTGCTCGGCAGCGTCACCCTCGGCACTGCGACGCTGAACAGCAGCGGGGTCGCCACCATCACCTACTCGAAGGTGCCGACCGGCGACAACTGGATCGACGCCGTCTACAGCGGTGATTCGAGCAACCCGGCCAGCACCAGCAACACCATCATCCAGGCGGTCAATCCGGCGCTCACCAGCACCGCGCTGAAGAGCTCGGTCAACCCGGCGACGTACGGCCAGGCGGTCACGCTCACCGGCACCGTCAAGGTGAAATCTGGCGGCTTCACCCCGACGGGCGTGGTCAACTTCTACAACGGGACGCAGTTCCTGGGCTACGGCACGCTGAACAGCAGCGGGGTCGGGACCTTCACCACCTCGACGCTGCCCGCCGGGACCGACAAGCTCACCGCCTACTATCCCGGCGGCGGCAACGCCGGCGGGAGTCCCGCTGGAGGGCTGCAGGGTCACCCCAGCACCAGCAACACGGTCAAGGAAGTGATCAATCGGGCGGCCACCACCACCAGCCTGGCCAGTTCGGCTAACCCGTCGACCGTGGGTGAGTCGGTCACCTTCACCGCCACGGTCGCGGACGGATCGGCGAACGTCCCGGCCGGCACGGTCACGTTCCTGAACGGAACCACCACCCTGGGCACCGGCACGCTGAACAGCAAGGGGGTGGCCACCTTTGCTACCTCGGCGCTGCCGGCCGGGACCGATGAGATCACCGCGTCCTACGGCGGTGACGCCAACAACCAGGCGAGCGTCAGCAGCGCCCTGGCCCAGGTGGTCAACCCGGCCAGCAGCTCGGCGCGCTGGCTTGTGTCCTACGCGCCGTTCGCGCAGCTAACTGGCTAGTACAGCGAGCGCCGTCACCGGGCGGCCGTTCGGCCAGGGTCTGACCCGCGGCCCGTTCAGATCACCGCGGTGATGCCGCCGTCCACGGCGATCACCTGGCCGTTGACGAAGTCCGAGGCCGGAGCGGCCAGCCAGACCAGGGTGCCGACCAGGTCCTCGGCCCGGCCCCACCGGCCGGCCGGGGTCCGCCGGCGTAGCCAGGCATCGAACTCGGGGTCGTCGGCCAGGGCCCGGGTCAGGTCGGTGACCACGTAGCCGGGGGCCAGCCCGTTGGCGGTCACGCCGCTGCCCGCCCATTCCGCGCACATGCTCTGGGTCAGCATGCCCAGGCCGGCCTTGGCCGAGGCGTACCCGGCGATGCCCGGCCGGGCCAGCCAGGTCATCACCGAGCAGACGTTGACGATCTTGCCGTAACCGCGCTCGACCATGCCCCGCGCCGCCGCCCGGCCCACCAGGAACGCGCTGGTCAGGTCGGTGTCCAGCAGGCGCCGCCACTGCGCGGCTGGCACCTGCAGCATGGGCTCGCGGTGCATGGTGCCCGCGTTGTTGACCAGGATGTCCAGTGGCCCGGCCGCCGCCTCGGCCTCGCGCAGCCCGGCGTCCACCGCGGCCTCGTCGGTCACGTCGAACGACACCGCGTGCACCCGCGCGCCGGTTCGCGCGGCCAGGGCGTCCCGGGCCCTGGCCAGCCGGCCCGGGTCGTGGCCGTGCAGCACGACCTCGGCGCCCGCGTCGACCAGGCCCGCCGCCAGCACCGCGCCGATGCCCCGGCTGGAGCCGGTCACCAGCGCGCGCCGGCCGGACAGATCAAATAGCGAACCAGGCACCGGCCCATCCTCTCTTTGATCCCGGTGCTGACGACCGTACGGCAAGGACAGACGGCCTCACCACCAAGGAGAGTCGCTGGGTCAGGCCGAAGCCGATCCGCCCGGGTCCGGAACCGTGTGGCGCGGCTTCTGCAACGTCACCGCCTGGCCCCATTGGCTGAACACCACGTCGATCTGGGCGGTGCTGACGCTCTCCACGCTGGCGACCAGCAGCGGCTTGCCGGTAGCCGCGATGTAGACCGTGTCCGTCGCGCCCGCGGGCATCTGGGTGCTGGCCGGGGCCTTGCCGCGGACGCCGATGACCGCCTGCCCGTCCATCGTGGTGCGCCCGGTCTTGGTGAGCGATCCGGTCGGCATGACCTGGGTCAGGAACGAGCCGAGGGTCATCCCCGAAACGACCTGCTGATAGCTGGGATCACCGGGCCGGAACACGATCCACTTATGGATCAGCCGGGAGTCCACCGACGGGAGCTGGAGAAAGCCCTTCAGGACGGTCGCGCTGCTGCCGCGTACGTAAACCGCCCCGGCGATCAGCAACTCCGTCGCGTGCCCGGCGCCGGCGACCTCGACGCTCTCGCTGGCCGCGTTGGGCCCGGCCACGCCGCTGCTGGTGATGGACGTCGAGCCGGCCTTGGCGGTCAGGTTCGCGTGCACCCAGCTGGCCGCCATGGCGGCGGCGGTGGCCTTGGCCACGATCTGCTTGGCCGACTGGCTGGCCAGGCCCGCGGGCGCGGGCGGCTTTGTGCTGTTGCTCGCGCATCCAGCCAGCAGGGCCAGGCCGCTCAGGGCGGTCAGGCCAGTAGTGATGATCCGCACATTACGCATAGTAACCTCACATTAGGACATATCAGGACAAGGAATAGTAGCAGCAGCGTGGCGGATCTTCCCGGCTAATGGCCGAGCGGGCAGGATCGGTCATGGCGCCAACCTGTCCGTGGTGGCGACCAGAGAGGATTAGTCATGTCCGATGCCACGCCGTGGCCCGCCGGCCGGCGAATCACGATCACCGACCTGCAGGCAGCGACCGACCGGGGTGAGCGGTGGTCGATGCTCACCAGCTACGACACGCTCACCGCCGGGATCTTCGAGCAGGCCGGCGTGCGTGCGCTGCTGGTCGGGGACACCAGCGCCGAGATGGTGCTCGGCTACACCGACACGGTGCCGGCGACCATGGACCAGCTCGTTCCGATGGTCCAGGCCGTGGTGCGCGGGACCCAGACGGCGCTGGTGGTAGCCGACCTGCCGTTTGGCAGCTACCAGGCCGGGCCGGCGGTCGCGCTGGCCAGCGCGGTCAGGCACCTGAAGGAAGGCGGCGCCCAGGCGGTCAAGCTCGAAGGCGGCCGGCGGGTGGTGCCGCAGGTCGACGCGATCGTCGGGGCCGGCATCCCGGTCATGGGCCACCTAGGGCTGACTCCGCAGAGCGTCAACGTGCTCGGCGGGGTCCGGCGCGTCCAGGGGCGCGGCGACGCCGGGAACGAGCTGCTCGCTGACGCGCTGGCCCTGGAATCCGCCGGAGCGTTCGCGGTGGTCCTGGAGTCGGTGCCGGCCGCGCTCGGGCGCCGGGTGTCCGAGGCGCTGCGGATCCCAACCGTCGGCATCGGGGCGGGCCCGGACTGCGACGCGCAGATCATGGTCTGGCAGGACATGGCGGGCCTGACCGAGGGCCGGCTGCCGCGGTTCGTCAAGCGCTACGCCGACACCCGCGGCGCGCTGCTCGACGCCGCCCGCCGTTACGCCGGTGACGTGGCCGCCGGCCGCTACCCGGACCCGGCCCACAGTTACGCGTGACGGTTTGGCCCTTCCACGCCCGTGGTGATGACGCGAGCCGCTCAGAAGCCTAGGTGCTCATGCTTGAAGCTGAGCGGCTCGTGTCGCACCACCAAGGTGCCGAGCAGCATGGATCCCGGGATCGTCACCACGG
>Ga0335072_10016643_pt1 | contig 10419 bp, 7 predicted proteins | sample Lox_Sample_21_FD_206725 | JGI IMG/M metagenome (GOLD analysis project Ga0335072, IMG submission 206725) | Soil microbial communities from Loxahatchee National Wildlife Refuge, Florida, United States - Lox_Sample_2.1 | ecosystem: Environmental > Terrestrial > Soil > Wetlands | place: USA: Florida... | reverse complement strand
CGGCGGGAGCAACGTCCGAGTCGCCGCCGCCGACCTGTTCGGCGAGCCGATCTGCGACCTGAAGCGTTCGACGGCCAAGGGCGGCGGCCGGGCCGTCGGGACGCAGATCCTCGAGATGGTGAGCGAGGTGATCGATCAGGCCAGCGCCGTCCACGGTCCGGCTCTGGCGCTCGGAATCTCGTCGCCCGGCGTCGTGGACCAGACGAGCGGGCGGGTTACATCGCTGGCGTACAACGTCGTCCCCGAGGGCGGCTTCGATCCGGTCGAGGTGATCCGCGATCGCTTCGACCTGCCCGTGCTCGTCGAAAACAACGTCAACCTCGCCGCCGTCGGCGAGAAGTGGTTCGGGCTCGCCCGCGGCGTCTCGACGATGGTGTTCATCGCGATCGGCGCCGGCATCGGGATGGGGATCATCATCGATGACGAGCTCGTCCGCGGCGCTCACGGGGCCGCAGGCGAGATCGGGTATCTGCCGCTGGTCGGCGATCCGTTCAACCCCCGGCACCGGTTGCACGGAGGTCTCGAGGACGAGATCGGCGCGACCGGGATCGTGACGGCGTTCAACGACCGGCGCGATCCGGACGATCCGGAGCTCTCCTCGGTCCACGACGTATTCGAGCTGGCGGCGGCCGGGAACACGGCGGCTCGCTCCGTGGTGGATCACGTTGCCTCGCGCCTCGGCACGGCAATCGCGACAGTGTGCGCGATCCTCGATCCCGAGCTCGTCGTGCTCGGCGGGGGGATCGGCGCCAGTCCCCTCCTGCTGCGTCCGGTCCGGGGGGCGGCGGCCGTGCTCGTGCCGATCACCGCCCGGATCGAGACCAGCTCGCTGGGCGAGCGTGCGGCGCTCCAGGGGGCGATCGCGGTCGCACTGCATTCCGCTCGCACGATGCTGCTCACCCCCGGCGCAGCTCCGAGGGCGAAGAAGAGCCTGGTCGCCATGTCCCACCGCGGCCGAACATGAGCCGCTCGGTGCCCCATCCTGCGGGAATTGGAAAGCGCTCTTCGATCAGCCCGACGGTTGAACCGCGGCCTTCAGGACTATACAGTTCTTTTGTTTAGGCATTTACCAAATGATTGACCATGTTAGAGAGGGTTGCGCCCGCGAGTTGACGTCGGCGGTGAAGTGGCAGCGCGTCGTTCTGGGACCGCTTAGAAGGTGTGCGGAGAAGTACGTAGCGGCGATTCGCCGCGGCCCCGATGAACACGGCACCGGCCGCCCGTACGTTGACCGGTGCGATGTTCGAGATCGTGCTCATGGAGGGCGCAGCCGAGAGCTCGGGCGCCGCCGTGTGGTCCCAGGGTCACGGCCCCCGCGAAGCAGTCGTAACCAGAGGGAGAGCTTGCGATGACGGATCAAATCGGCTCCAGCCCCGTCGCCCCTGAGCGTTCCGCTCGCTCCGTAGCGCGAGGCGCCGCACAAATGCATTTCAGCCAGCGAGCAGCTGGCAATCGCCGAAACGGGAATGGAGGCTGTCGATGAAACGCTTCAGATGGTTGATGTTGTTGGCCGTGGTGTGCTTAGGACTTGCAGCTTGCGGCGGAAGTTCGTCGAGCACTTCGTCCGGAGCTTCGTCGACGACGGCGGCGACCGCATCGAAGGTGTCGGGCAAGCTGGTCGTCGACAACGAGAGCGGATCGACCTGGACGTGCCAATTCAATCCCTTCAATCCGGCCGTGACGCTCGTCTCGTTCGGCTGGATATATGAGCCGCTCGAATACGTGAACATCCTGAAGACGGGCTCGGTCACGCCATGGCTGGCGACCACGTCGGCGTGGTCAAACGGCTACAAGACGCTCACGTTCACCGTCCGCGACGGCGCGAAGTGGAGCGACGGCCAGCCCTTCACCGCGGCCGATGTGGCGTACACGTTCAACGCCATGAAGAGCGACAAGGCGATCGACCTGAACGCGATCTGGACCGCGGACGGCGGCCCGGTGACGAGCGTGACCCAGAAGGGCAACCAGGTCGCCATTGATTTCAACGCGCCGTCTCAGCCCTATTTCTATCTCATCGCCGATCAGACGCCGATCGTGCCGAAGCACATCTGGGCTTCCCTGAACCAGAGCAAGCTCCACACGTACGCCGACTCGAAGCCCGTCGGCACCGGCCCGTACCTCATGTCGAGCTGCGCGCCGCAGAACATCAAGTACCTGAACAACCCGAGCTACTGGCAGAGCTCCGCGGGACATCCGGTGCCCGCGGTCAAGGAAGTCGACTATCCGGCGTTCCTCAGCAACACCCCGGCCAACCTGTCTCTTGCCCAGGGCCAGGCACAGTGGGGCGGCCAATACATCCCGAACATCCAGTCGTTCTACATCTCCAAGGACCCGACGCACCGCCACTATTGGTTCCCGCCGGTTCTGAATGTGTCTCTGTTCCCCAACCTGACCAACCCGGTCTTGAGCCAGCTGCCGGTCCGTCAGGCGATCTCCTACGCGATCAACCGCCAGATCGTGTCGCGGCTCGGTGAGAGCGGCTACCAAGCGCCGGCGAACGCGTCCGGCGTGATCCTGCCCACCTACTCGGCCTGGTCCGACCCGTCGCTCGCCACCGCGACGTACAGCACGGCGAAGGCCGACCAGGTCCTGACCGCGGCCGGCTTCACCAAGGGCTCGGACGGGATCTATAAGGACAAGAGCGGCAATCGCCTGGCGTTCACGATCAAGACGATCAGCGGGTTCTCCGACTGGGACTCGTCGCTGCAGCTGATCACACAGCAGCTGAAGGCCGCGGGAATCTCGGTCACGGTCCAGGACGAGAACACGACGTCGTACACGGCGGATCTGGAGGCCGGTCACTTCCAGCTCGCCTACGGCGGAAGCGGCGGCCCGGCACCGAGCCCAGGCCCGAGCCCGTACTACGAGCTCCGCGGCCTGCTGTTCGGCGGGAACATCGGCTCGACCAACTACGAGCGCTACAAGTCGGCATCGACCGACGCGCTGTTCAATCAGTATTCGTCGGCTAGCCCGTCACAGCAGGTGAACATCATCCACGAGATCCAGAAGGTGATGGTCGACCAGATTCCGCTGATCCCGGTCACCGAGGGCGTCGACTGGTACCAGTACGACACTTCCCACTTTGGTGGGTGGCCGACCCAGTCGAATCCGTACGCCCAGCCGTCGCCATACCAGGCACCTGACATGGGCGTGGTTCTGACACATCTGGTTCCGCTCGGGTGACCGACCAGGCCCCCGCAGTGACTGAGGTATCTCGTCGGGGGGTGCACCGATGAGATACCTCGCGCGCCGCGGGGGCCTGTTTCTGATCACGCTGTGGGCCGCGCTCACCGTCAACTTCATCATCCCCCGCGTGATGCCCGGGAACGAGGCGAGCGCGGTGCTGGCGACGTTCAAAGGCATCAACCCGGCAGCGCTGCATGCGCTGCAGATCCAGTTCGGCACCGGAGCTCACCAGAGCGTGATCTCCAGCTACTTCGAGTACCTGGGAAACATCTTCACCGGCCAGTTCGGTGTCACTGCTGAGGGCGTGCCGGTGATGAGCGAGATCACGTCGAAGCTGCCCTGGACGTTGGGACTCGTCGGCATCACGACCGTGATCGCGTTCCTGATCGGTACGATCGCCGGGATGATGAGCGCCTGGCGGCGGGGCGGACGTCTCGACGCGATCCTGCCGCCCACGCTGTTCATCGTCTCGACCGTTCCGGTGTTCTTCGTCGGCCTGCTGCTCATCTACGTGTTTGCAGTGAAGCTGAACTGGCTGCCGCTCGGCTCGAACTACAGCTATGGGGCGACGCCGACGTGGTCGCTGTCGTTCATCTGGGACGTGATCAAGCACGCCATCCTTCCCGGATTCAGCCTGGTCATCGTGACCGCCGGCCTGTGGGTGTACTCGATGCGGAACAACATGATTACGACGATCTCCGAGGACTACGTGAAGACGGCACGGGCAAAGGGGTTGCCCAGTCGGAACATCATGCTTGGCTACGCCGGCCGCAACGCGATCCTGCCCAACCTCACCGGGTTCGCCATGCAACTCGGCTACGTGCTCGGCGGCGCGATCGTGATCGAGTACCTGTTCTCTTATCCCGGCCTCGGCTATCTGTTCTACACGGCGACGACCGATCACGACCTTCCCCTGATGCAGGGCCTGTTCCTCGTCTACACGCTTGCCGTTCTGATCTGCGTCCTGATCGCGGACCTCGTGACCGCCGTCCTGGATCCTCGAACGAGGGACGCTTGAGATGGCGATTCCGGACATCTCGGTAGCGGACTCGATCACCGACGTCGAAGCCACTCGTGCGCCACGGCGGTTCCTGCGCACGGTCTTTGGCAATCGCAAGGCAGTGGTCGGCGCCGTGATCCTGCTCGTGATGGCGTTCGTGGCGGCATTCCCAGGGCTGATTGCGCCGGACGACCCCCAGGCCGCCCTCTACGCGCAGAACGCCGGACCGTCGTCGGCGCACCTGCTGGGCACCACACAGTTGGGACAGGACGTGTTCTCACAGCTCGTGTGGAGCACACGCCTGACGTTGATCGTCACCCTCATCGTGACCGCGATCGCGACCTTCCTGTCGACGATCATCGGTGTGACATCCGCATATGTGGGCGGCATCACCGATCGGGCGCTGACAGTGTTCATCGACGTCTTCCTGATCCTCCCCGTGCTGCCGCTCCTGATCCTGCTGGCGGCCTACCTCCCGCCCGGAGTGACCTCGCTCGTAATCGTGCTGTGCATCACGAGCTGGGCATTCCAGGCACGTCAGCTGCGGTCCCAGGGACTGTCTATCCGCAACCGCGACTTCCTGGTCGCGGCCCGGGCACGCGGCGAGCGCGGGATCTACATCATCCTTGTCGAGATCGTGCCCACGATGACCTCCCTGATAGCCGCCTCGTTCCTGTCGCTGGCCGTTTACGTCGTGGGCTTCGCGGCCAGCCTTCAGTTCCTCGGGCTTGGCAACAGCAGCGAGCTGATGTGGGGCACGATGCTCTACAACGCGCAGCAGGCATCGGCGCTCGAGGCCGGCAACGCGTGGTGGGCGCTGTCGCCGGGCGCGGCCGTTGCGGTGCTCGGCACCGGCTTCGCCCTCCTGAACTACGCCTTCGACGAGATCGGGAACCCGGCGCTACGGCCGGTGAGAAGGAAGCGGCGTGACCAACCCCCTGCTTGAAGTCGACGAGCTGACCGTCGACTACCAGACGGAGTCGGCCGACGTCCGCGCCGTGAATCAGGTCAGCTTCACCGTCGACCCGGGAGAGTTCCTCGGAATCGTGGGCGAATCCGGGTGCGGAAAGTCGACGCTGCTGTTCGCGGTGGCTCAGCTGCTGTCACCGCCCGGCGAGATAGTCGCCGGCAAGGTCATATTCCACGGCCGCGACATGGTGAGGCTCGGCCGCGGGGACCTCCAGAGCATGCGCTGGCGCGACTATTCGATCGTGATGCAGAGCGCGATGAACGCGCTCAATCCGATGAAGAACATCGGCGCGCAATTCAAGGACACGCTCGAGGCCCACGGCAACGTCTCGAAAGAGGACGTCAGGCGGCGGTCAGTCGAGGTGATGGAGTTGGTCGGGATCGACCCGGCCCATCTCAAGAGCTATCCCCACCAGCTCAGCGGAGGAATGCGCCAGCGGGCGATGATCGCGATGGCCCTGCTGTTCACCCCCCAGCTGGTGATCATGGACGAACCCACCTCCGCGCTCGACGTGGTGGCGCAGCAATCGCTGATGACCAAGATCAAGGACCTGCAGCGCAGCCTTGGGTTCGCGATCATCTTCGTCACCCACGACATGTCGGTGGTGCACCGGTACTCCGACCACGTCCTCGTGATGTACGCCGGCCAGGTCGCCGAGTCGGCCCGAACCGATGAGGTGTTCGAGCGGCCGCTCCACCCCTACACTCGCGGCCTGATGAGCGCGTTCCCGTCGGTCCGCGGTCCGCGCCGCGAGCTGATCGGGATCCCCGGTAGCCCGCCGGACCTCGCTCGGCCGCCGAGCGGCTGTCTGTTTCATCCGCGCTGCCCGGACGTGATGCCGGCTTGCCTGAACCACGCGCCCGAGCTTTACCCGGTCGGGGACTCGCAGGTTCGCTGTCTGCTCTACGCCGAAGAGGCAAGAAAGGCGAGTTGAGCGTGGCCGTCCCGGCGCCAAATTCCTCAGAGAGCACCGGTGAACCCCTGCTGCGTGCCGTCGATCTGACCAAGCATTTCCGCCTCGGAGGCATGTTCTCGAAGCAGGTGCTGCACGCCGTCGACGATCTCAGCATTACGGTCGCCGAACGCGAGATCGTCGCGCTCGTCGGCGAGAGTGGCAGCGGTAAGAGCACGGTGGCCCGGCTGCTCGCCCACATCTACAAGCCGACCCGTGGCGAGATCTACTACCGCGGTCGCCCGCTCCGCGGTCTCCGCTCGCGTAGGGACTTGCTCTGGTATCGGGGCGAGGTGGCGATCGTTCTCCAGGATCCCTTCAGCGCCTTCCATCCTGTATTTCCGATCTCTCACGGGGTGATGCGCAACCTGGCGCTGCACCGACCGGAGCTGAGCGGAGGCGAGCGCCGTCGCGAAGCCGAGCGCGTGTGCGAGACGGTGGGGCTCGGCCCCAGGATGCTCGACCGGTATCCATACGAGATGAGCGGCGGCGAGCGCCAGCGGATCGGGTTCGCACAGGCCCTCGCCGTACGGCCAAAGCTGATCCTCGCCGATGAGCCGGTGTCGATGCTCGATGTCTCGATCCGAGTTGGCGTCCTCAACATGATGGCCAGCCTGCGCGATCGGGAGGGCGTGTCGCTGCTCTACATCACGCACGACCTCGCCAGTGCCCGGTATGTCGCGGACCGGATCGTCGTCATGTACGCCGGACACATGGTGGAAGAGGGCCCGACGGAGGCGGTCCTGTCGAATCCGAAGCACCCCTACACGCAGCTGCTCCTGTCGGCGGCGGCCGAGCCGAGCGAAAAGGAGGCCGAGATCGCCGCCGACAGCGGCGAGCCGCCCAGGGTGATCAACCCGAGCGAGGGCTGCCGCTTTCGCTGGCGGTGTCCGTACGCGATCGACAAGTGCGCCCAGATCACGCCGCAGCCAACCCCGATCGGTGCGACACAGGTCGCTTGCCACGTCGCGGTCGCCGAGGCGGAACGCGCCTCCAACCCAGCCTCGATCACCCGGTGATCCAACCCGCCGTCGAGCTCGTGATCTTCGATTGCGACGGCGTGCTGATCGACTCCGAGCGCCTTGCGATCAAGGTGGATGTGGAGGTGCTGGGCGAACTGGGCTGGCCGCTGAGCGAGGCGGAGGTGATCGAGCGATTCGTGGGGCGCTCTGACCGCGACGCTCGCGCGGCCATCGAGGAACACCTGGGCCGGAAGCTGCCGGTCGGCTGGGCGGACGCGGTCGAGCATCGCTACCGAGAGGCGTTCGCCACCGAGCTGACTCCCGTCGAAGGCGTTCTCGACGCGCTCGACCGGATCACGCACCCCACGTGCGTGGCTTCGAGCGCCACGCACGATCACCTGCGCTTCACGCTCGGCCTGACCGGCCTGTACGACCGGTTCGCGGGGCACATCTTCAGCGCCGACGATGTCGCCGTGGGCAAGCCCGCGCCAGACCTGTTCCTGTATGCCGCCGCGCAGATGGGCGCTGGCCCGGCGGCGTGCGTGGTGATCGAGGACAGCCGATACGGCGTGCAGGCCGCGCGCGCCGCCGGCATGCGCGTGCTCGCGTTCGCCGGGGGCCTTACTCCCGGCGAGGTTCTCCGCGGGCCGGACACGGTCGTGTTCGACGACATGCGCGAGCTCCCATCGCTTCTGCACCGGTACACCACGACATGACCGGGACGCTGATGACCGCCGAGATGGGCGAGCAGCCGGACCGGCTCCGGAATCTGCTGGCGCGCTTCGACGACATCGCGGAGCGCGTGCGCTCCGCGACGCCCGCGCGCGCGTCACTCAATGGCATCACGATCGTGGCGCGCGGGTCTTCGGACCACGCGGCCGTGTACGGGCGCTATCTGCTCGAAGCCGCCACTGGGAAACCGATCTCGCTCGCAGCGCCGAGCCTCCACACCCTCTACGGGATCGACGCCGACTATCGCGGCCAGCTCGTGATCGCGGTCAGCCAATCCGGCGCCACCCCAGAGATCGTCCGCACACTCGAGGCGCTCCAGGACGCCGGAGGTCGCGGCCTCGCGATCACGAACGAGCCCGACAGCCCGCTCGCCCACGCCGCCGCCGAGGTCATCGAACTCGACATGGGCGAGGAACGGGCCGTCCCCGCCACCAAGACCGTCACCGGGCAGTTCGCAGCGTTCGCGATGATCGCCGAGGCGTTGGGCCAAGCCCCGTTTACCAAAGACGAACTGGACGCGGTGCCCGACGCGGTGAAGGCGCTGCTCGATGACCGCGGCGAAGTCAACGCAGCAGCCGAATCGCTCGTCGGAGCCTCGCAACTCATCGTCGTGGCGCGCGGGTACCTGTACGCGGCCGCGCTCGAGACCGCGCTCAAAATCAAAGAGACCTGTTCGCTGCTCGCCGACGGCTATTCCGCGGCCGACCTCCGGCACGGTCCGATCGCGGCCGTGACGGCCGGCCTACCCGTGGTCGCGTTGTGCACAGCGGGCCCCGCCGAGGCTGACGTCATCTCGCTCGTCGACGAGCTGCGGGCGCGGCAGGCCGAGGTGCTCGTCGTCGGGAGCGGCGTACAGGCCGACATCTCGTTGCCGACCGACACGCCCGAGTCGCTCGCGCCGATCGTCGCCGTCGTTCGCGGGCAGCAGCTCGCGCTCGACCTCGCGGTGGCGCTGGGTCGCGACCCCGACAGGCCGGTCGGGCTGACCAAGGTCACGCCAACCTAACCCGAAAGAAATAAAAGGGGGCCATCCAAAAGCCTCTCGGCCTTGACTCTGTGAGGCTATCCGAGCTAGGTTTTTGTACGGAGGCTTTCCGAATTGGGAGGAAGACGGTGGCACGAGTCGCGCGTGTTTGGCTGCCCCTGTTCACCACGACCTTGTTCGCGCTGGCTATGTTCGGCGCCCCAACGGCATCAGCCGACACCAACACGGTCGGGCTCGGCGGGTGGCAGGTCCAGAGCACGGCGCGCGCGACCCAGGCGCCCAAGCGGGTCTCGGCCCCGGGCTTCCCGACCGGCACGTGGCTCCACGTTCGCCCCGACAGTGCGGGCGCCGTCGGGACCGAGGTCGGCGCGCTGGTGCAAACCGGGCACTGTCCGAACGTGTTCTTCTCGAACCGTATGAAGGACTGCTTCGGCTACATGGACACGGTCGGCCCGGACACGATCAAGGAGTTCTCGGTGCCGTGGTGGTTCCGGACCGACTTCTCCGCCCAGCCTCGCCCCGACAGATACACCGACCTGGTCGTCAACGGCGTCGTCGGGCAGGCCGACGTGTGGGTCAACGGCCACGAGGTCGCGTCCCACGACACCGTGCAGGGCGACTTCACCCGGTACGCGTTCGATATCACCAAGCTGCTCCACCGGGGCCGGAACACGCTCGCGCTCAAGGTCTATCCCAACGACCCGACGAAGATGTTCACGCTCGACAACGTCGACTGGACGCAGATCCCGCCCGACAACAACACCGGTATCCAGTTCCCGATCCAGCTGCACACCTCGGGTCCGCTCGCGCTCTCGGGCGCGCACGTGGTGCAGCACGACGCGCCTGATCTCTCGACCGCGGCGCTGACCGTGAAGGCCGACGTCACCAATCACGCCCCCACGCGATGGACCGGCAAGCTCTCGGCCACCGTGACCACGCCGACCGGTGACGAAATCCGAGTCAGCCGGATGGTGACCGTCGGACCGCGTAAGACGCGGACGCTCTCCTTTGCCCCGAGCGCCGACCCGCGGCTTGAGATCGATCATCCAAGCGTGTGGTGGCCGTACGCGATGGGCGGCCAGCCGCTGTACGGCCTGACCACCGCGCTTACGCAGCGGGGCGCCCCGCCCGACAACGAGTCCGAAACATTCGGCATCCGGACGATCACGACGCGGCTGCTGGGTCGAGCGCCGATCGCGCCCCAGGGATCCCGGCAGTTCCTCGTGAACGGCGTGCCCTTCGTGTTCCGCGCGGGCGGCTGGTCGGAGAACTTGTTCCTGCGCTATTCCGCCGCGAACACCGCGAATCAGATCGCGATGATCAAGAACCTCGGGTTGAACGGCATCCGCACCGAGGGCAAGCAGATGCCCGACGACTTCTACGAGCAGTTGGACCGCGCGGGCATCCTCGTCGACGGTGGGTTCCAGTGCTGTGACGCCTGGCAACTCCAGGACAGCCACCTCACGAGCACTCATGACTTCGCGGTGCTCGCCAACTCCGCGCTCACGATCGGCCAGAACCTGCGGAACCACCCCAGCGTCATGAATTTCAGCTGGAGCGATAACAACCCAACCGCGCGCCAGGAGCGAGTCTCGGTGCGTGGCTTCCGTGAAGCTGACTTCCAGGACCCGC
>Ga0335072_10016642_pt1 | contig 10420 bp, 11 predicted proteins | sample Lox_Sample_21_FD_206725 | JGI IMG/M metagenome (GOLD analysis project Ga0335072, IMG submission 206725) | Soil microbial communities from Loxahatchee National Wildlife Refuge, Florida, United States - Lox_Sample_2.1 | ecosystem: Environmental > Terrestrial > Soil > Wetlands | place: USA... | reverse complement strand
GCACGTCATCGGTATCGGCTTTTCGGGCGCAGCGACCAATGCTTTGCACCGTCGCCGGAACAACGCTCGCGCTTCATTTCGTAGATGTTTCGAGCTTGGTGCTGATCTGGTAATCCGACAACGCTGCCAGCGCTTCATTCAGATCGAACAACCCCATGCAGGGCATGGCGCCACGCGCGGCAAGCGAACCATCCGCTTTCTTTCGAGCCAGCACGACCGCAGGCATAGCCGGAATGTGCGGCCCATCGCCCGCCGCAGCGTGCAGCAACCAGCGGATGCTGATGGGCTTTGCAGTCGCATCGAGTCCCCGCACCATCACCACCATGCCACCTTCATCCGTGCCCGCACGGAGAAACCATTCGCTGATACGACGCAGCCGATGCGCGCGACGTGCCAGATTCTTCACAGCGCCAAGCCGCACCAGCCATGCCAACAGCCATGTGCCGAAATGAAGGCGACGCAATTCCAGACCCGCACGAAACATCACGAGCCGCACACTCGGATAGCGCTGCGGAAAAAGGGCGAGATCGGGCACATCGCACAGACCCACCCAACGATGACCCGACGTAAATCGCACACGTCGCGTCGAAAGCCAACCGTATCCGGTCTGCCATGCGCCACCTCGCCAGACAGGTATGCGACGTCCGCAATAACCCAGTATGGCCGCCACGGTCGCATCGCCACGAGGCGTGCGGTTGCCCGGGCTGATCGCGTGCTCAATCGACGTCAGCATCGCAAGCCGCGTATGCAGATGATCCACCACCGCACTGCTCAACGCAGGCACGGTCGATGCGCCACTTATCAGCAGACAACCCGCTTTGCGGGCTTCCTCATCCAGCACGCTGATGCCCGCCACGAACTCGCGGCCATCGGCCAAATCCACATAGTCGCTGCCACACGCAAGGCACGCTTTCGCAACGCGGTAATCTTGAGCCTGAAACGGTCCGGCGGCATGGATGACCAACTGCGGCGCATAGCTGCCAATGATGTCGTGAAGGTCCACAGCCTCGACGTTGATGATTGCAGTGCGCACCGTCGCATCACCCAGTTCGTTCCGCAAACGATCGAGCGAGGACTGGGTTCTCCCGGCAATAATCAATTCGAACCGCGCATCGTGCGTGAGGCGCGTCGCGATACGCGCGCCGAACACACCTGCCGCACCGATCAGCAACACTCTTATCGCCATGCCGCACCCGCCCATAAAACCGAACAAAGGGTTTGAGATAGTTAAGCTGATCTAGCCACCTGCAGAAAAGGGGCTGGTTGATTTACTAGGATTCCCAGCCGTTGAGCGCGCATGGAAATTCAATCTGGAACCTTTTTTTGTTGGGGCGCTCTAATCAATGCCACATCGAGCTTCGCGTCCCGATCTCGTTCTCACGCTTCAACCCCTCCAGCGCCGCACCGATCTGCGCACTGATTTCTTCAAACACGTTGAACATCTCTTTTCGGCGTATCGTCACAAACGACTTGCCGTTCTTGTCGTCGTCTTCGGTGTACGTGATCGCCGCCATCACCGCCAAGGTGGCCTGGATGTCTTTGAGGCCTTGATAGCCCTCTTCCGACAGCACATAAAATTGCGGCCACGACGGCACGCCATCGATGTCTTCCATGATGTTTCTCCACACGCTTAGGTCACGCCGCGTATTGCGCGCGGCGTGAAGGGCTACAGGAAATCCTGCTCAGCTTGTCGGAATCAGCTGCTTCCGTTTCGGCGAATGCCCACGATGGCTCGACACCATGCCGAAGGCGTGGCGGTGAAGTAGTTGGGGTGATGCACCGCGGCGGGGGCACGAGGGCGTGCGGGTGCCTTATGATCGAGCGTAACCATGATCAACTTCCTCTATGAGTTGGTGGTGGCCAGCGGGTCGTCAGAGCTGTAACTCCGGCGATCCGCGTTACTTCACATCATGTCGGGCGTGTCGGTGTCATCGATAGGGATGGGCACGCCCGACGACTGAACCATCCCACAAAGCCAACATGCAATCTGTCAGCGCCGAGTGCTTTGGCACGTTGGCGAATGCCTACTTGAGCGATGCGAAATAGCTTGGCGGCAGGTTCGACAGAGAAACCGCAAGAGTTCATGGGCAATTGAGCCAGTCCTCTGCGCTCATCAAAAAAAGATACCGGGTCGACCTACTGGGACTTTTTACCTTTGAGGGTGACCGATGTAAAACGCTTGACAGAGATACTGGTCTTCAGAGATGCCGCAGTCATGACAGATGAAAGCTCTGCCTATGGTGTGCTTTCTGGCATGTACGACCATTACGTCGTTTCACACGCAAAGGAATTCAGTACGCCGGAGGGTGTCTCCAACAACATGCCCGAAACGTTTAATAGCCGTATGCGACGTGGCGAATACGGCACATATCATGGCTTCAGACCAAAATACCTTCAGGACTATGCATCCGAGTTTCCCTGGCGAGAGACAAATCGAACGCTCTCGCAACGCGACAAAGTGCTAGAAATACTGCGTGGCCTTCTTTCCACCCGAAAATCCACTTGGTGGCGTGGCTATTGGCAAGGTCATCATCGCTCGTATGAGCTTGGGTTGGATTACTTTTTGGGCAGTCGGGCGTAAGTGTGCGGATCCCGGTGGAGTTGGTCACTGATTCCGATTGACACTGATCGGCATGCTGGGTGGATCGTCCACCAGTGGCGACCCGTAGTGCAGGAAGCCGGCTTTGCGCTAACCTCTCTGGACCGCACAGGGACAATCTGGGGAACGGATATGGTCGGTCGCAAAGGTCGCGGGCTTGCGTGGAAGTGGGTCTTTCACCTTTTGGTTTTGCTTGCATGCAGCGCGTTGCACGCACAGTCGCAAGGAACCGTCACATACGTCTACACCGACCCACAAGGCACGCCATTAGCTGAGGCAGACGCTAATGGCAACATTACGAAAACGTTTGACTACACGCCGTATGGCACTACGGCGTTAGGTACTCCGCCCAACGGGCCTGGCTACACCGGGCATGTGAATGACCCAGAGACGAATCTCGTCTACATGCAGGCGCGTTACTATGATCCTGCGACGGGTCACTTTTTAAGCGTCGATCCTGCTGCACCGGCAGCCGGTAATTCGTTCAAGTTCAACCGCTACGATTACGCTAACAACAATCCGATTCTTAATGTCGATCCGAATGGCCGAGAGACCGGACAAGCCTATGCCGCCATATATCGAGCGGACGGTGGTGTACCACAAACGTACATATCGCCCAACGATAAGGTCGGTCCTGCCATAGCGGCAGGTTTGAGTATTCTCCCGGTCGTCGGCGACGGGGTGAATATCGGGCAGGCTTTTACAAATCCGTCGGCGGTAAACATTTCTGCGGCCATCATCGGTGTTATCCCCGAAATCGGAGGACCACTAGCCGATGCTGTCAAAGGAACAGCTGGAGGCGAACGAGCCGGTAAAGCGTTTACTCAGGCGGGTAAGGCGGAGGTCAAAGCCGAGAATGCAGCTGCGCACGGAGGGAAAAACGTATGCGAGGCTTGCGGCAGAGAAACGTCTCCTGCACAGCAGAGCAAAGCCGGTGTTACGCCACCCGGAAATGAAACACAGATTGATCACGTGATTCCAAAATCCAAAGGTGGTGACGGATCGCCATCTAACGGGCAAGTGCTTTGCCGTGATTGCAACATACAGAAATCGGATAGAACGCAATGAACGATTTGGTAAAGATACATTTTCGTTTGCAGCAAGACGAAGACGGTTATCCTGATATTGCCGTTGAATCGGTTTGGGCAAAGCCCAGCGATGCATCGGATGAATATGTCGTCGACAACATTCCTTTTTTCGTTCGAGACGTCACGATAGGGGATACCCTAAAAGCGCACGAAGAAGACGGGAGCCTGTGGTTTGATTGCTTAACGCGTCGGTCATCCAATTCGCTTGTGCGTGTCGTTTTTTTTGATCGCGAATGCAAACCAAGAATCGCGCAGGAACTTACTGACATTGGGTGTCAGGTTGAGTATTTTGAAAAATACAACCTGCTGGCGGTAAGCATTCCAGGCGACGTAAAACTGCCGGACGTGCAAGCTTATCTCTGGCGTGAAGCCGAAGCCGGAAACATCGATTATGAAGAGCCGATTTTGCGGCAGGCGGCCACCTGAGTCCCATCTACAAGTCGGTTGTGGCCGCGCACTTTAAACTGAAAGGATCGTCAAATTCGATGCCAAGTGCAGACCCGTGCAGCTCTGTGAAAGGCCGCGCTTGGGCACAGCTACCAGAGCGGCTGATCAAGCACTGATAGAGCTTCCGGGTAGTGGTCCCAAACTGTTCTCCACGTATAGGTGTTCACCTCGAACTGGGACGGGTGTCAGGCAAAGCCGGCTTCGTGTTCAATCACACCCAGCAACCGCAGTTTGCGCACGGGTCACTAGCGGTGGCCTGTTCAGCCATTGCCGGAATCAGTGTTCAGTTGCACCGGAATCCGTATAAGTGCTCTGATCCGCAAGCCGACGATTCTCACTCGTGGAGTCGCCACATGCTCTGATTGGACCCGTCGTAACATCGACCTTTAGAAATTCCTTCAATCCTTTGTAACTGACCTGCTCGCAGCATTCCCCTAAGCCGTCTGCGCACGGCAATGTGGACGTACGTATAAGCCTCTTCATCCACAGCTACTGTCAGCTGTCGAATTAGCTTTAGGGTGATTTCTGCGGTTGATGCCCAGCCTTCGTGATTAGCAAGTATGTGGCGGATTTGGCGGGTCATCTGGCCCTGAGGAAACAGGTGCCGATTCTCATGCGGAACGATAGGAGCTAATCCACCTGGATCTATTTGGATTTCGTGTAGTTCAAAAGTTTGATCTAGTGCCGCAAGCTGCGGCCTAAGCCTGTGCACTCGGGCGTCAATCGCCTGGAATTCTTCTTTCAGAACTGCATGCCGTGGCTCTAGCTTCTGAAGCATTCCCGAGAGGCGCGATCGCCTTACGATTAGCCATTTGAGTGATGGTGGCTAAAGCTACCCACGGGCAACCTTAGTGTCTTGGGGCATCAGCTACCAAATAGCAGCGGCATATGTAAAAAGGCCGCCATTGGGCGGCCTCTTTACGTTACTCGAAGGCGGCTCTGGTCAGGCGTTACTACTCGCCAACGAATACCCCTTCAACCGCTGCGCGAAATCCTGCAGCGTGCGAATGCCGCTTTGCTCGGCTTCCGCGATCCACTGCTGCAGACCTTTCAGCGCTTGATCGGCACCGCGCTGATCCATCAAGTCGGCAAGGCGGTTGCGGAATTCGCACACGGTGGTGAGCGTGGGGCGCTTGGCCAGCACGGCCTGCATGCGCTCGCGGCCTTCGCCGTCGAGCCAGCGGCCGCCGTCGGCGAGCGCGCGGCGCAGGCGGCGCGGGGTGGATTTGATGCCTTCGCCGGCGTGCTGTGCTTCGTCGCGCAGGGTCGGCACGATCACGTTGCGGTAGTAATCGGTCATGGCCTGGAAGCGATGCGTGAGCACGGCCTTCAGCGTTTCGGCATCCGGCAGATGCACGTTGGGGCGCATGTCCAGCGTGGGCGCTACGCGCAGCACTTTGGCAAGGCCCACTTTGCGCAGCACACAAATGGCCGCCCAACCGATATCGAACTCCCACTTGCGCAGCGAGAACTTGGCCGAGCTGGGGAAGGCGTGATGGTTGTTGTGCAGCTCTTCGCCGCCGATCCAGAAACCCCAGGGAATGAGGTTGGTGGCGGTGTCGGAGCTTTCGAAGTTGCGGTAACCCCACCAGTGGCCGATGCCGTTGACGAAGCCGGCGGCCCAGAACGGGATCCACGCCATTTGCACGGCCCACACGGCCAGGCCGATCACGCCGAACAGGGTGAAGTTGATGATGAGCATCAGCGCCGGGCCCCAATACGGGTGACCGGTGAAGAGCTTGCGCTCGATCCAGTCGTCGGGGGTGCCGCGGCCGTATTTTTCCAGGTCTTCTTTCACCATGCTGGCGTCGCGGTACAACGCCACACCGTCCCAGAATACCTTTTTGATGCCGTAGATCTGCGGGCTGTGCGGATCTTCTTCGGTTTCCACTTTCGCGTGGTGCTTGCGGTGAACGGCCACCCATTCCTTGGTGACCATGCCCGTGGTGAGCCAGCCCCAGAAACGGAAGAAGTTCGCGATAAGCGGATGCAGGTCGATGCCGCGATGCGTTTGGCAGCGGTGCAAGTACAAGGTGACGGTAAAGATGGTGATCTGCGTGACTACCAACAGGTAGACGAGGATCGCCACCCAACCAGCGCCACTTACGCCACTGGTAAGGAAATTCAGCACAGCGTCGAACATCGTAGGAATATCCCGGTACGTAGAAAAAAGAGTCTAGTTGAGGGCGTCCGTACCCACCAGCATGGTACCCCGCCCCATTTGGCGTTCCGTTAACTGGCCAACCCGTGACGGGAAACGGTTGTCTGGTGGATGGGGTCGCCCTGACAATCATGCAATGAACGCGCCTAAACCGACGTCACCCCCCGTACTGGAACTTGAACAGGTCACCCGCCGCCGCGCCGGCCGGCCGGCCGTGAGCGACCTGACCCTGAGCCTGCAAGCCGGCCAGATCCTTGGGCTGCTTGGGGTGAACGGGGCCGGCAAATCCACCACCCTGTCCATGATCGCCGGGGCGCTGCGGCCCGATCAGGGGTTTATCCGGCTGCAAGGTGAGGATTTCAGCGAGCGGCCTGAGCTGGCGCGAGAGGTCATCGGCTGGCTGCCGGAAGGTGCCCCGCTGTGGCCGGAACTGACCGTGCGCGAGCACCTCGATGCCCATGGCCGGCTGCGCGGTCTGTCCGGGGCCCGGCTCAACCAGGCCCGCGACGCGGTGATCGGCCGGCTGGAGCTGAACGATCTGGCGCGCCGCCTGGCGGGCGTTTTGTCGCAAGGGCAGCGGCAGCGGCTGGGGCTGGCCTGCGCCCTGCTGCATCGACCCGCGCTGCTGGTGCTGGACGAACCGGCCAATGCGCTCGATCCGGTGCAGGTGGTCGCGTTGCGCGGGTTGCTTCGCGAGTTGGCCAACGGAGGCACCGCCGTGATTCTTTCCACCCATCAACTGAGCGAAGTCACCGCCGTGTGCGACCGCGTGGCGATTCTGCACCAGGGCACGTTGCGTCACGACGCGCCATTGCCGGCGGATCAACACGCCGCCTTGGAAAAAATCTTTTTCGACATCGCGATGGCTAGGCAGGCCGCATGACACTTTTCGCTGTGACGCGGCTGGAATTGCGCCGCCTGTTTGTGCGCCCGCTTGGATGGGTTATCGCCGCACTGGCGTTGGCGGAATTGGGTTGGCGCTTCGCCTTGCTGTTGCAGATATTTCTGCTCAATCAAGTGAAGCTTGCGGCCTTGCCCGATGGCCCCGGCTACACCGACCTGGTGGCGGTGCGCATGGATAGCAGCTTTATCACGGGCAGCCCGCTGCCGTTCGGCGTGATTGAACTTGCGCTATTGCTGGTGCCTTTGTTGACGATGTCGACTTTGGCAAGCGAGCGCAGCGCGGGCACGTTGCCGTTGCTGTTTGCCAGCGGACTTTCCGCCACGCGCATTTTGCTCGGCAAATATCTGGCCGTGCTGATCTGGCTGACCTTGTGGCTGCTGCTTGCGCTTGCCGTACCGGTGAGCCTTGCGCATGGCGCCACGTTGGACTGGGGCAAACTTGCCGCCGCCACCTTGGGGACCTTTCTTGCGCTCGCCGTGCTCGGCGCCATCGGTGTGGCATGTTCGGCGTTCGCGTCGCATCCCGCGGTGGCGGCGGTGGCGGCGCTGATGATCAGCCTGGCGCTTTACTGCATCAATCTCGGCGCGCAACTGGCGGGTATCAACAACGGATTTATCAATTGGCTGGCCATGAGCACGCATCAGGAAAACTTGCTGCGCGGCTTGGTATCGAGCGCGGACGTGGCATGGTTTGTACTGGCGATTGTCGTCGCACTGATGTTGGGCACGCAGCGCCTGGCGGCTGACAAGGAGCGTGGCTGATGAACGCGCCTCTCACACGTCGCCTCAACGGTTGGCTGTTTGCATTGCTCGTGCTGCTTGGCGCGGGCGCGATCGGTTTTCTTACCGCGCGTCACGATCGCGTTGCCGATTGGACGTACAACAGCCGCGTCAGCATGTCGCCGGAAACGCGTGCGGTGCTCGCGAAGCTCGACGGTCCGGTGGATATCGTCAGTTATGCGAGCCCGCAAGGCGATCTGCGCCAAACCATCGCGGCAGTGATGCAGCGCTACCAGCAGGCCAAGCCCGATCTACACCTGAGTTTCGTCGATCCGCAGAAAGATCCCACGGCGATGCGCAATCTGGGCATCACGGTGGATGGCGAATTGATCTTGCACTATCGCGATCGCCAGCAACGCCTGGATACGTTGAACGAACGCAGCCTTACCGATGCGTTGGAACGCCTGGTGCGCGGCAACGATCGCATCGTGGCCTTTGTGACCGGCGACGGTGAGCGACGCGCGGACGGCGTTGCCAACGCGGACCTGGGCACGTTTGTGTCTCAGCTTACGCAGCGCGGCATGCGCGCGGTGCCGTTGAATTTCTCGCAAGTCACCGCCGTGCCCAATCAAACGGATCTGGTCGTGCTGGCGGGGCCGCAAGCATCGTTGTCGCCGGGCGCAACCAAAGCGCTGACGGATTATCTGGGCAGCGGCGGCAATCTGTTGTGGCTCGCCGATCCGGGCAATCTGGACGCCAGCTTGCAACCGATTGCGGACGCCCTGGGCATTCGTGTGCTGCCAGGCGAATTGGTGGATGCGTCATCGTCGGCGCTCGGCTTGAAGGACCCGCGCATGATTGCTTTGGGCGATTACCCGCCCAGCATGATCACGCGCGGCTTCACCCTCACGACCTTGTTTCCGGAAGTCGCGCCGCTGGCGGAAGTGCGCAAGAGCGAATGGAACATCGAAGCATTTTTGCGTTCCAGCCCGCAGGCGACCGCGCAGTCGCTGGGCAGCAGCGCGACGGCACCCTTGAAAGGCCCGCTCGATTTCGGTTTTGCCTTGAGCCGGCTTTCGCCAAGCCCGGCCAAGAGCGAGCAACGCGTCGTGGTGATCGGTAACGGCGATTTCCTGTCCAACAGTTATCTGGGCAACGGCGGCAATCGCGCGCTTGGGGACCGCATTTTCGATTGGCTGCTGGGCGACGACGAACTGATCAACATGCCGCCGCGCGGTGCGCCCGATCGTGTGCTGACGGTGTCGCAGGGCGAGCTGAGTTTGCTCAGTACGGTGTATATCCTGGCCTTACCGGTGCTGTTGCTGGTGATCGGCGGCCTCATCGCGTGGCGGAGAAAGCGCGCATGAAGCGGGCATTGCGCCGGCAACTGGGATTGATGGTCGTCGTTATCGTGCTGATCGCCGCGGCAGTCTGGCAGTTGCGCAGCGACGAGAACGCCGCACCCGGTACGCTGCTGCCGCTCAAACCCGAACATATCACGCGCGTAAATCTGCAAATGGGCAACGCCCCCGTCGAGAAATACGTGAAGCGCGACGAACATTGGTGGCGCGTCGATCAAGGCGAGCCGACGCGCGCAGACGATCGCCGTATCGGCGAACTGATTCGTATCGCCGCCGCGCCCGTGCAGAGCTGGCAGCCGGCAAATAGCTACGATCTGGCGAAGATCGGCCTTGCGTCACCGCAAGCCACCTTGACGCTGGACGACGCCATCCTGCGCTTCGGCAGCATGACGGCCATCGGCCACGACGTTTACGTGCAATCCGGAGAGCGGATCGGCATCGTGTCGTTGCTTTACATGCCACGCTCGGCGCAAAGCGCGTCCCTACAGGCGCAGTAACATGCCGGAATTACCCGAAGTCGAAACCACTCGCCGAGGCATCGCGCCGCACCTGATCGGCCATCGCATAACCGGCGTGACGTTGCGGCGCGCGGATTTGCGTTGGCCGATTCCGCGCGAAATCAGTGAGCTGTTGCCAGGCCAACGTATCGACGAGGTGGAACGTCGGGCCAAATACCTGCTGTTGCACACGCATGCAGGCAGTGCGCTGCTGCATCTGGGCATGACCGGCGTGCTGCGCGTGCTGCCGCCGGATATACCGCCCGGCGCGCACGATCACGTCGATATCCAGCTGGAGCCGTTGCGCAGCGAACGTCCACGCATACTGCGCTTTACCGATCCGCGCCGTTTCGGCTGCCTGCTGTGGCAAGCACCCGGCACCACGCACGAATTGCTTGCCGACCTTGGCCCGGAACCGCTTACCGATGCGTTCGACGGCGACTTATTGTGGCGACGTTCGCGCGGTCGCAAAGCGGCGGTGAAGTTGTTTTTGATGGACAACGCCATCGTGGTCGGCGTGGGCAATATTTACGCCAGTGAAGCATTGTTCGCGGCCGGCATCGATCCGCGCCGTCCCGCCGGCTCCGTGTCGCGTGCACGTTATCAACGACTTGCAGGCGAGGTGAAACGCATCCTTGCCTGGG
>Ga0335072_10016641_pt1 | contig 10420 bp, 11 predicted proteins | sample Lox_Sample_21_FD_206725 | JGI IMG/M metagenome (GOLD analysis project Ga0335072, IMG submission 206725) | Soil microbial communities from Loxahatchee National Wildlife Refuge, Florida, United States - Lox_Sample_2.1 | ecosystem: Environmental > Terrestrial > Soil > Wetlands | place: USA... | reverse complement strand
GGCACGATTTCATGTGACAAAGTTCTAGCGGAGGAAAGTCTCGCTTATCTAATGGCTAACTATAATGGTACTAGCACACCCAAAAAATTTAAAACTCAGAGTTTGGTTTGAGAAGGTAGTTTCGAATTTTACTGTATCTGAAATCGCAATCATAAGGAGATCCAAAAGAATTTGCCAAAGCGAGGGACTGATAGTGATGGTTTCGTTAAGGCTAAGATAGAATGCAATGTGAAAATGAGTTCATAAATCCAGGCTAGCTTTCCGATCTCATAGATATCCTGTCCTAATATCAATCTTCAGGAACGCATCAGAATTCGGGACTATGAAACTTGAGCGGTTGTGCTCTCGCCCCACTCACTCCCGCTGCAGGAGCTCTTGTTGTTCGTAAGATTTCCGTCATCGCTGAGAGCCGTTGTCGGGGTTAAAACCTTGCTGTCGTCCCCACATGTTCTCTTATCATTGTCGAGAACTAGACCAGCCGCGTCGACCCATGCAGTCAGACTCAGCATCGAATCGGTCTACCAAAGTTCCGGTAGTGCCGCATACACCTCTTGGCAACTTGCTCTACTCGAAGATTCGTGGCGCCCACGCTCAAACTTAATAAAAAAAATTCCTCGCTGTGCTTGCGATTTTCTTCCTCGGATGGGACGATGGTTCCATGGCAATGACAAAAATTGGAAAGGGGTTCCAGCGGCAGGAGATTACTAGCTAGCAGGAATATCAGAAACGACAAGAGCGACTCCGAAAACTAAAGATCATTATGTCTTCTCCGTATAACGATTTTACCCCTCCGGGTTCTTTTAGCCTTAGGATCCGAGCCATTAGAGGTCTACGGCCGTGCGCTTCTTCCCTTTTCTCTTCGCTTTAACGTTCTCTGCTCCAGACCAGGCTTCTCCGCCGACGAAGGGACCTCGCTGAGAAGTGACTCACCTTCCTCTTAAGAGTTAGGGTTAGATGCACAGGAGCTCAACAGGACAAATTGGATAACAACCTTATATTGCGCCCTTTTACGTAAACAAATATTCAATTTCGCCCTCAATGGCCTCCCAAATCCTAAATTATATAAACCCCCTGTCGCTCAATTCAAACACCCCATTAAGAACTACAGCCACAAACAGCGCCAAACAAAGCACCGTCGGGCCATACTTGTCATGATACTTAATGGCCTTTCTCTCTCTTATAGCTTTTGCTCTATACAGATAGATCCCAACCGAGTATATAAGCGAAAGGATAGCGACGATAGAGAACATGCCTGCGGCTAAGAAGGAGATCTTCGTCGGCTTTGCGCCGAAGTTGAGGAGCGTGACGGCGATGGTTCCGATGTAGATTGAGTACTCGAGCTGGGCAGGTTTTGTCAGCGACCTCCAGGGCCAAGGGGAGATATGATAAAAAGACTGAGAAGACGTACCCATGATAAGAATGTCCGCTCCGCAGCGAAGTAGACTTTTGGCTCGACTCGGACTGGAACATGGATCTTCTTGCCTCGCGGCGCTTTGAAGTGCTTTGTCCGAATCTGTCCGTTCCCCATGACATTCATTACACCATTTGTCCTCGGCGTTGGCGTGGGTTTTGGTATAGGTGCGATTTTGCGTAGGGCGCTAACGATATGTGACCCCACTTTGTGCACATTCGTAGATAGCAATTTTGAATAGTATGTCCATCCACCTACTCGCCTCGCTTCTTCAAGTGCTTCATGATCTGCATCTTCATCATCGGAGTCGTATAATGGATAAGCTTCATTCAAGGGTTGGGAGGCCATCTGCTCTTCAATGTCGAGGTTGTTTCCACCTGGATACTCAGCGCGATCTTCGAGATCTCGAGTTTCTAGTTGATCTCGAGCCTCTTGAAGTCGTCGAACCCTATCATCTGAAAGATCACCGGTCACATGCGGATCCTCTCCTGCTTCTTCAGGCTCTTCATCATCGGAGTCGTCGTCGAGATCATCATCACTTGTGGTAGTGGTAGCCGACTGGCCAGGACGTTGTATACCGAAGTGATGAGTAACGGGCTTGCGGATATCGATGTCCATTTGCGGCATCCAATATGGTAGTAGATTGATCCGAGTAGGAAATAGGGTCGATGTGCCGTGAATAAACTTCGAGAACTTGGGAGTAGCCTCAACAAGATGGCTAGCAATGAGTTCTCGGACCCACTCGGGAGGCTCTTGCCCGACCTGGGTTTGTAACTTTACCTCTAACACCGCATATGGAAAACGCTCAATGTCTTCAGGCGGTAATTGGGAGAAGGGATAGTCGATGCCAATGTCCATCCTTCGCCAATTGTCACCTGACCGTTTTCTCCCATCAAGATTATCTTCGCGGACCATTGTAAGCTCAGTATCCATAGAAATACGGACTCTGGCATCAGCTGGCAGTTGGAAAGCTGTTCGGTTATAGAATGAACGGCATACAGGCTTGTATCCTTTCTTCAAGACGGAGTACTGAATTTCTTTGGCCAGTCTCTCATCTTCTGCTATCGCCTTCTCCGACTTCTTACCCTCTTTCCTGGCCTTCTCGAAAATGGCCTCGGGAAGTAATTCTCCTCTCATGTACGGATTGACATTCTTCTCTTTGATCGAGAATCTCGCCTTAACAGATTTCTCGCCAGTCCAATCTTCACGATGGGTTTTTCTTTCAACAAAAATTGTTTCCGAATTCATACCACCATACCATCTAAGACGAATAGCTTCGGCACCTTCAGTCTTCTTCAGGCGGCCCTCATATAACTCCCATGTCTCTGGATTGTCGTAGTAGATAGACGTAATTGCTGAGTCTGCCTTTTCGAATTCTTTGCTTGGATTGAACACAAGGACCGGGAGATGCTGCCGAAAATTAGCCTGGTATTCTTGATATGCTATAGCCGCGAACACTTACTTTCAATATAATAAGCTTGACCTCAGTAATATTATCGGGATGAACCCAGTATTTAGTAGTTTGTCGAATGAAACTGGCCTGGCTACCTCCTGCTGAGCTGTCGCCCTGCACAGGATGTCCTCTCGTCCTAACTATATCGTAAAGCTTCGACAATTTGACGATATCTTCGTCGTAGTTGTCCTTGAAGAACGGCTTCGCTTTCAGTTGAGTTGCGAAAGCAGGCTTCAGATGCCATCCTGTTTGTTTCTGTAGGCCACACCAAGTCAGTGCTAAGCCCACAAAAGCCCAGAGCTACTTACGTCGTGCTTTTTAATAATCTTCTGAAACCCGGTGTAATTGAGCTGAACGAACTTTGCAAGGTCATGTACATCTGCAATAATATCACTCAAATCTTCCTCCAGCATCATAAACTCTTCCTCAGTAGGCCCATCATCTCGTCCCTGACCATCAGCGTGAACCGGACCCCGCTGATCCAGCCTCGACACGACCTCCTTAACCTCTTTCTCTGACGCCGCAATTCGCCTCCCAATCTCAATTGCCTTAACCTTCTGCTTCGTATAGACCTTATCCAGCTCCTGATACAGCGCCTCGACGAACCGCTCCTCGTTCTCGGGTCCCCATTCTTTCCGCTTCGGCTTAGGTTTCTGCTTTGTCGGTGGAGTCACGAAATCGGTCTTCAATTGCGCTTTGAGCTCGTCGTACGCAATGTAGTACCATTCATACTCTTTGATGGCGCTCGTGCGTAGCTGCTCGCCGAACTTCATGATTATCTGCCCAGCTTTGAAGGCGTACGGACCGGAAATTCTTCTAGACTGCCAATACCGCTTTTTGCTGTTGAGATCGTGAACGATCAGCATATGCAGGCATTGGCTGTCAAATTCCTGTTGGTGGATAGAAGAAAGAAGGACGAACGGGCAGGCAATTGGGGGGGGTGGAGGTTGCACGTACGAGATCTGCAGAGCTTGAAGCTTCCCCACTCATAGCTCTGACTAACGTGGGCTAGCCGATAAATCGTTTCGAATTGGCCTATCGGAATTTAGGCTGAGGAACGTGACCCCCAGAAAGCAGGGATTTAAGCTAACATGTTCTCACGTGCATCCCAATGGTCACCCATCTATCATTTGATTATACGGCGTCGTAAAACATAAACATAGACAGTGTCCCCTAACGCCTTATATAAGGTTCCCTCTTAGACATGAATACTTATACAGCACCCGTAACCCTTCTAATGCTCCTCCTAGCCCCTTCTCCAACCACCATGATTTGACCCTCCTGCTCCAAAATCCTGATTGCTTCAGCAAATTCAGTTCCTTCAATTTGCAGACTACTCTGCTCGCCAAGTCTCCTAATTACCTCGCTGTACCTGGCTGCCTGTCCCTGCCTTGTCATATCATCGAGCAGACTCAGGACAGCATTCTTGAGATCCTGTCGTCTTCTCCTCTCGCTAGCACTGGTGCCTTCTGTTAAAAGGCTCATATCAATTAGACCAGTCCTTGCATCCGTAGCAGCTTGCTTGAGTGCAGACTTGATAAGACGCACAGCTTCGATAACGTCATCTTGAGTCACAGTCTCAGAAAGACGCATTTTAGCATGGGCTTCAGCGAGACGGATCATGGATTCAAGCTGCCGCGTTGTAGCAGTGATACGTCGCTCGGCAGCTCGTACGTCTTCGCCAAGCTTCCGCATTTCGACATAGGAGTTGACGAGCTCTTTGGATGCTTCTTCGCTGATTCGTGGCTGACACTTAGCTCTTGCATAAGAGATGTAGGAGGTCAAAAACTCGATAGGCTAGTCGTTGTTAGTGTTTGTTTTACTTCAATAGTAACAAGGCACTCACCAGAATTTCTTGTCCTCCTGATGCATGCTCTGGTGCATCTTCAAGATACATGCCGAGCAAATGTCTAGCAAGCCTTCTGTCATTCGTCTCGTCAATCCGATCAAGAATGAGATACACAAGGTCAAATCTGGAGAGAAGTGTCGGAGGTAGGTCGATATTCTGCGGGACTGGTAGGTTCGGATTGTACTTGCTCCCAATAGGATTTGCAGATGCAAGAATACTTGTTCTAGCGTTTAGTGTAGTGATAATACCTGCCTTCGCGATCGAGACCGTCTGCTGCTCCATAACTTCGTGGAGAACGGAGCGAGTTGCATCAGACATCTTGTCAAATTCATCAATACAACAAACACCACCATCTGACAGAACCAGTGCACCAGACTCGAGGACGAGCTGACGTGTCTCTGGATCACGGGTAACATAGGCGGTCAATCCGACAGCTGAAGAACCCTTCCCGCTAGTGTATACACCACGCGGAGCAATCTTGTGCACATATTTCAGCAGTTGAGATTTGGACGTTGAAGGGTCACCGCAGAGTAGGATATTGATATCTCCACGGTATTTTGGACTTCCTCCTTTCTCGAAAGACTTGTTAGTACCACCAAAAAGCTGAAGCAGAATTCCCTTTTTGACGTCGTCCATTTCAAAGATGCTGGGTGCGAGTGATCTGGAGAGGAGTTCGTAAATATCATGTCGAGCAGCAGTAGCCTTGATTTTCTCCTCCTCTTCCTCGGTGATCTTTCTCGTCTCCTCGATATCGCCAGTCACCTGCTCAGAGATGTCTTGCTCAAGAGTTGACACGTCAATGCCCATTCGCTTTTTGTCCACTTTCTGGATATGTACGATATCCACATAAGTCTTGTATATGCTCTTCAGTGTTCGTTGCCTAGGATTGACTCTGACTGGGCTGCATCTGAAAATGCCGGTAATCTCTACTCGATCACCGGCTTTGCAAAGGTCAACCAACTCATCGTATGCACAAAGCGAAACGGAGTGGGGTGTTTGTCCAGCTGGAACAGAGTCAGGCGTTTCCTGGAGCTTGATGACCTGTTTGTCGGCGAACGTAGAGCGGTTGTGTACGATCTGCATGGAGTTTGGCGATTTGCAGACACGACGAGGACATTCAGTCGGCTCAGCAATCTTGCCACGGTCAATATCAACCTTGACGGTGTGATTGCAGACCTGGCATCGAAAGAAAGCATCTTTCATATCAGGAATGATGGGTGTCGTACGGATAACGAGACCCTTAATTGAAATCATTTTGTCCATATCTTAACGTTATTAATATTGTGTCACATCAAGTATTTTATGTCGGCTTACCTGAGGGATTTAGGTCTCTCAAGTTGATTGTTTGATCAATTCCAAATGGCCTAACTTTATAGACCTTCGACTCCACTTCATTTACCAGGTCAACAATCCTTGGGCCCCGTTGCTGCTGCTGAGGTTCCTCTCCGCTCCTCTCGGAGCTGGGAATTGGCATATCAGAGCTCGGTACTTGATCTCTCTGGGATGCTTGTCCGTTAGTGCTTTGTGATTGTGATGCCCTCTGCCTGCTCATCTCCTGTTCGGCAAGCTCAACCATGACATCTTTAATCGACTGATCCATGAGGGGTATAATCTCTTGCGGATATGCCTGAACCTGATGCCAAAGTTTTTGGGTAGCTGGATACGCCTTGAGGTTGCGGATGTCAAGATTAAGGCCGGTAATGCCAACAGTAAGCATGTTTTGCATCATTTCCACGTATTCCTTGGAGGAAGATGTCTCATCTTCCTGTGTTTCAGCCTCAGACATACCGTCAGCCCACATCCGATATTTCTTTGTGAAATTTCGAAGGAAGCCTTTGAATGCAGACATGGTATCCTGAATAGAGACATTTGTGCCCCAGATGACCCTCGTAGACTCGCCTCCGAGGGCTTGAGCATCGGAAGTGGTTGGATCATTGTTAGAGAATGATGGAGCGTCAGAAGCGTCGCCAGGAACATCTCTGACGACGTTACCGTTCTCATCCACAAAGATACGCCGTCTATTACGCGGTGTAACTCCATTGAGGTCGGAATGGATATCACCACGTTTGGAATTGTTCAGTGCCGAGCTGTTTAATCCTGTAGAGCGCGAGGATCTGACGAAAAGGCCACTGCTCTCACTACGAAGGTCTGTTTGAGGGTGATCTGGAAGCCCTCGACCACCAGGGCTTGAGCTCGAGGCATAACGAATTGGTGAAGAATCTATAAGGCATTAGAATAAAATTATGGACAGATATGAACGTAAACATACCACCAATAAGCAGGCCACTAGGCCGTGGTGTGCGATCACCACCATCACTCATTACTAAGTCATTCGTGACTTGTTGTCGTAGAGGAGAGTTGATATCTGCATTCCTCCCAGTTGCAGCACCATTGGCAGGCGAAGAACGGAAGAACATTGGCGAAGACGAAAGAGGTGCATTGCGCGGTGTCCCTTGAGAACCAGCCTGGGATGAAGAGGCTTCACCGAGTAGTTGTGCTGCTGATGGATCCAGTGATGGACTGGGCACAGGCTGCGAGCTCTTTCGTGAGGTACGCTTGGGAGTGCCCGATTGGGAACTGCGCTGTCTCCTGTGCGATGGCGAAGACATTTTGGGGTTCTGATTTTGAGTGTGACTCCAACGACGAACTGAAAGTGGGAGAGGGATGAGATAGATGGCAGGCGAGACGCGTCTTGTTCGGAAATCGCGTCGGCACACGAACGCGTAAAGTGGTTGCATAGGGGTTTTCGCTAATTAATTCCGCTTTTGGTTTACACTTGATAGCCTTAATCGATGAATGAACAGTTACCTGATTCTCGAATCAAAATGTTGAAATTACTATGCTATTTTGCATACCTGCCTCACTGGGATAAAACGCATTTAGATATAATTCTTTCATAAAGCCAGAAGATGGCGAGGAAATCTCGATATGCTACATGACATTACACTTTTAATCCTTACAACATGAGCCTTATTTTTTCTATGATGCCCTTTTTGCAAACTTTGACCCAGCAATTCCAACATCTAATGACCCAACTGCCCAAGCAGCAACAAATAAAGCGCTTACGCTAGCACAGATCACCAGTGGCTTGCGGAGACCTGCCAAGAAGGGATAGTCATAACTGACAATGACTTCTCTGTCGCGCATCTCGTCCACGATGTTACGAGCCGTAAGCGTCAACATGGTCCTGCCCTCTGTGTCCATGAATGTCCGATGTTTGGAGATCAACTCGCTTGTGACAGGAAAAGTGGTATGGTACTTAACGTTTCTAGAGAGAAGTCAGTACAAGGACCGGTATGGAAATAGCAGCATTGTATTCGGGACACAAGGGGAAACTTACGTAGCTCCTTCAGGTAGGATTACTCGGAGTTCAATATGCTCGTACTCCACCCCTTCCGCTTGCTTAGGGCCTTCGAGGAATGGAACATTTAAGATATAGCCTTCTCCTTTGCTCAGCTTTCGCAGGAAATTACTTATATCAGCATCCCAGCCCACGCGGAATGGATAATTCCAACCTCCAAATACCGGATAGCGAGGCTTCAGCTCCAAGTTGGCCTCTCTCTTGTTGCTCCTAAATCGTGACGTGGAAACATTACCAATCACATCTGTAAAGTAAGGCGTGAGACTGCCGACCTTGAGAGGGAATCTCATTTCCTTGACTGCAGTTGTCGCTGGGTTGTAGTACTGCGATGAAGCCCACTTGACCCGATTGAAAGGCGTTGATAAGTTCGCCGCAAGATTGTGCAGAGTGTAGCGTTCCTCAAAAGCAACATTTCCACCCCAGTGGCTGACTTCAACATCGCGTTCCAGCTGCGAGACGTGGATTAATGGCTTCGTGAACTCGTATCGAACACGCACAGGCTCTGTTGCACCCGTAGGCACCTCACCGAACGGCCCATATATGAACTTTGTGCCTTGCTTCTGTGGTGATTCAGGAGTAGAACCGGATTTTGGGATCTTCGTGTATTCCGGAACATCTGTGCCAGGGAACTTAACTTCCGTCTTTTGCTTTAATGTTATGTACAAAGAAGGCCAGTATGCCGAGAACTCATAGACCAAATACTGCTTCTCGCTCTGTTCAATACTGGCAGGGAGAGGATATAAAGTCGAAAGGTATGTGTACGTGATACCCAGAGTTTGCTGTGAGTTTGGCTTGAGAGGTGTTGGCAGGCGGACTCTATAGAAATGTATATCGCTACCAGAATCAGTATATAGGAAGCCGCTGATTGCTTAAGGGGCTCACCCATTCCCATCAATCTCGACTGGCTCCACTGCGAACGTACCCAGTTCCGGTGCTTTCTTGTCCCTGACCTCTAGGCCACCTATTTTCTCCATCTGCTCAGCCGTAAAGGGGATAAAGTATTCATCTTGTGGTGTCAAGGTTGGATTTTCAATCACCACATTGATCGATTCTTTTGGATAATTTTTCTCCAGATTGATCGTATGAACCAGATTGATATTCTTAAACACCTGTGGAGGCTTAAATGTTGACGGGAGTACGTTTTTCGATGTGAGTGGCTTCGTCAAGTTCGACTTATCGGTGCAAAGAGCTAGGGCAGCAGAGGAGAGAACGGCGGTCGCAATCGCCAATGGCTTCATATTGTCAAATGAAGATTTAAATAGCTCATGGACTATGCGCCTGAAAGAAAATTAACCCTAGAAATGGACGTATTGTTGATATGGACGAGCGCTGAAAGAACGTCTCTCTCCGAACCCTAGGCAGCTTACGTCCTTCCAGGTGTCCTCACAAGAATTACCGCGCTGTCCCCATAACCTTAGGTTAGCGAGGCGGGCAGAGGCGCGCGGCTCGTCCAGGCATATCACATGACTTTCTTGACTTCCCTGTAGGTATAGAGCATTTTAGCTAGTACAACTACATGGAAGCTTCTATGAAGCCCTAATGGCTGGCTTTTACAATAACGTCGGTTGCGCCTCCATGCTAAGCGTTGGGCCAAGTGCAGGTCATCAGGTAGAATGTCCCGAAAAGTACCGGACTCGTGCATGAACACAGAATACCAATCTGGGCTACCCAGAAGAAGCGTATATTCCTATTCTTGAAAGAACATGCTATTTTTTTGTGATTTTGCCCTCCCAAAAAGGAATCGAATGAAAGTATGGGATTGCTGAGTCATTCGTAGTAATAATTAGCTCAAAATTAGCTCTGGGTTGCTGCATAGTGGTTAAAAGCAAGCCACGACTCCCGGCCCGTGGCCAGCATCTTTGTCTATTCGCTTGGATCTTCCCTAATGACGCTACGCCTGTCTTTTCTTCACCCCACAACGTTGAGGAACTGCCGGCTGAAGGCAGATCAACGATAACCCTCCCTCTCCAATTCATCCTCAATTGCCATTTCCCAGCTCTACTTTCCCGCAGCAGGGGTTCCGGAAATTTTTGTCAAAATGGTTGGTCTGGGACCTAGGAAGCCGCCGTCCCGCAAGGGTACGTATTCTTTGAACTCTCTCAGCCTTTCCCAAATATCTCCGGAAGCTGGCAATGGATTGAAATAGCCCTTGCGCTGCATTTAAAATTCCATGCCAGACTGTCATAAGTACCAGAAGTCGTCATGCTTTCTTCAATTTGTATTGTCCGAGTTGGCCGAAGTTATTTCCCGAGGACGTTCTATCGGCTGATGGAGTGATGTCTGAACCCATCTCTATATGACCGGGATCTTGGTATTTCTGCACTGAGTTGTGCCGAGAGATAGCGA
>Ga0335072_10016640_pt1 | contig 10420 bp, 8 predicted proteins | sample Lox_Sample_21_FD_206725 | JGI IMG/M metagenome (GOLD analysis project Ga0335072, IMG submission 206725) | Soil microbial communities from Loxahatchee National Wildlife Refuge, Florida, United States - Lox_Sample_2.1 | ecosystem: Environmental > Terrestrial > Soil > Wetlands | place: USA: Florida... | reverse complement strand
ATGACACCCATTGCGACCGAATCGCTGGCCGCGAATACCGCATTCGGCGGCATCGTCGCCGGACGCGCGAGATAGCCGGTCATGGCTCTGTGCGCGGTCTCCAAAGTGAAATCGGCGACTTCGAGATCGCCCACCTGCGTGCGGCGGTCGCCCGATCCAAGGCCCACCTCCAGCCCTTTTCGCCGCTGCTCCATCTCCGGGTGAGCGCGGCTGCCGACGAAGAGCACCCGATCGCGGCCGAGCGCCGCAAAGCGCTTGCCCGCCAGGACCCCTCCCCTGATGTTGTCGCTGCCGACGGTGCAGTATGCGGCCCGGTCGTCCGCCGCTCCCCAGACGACGAACGGGACCCGCGTTCGGGCCAGACCCCTCAGCCAGTCATCGCCGGGCCCCTGTCCGAAGAAAATGACGCCGTCGGCCCGCTTGGAGGCAATCATCGACTCGTAGGAGTAGGGGTCATCCGACTCCGGCGCGCAGAGCAGCACGTCGTGATGTCTGATCCAGAGGCCCCGGGCCACGTCGTTGAGAAGCTGGAAGAAAAAAGGCGCCGCGGTCGCCTCGCTGGTCTGCGGCGGCAGATGCATGACCACGGCGACCGTGTTCGCGCGGTTGGTCCTGAGCTTGCGGGCGTTCCAGTTCACCGAGTAGCCGTGCTGACGCGCCAGGGCGAGAATCCGCTTCTTGGTCTCGGGCTTGACCAGCGGACTGTCCTTGAACGCGCGCGAGACGGTCGGTTTCGATACATTCGCCAGCCTGGCGATGTCGTCCATGGATGTCAGCTTCTGTTTCTTGGAACGCATGCATGTCAATATATATACGTTCCGCCGCCCGATGCAATCCGTTGCAATGCCGGGGCCGCCCCGAGGACTCAACATGAAGCTATATTCCAATCCGGCCTCACCCTACGTGCGCAAGGTACGCATCACTGCGCAGGAGCTCGGGCTCGATGACCGGATCGAGCTCATCAGCATCACCCTGACACCGGTGAGCCCGCACGAAGGGGTGCGCGCGAGCAACCCGATCGGCAAGATTCCGACGCTCGTTCTCGACGACGGCACGGCGCTCTACGACTCGCCCGTGATCTGCGAATATCTCGATACGCTCGCCGGCGGCAACCGCATCTTTCCCGCCGCGGGCGCCGCGCGCTGGACGGCGCTGCGCCGCCAGGCGATCGCGGATGGCATCATGGAGGCCGCCGTTCTGACACGCTATGAGGACGCGGTCCGCCCGAAGGAGCTGCGCTGGCAGGCCTGGGCGGATGGGCAGTTCCTCAAGATCCGCACCGCCCTCGATGTGGTGGAGCATGAGCATCTCGAGAGCGCTTTCGACATCGGCACACTCTCGATCGTCAGCGCGCTGGGATATCTCGACTTCCGCTTTGCCAGCGAGGGTTGGCGCACGACCCGGCCGCGGCTCGCCGCCTGGGCTGCCGCCGTGAGCAAGCGGCCCTCGGTCGCAGCGACAGCCCCCGCGGCGCCCTAGTTCGAAGCGCTGGATCGGGGCATCCTGCCCCGCCGAGCGCGCCCCGGGCAAAAAGCGTGGTTTTTGCCCGGGGCTCCGCCACCTGCGGCGGCGGGGCACCTCCCTGTGCCAACCACGCGCTCAGGCAGCCGCGCGGCCCTGGGCCTGCTGGCCGTCCAACTCCCGGACCAGCTCGATGAGCAGCTTCGCGAGCTCGCCCGCCATGACGGCGAAGTCGAGGTCGAACTGCTCGGCCGGATCGATCTCCTCCTCGCCGCCCTCCTCCCGGGCCACTTCGAGGAACTCGACGCGTTTGATCTGCAGCTTTTCCGTCAGGACGAAGGAAATCCTGCCGTTCCAGGTCAGCCCGAGCTGCGTTGGACGCTTGCCGCCTGCGACGTACGCGCGAATCTCCTTGCCATCGAGCGGATGCCGCCGATAGCGCACGATCGATTTCGCGGGCTCACCCGACTGCAGCTCCAGGTCCTGCTCTATGGAGAACGCGCCCGCTGTATCGGATTGCATCAGCCAGGCCGTCATGCACGCGCTCGGCGAGCGTTCCGTGTCGACCTTCTGCACCGCGAGACTGCCCAACGTGTCGCGCAGCGTCTCGACCAGCTCCTCAGCCCGACGATCGCTGGCAGCGTCGACCACCAGCCATCCGCCGCGCGGATCGATCCACGCCCGGGTGATGCGGCGCCTCGACAGTGCACGGGCGCGCAGCTCTTCCAACACCTGCATCTTCAGAGCGCGCATCTGCCGCCGCCCGACGGGGAAACCCTGACTGTCCGCCTGTCCACGCGCGCGCCGTTCGGCTTCCTGCCGCACGACCGAGGCCGGCAGGATCTTCTGATCGACACCGAGCGCCAGCAGGTGATGCTCCCCGAGCGTATGCAGGAGGCGCTCGGTCGTCGCGGGCGGGGCCCAACCCATGCTGCGCATCTCGAACGGACTGCAGGGCTGAAGGGGCCGGCGCGCAAGCGCCTCCTCGAGGCTGGCCGCGGACCAGCTCCAATCGGCGGGCAGACGGTAGACGGTCAGATTCTTGAACCACATGGGCGGGAGCAGTCCTGCGCGCAGCGCCTGAGAAAAGCCGCGCAGTATAGATCAGCCCATCAGCGACTGAAGGTCATCGTGCGAGGGGGTATCCGGGAAGCCGTCGAAGCGGCCCTGCTCCGCCAGCGTTCTCGCGGCGCGCATGAATCCGGCCCACGCCGCGCGCGCCAGCGCGCCGCCCACACTGATCCGGCGTACGCCGAGCGCGGCGATTTCCGCTACCGAGGACTTGCTCGCGGAGCCCACGAGCAGATTGATGGGCTTGGGGGCAAGACTCTCGACCACCCGGCGAATGTGCTCGGGCGAGCTGATGCCGGGCGCGTAGAGGCAATCGGCACCCGCGCCGGCGTATGCCCGCAGGCGCGCGATCGTCTCCTCGAGATTGGGCCGATCCACCAGGAAGCATTCCGCGCGCCCGACCAACAGCGTATCGCCGCCTGCCTGATCGATGGCCTTGCGCGCCGCGCGCATGCGCGCGACCGCATCCTCCAGGTCATAGAGGGGTTTGTCCGCATCGCCCGTCGAGTCCTCGATCGAGAGTCCCGCCACCCCCGTCTCGACAGCCAGGCGCACGCTCTGGGCGACACCTTCGGGATCGCGTGCGTAGCCGCTTTCGAAATCGGCATTGACCGGCAGATCCGTCGCTTCGACCATGGCCCTCAGGTGCTCCAGCACGGCTTCCCGCGGCATCCCGCCATCGGGAGCGCCCTGCGTCCACGCGAACCCCGAGCTGGTCGTGGCCAGCGCCTTGAACCCGAGGGCCTGCAGATAGCGCGCACTGCCGGCGTCCCAGGGGTTTGGGATGACGAAGCAGCCGCTGCGATGCAGCTCGTGGAAGCGGCGTCGCTTGTCGGCGGCGGTCGATGGGCTGGCAGGCATGGCGGCCTCGGTCGCAGGCTGGCGGGCGGGCCATGATACTCCCGGGAGAGGCGCCGCCGGCCCAGCTGTAATAACCTACGCGGCCTCGATCAACGGCCGGCTCTCCGGCCCGGGGTTCCCGCATCCGTGAGCGCAAGAGCCTGGCTGGCCTTCCTCGGCCTCGGCATCGTCTGGGGCCTGCCGTATCTTTTCATCAAGATCGCGGTCCAGGAGATCTCCCCGTTCGACGTGGCGTGGGGACGCATCACCCTGGCGGCGCTCATCCTGCTGCCCATCGCCTGGCACCGCGGTGCGTTGCGCGCGCTCACCGCGCACAAGGCCGCAATATTGGCGTTCTCTCTGGTGGAGTTCACCGTACCCTTTTGCCTCATCTCCATGGGCGAGCGTTGGATCCCCTCCTCGGTGACGGCGATCCTGATCGCCACGGTGCCGCTCATCATCGCGTTCCTCTCCCGCTTCTTCGGCATCCATGAGCGGCTCGGCGTGATGCGGCTCACGGGCCTTCTGACGGGCCTCGCGGGTGTCGTTGCGCTGGTCGGATTCGGGACTCTTTCCGGCGCGCTCGCCTGGACGGGCGCCGGTTGCGTTGCGCTCGCGACCGTCGGCTACGCGGTCGGGGCGCTCATCATCCAGAGACATCTCCACGCCGTCGATTCCATCGGCCCCATCGCCGGCAGTCTGGCGATCTCGAGCCTGCTGCTGCTCGTCCCGGCCGCGCTCACCCTGCCGGCGCGCGTGCCGAGCGCCCTGGCGCTCGCGTCCGTCGCCATCCTGGGTGTGATCTGCACGGCGCTCGCAATGCTGCTGATGTTTTATCTGGTGAAGAAGGCCGGCGCCTCGCGCGCCTCGATCATCACCTACATCAATCCGGCGGTCGCCACGCTCCTCGGCATGGCGTTGCTCGATGAGCGCCTGGGGATCTGGGGGCTGGTCGGATTCGGCCTGATCCTCCTCGGCTCCTGGCTCTCGACGCGCAGGACTGAGCAGCGCGCCGCAGTCGCGGCGGCTGAGGCGTCCTAGCCCATCGAGCCCTGCATCATGCCCGGCATCATGTTGACGTACAGGTTGTGCATGATCCAGATGGAGCCGCCGAGGATGATGCACACCACGATGGCCGTGAAGACCAGCGCCGTCAGATTCCAGCGCTGCGCTTCCGAGCGATCGACGTGCAGGAAGTACACGGCGTGCACGCCGATCTGCGCCAGCGCGAACACGGCGATGAGGAGCGGCGTACCGACGGACGAATGGGTCATCACCAGCCCGAAGGGCACGGCCGTCAGCGCGATCGCCAGCAGAAAGCCGATGACGTAGGACTTGCGGGAGCCATGCGCTGCCGCGTGCCCCCCGCCGTGCGCGGCGCGATGGACGGCGCCATGCGGCGCCTGGCTCACGACCGCTTCGTTGGCGGCGCTCATGTCAGGAGACCCCGAAAAGGTAGACCAGCGAGAACACCCCGACCCAGATGATGTCGAGGAAGTGCCAGAAGAGGCTCAGGCAGGAGAGCCGCGACTCGGTGGACGGCGTGAAGCCCTTCTTCACCACCAGCACCATCATGATCGCCATCCAGACGAGGCCGCAGGTGACGTGCAGCCCGTGCGTCGCCACCAGCGTAAAGAAGCTCGAAAGGAAGGCGCTGCGGTCGGGGCCGGCGCCGTCCGCGATCATGTGCGCAAACTCGTGCACCTCCATCCCGAGGAAAGCCAGCCCCAGCACGAAGGTCACCGCCAGCCAGCCGAGCGTCGCGCCGCGGCTGCGCCGTCCCATCGCGAGCGTCGCCAGTCCGCAGGTGAAGCTGCTCACGAGGAGGAACCCGGTCTCGGCCAGCACGTACGGCAGATCGAACAGGCTCTGCGGCTGCGGGCCGCCGGCCGTGCGCGCGTGCAGCACCGAGTAGGTCGCGAACAGGCCGGCGAACAGCAGGCAGTCGCTCATGAGGTAGATCCAGAACCCGAGCTGCGCGATCGAAGCCGTATCGGCGTGATGCTCCAGCTCGAAATCGACGGCGTCACCCGCAGGCCGCAGATCCCGCAGCGCCTCGGCCGCGTTGTCGGCGTATCCCGGCTCGAAAGCCAGCGCCCCGCCGTGGGCCATCGTCGTACCGGTCGTCATGGGTTACACGCTCCTCAGTTGGTGGCGGCCGCGCAGGGTCTCGGTCCGCCGCACCTCTTCAGCCTCGACGTAGTAATCGCGGTCGTCGTCGAAGGCATGGCGGATCAGGGCCACCATGGCAGCGGCGCAGCCGCCGATCGCGAGCCACCAGATGTGCCAGATCATCGCGAAGCCCGCCAGGCCGATGAACACCGCCATCACGAAGCCGGTGCCGGTGTTGCGCGGCATGTGGATGGGCCTGTAGACGGCCGCCTTCATGTTCACGCCCCGCTGCTTCATGTCCCAGAAGGCGTCGCGGTCGCGCACCACCGGAATGCGGGCGAAGTTGTAGGCCGGCGGGGGCGAGGCGGTCGCCCATTCCAACGTGCGGCCGCCCCACGGGTCTCCCGTCAGATCGCGGGCCTGCTCGCGCTGCACGATGCTCACCACCACCTGCGCGAGCTGCAGCATGATGCCGCAGAAGATGATCACCGCGCCGATGGCGGCGACGACGAAGAGCGGTTGCCAGGCCGGATTGTCGTAGTGATCCATGCGGCGCGTCGCGCCCATGAGCCCGAGGACGTAGAGCGGCATGAAGGCCACGTAGAAGCCGACCAGCCAGCACCAGAACGCGGCCTTGCCCAGCGTCTCGTTGAGGCGGAAGCCGAATACCTTCGGGAACCAGTACGTCAGGCCCGCCATGGCGCCGAAGACCACGCCGCCGATGATGACGTTGTGGAAATGAGCGACCAGGAACAGGCTGTTGTGCAGCACGAAGTCGGCCGGCGGCACGGCCATGAGCACGCCGCTCATGCCGCCGATCGCGAAGGTGATCATGAAGCCGATGGTCCAGAGCACCGGCGACTCCAGGCGCACCCGTCCGCGGTACATGGTGAAGAGCCAGTTGAAGATCTTCACGCCGGTCGGCACCGCGATCACCATGGTCGTGATCCCGAAGAAGGCGTTGACGTCGGCTCCGGAGCCCATGGTGAAGAAGTGGTGCAGCCACACGAGGAAGGACAGGAGCGCGATCGCCATGGTCGCGAACACCATCGAGGTGTAGCCGAAGAGGCGCTTGCCGGAGAAGGTGGCGATGATCTCGGAGAAGATGCCGAACGCCGGCAGGATGAGGATGTAGACCTCGGGGTGCCCCCAGATCCAGATGAGGTTGATGTACATCATCGGATCGCCGCCCAGGGAGTTGGTGAAGAAGTGCATCCCGAGATAGCGGTCGAGCGCGAGCAGCGCCAGCGACACCGTCAGGATCGGGAACGCGGCGACGATCAGGATGTTGGTGCAGAGGGCGGCCCAGGTGAACACCGGCATGCGCATCAGCGTCATGCCCGGCGCGCGCATCTTGAGGATGGTGGCGATGAAATTGACCCCGGAGAGGGTCGTGCCTATGCCCGAGATCTGCAGCGCCCAGATGTAATAATCCACCCCCACGCCCGGACTGAAATGCAGCTCCGAGAGCGGCGGGTAGGCCAGCCAGCCGGTGCGCGCGAAGTTGCCGACGGCGAGCGAGAGGTTGACCAGCATCGCGCCCACGACCGTCAGCCAGAGGCTGAGCGAGTTGAGGAACGGGAAAGCCACGTCGCGCGCGCCGATCTGCAGCGGCAGCACGCAATTCATCAGTCCGATCATGAACGGCATGGCCATGAAGAAGATCATGATCGTGCCGTGGGCGCTGAACACCTGGTCGAAGTGCTCGGGCGGCAGATAGCCCGCGTGCGGCCCGTAGGCGAGCGCCTGCTGCGCCCGCATCATGATTGCGTCCGCAAAGCCGCGCAGCAGCATCACGCCCGCGAGGATGACGTACATCGCGCCGATCTTCTTGTGGTCGACCGAGGTCAGCCACTCCGTCCACAGGTACTTCCACTTGCCGAGCAGCGTGATCGTGCCGAGCACCGCGACTGCGGTGAGCCCCATGAAGACCACGGCCCCCATGACGATCGGGTTCTGGTAGGGAATCGCGGAAAGGGTCAGCTTGCCGAGCATCACTGGTTGCTCCTCGGGACGTACCTGCCCGTCATCCCTGTCATGGCGGCCATGGGCGCCGCGGCCTGCGCGTTACCGGCGGCCTTGCCCGCGACGATGTCGGCGAACAGGCTCGCCGGCACCTGCGAGTAGTACGCGACCGGATTGTTCTCGCTCTGCCTGGCGAGTTGCTCGTACGCCCCCGGGCCGAGAGTCTGCGGCGAGGCTTTGACCTTCGCGACCCAGGCGTCGAATCCCCGTTGCGGCAGGGCGACGGCCTTGAAGGTCATGCCGGAGAAACCGGCGCCGCTGTAATTGGAGGAAAGTCCCTGGTACGTGCCCGGCTCATCCGCCAGCAGGTGCAGCTCGGTCTGCATGCCCGCCATGGCATAGATCTGACTGCCGAGCTGCGGGATGAAGAACGCATTCATCACCGTCGCGGAGGTGATGTGGAACTCCACCGGCACGTTCGCCGGGAAGGCCACCTGATTCACCGTCGCCACTTTCTGATCCGGATAGATGAAGAGCCATTTCCAGTCGAGCGCCACCGCATCGATGCGGATCGGCCTGACCTTGGAATCGAGCGGCCGGTAGGGATCGAGCGTGTGCGACGACCGCCAGGCGATCACGCCCAGGGCGGCGACGATGACGCACGGGATCAGCCACACCACCGCCTCGATCCTGTTGGAATGCGACCAGTCGGGCCGGTACTCGGCGTTCAGGTTCGAGGCGCGGTAGCGCCAGGCGAAGATCAGGATGAGCGCGATCACCGGCACGACCACGATCAGCATCAGCACGGTCGCGGTGAGGATGATCGAGCGCTCCTGCAGGCCGACCGGCCCCTTCGGGTCGAGCACGGCCCACCGGCAGCCGGACAGAAGCAGCGCCGCCGCGAGGGGCAAGAGTCTTATTAGACGCGCACCTCCCTGTGCCTGGGTGGCTGTGTCGTGTAGCTTCATGACTTGGGTTCGCAGCACAATCACCGGTCTTTTTCGACGCGATGAGCATGAGCGCCATGGCAGCTCAAATCCTTAGCTGCCCCAGAAGCGATCTAAATCCTTCTAAATCCGCGTGACCCGCATCACGATTCGAGGGCGGTGGACATCGCCTCTTCCTCCGTCCACCGCGCCCCCGATTCCATGAGCTGCGTCAGGCGCTCGTCCGGCAGGGCGTGGCGGAGGCTCTCGACGATGCCGGCCTGGATTTGTTGCTTGGCGGGACTGCGCCCCTCGAACTCCGCGGCGAAGAACGCGCGCGCATAGCCGATGAGCTGGGCGGCGCGCTCGAGACGATTCTCCCGCGCGGCGATGGCCGCGAGATGCTGCAGGCCGCCGGCGAGCAGCACCGCATCGAGGTCGCTCTCCTGCGCGAGCGGCAGCCCCTCACGCAGGGCCGTCCCCGCCTCGTCCAGGTCGCCGCGGGCGATGAGGTAGCCGGCAAGGTTGCAGAGTGCGTGCCCCAGCATCCCCGTGCGCCGGGCGGCACGCGCGAGCGCGATGACTTCGCGCGCCTGCGCAATCGCCTCTTCGAGCCGTCCCTCGGCGAAAGCGACCTCCGCCTTGTAGATGAGCGCCCGCCAGACCCAGAAATCGGCCCCGGAGTGCGCGCCGACCGCGAGCGCCTCATCGAGCAGTGCGCGAGCGACTTCGAACTGCCCGGCCACCGTGCGCGCGATGGCGAGATTGGTGAGGCACAGGGTGAGGCTCTTCGGGTGGGCGGTTGCCGAGAAATGTCCCCGCGCCTCCTCCAACGCCGCCAGTCCTTCTCGCAACTGGCCCGTACGGGCGAGGTTGAGCCCATAGAAGCTGAGCGCCCGGCCACGATCCAACGGGTCGCCCCCGTCGCGGTGCAGCGTGACGGCGCGCCGTAACGCCGGCAGCGCGCGTCCGCGCGGTTCCCCGGTGGAGAGAAAGCCATATCCGTACCACAACCTCGCCTCGACCGGCTTCGGCGTCGAGGCGCCGAGCGCGGCGGTCGCACGCTCCAGACGCGCCCTGCCCTCCTGCATCAGCGAGAGGAGATACCACAGCACGTAGGAGGCGGCGGCCAGCTCGATACCGATCGCGGGATCGCCGTCCGCGCCGAATGCCCAATCGAGCGCAACACGCAGGTTGTCGATCTCTGGCGTCTGCGCCTCCAACCACTGCACCGACGGAGTCTCCTCCCAGAGCGCCAGCGCGTTGCGCACATGATCGCGGAAGTGCAGCGCGTGCAGGCGGGCGAGCGAGCCGAACTCGCCACTATCGGCCAGCTTTTCCATGGCGTACGCATGTGTCGTCTCGAGCAGCCGATAGCGGCGCGTAGGGCCTCCGGCATCGGCAACCACCAGCGATTTGTCCACCAGCTCGGCGATTCTTCCGATGACCTCCCATTCCGCGAGCGCGGAGTCCGCCACGACGCTGGCGGCGGCCTCCAGGCTGAAGCTGCCGGCGAACACGGCCAGCCGCCGCAGTACGATCCGATCGGGCTCGGCCAGCAAGCGGTGGCTCCAGTCGAGAGTCGCGCGCAGCGTCTGATGGCGGGGCAGCGCCGTGCGGCGGCCGCCGGTGAGAACGTGAAATCGCAGATCCAACCTGCGGGCCAGCCCTTCGATTCCCAGCGCCGCCGCGCGCGCGGCGGCGAGCTCGATGGCGAGCGGAATGCCGTCCAGACGGCGGCAGATGGTGGCGACCGTGGCGGCGTTGCGCTCGCTCAGGTTGAAATGCGGGTCGGCGGCGCGCGCGCGCGCCACGAAGAGCCGTACCGCATCGTGGCGCAGGGCGGCGGCGAGCTCCGCGGTCTCCTCCGCGGGAAACTCCAGGGGACTCAGGCGGTAGGTGCACTCCCCGTCTATCCCCAAAGGCTCCTGACTGGTCGCCAGGATGCAGACCCCCGGCACGGCGCGCAGCAGCGTCTCCGCCTCGCGCGCAGCGGCGCCGATCAGATGCTCACAGTTGTCGAGCACGAGCAGGAGTCGGCGGCC
>Ga0335072_10016638_pt1 | contig 10421 bp, 7 predicted proteins | sample Lox_Sample_21_FD_206725 | JGI IMG/M metagenome (GOLD analysis project Ga0335072, IMG submission 206725) | Soil microbial communities from Loxahatchee National Wildlife Refuge, Florida, United States - Lox_Sample_2.1 | ecosystem: Environmental > Terrestrial > Soil > Wetlands | place: USA: Florida... | reverse complement strand
ATGAACCGGAAGACCGAGCGTCTCGCCCAGGACGGCGATGCCCACCTGAAAACCGACTCCGGTGAGAAAGCCGACGAGCACGGTCTGGGAGAGGAAGTCGGCGATGAAACCGAGGCGGAAGAGGCGGGCGAGGAGGAGGAATCCGGCGGTGAAGAGGGCGACGTAGCCGGCCAGCTCGACATAGTGGGGACTGGCGATGGGGGCGAGTCCGGCGAGACCGCCGGCGAGGATGGCTGCGGTGGCGGAATCCGCGGAGACGACCAGGTAACGGGACGAGCCGAAGGCCGCGAAGGCGAGGAGGGGGGCGAGCAGGGTATAGAGTCCCGTGACGACGGGCATGCCGGCGATGCGGGTGTAGCCCAGCACCTGGGGGATGTTCATGGCGGCGAGAGCGATGCCGGCGCGGGCGTCGCGGATCACGCCGGCACGACGAAAGGGCCGCATGCCCTGGAACAGTCCTGACAAGTGGCAACTCCTTGCGGGCGGACGGAACGGCCCGGTCAGGGTTTGGAAAAAGAATGGAGCCATCCTATATCAGGGTTGGCGGGGAGGACAGTGCGGCGAGGAGGGCTGCGGAGAGCAGAGCGGACCCGCAGCAGGTTGGGTGTCGGAGGGTCGGAGGGAAGGAAGACGCGGATGCGTTGAGGTTGCGAAGTATTCTCTTGCAAGTAGCTTACTAATCAGTTGTTTGCTAAAATCTGTTCATCTTTTTATATGGGATATTTGTATATCTTTATGTATTAAAGTTGCTTATAAAGTTTTACTGTGATGGGCGGGAAAGGGAAAAATACTTGGCTTGGTGATATCTTCTTTAAGCCAAGCATTAATAATTACTTAATGAATTTTTTGTAATCTTATACAATAGATTATGTGGTGTTATTCGTTGTCAGAAATCAATTTAACTCTTTCACGATTCGCGGCCATCCTTGAGGAGACTGGTCGGGGTTTCGGGGTCGGCACGATCAGCAAGGCGTGCGGCTACGGCGCATTCGCTTCAGCGAGAGAGGTTTTGATTGTGTGGCATTTTGCCGGGTGGGGGCGGTACTCTGCTATCCGTCTTTTATAATGAGAAACTTGTTGGATATTCGTCAGAAATTGGATTATTGAATATCTATATACTAAAGATTCTAAGCATAATAGTATTCTTGAATGCTCACATCGCTTGATGGAGACGGTTCATTGAATCATGCCTCCCATGCGGTCCAACTCCTTGCGGACGTGGGTGAGGCCGTCGACGCAACGCTCAAAATCGGCGGAAAGCCGAGCGAATAGAGGAGCTTCTTCTTTATATTCAAACAGATCAAACTGGGAAACGATGTAATAGCTTTCTTTTCCAGCCGTAACCATCTCAATAAATGACGATTCTCCGCTGTGCCGTCGCATGGGAATGGATTCCGGATACATTCCGGCGGCAAAGAGCGCGAAATTGCCAATATGCCGCCGCACTTCGCGTTCCTGATCGAAGGAAGCGGCGGCACCATAAACGGGGTCGGCGGCAGCGACCATATCCTTCAGCTCGCGGATGGGCCGGCCTTCGGCATCCCGGATCCGGTAGAGGCTTTCCGCGGCGGTGAACTCCGTCAAGAGGTCGGCGACGTAGCTGGTGAGCTCGGGGTCCTCAATGCCATCGTGGCGCCAATAGCATCCGGCAACCATTTCGTGGAAAAGCTGGCGCAGGGGGTGGCGATCGGAAATCATCTCGTTCCTCCGCGCTTCTTCCCGTGCCGGGGAGGGAGAATCGAGAGGGTGTGGCTTCTCCGGCTCCCGGCTGAAGAAGCAAGTTGCTTGTATGAATCGGCACTCTAACGCACTTGTTGCGCCAGAGTTTTACTTTTTGGATTCCTCAGGGCAGTTTTCTGGCAGTCCGATGGGATGCCTGCCAGGCCGGGCGAATCGGGCGGGGGAACCGTTTCCTTGACACTGCACGGGAGGGGCCGATATTTTGAACCCATCCGACCTCTCAACCAGCATTTTCCCGCAGAGTGACCCCCGTCCTTATCCCGATCCCGTGATTGTCGTTCGCAGCGCAGTTCGAAACCTCGTGGTTCTGGCCGTGGCGCTGGGAGGTCTGGCGCTGGCGGCGTCAGGTCAGGCGAACCCGATTGAACCTGCGGCCGACCCTCCAGCGGTTGTAGTTACGCGCGGTCGGACGGCGGAGCCGAGCGAGGCACCAGAGCGGGAGCTGGTTTTCGAGGGGATGGCTTCGTTTGGGAATTACAACCTGTTCGCCAGCGGGAGCGGGTGCAAGCTGTGGACCAGCGGCGTGGAGTACGACCGGCATACGTGGGGGTATTTCCTGCGAGCGCGGATGGATTATGTGGCCGAGGTTTTGCCCTTCGTGCTGATGGAGGAGCCGACGCAGTCGGACTACCACGGGTATCCCACGACAACGCAGCGGCGGCTGGTTCCCGGGATCGGGGTCAGTCCGATCGGGGTGCGCATGTTGTGGCGGGAGGGACGGCGGTTCCAGCCTTATGTGGAGGAGAAGGGAGGCATGATCGGGTTCACGCGGAAGGTGATCAATGCGAACGCCACGTATGAGAACTTCACGCTGCAGTCGTCGACGGGGGTTTTGTTGCGGACGGGGTCGCGGTTCGATTTGAGGCTGGGCGTGTACGGCGATTTCCATATGTCGAATGGGTTTATGGTGGCCACGAATCCGGGCCTGGACGTGATGAATGCGAACGTCGGGCTTAGTTACGAGCTGGGACGGCCGGGAAGTGCGCGGTAACGCTGCAGGAGCAAAGCGGAAGCCGGCAGGAAGCGGTCAGGTGAAAAATACCTGAATTGGTTATGGCGGCCTGCCGGTTTGAAGCGTCAAACTCACTGCAAAGATGTGTCGAGGGCTGCACCTGGGAGGTGTCGCCATGAGAATCCGCGCAGGATCTTCGGTCCTTCTGGCAGGTTTGCTCGCCTGCTCGGGCTTCTCCGCCATGGCGGAGTCCGTTCCCCAAACACCCGTGGAGGTGGCGCTGGCATCGATGCCTGCCGAAGAGCGGGGCGACCTGCTGATGGCGCGCGGCCAATATCTGGCCGCGATCGACGCCTACAAGGCGGCGGGAGCAACAGCCCAAGTCCTGAACAAGATGGGGATTGCCTACCATCACATGCTGGCGATCGATTTGGCAGAGCAGGACTACAAGAAGGCGCTGCTGATACGTCCCGACTACCCGGAAGCGATCAACAATCTGGGCGCGGCGTACTTCGCCAAGCGGGATTACCGGAAGGCGATCAAGCTATACCGGCGAGCGCTGGAGCTGATGCCGCGTTCGGCGGTGGTTGCCGCGAATCTGGGGACAGCGTATTTCGCGCGGGCCCAGTACCGGCAGGGGCTGCAGGCTTACCACACGGCTTTCACGCTGGATCCGGGCGTGTTCAGCGGCGAGAACCCGGCGATCATTGCGGGACCGACGCGGATGGTGGATCGGGCGCGCCAGGACTACTGCATTGCGCAGTTGTTTGCGCAGGCAGGTATCGAGGACCGGGCGATCGAGTATCTGCGCAAAGCGATTGGTGAGGGCTTCAACGACAAGCAGAAGCTGATGGAAGACACCGTATTCGCGAAGCTGCGGCAGACCTCGCAATTTGCGCAGCTGATGTCAGAAGAAAAGATGCATTGAGCGCACTGCCAAACAGGTGCGTGGCGCCGGCTCAATTGGCACTGCCTTTCCGGACCGGAGTGCGGTGCGCGGGAAATCCTGCCGCGCTCCGGCCGTTTTTTGACGAAGCCGCCTGGCTGTTGCCGCTCCTATACCGTTGAGTTTTCGGCGATGAGATTGTCGGTGACCCAGCCGAGCAGGGGCTCGGTGGGCTGGCCGGTCTGGGTGACGAAAACGTCGCCGCAGTTCCTAATCTTGTCCATCACCTGCTTGGCGTCGGCGAGGGTCGCGCTTTGGGCGACGAAGCCAAAGCTGCCGGTGATGAGTTGCTGCATGTCGGCGCTCGAGGTGATCAGGTCCTTCAGCGTGAGCTGGTCGAGATTGTGGCCGGAGGCCGGGGCCGAGGCGCCGGTGGCGACCTGGCTGATATAGCGCTCCACGATGCTGCGATAGACGAGCAGGCGGACGACGTTGTGGCTGTCGAGGATGATGATGCGCTCGAAGCGGGCGAACTTTTTGAGCAGGGCGATGAGGTTTTCTTTGTCTTCGTTGCCGGCGTCGATCTGTTCAAAGGTGATGGCGGAGAATGGTCGCATCTTTTGGGAGACAGGGAACGACTTGAGCTTGTCGAGCGAGCTGAGGGTCTTGCTCAGCTCGGTGACCGACTGGGTTGCGGCGGCCAGGTTCTCCTTCGAAAAATAGAACGCAAGAATCGTGCCCACCCAACTGGCCAGCAGCGGCAGGATCGTCGCGCTCACATATTTGATCCGGTCGAACAGTGGTTCGGTTGAAGATTTGGCCAAGAGGGCTGCCAATCCGAGGCCGACCACTCCAAGAACTGAAACGAGGACTACAAAGAAGGTGAGCCACCGGCGGCTCCGCGCCTCGAGGCTGGATTCAGGCGGTGTCACCGCCGCGTTGGTCTGAGTTCCGTTGCTCATCGTCGTTCTCTCACCACCTCTGGCGGGAAGTTAGCGGTCACCGGCTGCGAGCATCGGAGCCGGTGTGTCGGAGGCCAGCGCCGGCTGCTGGGGCTCGTCTTCAAAGGCCTCAGGATGGCGTTGACGAAGCACACGCAGAAATTCTCTTTGCCCGAATTCCATCATGGCGATCATCAGGGCGGGCTGTTTTTCCATGACGGACTGAGCGAGGGGATGAGCCATGTAGGAGGTGAGGAAGACGATTTCGTCGAGCGTGTAGAACTGGGTCATGGCGTTGGCCATGATCTTCTCAATTTTGCCGCCACCGTAAATTTCCTGAGCGATGCTCTCGATCTCCTCGCGGGCGTCGGGGGGATACTGCTGAGTCATGGCCTCGGTGATCTGCGTTAGCAGGCGGTCGAGGAATCCGGAGGGGATCATGTTGAGATACTGCTCGGCGGCGTCTTTGCGGCCGCGCAGGGCCGCAGCCATCTTCTGCATCATGGTGATGACGTTGTCGTATTCGCCCAACTGCTGATAGAAGTCCGACGCGGCTTTGAGGACGTTGGGGTCAGTGGAGGCCTGGGTGGCCTGGGCGAAGCGAACGCGTGCATCGTCGATGCGGCCCTGACGGGCGGCTTCGATGGCTTCGCGGGCGAGGTCGAGATCGGCGTGCGAGACGTGCTGCGGAGTTGTGGCCGCTCCGGGGGCGCCAGGGGCGCCGGGCGACGGCGGTGCGGAAGGCCCGGAAGGCGGCGCGGGTTGGGAGAGGTTGGCGGCGAGGGTGGGCGACAGAATGACAGGCGCGGGAGATTTCGCGAGCTTGTTCCAGCCGCCCTGCGCATAGGCACACAGGTGCTTGTCGATCTCGTCGCCGAACTTCTTCTCGTTGTCGAAGGAGCGGTAGAGAACGTCGCCGGCTTCCTGCAGCTTTTTCTTGAAGGCGAGCAAGGGCTTGAGCTGATCGCCGGGATCGGCGAGCTGAGCGCTGGGCACTGACTTGAAGAAGACAAGCACTTCCGGCTTCCCGGTGGTGCGCCACAGGTTCATGGCGGTTTCGTACTCTTCTTCGGTGTACGAGGAATAGCCGGACTTGTCGTCTTTACGGCCCCAGCGAGTATGGAGGACGAGGACGAAGAGCTCGCACTCGGCGATGCGCTGATTGAGCACATCCTGGACGCGGCGGCCGGTCTCGGCCAGCTGGTCTTCCCACTCGACGGGGAGGAACTCGACCTGCGCCCCACGTCCAAAACCTTTATTCAGTTGGGCGATGGTCTCTTTGAAGACCTCGCGCTCGGCGGCAACATCGTTCGGTGACGCGATGAAAACGGGAATGCTCCTGATCGCACCCATGGACAGGCTCCATCCGAGAGGTTCCCCAGCAGATTTTGCAGGCAGCGGACGGGAGGGAATCGCGGGGGTGGTCAGTTTCTCATCGAGAGACGTGGAGGCGCAATAGGTGAGATTGCGAAGTATTTGGACGGGGAGGATGACGGCAGGAACCCATGCTGAAGCTGGCAATCACGCGGGGGTAATACGCTGGGGTACTCAGGTGACAGGTTTTCCTCTCTTTGCGTCGAATGGAGTGAAAATGGTTCTTCCCAATTGGGAAGGGGGATGGTACAGGTAGATATGGATTCGGTCCCCTCATCGAGCCAGGCGGGATCAGAGCCCGCACCGCAGCTGCGGAGTCCTTCGGCCACCCCTGGCCATCCAATCGTTATCAGCGTGAGGAATCTGAGCAAGGAGTACGTGACCGGCCGCGGCCGGTTAGTGCTTTTTGACGAACTGAATTTGGACGTTGGGCAGGGAGAAATGCTGGCGATTGTGGGCCAGTCGGGGGCGGGAAAGAGCACGCTTCTGCACATGCTGGGCGCGCTTGATACGCCTTCGCGGGGTGACGTATTCTTTAGCTCGATCCAGCTCAGCACACTGGGACCCCGGCAGGCGGCGAATTTTCGCAACCGCGAAGTGGGTTACGTGTGGCAGTTTCACTATCTGCTGCCTGAATTTACAGCGCTGGAGAACGTGGCGATGCCCCTGCTGGCGCGGGGGACGGCGAAGGCTGAGGCCTTGAGAAGCGCGGAGCAGTGGTTGCGGGAAGTGGAGTTAGGGAACCGAACGACGCATCGAGCCGGGGAGCTGTCGGGCGGGGAGCAGCAGCGCGTTTCGCTGGCGCGCGCCCTGGTGACGGGTCCGCGGGTGCTGCTGGCCGATGAGCCGACTGGAGACCTGGACAACCGGACAGCCGAGCTGGTGTTTGATCTGATTGAGAGGCTGCATACAACGCATCGGCTTACTTCGGTCATCGTTACGCACAACACGGGTCTGGCGAGCCGGTGCGACAGGATTTTGCGGCTGGAGAAGGGCCGCCTGCAAGAGGTTACGGCACTCGCGGGGTGAGCGGGCCCGCAACCAGGTTGGAAAGAACGGGCTGGGCCGGAAGGATGGGCTGCCGGTTCCGAATGCGGTGGGATGGATGCGGACGATTGCACCAACCTCAGGGGCCACCCAGATTTGCCCACGATTCTGGCGGGGGTGGCGGACAAGAGCTTCAGGAAGATCGAGGCTCGCACGAAGGAAGAAGCCCGAAGGCGGCGGAGGCGACCGGCACGCATGACCGGCGTTTTCGGCAGCCAGCGGAGCTTCTCAGAGGGATTATGTTCGAACGCTATACCGAGAAAGCGCGTCGCGTTATCTTCTTTGCGCGGTACGAGGCCAGCCAGTTTGGTTCGCCTTACATCGAGACCGAACACCTGCTGCTGGGGCTGCTCCGGGAAGATAAGGCTCTGACCAATCGATTCCTCCGCTCGCACGCTTCTGTCGAATCCATTCGCAAGCAGATCGAAGGACACACGACGATTCGGGAGAAAGTGTCGACATCGGTGGACTTGCCTCTCTCCAACGAGTGCAAACGGGTGCTGGCGTATGCGGCGGAAGAGGCGGAGCGGCTTTCGCACAAGCACATCGGGACGGAGCATCTGCTGCTGGGATTGCTGCGGGAGGAGAAGTGCTTTGCCTCGGAGATTTTGCACGAGCGTGGACTGAAGCTGCTGGCGGTGCGCGAAGAGCTGGCGCGGGCCACACAAGAGAAGGCTCCGCAGCAACAGCGGAGCAGGGAATCGAGCCTGCTGGCGGAATTCTCGCGCGATCTGACGCAGGCCGCGATGGATTCGCAGCTGGATCCGCTGGTGGGCCGCGACCAGGAGCTGGAACGCGTCGTGCAGATTCTTTGCCGCCGGACGAAGAACAATCCAGTGCTGATCGGCGAGCCGGGCGTGGGCAAGACGGCGATTGTGGAGGGCCTGGCGCAGCGGATTTCCGACGGCGACGTGCCGAGCTTCCTGAGCGACAAGCGCGTGCTGGCGCTGGACCTTTCGCTGATTGTGGCCGGAACCAAGTATCGCGGGCAGTTTGAAGAGCGGCTGAAAACCATCATGAAAGAGCTGATGGAGAATCAGAACTCCATCATCTTTATCGACGAACTGCACACGCTGGTGGGCGCGGGATCGGCAGAAGGCTCGCTGGACGCCGCCAATATTCTGAAGCCGGCGCTGAGCCGCGGCGAGATCCAGTGCATTGGAGCGACGACGCCGGCGGAGTATCGCAAGTCGATCGAGAAGGATCGCTCGCTGGAACGGCGCTTTCAGGCGGTTAAAGTCCCGCCACCGAATGAAGAAGACGCGATCAAGATCATCATGGGGATCAAGGACCGCTACGAAAAGTTCCACGCGGTGAGCTACACGGATGAGGCGATCAACTTCGCCGTGGCGCACTCGAACCGCTACATCAGCGACCGGTTCCTGCCCGACAAGGCGATCGACCTGATCGACGAGGCCGGCGCGCGCGTGAAGCTGCGCCAGACTTCGCTGCCGGACGAGATCACGGAAGTGCAGAAGCGGATCAAGTTCATCGTGCACCGCATGGAGAACGCCATCGCGAATCATGAGTTCGAGAAGGCGCGGTTCTACTCCGACGAGGAGCGCAAAGAGCGCGACAACCTGCGCGCGCTGCGCGACAAGTATCATCTCGACGACTCGACGGCGGGCATTGTGGGCCGCGAGGATATCGAGGATGTGGTGAGCCGCTGGACCGGAGTGCCCATCACCTCCATCAAGGAAGAAGAGACGCAGAAGCTGCTGCGCGTGGAAGAAGAGTTGCACAAGCGCGTGATCAGCCAGGACAAAGCGATCTCGGCGCTGGCGCGAGCGATTCGCCGCTCGCGAGCGGGGCTCAAGTCGCCGCATCGGCCGATTGGGTCGTTCCTGTTCCTGGGACCGACGGGCGTGGGCAAGACGGAAATGGCGCGCACGCTGGCGCAGTTCCTCTTTGGCAGCGAGAAGGCACTAATCCGCTTCGATATGTCGGAGTTCATGGAGAAGCATTCGGTGTCGAAGCTGATCGGTTCGCCTCCGGGATACGTGGGCTACGAGGAAGGCGGACAGCTTACGGAGCGCGTGAAGCGTTCGCCGTATTCGGTGGTCCTGCTCGACGAAATCGAGAAGGCGCACGCCGACGTGTTCAACATCCTGCTGCAGGTGTTTGAAGACGGGCAGCTGACCGACGGTCTCGGCAACACGGTCGACTTCAAGAACACCATCATCATCATGACTTCGAACATCGGCGCGCGGCACCTGCAGCGGCGCCAGGGGCTCGGCTTCCAGAGCGACCGCGAAGAGCTGGTGATGGAGAAGATCGAAGACCTTGTGAAGAACGAGGTGAAGCGTACCTTCAATCCCGAGTTCCTGAACCGCATCGACGAGATCATCCTGTTCCAGTCGTTGACGGATTCCGACCTGATCCGGATTCTCGAGCTGCTGGTGCAGCAACTGAACACGAATCTGGCGCAGAAGTCGATCACCATTTCGGTGAACGACGATGCCATGCGCTGGATTCTGGAGAAGACGATCGTCGACCGCAGCTACGGAGCGCGTCCGCTGCGCCGGGCTCTGCAGCGCTACGTCGAAGATCCGCTGTCGGAGGCGCTAATTGCGGGCGGCATCAACGAGCGGCCGGCGTTCCTCGAGGTGTATCTGGCCAACAACCAGCTGTTCTACCGGCCCGTCGCGAAAGAGGGAACGGAGAAGACGGACGGCGTGCTGCTGGTGAGCTAGCTGAATCCCGCATCTGCGAACACCGCGCAGATACGGGGCACCCGGCTAACGGCGGTTCACAAATGACGAGAGGCTGCGAGGGATCGCAGCCTCTTTTGTTTTGTCCCACAACGGTCGTTATTGCGGCTTGGTCGTTGTTGCCGAGCCCTGGGGCTGCGGCGGGTTCCCAGCCGGCGGCGGCGTGCTTTGCGGCTGGGGTGTCGTCGCCGGTTTGCTGGGCAAGGTTCCGGCGGGGGGACGTGTCGGGCCATGGTCATCCTCTTCGCCGTGCTGCGCAGGCTGGTGGGGAGCCTGCGGCGGCGGAGGCGGGGTGGCGCTCTGGCTGACGAGCTCGACGTCGAAGACCAAGTCGGCCTTGGCTGGGATCACCGGCGGGCGGCCATTCTCGCCGTAGGCGAGCTCCCACGGGATGATGATGCGGCGCTTGCCGCCGACGTGCATGCCTTCAAAGCCGGTGTCCCATCCGGGAATGACGCGGTGGCTGCCGTAAGGGAAGGTGATGGGCTCCTTGTTGGGGTGATCCTCAGAGGAGTCGAACTTGGTGCCTTCTTTGGCGAGGTAGCCGGTGTACTTGACGGTGAAGAAGTCGTGCTCGGCGGCGAGGGGACCGGTGCCGACCTGGGTTTCGACGTAGTCGAGCGAGTAGGTTTCGGTGCTGCCACCCAGCGATTCGCGCACTTCAGGATTGAGCAGCGGCGAGGCGTAGTCGAGCTTGGTGGTGGGGATGCGGGTGACGGTGTAGAGGATCTTCACGCAGGGCGCGCCGGCGGGCAGAGCCGGAATCTTCG
>Ga0335072_10016633_pt1 | contig 10423 bp, 8 predicted proteins | sample Lox_Sample_21_FD_206725 | JGI IMG/M metagenome (GOLD analysis project Ga0335072, IMG submission 206725) | Soil microbial communities from Loxahatchee National Wildlife Refuge, Florida, United States - Lox_Sample_2.1 | ecosystem: Environmental > Terrestrial > Soil > Wetlands | place: USA: Florida... | reverse complement strand
CCGGTCGAGTCCAAGACGAACGCCAGCGTGACCGGCCCCCACGATGGTCCCTGGATCGTGATCGTATTCAAGCCGCTTGCCAGCGAGTAAGTGCCGGTCATCGTCGCATTGAACGGTTCACCAGCCGCCGAATTGCCATCGACCACGCCACTCACGATGTTCCCGTCGGAGGCGGCGACGAAGCTGCCGGCGAGAGTCCACGGGCCGGCAGCGTCGAATCCATTCAGGAGGAAGGCATAATTGCCCTGCAGCGATCCCGAACCGCCATTACCGCTGCTGTTCACGGTAATGCCCAGTTGTGCGCTGGCCGTCTCCGGCGGATGTTCGCTATCGGCTACCTGCACGGTGAAGGTCGAGCTGCCCACTGCCGTGGGCGTGCCGGCAATAACGCCCGCAGGATTGAGCGTCAAGCCGGCCGGTAAAGCTCCTGACAGCGACCAGGTGTAAGGCGCCGTTCCGCCCGTCGCAGTCAACGCAGCCGAATAGGGTACATTCACTGTCGCCGCCGGCAGCGACTGGGTGGTGATGCCAATGGTGTTGATGGCGATATTCAGCTGTGCCGTCGCGATTTGGCCGCTCGGCTCCGAATCGTCCACCTGCACACTGAAGTTGAAGGTACCACTCGTACTCGGCGTGCCCGAAATCACTCCCGAGGAACTCAGGCCCAGACCCGGCGGCAAGGCGCCGTTGAGCAGGCTCCAGGTATACGGCGGCGTTCCTCCGCTTGCCGCGAGTGCGGTGCTGTAGCTGATGCCGACCGTTCCTGCCGGAAGCGAAGTCGTGCTCACCGCCAGCTCGCTTTGAATGGTGATGCTGAACGTAGCCGCCGCACCGGCCGGCACCGCCTCTGAATCGGTGACGGCCAAAGTGAAGCTGGTCGTTCCGCCCACTTCCGGTGTGCCCGAAATCACTCCTTTGCTGCTCAACTTCAGTCCGACCGGCAGCGTCCCGGCGCTCACACTCCACACATAGGGAGGCGTTCCTCCGCTGGCCGGGACCGAATAACTGTACGTTGTGCCCACCGTGCCGATAGGCAACGTACTGACGCCGATGGAAAGCTGACTGGCGGAATTGGTCGACAGACTGCAACCGGCGCAGATCAGGCAGGCGATCAGCGCTATCAGCAGTGGCAAAGCAGGCCCTCTCATCGGCGTGACTCCAGATGTGATGTGATCGTTGCCGCGATAGAGCACAGCGCGCGTCGGCAGAGACACCGCGTTGGCAGCGCCTGGCTCGCGGCAATCGATTGTGTGTTTGGAGGGCCTGCTGGGGCGAGGCTTCCGGAATGGCGCCGGAAGACTCGGCGGGAGAACTACCAACTGTACTTTTTCAAAGCACAGACGCAGCCAACAAGTGCATTCGTCACGTAGCTTGGGTTGTGCGGTTTAATCCGGGCGAGGGCGGAATGGAATCAGGGACAAGGGTCAGAGACCATACCCTGGGCCCGATCGTACTTTTTAACCGCTGGCACTCAGCCTATCCCTGATCCCATTGCCTAACCCCGGCTGTCTGGAAATACGCGGCGAAAGATCTTATCCACGTTCCGCAGGGGCCGCTGCAGATCGAAGGCGTGTTCCAGCGTCTCGCGCTTCACCTTCGCCGTGATCTCGGGATCGCTCATAATCAGGTCGCGGAAGTTGAGGTCATCCTTCCACGCGCGCATGGCATTCGATTGCACCAGCCGATACGCGTCCTCGCGCAGCATGCCGGCTTCGACAAGATCGAGTAGCAACTGCCCGCTGAACACCAGGCCGCCGGTCGATTCCAGGTTCTTCAACATGCGCTTGGGGTAAACCAGCAGCGTGTCGATCAAATTCGTGGTTTTGCTCAACAGGTAATCGACGAGGATGGTCGAATCCGGCAGGATAATGCGCTCGACCGACGAATGCGAGATGTCGCGCTCATGCCACAGGGCAACATCTTCCAGCGCGGCCTGGGCATTCGATCGCACCACGCGCGCCAGCCCGCTGATCTGCTCGCAAGTTACCGGATTCCGCTTATGGGGCATCGCTGACGAGCCTTTTTGTTTCTCGCTGAAATACTCTTCGGCCTCGCGAACCTCCGTGCGCTGGAGATGCCGAATCTCGGTAGCGATCTTGTCCAGGGTTGACGCAATGACCGCCAGCGTGGCGACGTAAAAGGCATGCCGGTCGCGCTGGATCACCTGCGACGAGACCGCTGCAACATTCAATCCGAGCCGCTTGCAGATTGCCTCTTCGTATTCCGGTTCCAGGTGCGCGGCGTTTCCCACCGCGCCCGAGAGCTTGCCGACGCGCATCTGTTCGGCCGCCATTTCAAATCGATCGATATCGCGCTGCACTTCGGAATACCAGTTCGCCAGCTTCAGCCCGAAGGTGATCGGCTCGGCGTGAACGCCGTGGGTGCGCCCGATCGCGGGTGCGTCTTTGAACTCCCATGCGCGTCGTTGCAGCACCGCGCGCAGCTTTTGCAGATCTTCGCGGATAATCGCCGAGGCCTGCTTCACCAGTAGCGCCTGCGCCGTGTCAACGACGTCGTTCGACGTCAGCCCATAATGCAGCCAGCGCGATTCCGGTCCCACTTTCTCCGCGACCGCGGTAGTGAAGGCGATGACGTCGTGCTTTACTTCGGCTTCGATCTGATTTATGCGCTCGAGGTCAAAGCCGCCTTTTTCACGAATAGCCCTAGCGGCTTGCTGCGGCACAATGCCGGCTTCGGCCAGGGTCTCGGTGGCGGCGATTTCCACGTCCAGCCAGGTTTGAAATTTGTTTTGGTCACTCCAGATGCGACCCATCTCGGGGCGGGTATAGCGGGCGATCAAAGCGGCTCCTTGTCGATTCGGGGATAAAGGCTATTGTACCGTCCATCCCACTTCTCACCATATATCGTAGTACGATATAATCGTTTCACCTGCATATGAGCAATCATCGCGTTTCCCTTTCCGACTACCAGTCTTTGGCGGAGTTCCGCTATCAGATTCGACGGTTTCTCCGGTTCAGCGAAGCCGCTGCCCGCTCGGCCGGCATTGCCCCCCAGCATCATCAATTGATGCTGGCCATCAAGGGCAAAGCGCCCGGCGAAGAGCCGCGCATCGCCTATCTGGCGGAGCGGTTGCAGATCCAGCATCACAGCGCCGTCGAACTTGTAGACCGGCTGGTGAAAAAAGGCCTCATCACCCGCCACCGCGGCTCTGAAGACCGGCGTGAGGTGTTCGTGCGGCTTACCCCGCGTGGCGAGCACCTGCTGGCCGAACTGACGATGCACACCAGCGCCGAACTGCGCTCGGCCGCGCCCGCACTGGTGTCGATCCTGCGCAAACTCGCGGCCAGGCAGAACAATCACGCCAGAACCCGCCGCCGCACGCGGGCCGCAACCGCGGTAGGAGACTGATCATGGCCACACCTACCGAAACTCTGGGGGTGGATGGGATTAACCCGCTGAATCCCGATATCAACCTGCCGGAGCGGCCGCGCGGAGGCGAAGCTCAGTTCCGTGTCGGGCTGATGTCGCTACTGGCGGCGCTGGTCGGTGTGCTCGCCGGTATCATTGCGTGGCTGCTTTACAACCTGATCGGGCTTTTCACCAACCTCGCTTTTTATCATCGCCTTTCGTTCGCCTTCGCAAGCCCGCGTTTCAGCCATCTCGGCGTGTGGGTGATTTTCGTGCCCGTCATTGGTGGAATCATCGTCGGCATCATGGCGCGCTACGGCTCCGACAAGATCAAAGGACATGGCATTCCCGAGGCCATGGAAGCGGTGCTGATCAATCGCAGCCGCATCGAGCCGAAGGTCGCGATCCTCAAGCCGCTCTCGGCCGCAATTGCTATTGGCACCGGCGGTCCGTTCGGCGCTGAAGGTCCGATCATTCAGACGGGAGGGGCGATCGGCTCGCTGGTCGGCCAGATCCTGCACATGACCGCGGCCGAGCGCAAAGTGCTGCTGGCCTGCGGCGCCGCGGCCGGAATGGCCGCAACCTTCAGCACCCCGCTGGCGGGCGTGATTCTGGCCATCGAACTGCTACTGTTTGAATTCAAATCCCGCTCGTTCATTCCGCTGGTGATCGCCAGCACATTGGCAACGACGGTGCATTTCCGCCTGCTGGGACCCGGTCCGATGTTCGAGGTGGGGGCGCTCAACTTCGGTCTGCCGCATGCCATCCCCGAATACCTGGTGCTGGGCGTGCTGTGCGGCATCGCGGCTATCGTGTTCAGTAAAGCGCTTTACTGGACGGAAGATCAGTTCGAGAAATTGCCGGTCAGCGACATCTGGTGGCCGGCCATCGGCGCGCTTGGCCTCGGTATCATCGGCTACTTCGTTCCCCGCGTGCTAGGCGTCGGTTACGACACCATCTCCGACATCCTGAACACGAAGATGCTGCTTGGCGGCATGCTGGCGGTGATGGTCTTCAAGTCGGCGGCGCTGGTGATCTCGCTCGGCTCGGGGACTTCCGGCGGGTTGCTCGCGCCGATGTTTATGGCCAGCGCGGCCATGGGCTCGGCCTTCGCGATGGTCGTCGATAAGGTCTGGCCGGCGGCGAATCTCTCGCCGGGCGCGTTTGCGCTCGTGGCGATGGGTGCAGTGTTCGGCGCCGCCTCGCGGGCTGCCTTTACGTTCATCATCTTTGCCTTCGAAATCACCCGCAATTACAACTCGATTCTGCCGCTGATGCTGGTCACCGTCATTGCCGACGCCATTGCGGTGCGTTACGCCAAGAACTCGATCATGACCGAGAAACTGGCACGCCGCGGCCTGCACATTCATACCGATTACGAGCCCGACGTTTTCCAGCAGTTCACCGTGGGCGAGACCATGTCGAAGGAGTTCGACACGGTTCCTGCGAGCATGTCCGCCGCCGAGCTCAGCGAACGCATTGCGAAGCGCGAGCCCTCCGTGACCAGACATGACGGCGTGCTGATCGTCAATGACCGGGGAAAACTCGCCGGCGTGATTACCCGCACCGACCTGATGCGCGCGCTGGAGAATCCCGGCAAGCAAACAGTGCTGGATGCCGGAACCCGCAGCCCGGTCGTAGCTTATCCCGACGAGGTGCTGTACAACGCAGCCGCGCGAATGCTGCGCGCGGAGGTGGGACGCCTGCCGGTGGTCAGCCGCGACGATCCGGGCCAGATTGTCGGTTACCTGGGTCGTTCGGAGGTCATGGGTGCGCGGTTGAAGCGGCTGGATGAAGAGTTTGTTCGCGAGCCGGGATGGATGCGGATACCCAAACGAGCACAGGGAGCCTAGCCTTCGTCCACCAGGCCCAGCAATGCCGCCATCTCTTCGTACAAGAAGCCTTCACCGGGGCGATAGGGCTGCACCCATTTGCCGTCGATGACGAACTGCGGGATGGCGCGCTTGCCGGTGTGACGCACGACCTCGTCGGCGGCGCCGGGAGTGGTCTCGATATCGATGTCCTTATAAGGAATGTTGTTTTTGTCGAGAAAGCGCTTGGCTGCGCGGCAATCGGGACACCAATAGGCGGAATAGACCAGTAACTCCATCCCCAACAGATTAACAAAGCGGCATGATGGCTGCGGCAAAGAACCTCGTCACAACCCCATGTGATGAAACGAGTTGCCTGGGTTTGACCTGCTCCTCCGGGCGTGCCATAGTAAGCCTTCGTTACAATTTCATTAAAATCGCGCCCGCTATCACCCTATGAACTTCCCAGAATCCCTGCACCTCGCTGGAGCCTTGCGTGCGATTGATTCCGCGTGAAACCAAGTTTTTCGATATGTTCGAAGAAATTGCCGGCAACCTGGTCGACGGCGCGCAGGCGCTCTGCGAGCTGCTGAACAATTATGACTACGAGCAGATGCCGCGCGCGGTAGAGAAGATCAAGGAGATCGAACATCGCGGCGATGACATGACCCACCGCATTCTGGTCAAGTTGAACCAGACATTCATCACGCCCTTCGATCGCGAGGACATTCACCTGCTCGCCTCCTCGCTGGACGACGTTCTAGACTTCATCTTTGCCGCCAGTGACCGCCTGCGGAACTATAAAATCGTTCAGCCTTCGCCATCGGCCAGGATCCTGGCCGGCATCATCCTGAAACAAACCGAAGAGTTGAAAAAGGCGGTGTCCTTGCTCAGTAACGACGGGCGCCTGCTGATGCACTGCGTGGAAGTCAACCGGCTGGAAAACGAAGCCGATCAGGTCAGCCGCGAGGCCATCGGGCGGCTGTTCGACAACAATTCCGACCCCATCACGCTGATCAAGTTGAAGGAGCTGCTTGAGGTGCTCGAGCAAGCCAGCGACAAGGCCGAAGACGTGGCCAACGTATTGGAAACCGTCGTGCTGAAAAACGCTTGAGACCGATGAAGCGCGACTACAGCCCACATCAAGGTTGGCGTTCGTGAGTACAGATCTTCTGCTATTGATCTGCACCGTGCTTTTGGCGCTGGCTTTCGATTTTCTGAATGGCTTTCACGATGCTGCCAACAGCATTGCCACCGTCGTCTCCACCCGTGTGCTCTCGCCGCGTCTCGCTGTAGCCTGGGCCGCATTCTTCAATTTCCTCGCTGCCTTCCTGCTGGGCACCGCCGTGGCCAAGACGATCGTGACCGGCATGGTGAATCTGGAAATCGTTACTCAATATGTCGTAATGGCCGGCTTGGTGGGCGCCATCGTCTGGGACCTGGTGACGTGGATTCTCGGATTGCCCACCTCCTCGTCGCACGCGCTGATTGGCGGCTACGCAGGGGCGGCGATGGCACGTTCCATTGTGCTGCACGGCTGGGGATCGGCCTTCCACGTGATTCTTCCCGGCGGCTGGACCAAGACGCTGGTGTTCATTGTGGTCGCGCCGGCATTGGGACTGGTGCTGGGTTTCGGTTTCATGGTCGCGATCTCGTGGATCTTTCGCCGTCGCTCACCGCGCCAGGTGGACACGCTCTTCCGCAAGCTGCAGTTGTTTTCCGCCGCTGCTTACAGTCTCGGCCATGGCGGCAACGACGCTCAGAAAACCATGGGAATCGTTGCCGGAGCGCTCTATACCGCGGGCGTGCTCAGCAAGCGCGATTTCGAGAGCAACTGGGGACATTGGCACTGGCCCATCATTCTGGCCGCGCAAACCGCCATCGCACTGGGAACGTATTTCGGCGGCTGGCGCATCGTCCACACCATGGGATCGAAGATCACCAAGCTGAAGCCGGTCGGCGGCTTTTGCGCGGAAACTGCCGGAGCTCTCACCTTGTGGGGGACGGCGATCGCAGGCATTCCCGTCAGCACCACCCACACCATCACTGGCGCCATCGTTGGCGTAGGCAGCACCCAGCGGTTGTCAGCCGTGCGCTGGGGCATTGCGCGACGCATTGTTTGGGCGTGGGTGCTGACGATTCCCGCCGCCGCTGGGGTTTCCATGCTGACGTTTTGGACGATTCGCTTCTTCAATCACTCCGCGTGAGAAAACCCACAATGGCGAAAAGCCAGGAGCGAAAACCGGCTCTCCTGCTAGAATTTCTTTAGCTCGCCATGTCACCGCAAGCTCCATTTTGCGATGTTGAAACCGCGCTGGAAGAAATTCGCGCCGGCCGCATGATCGTCGTCATTGACGATGAGGACCGCGAAAACGAAGGCGACCTGACCATGGCCGCCGAAAAAGTCACGCCCGAGGCGATCAACTTTATGGCGAAACACGGCCGGGGCCTGGTTTGCCTCGCCATGACCGAGGAGCGACTGGAGTATCTTCGCCTCGGCCAGATGTCCGCCGAGAACACCTCGAACTTCGGTACTGCCTTTACCGAGTCGATCGACGCCAAGGACGGCGTGACCACCGGCATCTCCGCCTACGACCGCGCCCGCACCATTCAGGTCGCAATCGATCCCGCCACGCGTCCTAACGACTTGGCGCGTCCGGGTCATATCTTCCCATTGCGCGCGCGCAAGGGCGGTGTGCTGGTGCGCGCCGGACAGACGGAAGCTTCTGTGGATCTGGCGCGCATGGCCGGAATGGTTCCCGCCGGCGTTATCTGCGAGATCATGAACGACGACGGCACCATGGCCCGTGTTCCCGAGCTGACCGAATTCTGCCGCCAGCACGATCTCAAGATGCTGACGGTTGCCGAGGTTATCCGCTATCGCATGGCGCACGAGCGCTATGTACGGCGCCTGGCCGAAGCCCTGGTGCCGACCGCGTATGGTGAGTTCCGCATGATCGCCTATGAGTCGGAGATCACCGGGGATTCGCACATCGCGCTGGTGAAGGGCGATATCGACGACCCGAACGAAGGCCCGGTGCTGGTGCGCATGCATTCTCACTGCCTGGTGGGCGACGTGTTCGGCGCAAGTTGGTGCGACTGCCGCAACATTATCGACGCCTCCATGCGGCGCATTGCCGAGGAAGGCCGCGGCGCGCTGATCTACCTGCATTCCACTTCAAAAGGCTATTCCGTGGAGCAGCTAGGCGAGCGGATGACCATCCAGTTTCATCACGAGCAGCGCCTGCCTACGCTGCCGGAGAGCCAGCGCAAAACTCAGCGCGAGATCGGCATCGGAGCGCAGATCCTCTCCGACCTGAACCTGCGGCGCATTCGCCTGCTCACTAACCATCCGCGCAAGGTCGCCGGGCTGGAAGGTTTCGACATCGAGATAGTCGAGCAGGTGCCGGTGTCGAAGCAAGCAGTCAGTAGTCAGTAGTCCGTTGCCAGGACGAAGACGAAGGCAGAGGCGGACCCTCCGCTGCTCCCGAATGGTTTTGCTCAACTGACCACCGACAATTGGCAGCTTTCTAGTCGATTCCTACCCGATAGTGAGGCGACGCAATGCCGTTCACCACGACCTCCAAATAGCTTGCGCCGGTTTCTACGTTGCTCGGAACGTCAACGTGGGTATACGTCGGCCCGTTGTACCCCACGGCCATAGTGCTATGGTCGTGGGTGCGGCAATAGAAGACGTGGCCGGTAGCAACGTTGGTGATGCGCACGATCGGATAATTTGTGGCATCCTGCGCGTCGTCGCCGTACATGCCTGCCTGCGAGGCGCCATTGAATCTGGTGCCGAAAAGCACGAATGAGCTGTCGCGCTGAATGACCGCCGAAGTCAGCGTTGCGCTCGGCGCCAGCCCGGGCCAGGGACTGCCGGTGGGTGTATAGATCTCAATGTCGGCGCTGCCGTCGGTGTAAAGTACCTGTCCCGTGGGCAGAACCAGCATGCGCCCGTACCATGAAGAATCGATCGGGTCGTTCGGGGTTCCCGGAACGGAGATCAGGCTGGTACCGTTCCATTCGAAAAATTGCACCCCATTCTGGAAAATCAGCGGGCTGGTATCGACCAGCACATTGCCGTCCGGCAGTAGCGCCGCCGGCCCATCGGCGATGTCCAGTTCACCGGGAAAATCCGGACCCGCCGTCCAGGTCTGCGTATTGAGGTTGTAGATGGAAGTGTGGCCGGCGCCAATCCCGTTCGCTCCGGTGGCGAACACGGTGCCATCGGGCCGCAAAACCGAAGGTCCTACTTCGTAGGAGCCGTGCGAATCCCAGAGCTGGACGATGGTGCTGCCGGCACTCGACCACGAGCCGGTCGAGGAACTGTAAATCTCCGAGTTGGTGCCGGTCGGATCGTTGACGTCGGTGTAGGCATCCACGGTGAGGACGTTGCCATTGGGCAGCAGCACCCAGCCTTCTTCGTTGTTAGAGTCGAACTTGCCGGAACCGGTCGCAGTCCAGCTCAGCGTACTCTCGTTGAACAGTGCCTGCTGACGGTCGCAGCAGTTCGCCAGCATAAAGGTCTTGTTGAAGAGCACGACACCGGAGGCATCGCCAATGGAGCTCCACCCGCTGGGCGGATTCACCATGGTCCAGGCGTCGTTCAGCGGGTCGTAGATCCCGCCCAGGTTCGTCCACACGTACTGGCTGAAATTTTGCTCCCCGCCCTCCACAATCACCCGCCCGTCGGCCAGCACCGCCGATGCGAAGAACAGTGGGCCGTAATTCGACGGCAGCGACGCCAACTGCGACCACGTGCCATTGATGTAGCTGCCATTTATGTCGGGCGTGAGTTTGTACCAGTCGCTGTAGCCGTCGTTTGGATCCTCATGATGAACCATGACTGTGCCGTCGGTAAGCAGCAGTGCGGTTCCCGCGCTAAAGCTGGGCTGATGGGTTAACGGCGTCCATGTCTGTGCGACGGCAATGGCCGCGCCACTCAACAAAATAAGTAGGACCAGAGCGAACTGTCGCACTAGCTGCATATCTCTCCTCAATTGGCCGCGTGAAACGCGGAGGTTACAACGTGTTGGGGCGGGTCTTGGGTCGCGGCGGACTGTCCCCAGACAAAGCGCGAACATTATACCTGCGATGGCGCGTCCAGTTGTTGCCCAGCCGGAGGACGGTTTAGTGCGGCGGAATCTCGACCGCGAAGGGTTTCTCGTCGGCCATGCGCAGGATGTGGGGGGTGATAACGACCAGCAGCTCATCGTGCGAAATGTTGGTGTTATGCAGCG
>Ga0335072_10016632_pt1 | contig 10423 bp, 7 predicted proteins | sample Lox_Sample_21_FD_206725 | JGI IMG/M metagenome (GOLD analysis project Ga0335072, IMG submission 206725) | Soil microbial communities from Loxahatchee National Wildlife Refuge, Florida, United States - Lox_Sample_2.1 | ecosystem: Environmental > Terrestrial > Soil > Wetlands | place: USA: Florida... | reverse complement strand
GAAGCCCGGCCAGCCGAGCGACACCGCGCTCAAGGGTGATTGGTGGACGGTGTTCCAGGACTTTCAGTTGAATGCGCTGGAGGCACAGGTTGACGAGGCGAACCAGACGCTCAAATCGGCAGCAGCGAATTTTCGCGCAGCACGGGAGCAGATCGGCTATGCGCGTTCCAATGAGGCTCCGACGATCGCTGTGAACCCATCGATCTCTACCATTCGCGACTCGGCCAATCAGCCTTATTTCAATCAGAACTACGCGAACAATGGTGGAGGAAGCTTTGCCCTCCCCGTCGATCTGAATTACGAAATTGATTTATGGGGCCGCATCCGCCGCAGCGTCACGTCGGCTCGGGAACAAGCCCAAGCCAGCGATGCCGATCTGGAAAGCGTCCGGCTAAGCCTGCACGCGGAACTGGCGCTCGACTACTTTGGACTACGCGAGGACGATGCGCAGGAAAAGCTCCTGGAGGACACGGTGAAGGCGTACCAGAGTGCGTTGCAGCTCACCCAGGATCGCTTCGACGGAGGTGCAGCGCCGCTATCGGACGTGGCCGAGGCAAGAACACAGCTCGACCAGGCGCGGGTGCAGCTCACCGATATCGAAGTTCAGCGGACGCAATTTGAGCATGCCATCGCGGTCCTGATTGGTAAGCCTCCGGCGGAGTTGACGGTGCCGCCGACCCCGCTGGACCAGGCGCGCCAGGTGCTGCCTGACATCCCTGGAGTCATGCCCGCTGCGTTATTGCAACGCCGGCCGGATATCGCAGGCGAAGAGCGACGTATGGCGTCGGCAAACGAACAGATCGGGATCGCCCAGGCCGCCTTCTATCCCACACTCTCGTTGAGCGCCATTGCCGGATTCCAGGGCACCTCGGCGTCGAACTGGTTGAACTGGCCCAGCCGCTTCTGGGCTGTCGGGCCGGGGTTATCGGAGACGCTGTTTGACGCCGGCCGCCGTCGCGCCGCCAAGCACATCACGGAAGATCAATACGATGCTACCGTGGCCGATTATCGCCAGACCGTGCTGACCGCATTTCAGCAGGTTGAGGACAATCTCGCCGCTCTGCGCGTGCTCGAAACCGAGGCAAAGCAGCAGCATCAGGCTACGGCTTCCGCTGAACAATCCCTCGATCTTTTTCAGACTCGTTATGAGGGCGGAGTGGATACGTATCTGCAGGTGATCACCTGGCAAACCGCGGCCCTGAATAATCAACGCAATGACCTGGACATCCTGCAACGGCGCCTTGACGCCAGCGTTCTGCTGGTCAAGGCTCTGGGCGGAAGATGGGATACGTCCCAAATGCCCCGGATGTAAGGTAGTCTCTTGAGTGCATGGGACACTCGCTCGCACTGGTGAATTGTTCGCAATTGCTGACGCTCGCCGGCCCCGATCGTCCGCGTGTGGGCCCGGAGATGCGCGAGCTGGGCATATTTTGCGATGGAGCCTTGCTGGTCGAGGACGGGAAGATTACAGCTACCGGGTCGCGCAGCCAGATTGAAGCTCTTCTGGACAGCGACGCGCAAGTGATTGACGCAGGCGGGCGCGTCGTGGCTCCCGGGTTTGTCGATGCGCACACCCACCTTGTCTTTGCCGGCAATCGCGCAGATGAATTCGAGCTGCGCTGCACGGGCGTCACGTATCAGGAGATAGCCAGCCAGGGTGGCGGGATTCTTTCGACGGTGCGGCGGACTCGGGCTGCATCGGAAAGCGAACTGGTGGCGATCGCGGAAAAGCATGCCTCCTGGTTTTTGCGCAACGGCACGACCACCATTGAAGCCAAATCAGGCTACGGCTTGAGCGTCGATGCGGAGATGAAAATTCTCCGTGTGGTGCAGCAGACGGAAAAGATGACCCCATTGCGCTGCGTTCCGACCTTCCTCGGAGCGCATGAAGTGCCGGAGGAATTTCGCGGCCGCACCCACGAATATGTGGAACTGGTGATCGGAGAGATGCTTCCGCAGGTTGTGGCGCAGAAGCTGGCGCGCTTCTGCGATGTTTTTTGCGAGCCACATATTTTCGATGTGGATGGGGCGACGCGAATTCTGGAAGCCGCGCGAACTCTGGGTTTGGGACTGCGCGTTCATGCGGACCAATTCAGCTGCTCGGGGGGAGCGTCGTTAGCGGCGCGTCTGGGAGCGTCTTCCGCTGATCATCTGGAGCATACGGATTCCGCTTCGATTGCCGCCCTCGCTAAGGCCGGAGTGCAGCCGGTTTTGCTGCCGGGCTCTGTGTATTCGATTGGCTCGAAGCATTATGCTTCGGCAAGGGCGATGATGGACGCCGGACTGGCGGTGGTGTTGGCGACCGATTTCAATCCTGGTTCTTCGCCGATCGCATCTATGCCTGTCGTTCTGTCGTTGGCCTGCACTCAGATGAAGATGACTCCAGCGGAAGGGATGACCGCGGCCACGATCAACGCCGCATGGAGCCTGGGCCTTGGTAGGGAGGTTGGCTCCCTCGAGCCCGGCAAGGTAGCCGACTTGGTCGTCCATGAAGCCAATGACTACCGGGAGATTCCATATTTTCTCGGGACCCAGCGACCGGCCATGGTTTTTGCCGAGGGCGAGCGCCTTGTTTAAATATCGCGGCGCGCCGCCGGCGTTCTTCAAATATTTTGTCAGACTCTCACGGGCCTGGATTACGTGTGTCGCCGAAAAATCGCTCCTGCGGCTATCGTGCGTGACAAGTCTCCGAATACCTCACGAGCGCTCCTGCAATCCGGCCGGGAATCCATCGATACTGACCGCATTCTTCAATTGCCGGTATTCTTCCAGGCCCTCTTCACCCTTCGCGATAGCCCAGCGAGTTAGGGTCGGCCGTTCGTCGACATATTCAAACAACGGCACGCCAAATCCGCACGAAGTCTGAACCAGGTCAACCTCCAATATAACGATGTGCCGCGCTCCCGGCCGTTCTCCCTCTGGAAATTGTTCCGAGAGTAAATCGCGATAGCCTGCGCTGCCACGCCGTAGGATCTTACCCTGTCCATAGAGGCGCAAAATCATGGGCGCACCCGTAAAGGCACAAAACATGATGGTCAGGCGTCCATTCGCCCGCAGATGGGCTGCAGTCTCGTTCCCGCTGCCGGTTTGATCGAGATAAATGACACGATTCGGAGTCAGGATGCGCAAAGCGGCTCCGTCTTTCGGGGATACGTTCACTCGCCCCTCCGCAGCCGCCGAGGCAACAAAGAAAATCCGCTGCTGCAGAATAAAATCGCGATGCATTGCCTCAATGTGAGGGAACTGCTTTCCCATGAATGGACCTCGTGTGGACTCCTATTATTCTAGCGATCCGACGTCGAGGCTGTTGTCGCCAATCTCGGCGGCTTGTACTATGCTCAAGTTCACTTGCGAGGTCAACAATGCGAGCATCGTTAATAATGTTCAGTTTGGCGGGAGCGTTTCTGGTTCCCCTTGTAACTCACGCCAGGGCGGCCGAATTTCCCTTTCGGGATCCATCCCTTCCCATCGAGCAACGGGTTGCCGACCTGGTAGGCCGATTGACGCCGGAAGAGAAGATCTCCCAGATGACGATGACCGCCGCTGCAATTCCACGCTTTGGCATCCCCGAATACACGTGGTGGAACGAAGGGCTGCACGGCGTGGCGCGCTCGGGCTACGCTACGGTTTTCCCGCAGGCCATCGGATTGGCCGCAACATGGGACACCAAGCTGATGCATTCGGTCGGCGACACCGTCTCCACCGAAGCGCGCGCCAAATATGCCGATGCCATCGCGCACGGCAATCATCGGATTTATTTCGGCCTCACCATCTGGTCGCCCAATATCAATATCTTTCGCGATCCGCGATGGGGACGCGGACAGGAGACGTACGGCGAGGATCCGTTTCTTACTTCACAAATGGGGCTGGCCTTTATCACGGGGCTACAAGGAGACAATCCCAGGTACCTGAAGGTTGTTGCTACTCCCAAGCATTTTGCTGTTCACAGCGGGCCGGAACAACTGCGGCACGAATTTAATGTTGACCCCTCGCCCCAGGATCTCGAGGCGACGTACTTTCCCGCGTTTCATTCACTGATCGACACGGGCAAAGCAGCGTCCACGATGTGTGCTTATAACTCCGTAGACGGAGTACCCGCATGCGCAAACGACATGCTCCTCAAGAAGACACTCCGTGGCGAATGGAAATTCGGCGGCTTTGTCACCTCGGACTGCTGGGCGGTGACGGACATCTGGAAAGGGCACAAATTTACCTCAGATGAAGAGCACGCAGCGGCGCTCGCCTTGCGCGCGGGAACGGATACGACTTGCGGCCCGGAATTCGCGGCTCTCAAGCAGGCGCTCGACGACAAGCTGGTAAGCCAGACCGATATCGACACCGCGGTTAAACGCCTATTTACGGCGCGCTTTCGCCTGGGCATGTTCGATCCACCTCAGGACGTTCCCTTTGCGCAGATTCCAATGAGCGAGGTCGATTCGCAGGCCCACCGCGAATTGGCGCGACAGGTAGCGCGTGAATCGATGGTTCTGCTCAAGAACACGGGCGGCGCGCTGCCTCTGCAAGCGAAGGGCAAGACCATCGTGGTGATCGGCCCGAACGCCACTATGTTGGAGTCGCTGGAAGGCAATTATTATGGCCAGCCCAGGCATCCCGTTTTGCCACTCGATGGCGTGGAGAGCCGCTTCAGCGATGCCAAAGTCCTGTATGCCCAAGGATCCTCGTATGTCGCGGGCTTCCCCGTGGTCGTGCCCAGGACGGTGTTGCGCAGCGGCCATGAGGTGGGGCTCAAAGGGCAGTACTTCCGCAATGCCCAGTGGCAGGGCCAGCCAGTGCTGACCCGCGTTGACAAGCAAGTGGATTTTGACTGGAACGCTGCTTCTCCGGCAGAAGGAATACCGGCCAATGCGTTCAGTGTCCGATGGAGCGGCTCCATTGCTGTGCCGGGCGCGGGCGATTACGTTTTTGAGATCACACCCGAACATTGTTCTCCCTGCGATGGCACAGACCAGTTCCGATTCTTCCTGGATGGCAAACAGGCCTTCGAATCGGTCCGCGATCAGAAGCAAGTCAGCGGCAAAGCCTCCTTCAACATGCATTTCAACGACACGGCGCCGCATGCGATCCGGGTTGAGTATGCCCACACGGCCCCGATGTTTGGCGCAGGGATTCACCTCAAGTGGCAGCCCGAGGCATCTGTCATGCGTGATCAAGCGGTTCAGACAGCTAAACAGGGGGACCTCGTGGTGGCATTTATGGGTTTGTCTCCGAGCCTGGAAGGGGAGGAGATGCCGGTACATCTTGAAGGCTTCAGCGGCGGCGATCGAACCAAGATCGATCTGCCGCAATTGCAGGTCGATCTGCTCCAGGCCGTGGCCGGCACTGGAAAGCCATTGGTGGTGGTTCTGATGAACGGCAGCGCTCTATCCGTCCCGTGGGCCACGGAACACGCCGCGGCGATTCTGGAAGCCTGGTATCCAGGGGAAGAGGGGGGCGCCGCCATCGCTGAGACGCTGGCGGGCGACAACGACCCGGCCGGACGGCTGCCGGTGACGTTTTACACTTCCGTAGGTCAGCTACCGGCCTTCGAGGATTACTCTATGGCCGGACGCACCTACCGCTATTTCTCGGGACAGCCGCTCTACACCTTCGGCTACGGGTTGAGCTACACCACTTTCGCCTTCAACCATCTGAAGTTGTCACAGACGGACCTGAAGGCTGGAGATCCGCTGACCGCGGAGGCGGACGTGACGAATACGGGCAAGCGAAAGGGAGAGGAGGTCGTGGAGCTCTATCTCCGAGGGCCGCAAACAGAGGGCGCACCGCTGCGTTCGCTGCGTGGCTTTCAGAGAGTAATCCTGGACCGTGGAGAGACGAAGCACGTGTCGTTTACGCTCACACCGGAGGGGTTGAGCGAGGTCGATCGGGATGGGAGACTCGCCATGGGACCGGGCGACTACACTATCTTTCTGGGCGGAGGACAGCCGGGACAAAGCGCCGGGGTTGAAGGGCGGTTTGTGATTCATGGTCAGGATGTCCTCGAACCTTGATATGCATTCGCACGGCTAATGAGGATTGTGGGAAAACTATTTCTGTTCCTGCTGCTGTCTTTCTGCATCTGCGGATGCGGTGCGACCTTTCGTTACCACCCCACGGTAGTTTTCCTGGGCGACTCGATCACTTCCGGATGGGATGCGAGCTGGGCCAACCAACAGCAAACCTTCAGCCAGAACAACTGGCTGGACGTGGGGGTTGTCGGTTTGACCTCAAGCCAGATCGCCTCACGTTTTGACGCTTACGTATCTGACCTACAGCCTAAAGCAGTGCACATCATCGCGGGGACCAATGACGTCTATCCCGGCTGGGTGTTATCTGACACCTCGAACAACATTCAGGCTATGGTGCAACAGGCACAAAAACAGCACATCGACGTAGTCATTGGGACGATTCCTCCGTGGGGACCGGGTGCTCTTCCCGAAAAGGCGGATCCGAGCCAACAACGGTTCCAGCGCATCGACCAGCTCAACCAATGGATAATCCAATTTGCCGAGCAGCAGGGCATTCAAGTTGTGGACTACCACTCTCTGCTGGCCGCTGCCAACGGGGAAAACTATGTTCCCGCATATACCGTGGATGGCGTCCACCCCAGTGCTGCCGGTTACGCAGTGATGACACCTCACACCGAACAAGCCCTGAATACGGAAATGGCTCTGATCCCAGCCCAGGGATTCGAGCTACAATCTCTCCTGCCGGGAGGCGTTTTTCTTGATCTTTTCCCATTGCATGCAGGCCTACCCATCCGTGGCCAGCGCCGCCTGTAAGATACTATGAAACTCCTGCGTTCCTGCCTGCTGGCGATCTCCCTGGTAATGGTTTCCGCGCTGGGATGGGCGCAGATACCGCCCCCGGCGACGCTTGCCGGGATTGCACACGTCGCCATCCGCGTTTCTGATCTTGCACGCTCCCGCGACTTCTATCACAAGCTCGGCTTCGAACAGGCGTTCGCCATCACCAAGGATGGCGTTACCACAGAAGCTTTTCTCAAAGTAAACGATCGCCAATTTATCGAAATGTATCCGCCGCAGTCCGGGAAAGATCTGGGCTTCATGCATCTATGCTTTGAGTCCACCGACCTGGAGGCATTGAACAAGGCCTACCTGGCGCGCGGTCTCAAGCCTACCCCGGTGAAGAAGGCCGGAGCAGGAAATCTGCTTTTTACCATGGTTGGCCCGGAAGAGCAGAACATCGAGTACACCCAGTACATGCCCGGCTCGTTGCACTCCAAAGACAAGGGGTTACATCTGGGGGCGGATCGCATCTCAAGCGAAATCTGGGGCGTTGGCCTCCGTATGGAGGATCCGGTAGTCGCTCGGTCCTTCTACGAGCAGATGCTTGGTTTTCATGAGGCGCCTAAGCCTCTCGAGCCCGGCCTGATCCCGTTGCTTCTCCCGGGCAATTCCGGGGAGGTGGTGCTGATTACACCGAATCCGGATGAAATTCTCTTTTCGGTGGACAGCCTCCGGCACACGGAGTCCCAACTTACCGCGCTGCACATTACTTTCCAAAAGCAAAGCTCGACACTCACCGCCCGGGATCCGGATGGGGTCCGGCTTGTGTTTGCGAGCAGCAAACCGGAGTCGTTCTTACATCTCCCGCAGGTTCATATTCCCTGGCTGAAGAAGCCGTAGGGCCGGCCGGTGCCTTGATTCATGCAACATTAATTGTTCCTTAAGTTACTTGACCCTCTTGCCGGCGAATTGATAGAAGGGTGCCGCAGTCATCACAGCAAGCATGAGGGAACCAAATGATCGCGAATCAAGGACGGCTGGTCAGTCTGATGGCAGGGGTTGCGCTGGGGCTCGGCATCTGGGCGCCCACCGCTACGGCGCAGCAATCATTCCAATTACACAGTACGACCTTTTCCAATGACAGCGAGCTTCCAATCTCCATGATCCTGAATAACCAGGTGAATGGACAAAATACCTGCTCGGCAACCGGGGCGGCCGGGTACGATGAGTCGCCCGAACTCTACTGGACGGGCATCCCGCGGGGCACACAATCTTTTGTGGTGGTTCTCTACGATGTCACCGCCTCGTTCACTCACTGGGGCATGTACAACATCCCCGGTGGTGTGACACAGCTCCCGGAGAACGCCGGCAAAGCCGGAAGTCCTTATGGCTTGCAAATAGAAAATGACTTTGACCTGGGACAGCAATACGACGGACCGTGCCCACCGGCAAATGTAGCCCCTGATACCCACCAGTACGTCTTCACGGTGTACGCCCTGAGCGGGAAGCTTAGCCTTCCCGGATCGTCGAACTTTCCGGCAAACGGGGAGACGCTGTATCACGCGTTGATTCTCGCCAGCCAAAAGAACGAGATACTGGGGGAAGCAAGCCTCACCGGGCTCTATTCGTCCACTCCTCCCGCAAATTGAGAGAGAATTGAACATTCCGGCGGACGGATGTATGCGCGGCAGAGTTTGTAACCGTAGTAGTGCGTACTCCGTCCGTCGATGTGCCTGATTCAACCCCACCGCGCATTTGAACCCACCTTGCTATAGCAATATGTTCACGGGCCGGCTCTCCGCTGACTCTTCTGCGCTAACGCAGCCGTATATGACTTGATCATTCGCTTGGGAAAATCAAAACAAATTAATATGTGACCGGGACTGACCTCTAGCGGAATGCTCTTCACCGTGATACACCTAGTAATGGTCAAAGCCGAGATGTGCGGCTGAGGCCAGTACTTAAACGTTAAAGTGCAAACCCCAGGGTGTAATTTGATCATAGATGTCTTTCGGATTCAGGTAATTATTCCCCAATTCTCCGCTCGATCGCCGTGGCACTACCGGGTAGCACCGACGGGAAATGTAACGGTAACTGCTTTGTAGATTCTGTTCGCCGGTAAATAGTTCACAGTCCAAAGAGCAGCCAGGTATTTTCTTCATCTCCCCGATCATTGCTTTGCTTTCTGAGTTCGATGATCGAGCGCTGATTCCTGCCCTCATCACGATCGATGTGGGCCCGGCCCACTTTTTCTCCTACGACAAATCATTTGAGTATTCATACGGGAGTTCACACATTTTTGCGTTCCAACGGCGGGAATTTGCTCCTTGGCGCCAGACCATTTTTTTATTGAGGTCCACGATGAAATTCGCACTTACCGTGATCGCGGTATGTCTTGCGAGTGCTTCCCTGAATCAGGGAGCGTTTGCCCAAAACACAGTGACGCTGACGCAAGAGGATCCGCAGGGATACTTTTGGGACGCGGGAAATTCGCAATATGGCCAGAATGTTTTGCAGATCTACCAGGCCTTTGTACCCAATGAGCCTTCCCAGGCATTCACCTGGACACCGGCGCCAGGTGGTTTCACAGTGTGTAGCCTGAAGGTCTGCTTGTCTGACGACGGTCAGGGCCACGTGTTGATGAGCGGAAAATCTGACGTTTTCACGATTACCAATCAAAGTGCGGTTCTCGACGTGAACACCGGTAAGTATGTTGAACAGTCCTCTAATCCGGCGAATGGTTCCCAGCTCTCGATGGGCACGACTCCGGTTGCGTGGAAGTTTGCCTTCGCGGGCAGCAGCAGCAGCAGTAGTGGTGGAAATATCAGCAGCGGCCAGGTCCCGATCATGCCTCTGGGCGATTCCATCACCGAGGGTTGGGCCACTGCCGCCACCTTCGCTCAAGGTGGTTATCGCTGCCCGCTCGCCTCATTGCTGCAGAACGCGGGCGTGTCGTTCAGCTTCCTTGGAGACAGCGCCGCTCTCGAACCCGGTGTTGTGACCAACTGCCCTGAGGTGAACTGGGAAGGACATGGCGGATACGACATCGCGAGCATTCAGGGTTTCGCCGACAGTGATGGCTCGATTCGCGTCTTGCAGCCGGAAATCGTTCTTCTCCTGGCCGGCACCAACGACGTTGCTCAAGGAGAGACTTCCGCAGTCTCAGGGCAGCTGACGAGCCTATTAAGCAATATTTTTGCTCAGGATCCGAATGCCTGGGTCATTCTCTCGACAATTCCTCCGATGAATCCCAATGCCTCGGCCGCGTCTTCGAGCGTCGCCGGATGGGCAGCGCAGGTTCCGGCTGCCAATGCACAGATCAAGACGGTTGCGGCCCAATTCTCGCGCACGACACTGATTGATTTCTATTCAGCGGCGGTGGGGAACGTGGGCGCTAATATCGGCTCGGATGGGATCCATCCTACCGTGACGGGCTATGGCATCCTGGCAAGCCTTTGGTCCAACGCCATCACGGCTCACCTGGCGGGTAAGTAGGAGCCAACCCAACTCGGAGCGGGGCTGACGTCTGCATGAGAACCAACATGCAACCTCGGAGGCCCCCGCTCCGGACTCACGCAGATCTACCGGGGCAAACGATCTTGGTCCACCAGACGCGGGATTGTCACCTCGACCGGAGAACCATGGGCCTTCGCCCAGGGAGGCGGGAGCTGCTGTTT
>Ga0335072_10016631_pt1 | contig 10424 bp, 6 predicted proteins | sample Lox_Sample_21_FD_206725 | JGI IMG/M metagenome (GOLD analysis project Ga0335072, IMG submission 206725) | Soil microbial communities from Loxahatchee National Wildlife Refuge, Florida, United States - Lox_Sample_2.1 | ecosystem: Environmental > Terrestrial > Soil > Wetlands | place: USA: Florida... | reverse complement strand
ACCAGACTGGACCTGACAGCATCCCAGAGCTGGTACCCCGCTTCATATTATAGCCTGAACCTTAGCGTCCCTATCTTCGACGGGTTCTATAAAGCAGCCAATATCCGCGAGGCCAGGCTTCAGCTCCGGCAAACCGAGAATGACATCGACTCGCTCAAGAACCGGATCGACAACGATGTCCGTCAATCCCAGCTGCAATTCAGCGCGGCCCTCGCTACGCTGGACTTTCAGAAGAAGAATATGGACCTGGCAGAGAAGGTATATCAGCAGACCCGCAAGAAATTCGAGCAAGGCCTCGGATCGAATACAGAGATCACAGCCGCCTTCTCCGACGAACGGACGGCCCAGTATAATTATTTCAACGCACTATATAGCGCGATCATCGCAAAAGTGGATTATCTCAACGCCATTGGAAAACTCTAAAAAGATAAACTTATGTATAAGGCACTAACTGTAATCATCGGCGCATCCTTACTGCTGTCATCCTGCGGGAGCAGTACCATTCAGCGGCCGGGTGAAGACCTGAAAGCAAAACAAGCCCGTCTCGACAGCCTCAAGACCGTGCAGGGTAAGATCGAAAAAGAGATCGCCGTCTTGCAGGGAGAGATCGATACCACCGCAGGCGCAAAGGAAAAAGCCAAGCTGGTCGCCCTGACCACCCTGACGCCGGCTTCCTTCACCCATTATATCGACCTCCAGGGCAGCGTCGATGCCGTCAACACCTCCTGGATCTCCCCCCGCGGTACCGGCGGTGTCGTGACCCAACTCTACGTCCGGCAGGGTGATCACGTCCATCAGGGTCAGCTGCTGCTTAAACTCGATGACGCTATCCAGCGCCAGCAGCTGGCCAGCGACCAGACCCAGCTGGCATATGCCCAGGACCTCTACCAACGCCGCAAGAACCTGTGGGATGAGAAGATCGGCACCGAAGTAGATCTCGTCAACGCAAAGAACCAGGTGGACCAGGCTCAGGCCCGACTCAAGATCGACCAGCAACAGCTCGATTTCACGAGCGTCTATGCCGACATCCCCGGCACCATCAATGTCCTGAATGTCAAAGTAGGCGAAGCCTTCAGCCAGGCAAGCCAGTCCCTTCAGATCGTCAACACCGATAATCTCAAGGTCAATGTCCTTGTCCCTGAGATCTACCAGGAACGGGTCCGGGTAGGTACCCCGGTCAAAATCGACTTCCCCGGCCTCAACAACAAAGAGGTCATAGGTACCGTCGCCATTTCCGGAAAAGTCATCAATGCCGACAACCGCGCCTTCCAGGTCGAGATCCATATCCCGAACAGCGGTGATATCCGCGCCAACCAGGTCGCAATCGTGAAGCTCCAGGACTATAGCGCAACCAATGCCGTAACCATTCCGATAAATACCCTCCAGACCGACGAAACCGGCAAATATGTCATCGTTGGCGTGCAGAAGAACGATAAGCTCGTTGCCCATAAGAAATCCATCACGATCGGTCAGGCCTATGGCGATAAGGTCCAGGTCACCAGCGGCCTCGCTTTCGGCGACAAGCTGATCACCGACGGCTTCCAGGGATTGTATGAAGGACAGCTCATCACTATTCAATAACCGGCCGGGCCCGGTTCAAAAACACAATTATGAGCGCGTTAGAAAATATTACAGACAAATTCAAAGAATTCTGGTTCACTTCCTGGAGTGTCACCAATAAAACGGCTATCTATCTCCTGATGCTCGTCGTCAGCAGTATCGGCATCTACCAGTTCGTCACACTCCCCAAGGAACAATTTCCCGATATCGTCATCCCGACCATCTACGTCTCCACGATCTATACCGGCAACTCACCAAAAGACATGGAGAATCTCGTGACCCGGCCAATCGAGAAACAGATCAAGGCCATCACCGGCGCCAAGATCAATAAATTCACCAGCACCTCCCAGCAGGACTATTCCGCCATCGTCGTCGAATTTGAAACCGACGTGCAGACCGACGTGGCGCTGCAGAAGGTCAAGGACGCCATCGACAAAGCGAAACAGGATCTGCCCACCGACCTTACCCAGGAACCCACCGCCCTGGAAGTCAGCTTCTCCGACCAGCCGATCATGTACGTCAATATCAGCGGCAACTACGACCAGCAGCGGCTGAAGAAATTCGCCGATGACATGAAGGACCGCCTCGAAGACCTGCCCAGCCTGAACCGGGTGGACATCGTCGGCGCCCCCGAACGCGAATTTCAGATCGATGTCGATAATTACAAAATGCGGGCCTCCAATGTCACCTTCAGCGATATCGACCAGGCTGTAAAAGGGGAGAACCTCGACATCTCCGCCGGCCTGCTCGACGTAGGCAATATGAAACGGAACCTCCAGCTAAAGGGCCAGTTCCATACCGCCCAGGATATCGCCTCGATCGTAGTCCGCAGCCCGCAGGGCGGCTACCCCGTCTACCTGAAGGACATCGCCACCATCAAAGACACCATCAAGGACCGGGAAAGCTACGCCCGCCTCGACGGCAAGAACGTCGTAACGCTCAACATCATCAAACGCGCAGGCGAGAACCTCATCGAGACATCCGACACCGTACGCGGCGTCGTCAACGAAATGCTTAAAAGCCTGCCGCCGGACCTGAAAGTAGTCGACCAGAGTACCCAAACCCGAAATTCCTTCAACGATCTCGTGAACTCCATCGTTATCGGGTTCATCCTCGTACTGATCATCCTCATGTTCTTTATGGGCGTGGTCAACGCTTTCTTCGTGGCCCTGTCCGTCCCCCTGAGCATGTTCGTGGCCTTTTGCTTCCTCCCCGGCGCCGAATTCATGATCGGCGGACCGGTTACCCTCAACTTTATCGTATTGTTCGCCCTCCTCTTTGGCCTGGGCATCATCGTCGACGACGCCATCGTGGTCATCGAGAATACCCATCGGATCTTCACGCAAGCCAAAGGCCGGCTAACCGCAACCACCTCGGCGAAGATGGCGGCAGGCGAGGTTTTCGTCCCCGTCCTCGCAGGTACGCTGACCACGCTGGCGCCCTTCTTTCCCTTGCTGTTCTGGCCCGGGCTGATCGGCAAATTCATGGTCTACCTGCCGGCGATGCTGATCTTCACCCTGGCAGCCTCGCTCGTCGTCGCCTTTATCATGAACCCCGTTTTTGCGGTTGATTTCATGAACCATCCGGAAGACGGAACTACATCTACCCGGGTCGCGATCTTCAAAAAACCCGGTCTCTGGATCGGCGTGGGCCTCGGCATCCTGCTCGACCTCATGCATCAGCCCTTCCTCGGAAACCTGCTTCTTTTCATCATTGTCCTGGTCATCCTTAACAAATTCGTATTCGAACGGATGATAAATGGCTTTCAGAACAGGGTCCTTCCGTGGATCATGGGCCATTACGAGAGCGGGCTTCGCTGGGCTCTGAAGGGCTGGCGGCCGGCGTGGCTGCTGGTCGGCACCTTCCTGCTGCTCATTTTTTCCTTCGTTTTTTTCGCCATTCGTAAACCCGACGTTGTCTTTTTCCCCAAAGGCGACCCCAACCAGGTCTATGTCTACCTGAAATTGCCGGTTGGTACCAATGTCGACTATACCGACTCCATCACCCGGGTTCTTGAAAAGCGGGTATATCACGTTTTGGGCATGGGCGATGACGGCGCCAAACCCAATCCCGTTGTGGAAAGCGTGATCTCCAATGTGGCTGTCGGCGCTAACGACCCGACCAGCGGGGACCAAAGTACCCACCCCGAGCTTGGGCGTATCCAGGTTTCTTTCGTTGAGTTTGCCAAACGCCATGGAATATCCACTTCCGAATACCTGGATCGCATCCGTCGCGCCATGACCGGTATCCCCGGCGCCGAGATCACCGTTGACCAGGAACAAAACGGTCCGCCAACCGATCCGCCCGTCAATATCGAAGTCGCAAGCGATAATTTCGATGACCTGATCAAGACCGCCGTATCGCTCAAGAACTACCTCGACTCCATCCAGACCCCCGGCGTCGAAGAGCTCAAAATGGATATCGACCTCAACAATCCCGAGATAACGGTGACTGTCGACCGCCAGCGCGCCATGATCGAAGGTATCAACTCCTCCCAGATCGGTCAGGAGCTCCGCACCGCCCTGTTTGGTCTCGAATCCTCCAAGATCAAGGAAGGTAAGGATGAATACAAGATCTACATCCGCAACCTGGAATCGCAGCGCAAGAGCCTGACGGACCTGCTTAATATGAATATTACCTTCCGGGACATCGCTTCCGGCGGCGCGATCCGCAACGTTCCCATCAGTTCCCTGGTCCATATCGACTATACCAGCACGCTGGGCAGCGTCAAGCGAAAGAACCAGAAGCGCACGATCACCCTCAAATCCAATGTGCTGAACGGCTATACGCCGCCGGGTGTCAATGCGGAACTGGCAAAATCCATCGCCGATTTTACGAAGAAACCCGACGACGTAACGATCACCCAGACCGGTGAGGGGGCGCAACAGGCGGAGACAGTTGCATTCCTGCAAAAAGCCCTTTTTATCGCTTTGGGCATCATCCTCGTCGTCCTCGTCGTCCAATTTGGCTCGGTCGGTAAATCCGTCATCATCCTCAATGAGATCCTCTTCAGCGTGATCGGCGTTATTCTCGGCTTTGCCATTACGAAAATGCAGGTATCGGCTATCATGACCGGCCTCGGTATCGTCGGCCTGGCAGGTATCGTCGTCAAGAACGGTATCCTCGTCATCGAATTCACGGACGAATTGCGCGCCCGGGGCATGAAGACCCGCGAAGCAGCCATCCAGGCAGGCAAGACCCGGATCATCCCGGTCCTCCTTACCGCCATGGCCGCCATCCTGGCGCTGATTCCGCTCGCCGTCGGATTCAATATCAATTTCGTGACCCTGTTCTCCGACCTCGATCCGCATATCTACTTCGGCGGTGACAACGCCGTATTCTGGAAGCCCCTGTCCTGGACCATCATTTTCGGCCTGGCCTTTGCTTTCTTTATGACCCTGTTCATGGTACCCAGCATGTACCTCATCTCGGAGAGACTGAGAAGGCCGATGCGCCGCCACTGGGGCGGGAAATGGGTTTCCTTCATGGGTATTCCGCCGTTCACGATCATCTTCCTCCTGATGGTGTTCATCAGCATGATCCGCCATGGCAGCGAAGTAGCATCCCGGCGGCGAAAATTGAAAGGCCGGCGCGGCGCAGATGAGACCTGGATCAAAAGCTGGTTCTAATAAATCGAAAACCTTTTAAAAATCGCACTATGCGTAACAATCACGAGATAGACTATCAGATCTTCGGCGAAGAGCTCCAGTTCGTCGAAATAGAGCTCGACCCGGGCGAAACCGTCATCGGCGAACCGGGCGGCTTTATGATGATGGATGACGGCATCGAAATGCAAACCATTTTCGGCGACGGCTCCGCCACCTCCCGGCAGGGAGGCCTCCTCGGGCGGCTGATGAACGCCGGCAAACGCGTACTCGTCGGCGAGAACCTGTTCATGACCGCATTCACCAATGCCGGCATCGGCAAAAGAAAGGTCAGCTTCGCCGCACCCTATACCGGGAAGATCATCCCGCTCGACCTCCAATTACTCGGTGGGACCATCATCGCCCAGAAGGACGCCTTCCTTTGTGCCGCCAAAGGCGTCAGCATCGGCATCGCCTTCCAGCGCCGGCTCGGAACCGGCATCTTCGGCGGCGAAGGATTTATCATGGAAAAACTCGACGGCGACGGAATGGCCTTTGTCCATGCCGGCGGCTACATCGTCGAGAAGGAACTACAGCCCGGCGAAATACTCAAGGTGGACACGGGCTGCGTGGTCGCCTTCCAGCCAACCGTCGACTTCGATATCGAATTCATTCACGGCATCCGTAACTGGATGTTTGGCGGTGAAGGTCTGTTCTTCGCCGTCATGCGCGGCCCCGGCAAAGTCTGGCTGCAGTCCCTGCCGATCAGCCGCCTCGCCAGCCGCATCATCCAATATAGTCCGCAATTCGGCAGCCGCCGCGAAGAAGGCAGTATCCTGGGCGGACTTGGAAACCTGCTCGATGGCGACGGGTTCTAAGTCGACGGGCCTCGCGCCGGCTGGCACCGTTCTAAAGCCGGTGTGGATTAATCGATGGATTAATTTTCTAACTCCGGTTATTCGAAAAACGGCTCAGCAACTGCAGTATCTCCAAATAAAGCCAGACCAGCGTCACCAGCAGGCCGAACGCGCCATACCATTCCATATACTTCGGCGCACCCATGCTTTCGCCTTTTTCGATCTGATCGAAATTCAAGACCAGGCTTAACGCGGCGATCACCACCACAAACAGGTTGATCCCGATACCGAGCAAACTGTTATCGCCGAATTGCATGAAAGGGATATGTATTCCAAAAAATCCCAACAACAAATCGACAAAGTAGAAGATCACAATCCCGATCATGGACGAAAGGATGATCGCCCTGAATTTATTCGTCGCCCGGATGATCCTGAAGTTGTACAGGAGATACACCGCAAACGCCGTCCCAAAAGTCAGCAGGACCGCGTCCATCACGATATTCGGATATTTGACCTTCATCATATCATTGATAAAGGCCGAAATTCCACCCAATGCAAAACCTTCCAGCACCGCATAGGCGGGCGAAAGATATTTGGCCCACTTGGGAACAAAGATGGTCGCAAATGCGCAGATCATCCCGCCAAATATCCCGACCATCATCAGGGTCGTCATCGTCGGGACCTTGAAAGAATAATATAACTTCCAGGTATAGGCAGCACCTGCTACGACCAGCAGCATCAGGAAACCGAATTTCTGGATCGATCCCCTTACCGTCATTACCTCGGTACCGGGCTGCTCAAGCGATCTGTTGAATATTTTCTCCGATAGGGTTGGATTACTCGAATTAAAAAGTGCCATTGTATTAGAGTTTTAAGAGATTCAAAATTACAAAAGAATAACAATCCCCAGCCTCCGCAGTTCGCCCTCCACCCGCCATTTAACAAAACGCTCGTTACTTCGTCCATCGCTTCCCACCTCCGACGCTCCCGCTTCCCGTGCCCAACGCTCCCGCTTTCCGCCGCCGTCGCTTACCGCTTTCCGCCGCCCTGCGTGGGGGGCGCCTGTGCCGGCCCGCCTTTTCCCCGTCCTCCGCCATCCCGTCCGCCACCATCGCGACCCCCGCTATCCCGACCCCCACGATCCCGTTCCCCGCCTGTACCTTGATTCCCCTCTCTTCCCTTACCCATATCCTTCCCCTGAACGCCCTCCCTCCCCTGACCCCCATCCCGATGCGCTCCATGCTTATGATGCCCATGCTTCTTTTTCCGGTCCGCCTTCTCCAACGCTTTCAGGCTGATCTGCCCGACCAGATCCACAAATCCTGTCTCTTCCTGCGCCGCAGGCTTGTTCGTACTCACGTCCACCGGATCGAGACTGTCCGGGACCTGATTCTGCATATTCAGCTGCCGGATCTTCCTCACCCGCTCGATCGTCAGCGGATACTGCTTATTGCTGTCCGGCAGGACATACCACATCAGATTCTTGAAAATATCCTTTTTGATCAGATTGGCCGTACCCTTGGCGACCTGCAAGGTCTCTGCATTGTCCGGGAAATTCTGCAACGCATCCAGGTACGTATCCAGCTCATAATTCAAACAACATTTCAGCCGGCCGCACTGCCCGCTGAGCTTGCTTTGATTGATCGACAGATTTTGGTACCGGGCCGCGGTCGTGTTCACCGATTTGAAATCGGTAAGCCAGGTAGCACAGCACAACTCCCGCCCACAACTGCCTATGCCGCCAACTTTTGCGGCTTCCTGGCGGGCGCCGATCTGCCGCATCTCCACCTTCACCCGGAACTCACCGGCATAGATCTTGATCAGTTCCCTGAAATCCACCCGGTCGTCGGCGATATAAAAGAAAGTAGCTTTCCGGCCGTCCGCCTGGATCTCCACCTCGCTCATCTTCATATCCAGCTTTAACTGCCGGGCGATCGCCCTGGACCGGATCAAGGCATCCCGCTCCCGGGCCTTGTTTTGTCGCAGGATATCCAGGTCCTTATCGGTAGCCCGCCGCAGGATCTTGCGCATGTCCGGATTTCGCTCCTCAATCCCGCGCTTCTTAAGCTGTAACCGTACGATCTCACCCGTCAGGGTAACTTCTCCCACGTCAAAACCGCTTACTCCCTCCACCGAAACCATATCTCCTTTTTCAAAGACTTGCGGCGTGGCATTCCGATAATAATCCTTCCGGCTGCCCTGGTTGAAACTTACCTCGATCACCCTGCACCCGCTCTCCGGATCGCTAAAGGGCAGATTCGCCAACCAATCATATACATTCAACCGGTTACATCCGCCGGTACTACACCCCCCATTGCTCTTGCAACCCGCTGGCTTGCCGCCCTTGGATGTCCCGCAATTACTGCATCCCATATCTTTTAAATAGATTAGGTATTAATAAAATAGATCCACAATAAAAAGAAGGGAAAACGCACCATCATCCACCCGCATCGGGTTATAAGCAAGATCCGTTAAACGAAATATATACTATTGGATGCAAGATAACGTCGTACGAGCGGCCAGGATCATCCCGCTAATCTTCCCACTCACCCGGCCGGGTCGGATACACTTCTTTTCACTGGCCACCAGGGCAGCGGCCAAATATACGCACAAAAGAGGCATTTAGTCCACCCAAGTCCTCTTTTTTCCTGCCAATCCCAGCACCGACACCAGCACCCGGCAGCCCTCCAGCACCACAAAAGGCCAGTACCGGATCAGCACCGAAGCATAACAGGATAAGCCGGTACCTATGATATTCAGGAAGATATAGAGTTTCCCACCAGCCGCCCCGCCGTCTCAACCGATACATGTTGCAAACAATGAATACGCATCATTACAATAAATACGCATAAATATACAAGGGTCTAGCTCACCTTAGTCACCTTCTTCTCCGCGAGGATATGATAAAGTTTGATCGTCAAAGCATGGAACAGCATCCTGGCGTGCGCATTCCGCTCGATATAATAGGCCGCATTATCCAGCTCCTCGATGATCGCCCGCTGCTGACCGATGTCCGCGATCTTGTTCAGCCGCATTGCAATATCCTTTTCCCCCTCGGGGATCGGCAATTGTACCCCATCGAGGTATCGCAGCCGGACCGCCTGCTCCGTGACATGATTAAAATAGCGCAGGAACTGTTTTTGCCGCTCCCGTCCCGACTTGCTGATCTCCTCGATCCACTTCACCTGCGCAACCGGCCCGTTCTTCAAGATCGCATTCAACCAGTCCCTCAATACCCCCTGCCAGTCGTCTTCCGCATGCCGGACCAGCTGTAACGCTTCATGATAGTTCCCTTCACTAAGCACCGCGATCTGCCTCGCCTGCCCGTCACCCAGCCCCGACCGCTCAACCAGCGCCCCGGTAATATCCTCCGTATCGGGCAAAGGGATCTTCACCAGCTGCGTCCGCGACAGGATGGTCGGCAGGATCAGCGATTCATTCTCCGCCACCAGGAGGAACAGGGTATCCGCCGGCGGCTCCTCAATCAGTTTCAGGAGCTTGTTACCCTCATTCCCCAGATATTCCGGCATCCAGAGCACAAGGATCTTATACCCGCTTTCAAAACTTTTGAGACTTAGTTTATGGATGATCTCACCACATTCCTGCGCGGTAATATTTCCCTGCTTGTTCTCCGCACCGATGAATTGCAGCCAGTCATAGACATTCCCATACGGATACTGCGCCACAAATTCCCGCCACTCCGCACTGTAATCCGAGCTCACCGGCTTATCCCCCGCTTTTTTCGGGATCACCGGGTAAGAGAAATGAACGTCCGGATGGACCAGCTTCCCGGCTTTGACACATGCTGCACACACTCCGCAGGCATCCGCCCCCCTGTTCTCACAAACAACATACTGCGCAAAAGCCAGCGCCATCGGTAAAGCGCCGCTGCCCTCCTGCCCCAGGAACAGCAGGGCATGACTAAGCCTGTTGTGCCGGACCATTTCCACCAGATTTTCCCGGACCTGATCCTGCCCGATCACTTGTGCAAACTGCATGGCGGCAAAGATAATTTATGTGCGGTATAAAAAAGGCCAGCCATTGGGCCGGCCCGTCAGGACTCGCAATTATTAACGATTTCAGGAGCTAATTCAAATATCTCGTGATCTGTTCATCTGTCGGCCTTACCTTACTCGGGAATACCGCAATCAGCTTTCCGTTCTCATCGATCAGGAATTTGGTGAAGTTCCACCCGATCACCGGATCTGCCACGCCCAGCTTGTGCGCCTCATCCGTCAGGTACTTAAAAAGCGGCGCAATATTGTCGCCGATCACATCCACTTTCTCCGCCATCGGGAACGTGACCCCATAATTTTTTGTGCAAAACTCACTGATCTCCGCATTCGTACCCGGCTCCTGCTGATGGAAATTATTGGCCGGGAAACCGATGATCACCAGCTTGCTCTTATATTGCGTATACAAT